>Ga0224512_10005494_pt1 | contig 10424 bp, 9 predicted proteins | sample SF_May12_sed_USG_4_FD_169103 | JGI IMG/M metagenome (GOLD analysis project Ga0224512, IMG submission 169103) | Sediment microbial communities from San Francisco Bay, California, United States - SF_May12_sed_USGS_13 | ecosystem: Environmental > Aquatic > Marine > Sediment | place: USA: California...
CCGGGCGCTCACGGGCGCCGCCACGCCGGGCGCTCAATGCCTGGACGCCGAGCTCCCGTCTCCGCCGACGCATGGCGCCGCAAGTAACTGTAAACAAAGCACTTGCTTCTCATGGCCGAGCTGGCAAGCGGCTTGTACTCCGGAGGGTGACGAACCTGGCCGGCGCGAGGAGCTCGCGAAGAGCAGCGACCGGACCGACCAACGGAGAGGAGGTGCGGCGAGACGGTCGACCATCCGACAGACGGTAGGCAGGACCGGGTCCGTCAACGGACCCGTCCCATTCCAGCAGACGAATTGCGAACCCAACCAACAGCACCGAGGAGATCCCGATGAAGCTTTCCCGTCCCCGCGTCGCATTCTGTGCCCTCGTCCTGGCGCTCGCCGCGCTCGCCCCCGCCCTGGCGGCCGAGGGGGTCGTCAACATCAACGACGCCGATCTCGAGCAGCTGACGCTGCTGCCGAGAATCGGCGAGTTCCTGGCCGGGCGGATCCTCGAGTTCCGCGAGGAGAACGGCGGCTTCAAGAGCGTCGAGGAGCTGCTGCTGGTCAAGGGTATCGGCGACAAGACCTTCGAGCTGCTCGAGCCCCACGTGGCGATCAGTGGCGAGACCACGCTCACCGAGAAGGTCTCGGTCGAGCCGTCCGGCGACGAAGAGTGAGCCCGGCGTGAGCGGCGCACGGTCGGGGGGCGAGGCGCGGCAGGCGCCTCGCCCCCGTGCGGCACGGATGCGGCGGCGCGGCTTTCAGCTCGTCGAGGTCGTGATCGTGCTCGCGGTGCTGGGGGCCACCCTGGCGGTCTCCGTTCCGCCGCTTCTGCGCTGGAGCAGCGCGCTACGCCTGCGGCTGGCGGCGGCCGAGCTGGTGGCGACGCTGCGCTCGACCCGCATGGCGGCGGTCACCCTGGGCGTGAAGGTCGGCGTCAAGTTCCGGACCCGGGAGAGCGGTCGCGTCACCTTCACGCTCCATCGGGACGGCGACGGCGACGGAGTGCTCTCGAGGGACATCGCCGACGGCAGCGATCCCCAGATCGGACCCGAGCGCCAGCTCGTCCACGTCGGGGCGCACGTCCGTCTCGGGTTCCCGCCCGGCGTCGTCCCCCGGGACCCGGGCGATCCCGGCCGCTATCTGGACCGGCTGGACGATCCGATCCGCTTCAACCAGTCGGACATCGCGTCGTTCAACCCCCTGGGCCGCGGCACGCCCGGCTCCCTCTACGTCACGGACGGGCTGCTCGGCCTGGCGGCGGTCCGGGTGGCGGCGGCGAGCGGCCGGGTGCGGATCCTCCTCTACGACGTCCAGCAGGAGACCTGGCGCCCGGGCTGATCGCGGGCCCGCTCCCGAGGGCGGGCGAGCGGAGCGAGCCGCCGCAGCACACCCCTGCTGACCCACCGCGACACCGATCTGCTTTTCCCCCAACCGTCGCCTTCCACCCTCTCGCTTCGCTCGCCGGCCGCTCGGGCGGCCCTGATCCAGGACAGGCAGTTGCGGGGAACCGGCTGGATTCAGTAAGGTTCGCCGCCGTGGGTCACCTCATCGTCCTCACCACCGTCGGCAACGAAGAGCAGGCCAACCTGCTGGCCGACGAGCTCGTGGTCCGGCGGCATGCGGCCTGCGTCCACGTCGTCAAGGTCGGGCGAACGGTCTACCGCTGGCAGGGCCGGGTCTTCGACGACAACGAGTATCTGCTGATCTCGAAGACCACCGACGACGAGTACCCGGCCGTCGAGGCGACGATCCGGGAGCTCAGCACGTACGAGCTGCCCGAGACCCTAGGCTTCAAGGTCCATCGCGGATCCGCCGAGTTCCTGGACTGGATCACGGCGAGCCTCGACAAGGACGCCGAGTTCAGCGACGACATCGAGCCGCGCTGAGCCCGGCCGGCCACAGCGCTGCCGGCCACAGCGCTGCCGGCTATAGCGCTGCCGGCTACAGGGGGGCCAGGGCGGCGTCGAGGTCGGCGAGCAGGTCTTCGACGTTCTCGAGCCCGACGGAGACCCGGACGAGGCCGTCGACGATGCCGATGCGCTGCCGCTCGGCGGCCGGCACCGAGGCGTGGGTCATCGAGGCGGGGTGCGAGATCAGGGTCTCGACGCCGCCGAGGCTCTCGGCGAGGCTCATGACGCGCACCCGGTCGAGGAACGTCTTGGCTGCGGCGAAGCCGCCCAGGTCGAAGCTGATGAGCGCGCCGAAGCCGCTCGCCTGGCGCTCGTGGATCGCGCGCCCGGGGTGGTCGGGCAGGCCGGGGTAGAAGACCCGGCCGACCTTGGGATGGCTCGCGAGGTGCTCGGCGACGATCCTGCCGCTCGTCTCGTGCTTCTCCATCCGCACCACCAGCGTCTTGATTCCCCGCAGGGTCAGGAAGGCGTCGAAGGGTCCGAGGACGGCCCCCGCGGACTTCTGGACGAAGGCGAACCACTCGCTGTCCTGCTGCCGGTTGGCGACGAGGATGCCGCCCAGGGCGTCGCTGTGGCCGTTCAAGAACTTGGTCGCCGAGTGCACGACGACGTCGGCGCCGTGCTCGATGGGGCGCTGGAGAGCCGGGGAGGCGAACGTGTTGTCGACGGCGAGGATGGCGCCGTGGCGGTGGGCGATCGCGGCCGCGCCGGCGAGATCGGTGATCTCCATCATCGGGTTGGTCGGAGTCTCGACGTAGACCATCCGCGTGCGCTCGGTCAGCGCGTCCTCGACGTTGGCCAGATCCGAGGAGTCGACCCAGCTCGAGGCGATGCCGTAGCGGTCGAGGACCTGGGTCAGCAGGCGGTAGGTGCCCCCGTAGACCGTGTGCGAAGCGACGACGTGGTCGCCGGCGGAGAGCACGGTCATCAGGGTCGAGATCGCGGCCATGCCCGACGCGAAAGCGTGGCCGGAGAGCCCACCCTCGAGGTTCGCGACGTTGACCTCCAGGGCGGTGCGCGTGGGGTTGTGAACCCGCGCGTACTCGAACCCCTTGTGCTCGCCCAGGGCGTCCTGCACGTAGGTCGAGGTGGCGTAGATCGGAACGTTCAACGCGCCGGTGGCCGGATCGGGCTGCTGCCCGGCGTGGATGGCGCGGGTGGAGAAACCCAGGTTCTTGGGATCGCCCTTCATGGGTGGGGGACCTCGAGCAAGGTGTGGTGGGTGGGATCGCCGCGGGCTGCGGCGGCCGCGGCGGCCGCGGCGGCGGATTGTAGCAGCGCCGCGGCGCCGCCGGCTACGAAGCGAATAGACTGGCAACCGCCTGCTGGCACCCGCGTGTAGCCCCGACCACCGACCCCTCGCGAGGAGAAACCGGACGTGAGCGACGATCTCGCGCGCCGCGCTGCTCGCCTGGGCCCGCGAGCTCCACGCCGCCGACGTCGCGTCCAACCGCAGGATGGGAGAGTTCGGCGCCGCGCTCTTTGCGGCCGGCGATCGGGTGCTGACGCACTGCAACGCCGGAGCGCTGGCCACCGGCGGCTACGGCACCGCCGTCGGCGTGATCCAGTCCTCGTGGGCGGCGGGCCGGCTGGCCATGGTCTGGGTGGACGAGACCCGGCCGCGAACTTCGCGTTCGACGTCACGCCCGCCGAGCTGATCGCGGCGATCATCACCGACGTCGGGGTGCTCGCGCCGCCGTTCGGGGACTCGATCGCCGCCACCTGCGAGCGTCACGGCCCAGCGAGCGCCGCCGCCGCCCGAGGCGGCGACGAGCCGAGCAGCCCGCCTACGCCCGGCAGCTGAGACCGGGCCGCCGAGGCCGGGCCGCCAAGGCTCACGGCGCCGCGAGCTCCTGCGCGAGCAGCTCGTGGCCGTAGGCCGCCTGTGCGGCGCCGCGCGCCGCCAGCGCCGCGGCCATCGCCCGGTGGCCGACGGCGGTGCCGGTGCCGCGGTCCTCGAGACCGCCGTCGCGCCGCACCGCCGCCTCGAGCGCCGCCAGCCGCGCGACCTCCGGGCGCAGCTCGGCGATCCGGTCGGTCGCGCGCGCCGGACGGTCGGCGGCGATGGCGCGCGGGTTGATCGCCGCCGAGCGCTCGAAGGCGGCAAGCGCGCGCCGCAACATGCCGTTGCGCCGGTAGATCAGTCCGAGGTTGTAGAACAGGACGTCGTTGTCGGGCGCGGCGGCGGCCGCGCGCTCGAACTCGGCCCGGGCGCGCGGCCAGTCCGTCCGCTCGTGGGTCACGCCGAGCATGTAGTGGTAGTGGCCGACGAGATTGCGGGCCAGGTAGTCCTTCGGCACCGCCGGGTCCCAGGCGCCGGCCAGCTCTCCGGCCGGCAGCACCGGGCCGGGGCGCGCCGCCCCGGCGCGGACGGTGCGGAACACCAGCCCCACGGGCACGACCTCGAGCCCCGGGAAACGCCAGTTGGGGTGATGGGTGAAGTAGAGGGGGTCGTCGTCGGGATCGAAGCGCAGCGCCTCGAGCTCGGCGCCGCCGACCCCCTGCAGGATCAGATCGACGTCGGGCCGCAGCCCCTCGACGAGGTGGAGGTAGATGAGGACGAAGAGGACGTTGTCGTCGGCGGCCGCCAGATGGGCGCCCGGCGGCAGCGTGGCGAGCAGCTTGCGGCTGAAGTCGTCGGCGATCTCGAAGTCGCTGCGGTCGAAGCGCGGCCAGCCGAGCACGAGGAGCGCCAGCGGAACGGCGAGCGCCGCGATCGCCCGGCGGCCCCAGCGCGCGACGAGCGGCTCGGTGCCCCAGGCGGTGAGCAGCGCCGCCATGACCCAGGCGGGGATGTAGTAGCGGTGCCAGACGAAGAGGTCCGTGCGGGAGCCGTGGAAGGCCACCGCCAGGAAGTTGGCTGCCATGACGAGCCCCGGCAGGAGCAGCGGCCGGCCGTGGCGCCGCGCGGCGACGACGCCGAGGCCGGCGACGAGGACGCCCGCCCACAGCAGCTCCGCGCCGAGGCCGCGCAGGAAGTCGCCGAGGATGGCCGGCAGATCCGCCGCCGATTCGATCCAGGCGCGATCCCAGTAGTCGCGCCGCGTCATCGCCCCGAGCAGCGCCCCGAGCGTTTCGGGATCGGCCCAGTCGAGGCGCGGGTCCTGCCGCGAGCGCCACGGCATGTAGAGGTACGGCAGGAGGCCGGCCAGCCCGGCGCCGACGCAGGCCGCCAGGCGGCGCGGCCGGCGTAGGAGCTGCGGCTCCGAGATCACGGCGAAGAGGCCGACGGCGATCCCGACGACCCCCATCACCGTGTGGTTCGAGGCCCCGAGCCCGGCCGCGAAGGCGGCCAGCACCAGCCAGCCGGGGCGCCGGGTGCGGTGCCACTCGAGCGCGCAGGCGGTCACCGCCACCACGAAGAAGCCGTTCAGCGTGTAGACCCTCTGGACGGTCGCCTGCGACCAGAAGCTCGGGGCGAAGGCGAGGCACGACGCGCCCATGAGGGCGGCCGTCGCCGGCAGGCCCTGGCGCCGCGCCGAGCCGTAGAAGAGGCCGCACGCCAGGGCGCCGAAGAACGCCGAGAAGAGGCTCATGCGCAGCGCCACCGAGCCCAGGGGAACGACGGCGATCCACAGCCATCCCAGGAGAACGTAGAGCGGGTAGCCCGACGGGTGGGGAATGCCGAGCGTGGCGGCCGCCGCCACGAGCTCGCCCGAGTCGCCGACGTAGATCGTGCGGCAGGCGCCGGCGGCGTAGACGGCGAAGACGGCGCCGGCGAGGAGCGACGCCTGGAGGGCCGGACGCCCGGCGGCAGCCATGGCGGGAAGGTACGGCCGCGGGCGCGGCGGCGTCAAGGCCACCGGCGGCGCGGCCGGGCCCGCGTTGACTCTCCCGCCGCCGGGCCCTAAGGTCATCCACCATGCACCCGCGGCTCCTCGCCCTGGTCCCGGCACTGGCGCTCCTCCTGGCCTGCGGCGCGCGCCGCGACGAGGCCGGCCGCGTGCTCGTCCTCGGCCTCGACGGCCTCGACCCCGAGGCGGTCGACCTCTTGATGTCCGAGGGCCGCATGCCCAACTTCGCGCGCCTGCGTCAGGAGGGCGCCTACGGCCGGTTGACCAGCCAGAAGCCGCTGCTGTCGCCGATCCTGTGGACCACCATCGCCACCGGCAAGGGGCCCGAGCAGCATGGCATCGGCCACTTCGTGGCGCTGGCCGCCGGCACGGGCGAGGAGATCCCGAGCTCGTCGCGCCAGCGCCGCGTCAAGGCGCTCTGGAACCTGGCCTCGGAGGCCGGCAAGACGGTCGCCACGGTGGGCTGGTGGGCCACCTGGCCGCCGGAGGAGGTCAACGGCTTCGTGGTCAGCGACCACGCCGCCTATCACTTCCTCTTCGAAGAAGGGCTCACCGCGCCCGCGGGCGGCGGCGCCGGCAACACCTACCCGCCGGAGCTCTCCGCGCGCCTGGCGCCGCTGATGCGCCGGCCCGCCGACCTCGGGGCCGAGGAGCTCGCCCCGTACGTCGACGTCTCGGCCGCGGAGCTGGCGCGCCCGTTCGACTTCGCCGACGACCTCGCCCACTTCCGCTGGGCTCTGGCCACGGCGATGAGCTATCGCGACGTGGGACTCGCGCTGTGGCGCGAGGACAAGCCCGATCTGGAGCTGGTCTACATCGAGGGCATCGATTCCGCGTCCCATCTCTTCGGGCATCTCTTCCGCGCCGCGGAGCTGGGCGGCGAGCTCGAGGCGCAGCGGCGCAAGTTCGGGCGCGCCGTCGAGCAGATGTATCTCTTTGCCGACCGGCTGCTCGGGGAGTTCCTGGACGCGATGGACGAGCGCACGACCCTCGTCGTGCTGTCGGATCACGGCTTCGAGCTCGGCCGCCTGCACGACGACCCCTCGAAGACCCGCGACCTGCGCCGGGTCTCGGAGCGCTTCCACCGCCTGCAGGGGATCCTCTACCTCTACGGCCATCGGGTGAAGCGCCACGCCCGCCTCGACGCGCCCTCGATCCTCGACGTGACGCCGACGGTGCTGGCGCTGCTCGGCCAGCCGGCGGCCCGCGACATGCCGGGGCGAGTGCTCGGCGAGGCGCTGAGCGCGGATCTCGGCGGCCTGCGGATCGCATCCTACGAGACCGCCCCGGGCTCGGCCGCGATTCCGGCGACTGCCAACGCCGACGTCGGCCGCGCCCAGCTCGAGCACCTGCGCAGCCTCGGCTACCTGGGCGCCGAGAGCGCCGCGGGTGCCGCGCCGGAGGGCGTCGCCACCCTTTCCCCGCAGGCCGAGCGCAACCTGGCCGCGATCTCCTTCCAGGCCGGCCGCTACGGCGAGGCGGAGCGGCTCTACCGGCGCCTGGTCGCGGCGGCTCCCGAGGACGCCGCGCTGCGCACCAGCCTGGCCGGCACCCTCGGCGCGCTCGGGCGCTACGACGAGGCGCTGGCGATGCTCGAGCGGGCGATCGCGCTCGATCCGCTCAACGTCGAGGCGTATCACAACCGGGCGGTCATCCGGGAGCGCCGCGGCGAGGTCGAGCCGGCGATCGCCGACTACCGCAGGGCGCTGCGCTACCAGCCCGACTACGAGCCCTCGCGGGCGGCGTTGACGCGGCTGACCGGCACTCCCGAGCTCCACGCGCCCGCCAGCGCGGCCGAGGCCCGGGCGGCGGCGCTCGTGGAAGAGGCGAGCGTCGCGGCGCGCCGCGGCAGTTACCAGGCGGCGCTCGAGCTGCTCGTCGCGGCGGAGCGGGAGGCACCCGACTTCGTCCTCACCTACCAGTATCGCGCCAACGTCGCCTACCTGATGGGCGACCCGGAAGCCGCTGCCGCGGCCCTCGAGAAGGCCCTCGAGCTCGAGCCCGACAACGCGCTCTTCCGCGCTAACCTGGAACGCCTGCGGGCCGCGAAGGACGGCGGCGCCGCCGTGGACGGCGAACGATGAGCGGCGACCCGGTCAAGGTGCTCTTTATCGGCGGCTTCGGACGCAGTGGCAGCACGCTGCTCGACAACGTGCTCGGCCAGGTCGAGGGTTTCCTCTCCTGTGGCGAGATCTCCTATCTCTGGGACCGGGGAATCGAGCAGGATCGCCTGTGCAGCTGCAAGAACGCCTTCAGCGCGTGTCCGTTCTGGAGCCGGGTCGTGGCGCGCGCCTTCGCCGGCACCGCGGCGCCCGATCCGGCGCCCCTGGTGGCGGCGCGCGAGAGCCTGACGCCGAAGCGGGTCGCCGTCGCGGCGATGGGCGGACTCGCGGCGCGCGACCTCGACGGCGGCGGCGCGCTGCTCGACTGCCTCGAGCCGGTCTACCGGGCGATACGCGACGAGACCGGCTGCCGGGTGATCGTCGATTCCTCCAAGGCGCCGGGACACGGCTTCCTGCTGCGCTCGAGCTCGGCGATCGATGCCTACGCCCTCCACCTGGTGCGCGACCCGCGCGCCGTGGCGTACTCGTGGCAGAAGAAGATGGTCTACGACCCGACGGGTGAGGAGCCGATGTACATGAGCCGCCACTCGCCGCTGCGCAGCTCGCGACTCTGGAACACCTGGAACCTGGCGACGGAGCGGGTCTGGCGATCGCTTCCCGAGCGCTACGAGCGGCTTCGCTACGAGGAGTTCGTCGGCTCGCCGGCCGCCTCCCTGCGGCGGATCGTCGACTTCGTCGGCGAACGGGTAGAGAAGCTGCCGGTCGATGCGAGCAACCGTTTCGAGATGGGAGCCATCCACGCGCTGGCGGGCAACCCCAGTCGATTCGAGGATGGGCCGATCGAGATCCGCAGCGACGACAAGTGGCGGCGCGAGCTGCCGGGCTGGCAGAGGCTCCTGGTGAGGACCCTGACGCTGCCGCTGCTGCTTCGCTACGGCTATCTGAGGGGCCGCTAGCGGCGACCGCCCTCAGTCGCGCCGCTTGATGGCGGCCAGCAGGCCGGAGATGCCGTCGTCCCGGTTGCCGATCTCCACCGCCGGCCAGAAGACGCCGGCGGCGAGGGCGAGCTCGAGAACGGTCCGGCCCATCGAGGGCGCCATCCCGAGCCACCCCGGGAGGGCGACCGCGAGCGCCGCGGTGGCGGCCGCCAGGAGGAGGCGCAGAAAACCGCGGTCGTAGGGCCACAGACGCATCGCCAGGCGGACCATCAGCAGGCCGGAGCCGAACAGGCCGGCGAGCGAGATCGTCGTCGCCGTCGCCGCTCCCACCAGGCCGAAGCGCGGGATCAGGACCAGGTTGAGGGCGACGTTGAGCGCCAGCGCGCCGGCCGAGGCGGCCAGCCACCAGTTCTGGCGCCCGCTCATGACGAGCAGGAATCCCACCGCGCCGGTCGCGAGATTGATCATCTGACCGGCGGCCAGGATCACCATCGGCGCGGCGCCGGCGACGTAGCGCGGACCCATGAGGAGGGTGAGGATGCCGCCGGGGTCGATGGCGAGGACCACGAAGAGGGGCACGCTGATCAGCAGGCCCCAGCGCGTGCTGGTGCGGAAGAGCTCGTTCAGGCGCCGGCGCTCGCCCCGGTGGTGGAGGTCGGCGATCATCGGCGCGAAGACCGCGTTGAACGAGGTCAGCACGACGGCGAACAGGAACGAGATCTGCGACGCCGCCATGTAGATGCCGGTCTCGGCCTGGGTCCGGAAGTACCCGACGAGCAGAAGGTCGACCCACATCGCGGCCAGGCTCAGGGTGCCGGCGAGGGAGGTCGGAAAGGAGAATGCGACGATCTCGCGAGTGGGCACCGCCGGGCCGCCACCGGCGGCCGGCGGTCCGGGCAGGAGCCGGCCGAGGTAGCGCAGCACCAGCGCCAGGGCCAGCGCGAACGACAGCACGGCGGCGGCCGCCGCGCCGACCACCTGCATCCCCAGCCAGTGAAAGGCCACCACCAGCGCGAGCTGGGCGATCGGCTGCGCGAGGTCCTCGGCGAGGACGCTGTAGCGCATGTCCTGCCAGACGCGCGTCGCGGCGGCGCCGACCCGCAACGCCGGGACGAAGGCCAGGCCGAGGGCGAAGACCAGAAGAACCGGTCGCAGCTCGGGGGCGCGATAGACGGTGTCCGCCAGCCACGGGGAGGCGATCAGCAAGGCGCCGCAGGCGAGCGATCCGACGAGCAGCGACAGGCCGATCGTCCGGCGCACCAGGCCGCGCAGGCGGTCCGTCCCGTCGCCGCGGTACGCCGCGCCGAAGCGCACGACGCCGTTGTCGAGACCGAGGGCGGCGAGCAGGCCGCCGATCAGCAGGATCTTCCAGCCGATCGCGAACTGGCCGTAGCCGGCCGGGCCGAGAAGGCGAGCCAGGAGGATCTGCACGCCGTAGGCGGTGGCTCTGCCGGCGAGCCTTCCGGGGATGAGGACGCCGATGCCGCGGGCCAGGGCGCCGGCGTCGCTGGCCGTTCCACGCTCGCTCGCCGACGGTGGCATGGCGCTATGTTAGCCGCCGGCGGGCTTGCACCGACGCCATGGCGCGGGCCCGGCATTCGTGACAGGCCTCGGGACGGAAGGTCGGGCTCTGGCGGCGGAGCTCGTTGCCGAGCGGCGCCGCGAAGCGGCTCGAGAGACGGAATGAGCGCGGCGGTGGGCGGATGCTGCGGATCCGCCGGATCGCGATAGGGT
>Ga0224512_10005496_pt1 | contig 10424 bp, 8 predicted proteins | sample SF_May12_sed_USG_4_FD_169103 | JGI IMG/M metagenome (GOLD analysis project Ga0224512, IMG submission 169103) | Sediment microbial communities from San Francisco Bay, California, United States - SF_May12_sed_USGS_13 | ecosystem: Environmental > Aquatic > Marine > Sediment | place: USA: California...
CCGAGCCGAGGATCACGCCGATGACGGTTCCGGACACCCAGCCCGTGTAAAGCAACACGTCGGCCCCGAATTTGTAGGCGACGAGGTCCTGCTGGCCGCGCCGGCTGGCATTGATCGTGAGGCCAAAGGTTTCGTCCACCAGCACATAGGCGAGAGCAGCTCGCACGGTCGGCGACCGCGGGCCGATCATGGCGGCCAGCCGGGCCGACATGGGGAGGTGCCGAAGTGCAAGACCGGTGGTTGCTATCAGGACCGGCGCTGCGCCTGCGGACAACAGGCCGACCATGGCGAACTGGGCAGCGCCAGACACGACAATCGCTGAAGCCAGCACGGCCAGCCAACCTGTCATGCCAGCGTCCACCGCCAGCGCTCCGAAGGCGACGCCAAACGCGCCGACCGCCACCAGGATCACGACGCCGTCGCGCAATCCGGCACGAAATGACGGGTTGGCCAGCATCGATCGATGCTACAGAGGGGTTAACCCGTCGAAACGGCTGCCGTCGTCAGCTCTGCTCAGCCGCTATCTCGATGCCCTGACGGCCTCGGCCACCGCCACCAAATCTGCCACGCGATGGGGCGAAGCGAGGGCGACCACTGAGTGATCGACGCCTGCTTCTTCTGCCTGGGCGAGCCTCTCCGGCAATGAGGCGGGGTCGCCGGACCAGAATTGGATCGACTTTTCGATGTCGTCGAACTTGCGGTCGACGCTCTCGCACCACGCGGCCAGCACCCCAGCCTTGTGGCGGAACGACTCGAGGTCGAAATCCATGCCGGGGGTGTTCCAGTGGTCAGCCCAGCGGGCGGCGGTCCGCAACGTCCGCTTCTCCCCGCCACCGCCGATCACCAGCGGAGGGCGTGGCTGCTGAACCGGCTTCGGTTCGCAGCGAGCCGACTGCAGCCGGTAATGGTCGCCGTCGAAGTCGGCGGTGTCCTCCGTCAGCAGGAGGTGGATCACCTCGATCGCCTCGTCGAAGCGATCGAATCGCTCCTTGAGGCCAGGAAGTTCGATCCCGTAGGCCTCGTGCTCATCGGCGTTCCAGCCGGCTCCGATTCCCAGGTCTAGTCGACCATCGGAGATGACGTCGAGCGTCGCCGCCATGTTGGCCAGCACCGCCGGGTGCCGATGCGTGTTGCCGGTGACCATCACCCCGAGCCGCAACCGGGAGGTGATCGATGCCAGCGCCGAGAGCAGCACCCAGCCCTCGAGGCATGGCCCGCTGGCATCGCCTCGAATCGGCATGAAATGATCGAACGTCCACCCTCCTGCGAAGACGTCCATGTCGTCCGCTTCCACCCAAACGTCTCGGACGGCGGTCCAGTCGGTGTGCATTGGCGCCGTCTTGAACGAAACTTTCATGGCAGCCTCCTTATTTGCTCCGGGCTAGGTTGCCACATCGGCCGTCCGCTTGACGAATCGATGTGTGGGGTGGCCTAGTGTCGACGAGGTCGGGCTCCTGTGGTCGGCTTTGGCCGCCCGCTCGACACTTGGAGACTGAGCCGGTGACGGAGGGAAACCTATGACCAAGGCAGCCGTGGGCGAAGTTGAGTTGTACTACGAGGATTACGGCCAGGGCCCGCCGGTGGTGCTCATCCATGGGCTGGCGGGTGACTGCAGCGCATGGCAGGCCCAGATAGAGAGACTGGAGCCGAACTACCGGGTGATCGCCTTCGACAACCGGGGCGCCGGCCGCAGCTCGGCGCCGGACTACCCATACACGACCAGACACTTCGCCGACGACACGGTGGGGCTGCTCGATGAGCTGGGAATCACCGAGCCCGTCCATCTGATCGCTCGCTCCATGGGCGGCGCCATCGCCCAGGAGATCGCTCTGGGTTATCCGGACAGGGTACGGGCCATGATCATCACGGCCTCGTTCGGCAAGCTGGACCGCTACGGCTACCAGATACTCGACGGCATCAACGAGATCGTGAAGACGCAGGGTTACGGCCCTGCCGCCAAGATCCAATCGTTGTTCTTTTTTCCGCCTTCTTACTTCAACGAGCACCGCGAGCAGATGGAGGCCTTCGAGGCAGCGCTCGCCGACACCGACCGGCCGATCCACGGCTACACCCATTCCACCCACGCTTGCCTCACCCATGACACGCTGGATCGTTTGGGCCAGGTGCAATGCCCAACGCTGGTCTTGGCCGGCGGGCAGGATGTCCTATGCGCGGCCGATGCTTCGAGACAGATCGCCGATCGGATACCGGGTTGCGAACTGAAGATCTACGAAGAGGCCAGCCACTTCTTCTTGATCCAGTGCTTTGAGGAATCGATGCAGGACATCGAGCACTTCTTGCAGAGACACTGAAGGCTGCGCCATCGCCGAGCACTAGTTTCGAAGCACCAACTGGTGGAGCCCGAAGTGGCGACAATGTTGGAAGGCGAAGAACGGAGGGACTCGATGCCGAAACCGGATATAGAGCGCACCGAGGTAGCGGATGGAATGCGCATCACGTGGCAGCAGCCGATCCCTATGGACGACGGCACGGTGCTGCGGGCGGACGTATTCCGTCCCGTCGAGGACGGCCGCTACCCGGTGATCCTGACGTATGGCATCTATGCCAAGGGGGTCGCTTACCGCGAGGGTTACCCCCACCAGTGGGAAAAGATGGTGGCGGATCATCCCGAGATCCTCGAAGGGTCCACCAACAAGTACCAGAACTGGGAGGTGACCGATCCAGAGCGCTGGATCCCCGACGGCTACGTCTGCGTGCGGGTGGACTCCCGCGGTGCCGGCTGGTCCCCAGGCTTCATGCAGCCGAACTCGCCTCAGGAGATCGAGGACCTGTACCAGTGCATCGAGTGGGCGGGCACGGCGGAGTGGTGCAACGGCAGGGTGGGGATGCTCGGAATCTCCTACTACGCCAGGAATCAATGGCGGGTGGCGGGCATGCACCCCCCGCATCTTGCCGCCACCATCCCCTGGGAAGGCGCCAACGACCCCTACCGAGACTCCGGCTACCACGGCGGCATCCTCAGCCAGTTCCTGGAGCTGTGGTCGAAGGTCCAGGTCGCCAACGTCCAATACGGCCGGGGCGATAAGGCACTGAAGAATCCCAACACCGGCGAGTCGGTAGCCGGCCCCATCACGTTGTCGGATGAGGAGTTGGCCGCCAACCGGGTCAACGCCTACGAGGAGCTGAAGGCCCATCCGCTCAATGACGAGTGGCATCGGGCGCGGACGGCCGACCTCTCAATGGTCACGGTGCCGCTGCTGACGTGTGCCAACTGGGGTGGCCAAGGAATCCACCCGCGGGGAAACTTCAACGGCTTCGTCGAGGCAACATCGCCCCAGAAATGGCTCGAGGTGCATGGCGACTCCCACTGGTCGCTGTTCTCCAGCGCCTACGGCCTTGATCTGCAGAAGCGGTTCTTCGACCACTTCCTCAAGGGCATCGACAACGGCTGGGATGCCACCCCGCCCGTGATGCTCAACGTGCGCTATCCGGGAGAGAAGTTCGTCCTCCGCTACGAGAACGAGTGGCCGCTGGCTCGCACGCGGTGGACGAAGCTCTACGTCGATCCGGCCAACCGGGCGCTATCTCCCGAGCTGCCGTCCGGGGAGACCGCTGTGGAGTACGAGGCGCTCGGCCACGGCGTCACGTTCAGCATGGCCCCGTTCGAGAAAGAGACCGAGATCACGGGTCCCATGGCAGCCAAGCTGTTCGTCTCCTCGGATACCGAAGACGCCGACCTTTTCGTGGTCGTGCGGGTCTTCGACCCCGACGGCGACGAGCTGACCTTCATGGGCTCGACCGACCCCAACACCCCGATCGCCAACGGGTGGCTTCGTGCCAGCCACCGCGCCCTCGACCCGGACAGGAGCCTGCCGTATCGGCCCTATCACCCTCACGACCGGGTTGAGCCCCTCGCTCCCGGCGAGGTTTATGAGTGCGATGTCGAGGTTTCGACATCGAGCATCGTGATCCCGGAGGGTTGGCGTCTGGCGCTGACCGTGCGCGGCAAGGATTATGAGTACGGCGGCGAACTGGGCGAGTTCGCACAGCGTTTCCATTACGCAACTCGCGGCACCGGTGGCATGACCCATAACGACCTGGACAACCGGCCCCCAGACATCTTCGGAGGCCGGGTCACGCTTCACGCCGGTGGGGGCCGGGATCCTTACCTCCTGGTGCCGATCATCTCGAAAGAATGACGCGGTGTGGTCCAGTTATTGACGCCAGGTTGGGGCCACCTTCGAAATCTTCTCTACTGTCGCGCTATGGATGACGCCCACCCACCAAAGGATCGAGAATGCAAGATCACGAGCACATCTCTTTGTTCGGACCGGTGACATGCACCTGCACCGACCAAGAGGCTGCCAACCTGGAACTGGTGACCCGCTACCGGGCCGCCAAAGTGTCGGAGCGGGCCCCATTCCTGGCGCCTGACTTCGTTCGGCACCGGGCCGGGTTCAGCCACATTGGCGAGTTGTTCGGCACCGACGGCGGCGCCGGGATGAACGACGAGTCGATCGCCAACCGCCAGAACGTCCTCATCGAGCTGACCGCCAAGGATGACAAGGTGTGGGGCATCTTCCGCATCGTGGGGACCCACACCGGCACGGTCTACGGGATCCCCGCCACCGGCAAGACCATCGACGCCATAGAGGTGGCGCTGTGGAGGCTCCGGGGTGGCCTCATCGCGGAAGCATGGTATTTCGGCGACGAACTGGGTCTTCTCCGCCAGCTCGGAGTGGCGCCGCCCACCGGATGACATCGCGGCCCGGGTTGGCTCCCACCCAGTTGACAGCCGTACGGCCTGGGGTCTAGCTTCCCCCCTAATTCGGAGTCGATCGCGGCCGCCGATGGTCGTCGAGACTTCGAAAAGTCAACCTTTTGGGAGTATTCAGCATGAGCATTCAGCCCAGGCGATTCCAGGGCATGCGTGCCCTGCTCGTCATCACGATATTGCTGGCGCTGGTAGCGGCTGCCTGCACCTCGAGCGACGATTCCTCCGACACCACGTCTGGAGGAACCGAACCGCAGGGCACCGCTGCAGACAGTGGCGTCAATAACCCAGGAATCTACGTTCATGCCGCCGACGACGAGCCGATCAGCATCGACCCGGCGCAGGCCTCGGCGGGCGAGGCCGGCGAGACGGTGATCCTCCAGGTGTACGACCGCCTGGTCGATGTCGGTCCCGGTGGGCCGGACCTGGTCCCCGGACTCTCGACGGAGGTGCCGAGCGTCGACAACGGTCTCATCTCTGCCGACGGCCTGACCTACACATTCCCGATCCGTGAAGGCGTAGTGTTCCACGACGGCAGTTCGCTCACGGCCGATGTCGTGAAGTTCTCGTGGGACCGTGCGCTGACTATGGCCTTGCCCGAGGGCAACAGCAGCGTCCTCTCCGACCTCATCGCGAGCACGTCGGTCGATGGCAACAACTTCGTCGTGACCTTGAACGAGCGAAACGCAGCGTTCCTCAATTCGGTGGTCACTGCCGCGGTCGCCTCCATCGTCAGTCAAGAGGGCGTCGAGGCCAACGGCGGGGTGGTGGCCGGCCAGCCCAACGGGTTCTTCTCGGGCGACGCGATCGGTACCGGTCCCTACACCCTGGCGGCTTGGAACCGCAACGAGGACATCCAATTGGAGGTCTTCGACGACTACTGGGGTGAGCCTGCCACGCTCGATGTGCGCATCGAGCAGGTTCCCGACTCCGACGTACGGGTGCTCGGGCTGCGGGCTGGCGAATACGACTCCATCGAAACCGACCCGACCTTTGTCGCAGACCTGGAAGACGCCGATGGCGTAACGGTCTTCACCGGGGGATGGTTGCTGGAGCCGGTTCATGTCGGCCTCAACCTCGACATCCAAGAGGACGCGTTGCCGCCCGGGGACACAGTCCCGGCGGACTTCTTCTGGGATCCGAAGGTACGCCAGGCGTTCAACTACGCCTTCGACTACACCGGATTCATCGACGGCGGATTGGTTGGTCTTGGCGGCGTCGTCCCGCACTACCTGCCGCAGGGAATGCTCGCGTACGACGACTCGCTTCCTCGCTACGAGACAGACCTGGCTCGCGCCGAGGAGCTGTTCCGGGAGACCGGGTGGTGGGATGAAGGCTTCGAGATGACGGTGCTCGTCGAGGAGGGCGGCATCTTCGAGACGGCGGGTCTCGTCATGAAGGACTCGCTGGAAGGCCTCAACCCGAACTTCATCATCAATGTCCTGGCGGTGGTCGAGCAGCAGTTCGACGATGCACACGCGGCGGTACCGTTCGAATACCCAGCGTGGATCAAGAACGCCGATCCGTTCGGTGACCCGGCGGCGTTGTTCGCTGCCTATTACCACCCGGACGGGGAGTGGGGCGACGTTCACAAATTCCGCAACGGGTTCCAAGATGCGGACGGCATCGCCGCTCTGATCGACGAGGCCGCTGTGTCTGTGGACACCGCGCGCCGGATCGAGATCTACCAGGAACTGACCCGGCTCCTCTTCGATGATCCGATGTGGATCATCCCGGGGAACGAGCGGGCCCTCATGGCCCACCGCAGTTGGGTGCAAAACTTCGACATGAACCCGCTGTGGCCGCGGCCCAGCCTGAAGTTCCAGTTCTTCGACAAGTAGACAGGGCCAAACTTATGTGCACCCGACCCGTAAGGTCGGGTGCACATTCGCATCAGGAGCCGCAGTGAACCATCGAGCGGACTAGATCACGCATGCAGATTCGCGAGTACATCATCCGACGGCTGCTGATCCTCCCGCTCATCGTGGTGGGGACGTCGATCATCGTGTTCACCATCGGTCGGGTCGGTGGTAATCCCATCGCCATCTACCTCGAGCACGAGATGACGCAAGAGGAAGTGGCGGAGCTCGAGGACCGCTACGGGCTCAACGAGTCGCTCCCGGTGCAATACATCGCCTGGGCGGGAGGGGTACTGCGCGGCGATCTGGGATACTCCGGAGTAGCGGCGGCTCCTGTGATAGAAGTCATGCCGCGACGCATTGGCGCCACCCTCGAATTAGCGGTGGCATCGGCCATCATCGCTGTGGCACTCGGGATCGCCCTCGGTACCTTCGCCGGGGCGAGGCGGAACCGCCTTCCGGATCACGTCACGCGGATATTCGCTGTCAGCGGAGCCGCCACGCCCACCTTCTGGTTCGCCATCGTGCTCCTCATCATTTTCTGGGTGAACCTGGGGTGGTTCCCCATAGGCCGCTCGGACGCCGTCATCTTCGCATCGATCTCCCATCCCACCGGGATCTACACGCTCGATGCCGTGCTGGCCGGCAGCTTCACGGCACTGCGCGACGCCGTCTGGCACCTGGCGTTGCCGGCGCTCACCCTGGGTTATGGGTCGACCGCCATCATCACTCGCATGATGCGCTCGTCACTGGCCGAGGAGCTCAACGAGGATTACGTGGATGCGGCCCGGGCGAAGGGACTGCCGGAGCGTCTGGTTCTTCGTCGCCACGCCCGGCGCAACGCCCTGATTCCCACTGTGACCGTCATCGGACTCGGCTTCGGGTTCCTTCTTCAAGGAACGGTGGTGGTGGAGATCATCTTCATATGGCCGGGAATGGGGCGGTGGATGGCCGACGCGGTGTTGCGCGGAGACCAGGCGACGATCATGGCCTACGTTCTGTTCACCAGCATCCTCTTCCTGGTCGTCAATCTGGTCGTCGACATCGTTTACGCCTACCTCGACCGACGCGTCGTGCTGGGAGCCTGAGTCATGGTCGATACCGAGCATCGGCAACGTTCTCCCTTCTTCACCTCCCGGGCGCTGGCTATTCGTGCCCGCCGTTTTGGCGAGGTCGCTCGCGACGTCCTGCGCAACCCGACCACCACTCTGGGTCTCGTCATCATCGTTACCTTGATCGGACTGGCGCTGTTGGCGCCGATTCTCACAGAACCAAACGTCCCGGACGCTTATCAGATGCCGAGAGACTGGGGGGCCTTGAACCTGCCGCCGGGGTCACCCGACCATCTCCTCGGCACCACCTCCACAGGTGGAGACGTTCTTTACGGCGTGCTGTGGGGTGCTCGCACCTCCCTCCAGATGTCGGTGATCGTGGTCGGGATCACGATGGTGGTCGGCACGATGATGGGCAGCATCGCCGGTTTCATCGGGGGCAAGGTCGACGAGATCATCATGCGCTTCGTCGACGTGCTGCTCGCTATCCCCGAGCTGATCTTTGCTCTCGCTATCGCCGCCGTCCTCGGGCCCTCGTTCGCGAACATCATCTTCGCCCTGACGGTCGTGTTCTGGGTGAAGTACGCCCGGATCATCCGCGGGCAGATCATCCACGTGAAGAACAACGAGTATGTCGATTCCGCCCGAGTGATAGGCGACTCGCAGTTCAACATCTACCTCAAGGACGTCCTGCCGAATTCCGTCACTCCGGTGATCGTGCAAGCAACTCTCGACATGGGGAACATCGTCCTCGTCGGCGCCACCCTCAGCTTCATCGGTCTCGCCGAGGCGGGTCTGGCCGAGTGGGGCGTGCTGGTAAGTGAGGGCCAGGCCGGTATCTCCGCCGGTCGCTGGTGGGCGTCGACGATACCTGGTGCCATGGTCTTCCTGTGGGCTCTTGCGTTCAACTTGTTCGGCGACGGTCTTCGTGACGTGCTCGATCCTCGGACTGAGGGTCGATGACGGTCTCGACGAGGGAGCCTCCTGCCGCCAAGACGAGGTCTCTCGTCGCCTCTGTCGATGATCTGAGGATCCATTTCGACACCAAAGCCGGAGTGCTCCACGCCGTTGACGGGGTCTCTTTCGATATCTTCGACGGGGAGATCCTCGGTCTCGTTGGGGAGACCGGTTGCGGCAAGAGCGTCACGGCGCGCTCGTTTCTCCGTCTCATACCCACGCCGCCCGGCAACTACGCCGGCGGTCGTATCGATTTCTGGACGAAGGAAGCCCGGCACAGCGGTGGGGCACCGATCGACCTTCTCACGGTGTCCGACTCCGAGATGCGGAGCATGCGCGGCAACCGCATCGCGATGATCTTCCAGGACCCCGGCAAGGCCCTCAATCCTGCCCTGTCGATCCGCGAGCAGGTGGTGGAGGTCTTCTACCAGCATCGAAGTGAGGAGCTACTCGACGGCTGGAGTGGCGGAGCGCCCCGTGCCATCCGCCGCGCCGCTTCTCAGCGCTCCGGCAAGTTCGAATGGCTGGCCTTCAAGGTGCCGCCACTCCGCTCTCACAGCAGACGCCTCAACAGGAGGATCGATGAGATGGTCGGCGACGCCCTCGCCGAGACCCAGATCGCTAACCCGCGCAAGGTCATGGCGAGCTATCCGCATGAGCTCTCTGGAGGGATGAAGCAAAGGGTGATGATCGCCCAGGCCCTTGCCTGCAACCCGGACCTCCTCATCGCCGACGAACCAACCACTGCGCTCGACGTCACCATCCAGGCGCGCATCATGGAGCTGATTCGCGAGCTGCAGCAAAGCCATCAGACGTCGGTGCTCTACATAAGTCACGATCTATCGCTGGTGCGGCGAATCAGCGATCGGATCGCAGTTATGTATGCCGGTCGCATCGCCGAGATCGGACAGACTCAGGAGATCTTCCACGACCCGCGGCACCCCTACACCAGGGGCTTGCTGGCGGCGATTCCTTCCCTGGCTCACAAGCGGGGGGAGCTGGCAGCGATCGAAGGCACCGTGCCCGAGTTGATCGACCCGCCATCGTCATGTCGTTTCAGCACCCGGTGCTCCTTCGCCACGGAGATCTGCGGCCAGTTGGACCCGGCCCTAGATGCACGGCCCGGCATTCATGCGGTCGCCTGTCACGCCTACACCTCTCCGCAAGAGCTGGGAGTCAGGCCCGACCAACTACCCCGACTCGATCGGACCGTCTTATGACGACCCTGCGCCCTGATCCCCTCGAGGCCGGACTCCGGGCAGACGACGAACCGGTCATCACACTTCGCGGCGTCGAGAAGTACTTCCCGGTCCGCGAGGGGGTTCTGCAGCATGTCGTCGGCCACGTGCGGGCGGTCGACGGCGTCAGCTTCGAGATAATGCGGGGCCAGACCCTCGGGCTGGTAGGTGAGAGCGGCTGTGGAAAGACGACGCTGGGACGCTGCATCGCAGGGCTCACCGATACGACGGGCGGAGGAATCTACTTTCGGCTCTCCAGGGCCGACCTCAGGTTCCTGGATGAGATGGACGCCGTTGCCGAAGGTCAGAGAACCGCGGAGCAGCAGGCCAGGGTGGAGAGCATCGAACGCGCTCATCGCATCGATCGGATGAAGGGCGAAGCGTGGCGCAGCTACCGCCGCAACTGTCAGTTCGTGTTCCAGGACGCCTTCAGCTCGCTCAACCCGCGCCACCTGGTGAAAGACATCGTCGGCCGGCCACTGCGCGTCTACAAGGAGGCGTCCGGTGCGGAGTTGACGGAGCAGGTAGTCACCCTCCTCGAGAGCGTTGGGCTGGGAAGGCAGCATCTCTACCGTTATCCCCA
>Ga0224512_10005497_pt1 | contig 10424 bp, 11 predicted proteins | sample SF_May12_sed_USG_4_FD_169103 | JGI IMG/M metagenome (GOLD analysis project Ga0224512, IMG submission 169103) | Sediment microbial communities from San Francisco Bay, California, United States - SF_May12_sed_USGS_13 | ecosystem: Environmental > Aquatic > Marine > Sediment | place: USA...
TATCAAAGCAGCCACGTCTGGTCGGTCCTCGGCTTCACGAAGACCGTATTGGCATTACACAGCCCGGCGGTGGGACTGCCAGTCGGTTGACCCCGTGGGAATGGTTCGCTTCTGTCGTGCACATCCGGCCGATCGGTACGCAAGAATGGGGTGATCAACGAAAGGACGCTAGGTGGCGACGTACAAAGTGGTGGTGAGCGATCAGGTATTCCCCACGGTTGACCTGGAGCGTGCGATGCTGGCCGAGATCGACGCCGAACTTCAGGTGGCAACCGGCGATGTCGAGGCGGTGCTCGAAGTGGCCGCCGACGCCGACGCCATCCTCAATACCTACCTCCCCTGGAGCGCCGACACCATCGCCCGCCTGCAGCGGTGCAAGATCATCGCCCGCTACGGCATCGGGCTCGACAACATCGATCTCGATGCAGCCGCAGACGCCGGAGTAGTGGTGACCAACGTCCCCGACTACTCGGTCCAAGAGGTGGCCGCTCACAGCTTGGCCATGATGATGGCGATGCTCCGCAAGATCACCGTCGGCGACGGCGTCATCCGTTCGGGTGGGTGGAAGATCGACGCCCTGCGTCCCATCCGCCGGCTCAGCACGCTTACTGTGGGCCTAGTCGGATTCGGTCGTATCGCCCGACGGTTCGCCGAAGCAGTGCAGGCGCTGGAGATGGACCTGGTCGTCTATGACCCCTACGTGACGCCGGGTCCCGGTATCCCCCGGCTGGTAGACCTAGACGAGTTGTTAGAGATCTCCGACGTCGTCTCCGTGAACGCTCCGTTGACCCCGGAAACACGAGGCATCGTCAACGCCGGAACCCTCGCCAAGATGAAGTCGTCCGCGATCCTCGTGAACACCTCGCGCGGACCGCTGGTCGTCCTCGACGACCTGTTAGCAGCCCTCCGCGCAGGTACGATCGCGGGAGCTGCCCTCGACGTGTTCGAGCAGGAGCCGCTCGACGCCTCACGCATCGAGGGGACCCCCAATCTGCTGGTCACGCCGCACATGGCGTACTACTCGGAGGAGGCACTCCAGGAATCGCAGCGCAAGGCGGCGACCCAGGTCATCAAGGTACTCACCGGCGTGGAACCCGACTATAAAGTGAATTAGCACTAGAGCGGCGCTGAGAGATCAGATGACGGGGTTGCTGAGCCGTCCGATGCCATCGATGGCGATCTCGACCCGGTCACCCGGCTGCAGGTAGCGGGGCGGGTCGAAGCCGATCCCCACTCCGAGGCCGGTCCCCGTAGCGACCACATCTCCCGGCTCGAGGGTCATCACCTCGGACAGCGTTGCAATCAGGGTGGGCACGTCGAAGATCAGCGCTGAGATCGGTGCCTCCTGACGGAGTTCCCCGTTCACCCAGGTCCGCATCCAAGAAGCGCCAATGTCCGGCAGCTCATCGACGGTGGCAATACACGGGCCCATCGGACAAAAGGTGTCCGGGCTCTTGCCGATGAACCATTGGACGTGCCGCTTCTGCAGATCGCGCGCCGTGACGTCGTTGATGATGGTGTACCCGTACACGTGCTCCATCGCCAGTTCCCGAGCGACCGACTTGGCCGGGGTGCCAATCACGAACGCCAGTTCTCCCTCGTAGTCGGTGGTCCCGAGAGGATCGTTAGAGGTGTCGATCGGGTCATCCGGCCCGACAACGGAGGTCGGAGCCTTGGTGAACATCACCGGATGATCGGGGATCATCTGCTTCTCCGACGCGTCGAAACCGGAGTCGGAGAACTCTTTCGCATGATCCCGGTAATTCCGGCCCACGGCCATCACGTTCTTCCGGGGACGGGGAATCGGCGCCAGCACGCGAAGCGACGACGGTTCGCGCCGCGGTGCCCCATCGAACGCGTTGCGCAACCGGTCCAGACCGGAGGACCCGAGTCCAACGACATCGACCATATCGGTGGGGAGCCCGCGGTCGACCGCGGTGACGTCCGCGACCAAATCCCCATCGAGCACACCGACCCGAGTTCCGTTCTGGTCTTCGAAAGTGACAATCCGCATGGGCTCCTCTCCGGCGGCGGTTCGATCCTATAGGATCCCGGCCTGGAAAGGATGGTCGAATGACCGACAGATTGGTTTCAACGGAGTGGCTGCACGATCATCTCGCCGACCAGACGATCCGCATCCTCGAGATAGGTTCGCTGGACGACCGGGACTACCGCCTCGGACATGCGCCGGGTGCGGTCTGGGCGTTCTGGCAGGAGCTGTGCTGGGACCACGCCATGCGCCAACTCGCTACCCCCGCCCAGATGGCCAAACGGTTGGGCGACCTCGGAATCGGTGCCCAACATACCGTTGTGCTGATGAGCAACGAGGCTCAATACGCCACTTATGCCTACTGGACGATGGTCATGGCTGGGGTCACGAGTCTCCGACTTCTGGACGGCTCGCGTACCGCCTGGGTAACAGAGGGGCGGCCCCTCACGGTTGAGGTCCCGGAGCAGCGGCCCGTGGAACGCCGGGTCGGAATCGCCGACCCTTCGATGCGTATCGGAAGAGACGACCTACTTCAGAAACTGGACGCACCGGGCCGAATCGTCATCGACGCTCGTTCCCCCGAGGAGTATCGGGGCGAACGGGTGATGCCGCTGCCCAAATTCGACCACGGGGCCCAGCGCAAGGGCCGGATTCCGGGGGCCATCCACCTCTACTACCAGGATCTCCTGAACCGCGACGAGACGTTCCGGTCTCCCGACCACATCGCCGCTACCCTCGAGAGCGTCGGAGTCAAGTCCGACGCCGACGTCGAGATCGTCACCTATTGCCGTTTGAGTCACCGCGCCACGCTGATCTGGTTCGCCCTGACGGAGATCCTCGGCCGGCCCCGCGTTCGGGTTTACGACGGATCGTGGACCGAATGGGGCAGTATGGTCGGGATGCCGATCGAACTCTGAGCCGCCGGCGGCCTGTTTCGTAAGTCCGTGCGAATTCTCTCCGAACCGATCGGCGTAGGCCAGGACGCAGGACGAAAGAGAAGTGTAGTGTCGAGGACGATGACGCCGCCCGGGGCGTCGAGGGCCGGCGAGCGCATGACTTGCGACTCGAGGCACTAGAACGTATAGACCGTTCCCACCGTGTTGGGGATGAGCGCCGCCGGGAGTCGTTCGGCGAGGGCATGGGCTGCTTGGAAACCCGTACAGTGGGCCGGAACCAGATAGGTAGGGTCGATGTCCGCAATTGCTTCGACGGTGGGAGCGATGCGGTTGAGCATGGCCCGGCTCCCGAGATGAAACCCGCCTATCAGGGCATGGACATGATCCGTGCCGGTGAGATGGATCGCATGGCGCAAGATGTTGACCACTCCCGCATGGCCGCAGCCTGTCATCACCACCAGGCCCTCCCCACGGAGGTTGAGCACCAAGCCCTGATCGTCGAGGATCAACGGATCCGGTTGCCAGGCGGTGCCACGAAACGCTTCGTGACCGGGAAAACCTTCCTCGAACGTGGTGCTGCGGTCGATCTCACCGGTGACCAAAACCGCCCCGCTCAGCAGAAACGAAGGCTGAGCCTGCTCGACGATCTCAAAGCCGGCGTCCTCCAAGGCTCGGCGGCTGGTGGTTGGTAGCTCGCGCGGGTCGCTGCCTTCGATTACCACCCTGCGCCGGTTCCAGAACTCGGGATGAAGGTAGACGGGAAGGTTGGGCCGGCCGAGCGCCCCGATCAGCCCGTGCATGCCGGTGGTGTGGTCGTAGTGCCCGTGGCTGAGAACGATGGCCTCGATAGTGGTCGGGTCGATTTCGAGGCGTCGCATGTTCTCGATCATTCCATTGGGGCTAACCCCCGTATCGAAGAGGATCCGATGACTGACCTCGCCCCTGGTCACCTCCACGAGGGCTGAGAAGCCGTGCTCGGCCACCAGGGGAACGGAACTGCGCCCTCCGACGATGGTCTGTGCTTGCAACGTCCCCTTGCCCCACCCGGTCCGCCGGGCGGGACCGGTGCTGGGCGCGGTGGTGTCCGCCACATTGTCCACCAGGCTGGTGATGCGAACCGAGTCGACCGGTTCGAGGTTTATCGTCTCCATATTCCGACTCTGCCCCCTAGGAGCGATGGTCGAACTGCTCGACTGTTTGGCCGGTCTCGGCGAAAGTCCTGGTCACATGGGTGGAGCCGTACACCCACAGGATTCGCATCACAGAGTCCCCGGTGTTGATGAAGCGATGGAATTCGCCCGGAGCGATCTGCGTCGTATCGAAAGGCCTGGCAGGATGCTGTGTTCCGTTGAGCTCAGCCGTCCCCTCTCCCTCGACTACCGTCACCTGCTCGATGGTGTTGTGAGAATGGAGCGGAATCGCCGCTCCCGGCGGGAAACTAGTGATCCCCATGATGAACCCCTGGCCTTCGAGGGGTGCGGGAGTCAACCGAACGCTCTCGATACCATCACCCCGGGCCACCCGGGCCGCCTGATCGAAACGGATCAGCTCTGCCATGAAACACCTCTCTCTCATCGATGATGGACGGTACTCCAATCGGGTAAGGTCGACGAGATGCAACACCATAACTTCCAGTATCAGCCGTGGTCGGCTCAGCGGCTCGAAGATCGCCGCCTGGTCACCGGCGCCGGCCGCTACGTCGGCGATATCGCTCCGGCGGGGATGGTCCATGCAGCGTTCGTCCGCTCCCCGGTCGCGCACGGCCTGATCACCGAGCTCGATCTCGACGACGCCCGGCACAGCCCAGGGGTCCTGAACGTCTTCACCGCCGACGATCTCGACCTACGGGACATCCCTTCTGAAACGGCCCCCGTCGCAGTGCAAGGCATGTCCCGGCCTCCCTTGGTGCGCGATCGGGTGCGGTTCGTCGGTGAAACGGTTGCGGTGGTGATCGCCGAGACGCCCGAGCAGGCAGCTGACGGCGCCGGCCTGGCATGGGTCGATGCGGACGCTCTGCCGGTGATCGTGGATCCGCACGATGCGCTCAGCGACAAGACCGTCATACACCCGGAGGCAGGTACCAATGTGGTCGGCCGCTGGAACTGGGGTACGCCGGCGGAGAAGTGGGACTTCGAAGTCGACGTCACCGTCAGTGTCCGCAACCAGCGCCTCGGGCCCGTTCCGATCGAGCCGCTGGCCGCATTGGCGGTACCCGAGGAAGGGAGCCTGCGCTTGATCGTGGGGTGTCAGGCCCCCCACACACTCAAACGTCAGCTGGTCCATCAGCTGGCGAACGAAGCGATCGAGGTGATCGTGCCCGACGTCGGCGGTGGCTTCGGGATGAAGGCGCGTCTCTTTCCGGAATACGTTGTGATTGCCGCTGTTGCCCTGCGGATGGGCCGGCCGGTGCGGTGGTTGCAGACCCGCCGTGAGAACCTGCTCGCAGGCTCACATGGCCGCGACATGCACCACCGGGTCCGGCTGGCCGGTGACGCCTCCGGGAGGATTCACCGGGCTCACATCGACATTCTGGCGAGCGTGGGGGCCTACCACCACACTGGTGCGATGATTCCCACCCTCACTAGCTTTGTCTCCCAGGAGGTCTATGACATCCCGGATTTCACCGTGGAGACCGTCGCAGTGGTCAACAATCTGGCGCCCACCGCTCCCTACCGGGGGGCGGGCCGCCCGGAAGCTGCCTATGCGATGGAACGTGCCGTGGATGTGTTCGCCCGCCGGGCCGAGTTGGATCCAGTCGAGGTGCGCCGCCGGAATCTGATCCAGCCCGCGCAGCTCCCGTACCGGACCGCGACGGGCGCCCTGTACGACAGCGGCGACTACCCGGCTGCGTTGGAGCGGGCAGTGGCCCTCATCGAACTCGAGTCGGTGCGACGCGAACAAGCATCACGACTGGAGCGGGGCCAAAACCCGATTGGAGTCGGTTTCGGCGCCTTCATTGAACGGGCAGGAGGACCTGCGGATTCCGGAGAGTACGGGCGGGTCGAGCTGGGGCCAGAAGGCACTGTGGTGGTCCGGACCGGATCCACGGCCAACGGTCAGGGTCACCAGACTACGTTCGCTCAGGTGGCGGCCCAGGTATTCGACATACCGCTCGATCGTGTGCGTTTCATCGCCGGCGACACCTCCCAAGTGTCCAACGGGTGGGGATCGGTTGCCAGCCGATCGGCCCAGATCGGCGCCTCGGGGATCTGGCGGAACGCGCTGCGAGTCCGTGACCAGGCAACCGAACTGGCCGCCGAGATGATGGAAGCGGCCCCCGAGGACCTGGTTCTAACCGACGGCATGTTCCGGATCGTTGGTGTCCCCAACATCGGTGTCACTCTGGCCGACGTCGCCCATCATGCCGCCGAACAAGGACAGGAGCTGGCTGCGGAGGAGTTCTACTCTCCGGGGGCCCAAACGTTCCCCTACGGCGTCTACGCGGCCGTGGTGGAGGTGGACCTGGGAACGGGAGAGGTTCACCCTCTACGCATTGTCGCGGTGGATGATTGCGGAAATGTGCTCAACCCGATGATCGTCGAAGGACAGACCCGGGGATCCCTCGCGCAGGGTCTCGGGCAGGCCCTGAAGGAGGTCATAACCTATGACGAGGAGGGCCAGCTACTGACGGCCACTCTGATGGACTACGCCATCCCACGAGCGCTCGATATACCGGAAACCGTCCTGGATCACATCATCAGCCCGGCTCCGTCGAATCCGCTCGGCGTGAAGGGAGCGGGAGAGGCCGGTTGCATCGGAGGGCCTCCGGCTATCGTCAACGCGGTGCTCGATGCTCTCGCTCCGTATGGGGTGACCGACCTCGACATGCCGCTGCGTCCCCCCCAGATCTGGGAAGCCATTCGCCAGGCCCGAGAAAAGGTCACGCCATGAGCGATGCCATCATCGGTGAAGGTGAATTCGATCCGGCCGACTATGCCCGGGAGTTGGCGGCCGCACCGAACAACCTCAATGTCGGGACGACCTTATGGTTTGAGAACGAACGGGTAAGGGTATGGGATCTCAAGCTGGGTCCGGGCGAGCGTGGGCCCTTCCACGCCCACACCCGGAACTACTTCTGGACTGTGGTGGAGGCAAGCCGGGGTCTGCAGCGGTTCGCAGATGGGACCTTCGTGGTGCGGGACTACGAGGTAGGTGAGACCCGATTCCTCGAGCACACGCCGGAATCGGTGCTGATCCACGACCTGGAGAACGTTGGGGACCGGGTCCTCCGGTTCGTCACAGCCGAACTTCTCGACTGATTGCGCATGACCGGGTGGCCGCGTGTCGTCATTGCGGGCGGTTCTATCGGAGGACTGACCGCCGCGGTCTTGTTGCGTGACCTCGGCTGCGAAGTCGACGTCTACGAACGTTCATCGGAAGCCCTACAGTCACGCGGCGCCGGCATCGTGGTCCTCCCGATGACGGAGCGCTACCTGATCGAGCGGGGTCGGACGGGCGGACGGGTGAGCCTGTCGCTCACGTATTGGTCATACGTGGACGCAGAGGGGAACCTGCTGGAAGCCGATCCCGACCATTTTCGCTTCAGTTCTTGGAACACGGTCTACCGGGGCCTGCTCGATTCCTTGGAAGAGGACCGTTATCACCTCAACGAAGAGATGATCGGCTTCGATCGGAGGGCGGACGGGGTCACCGTGCGTTTGGCTAGCAGCCAGGAGGTCGGTGCCGACCTACTGGTGTGCGCCGACGGCCTGGCTTCCACAGCTCGCCGGTTGCTCCTTCCCCGGGTCGAGCCGTTGTACGCCGGTTACGTAGCATGGCGCGGCACGGTGCCGGAGCGGAAGCTCTCCGCGGCCGCCCGAGGCGGGCTGGCCGACTCGATGCTGTACCAGGTTCTCGCCGGCGGCCACATCCTCACCTACGCCATCCCAGGACACGGCGGCTCGGTCGAACCGGGCGACCGCCTCATCAACTTCGTCTGGTACCGCAACTATGCGGAGGGGGAGGCCTTCGAGTCGGTAATGACCGACGTCAACGGCGAACGTCGTGCTACGACCGTGCCGCCGGGATTGGTCCGCGGGGAGCATCTCCGTGAACTCGGCGATGCCACCGGAGAGCTAGCGCCAACGATCAGCGAGGTGGTAGCCAGGTCATCCGATCCCTTTGTGCAGGCCATCTTCGATCTTGAATCGCCGCGCCTGGTGTTTGGCCGGGTGCTGCTCATGGGCGATGCAGCCTTCGTTGCACGGCCGCACGTTGCCGCGGGCACGGCCAAGGCTGCGGCCGATGCCTGGGCGTTGCATGATGCGTTGCGAGAGGCCATGGGCGACGTCGACGCGGCACTGGCGTCCTGGGAGCCCCGTCAGCTGGCTCTGGGCCGAGCGGTCGTCGAAAAATCGCGGCGGATGGGGCAGCGCTCCCAGTTCGAGGGAAGTATGGTACCCGGCGACCCGGCTTGGAAGTTCGGCTTGTTTGGGCCGGGCAACTGACCGGGACGTTCTCAGCGGTTCGCTAACGCACGTGCCCATGGTTGAGCGAAACCACTTCCTGAAGCGACCGCCGGGGCCGCTCTTCGGCTTCTGGTCGTGGCGATACCTCAACAAATGGAAGACCTTCCGGCTGGTGACCAGTAAACGGGTGCGAGAGTTCTACGAGCGATTCCCCAAGAACTATCCGCCAGGCTCGGCCTTTCCGGCGATCGAGCTGGAAACCACCGATGGTCGGCGGATCGACACGAGGGGATTCCTTGGCAGAAAGCACTTCGTGCTCTTCACCGGTGCCATCACCTGACCTCCCTTCCGGCGGCAGTTGCCGCCCATGGAGCAAATCAGGGAGAAGTACGCGGAACGCGACGTCGAGGTTCTCAGCATGTACGTGCGCGAGCCGCATGCCGGCGAGATCGGCTTTCGCCAATACGCCGACCATCGGAACTACAACCACAAGATGTCCTACGCATGCGAGTTGGTGGAGAGCAAAGGCTTGCAGATCCCGATCCTCGTCGACGGGATGGACCAGCAGCATCATGAGATACTCGGCAACCTGCCCAACATCGCGTACGTGGTCTACAAATGGGGCAAGGTCGAGTACACCGCGACCTGGCTGGATGCCGCGGCGACCGATGAGGTCCTCGCTGAGCTGGTCACCGGGGACGACCCCTCCCGACCGGTGAAGAAGACCATCGAAACGGCCCAGCTGGGCACTGCGATTTGATTGTTGTCGCTTCTGATCGGCCGGTGACTGCGATCAGCTTCTCCCGGTCAACCGCACCGGATCAACTCCACCGGGTACCGCTGGGTCGACACCGCTCCCTCGGCTGTGATCTGGAGAGAATTGCCGACCTGAACCCCGGCCTTCCCGTCGATCACATTGGGCTGTACCACCAGCAACGTCCCTTCCGGATAAGCCCAATCATCGGGATGGGTCGCACCGCGCGATGCCCGGGTACGCACGATCGGCGGTAGGTAGGCTCCCCCAAAGCCGTGCACCAGGTCGTCCCAGATGTCGAAGCCGGCTACGGCGATCCCCTCCGCCGCATCGAGCACCCGGCCGATCGTTGCACCGGGCAAGAGAACCTCCACGATGGCCTCGTACGTCTCGAGCGCCACCTCGTGAAGTCGTGCGTAGTGGGGGGTGGGTTCGGCGGCGATGGTGAACGTGCGGAGGATCTGACCGGCGTACCCCCAGAATGTGGTGCTGATCTCGGTGACGAAGACATCCCCCGGTTGCAGACGGCGGTTCGGGTGATACTGGTGAGGAACCCAAACCTGGGGGTCGTCCATCGGGGTCGACAGGCTGAAATGGATGAGGTTCACCCCTCGGTGACCGAGGTAGACCTCTTCGATAACCCGGGCCGCTTCATATTCGTACATCCCCGGCCTCAACTGGTCGGCCAGAGCGGCGATGGTGGCGTCATTCATGCGCGAGGCGACCCGGGTGAATATCATCTCGGCTTCGGTCTTGACCAGCCGAAACCGCTGATAGTGATCATTCAGGTCGACAAAGGACACCTCACCCACCTGGCGTCGCATCACCTCCAGGTCGCCGTGGGGAATGGAGCCGATGAGGCCTATCCGGGCGGCCCGGCGACCCCTGAGCAGGCGAGCCACCTCCTCTGCTTGTATCCGGGGGGTGTCCCCTCCGTAGCGAATGTCTTCGATGGTTGAGATCTGTTGTGCGTCCGGCAGATGGTTCCAAAGACGGACGAAAAGAGTCGGCGCCTCGTCCGGGGTCACGACCAGATACGACGGTACCTGCGGAGGCCAGTTGGTGAAGTACTGAACCGAGGTCTCCAGCGGTCCAGTTGCCCCGCCCACCACAGCGGCATCGAGCGCTTCGGCGGTTATGAGTGCTTCCAGCCATGAGTGGCGGCGGGTCATCTCGGTGTCCGGGTAGCGAGGGAACCCGTTGTGCTCGGAGATCTCGCCGGGCTTCCAAAAAGGTGGTTTGAAGTCTTGCATTGCCGTCGCCTCCTGCGTTGTCCGGTCTCGGTGTGGCCGCTGCTGCCGGCCCTTTGTGGATGGTTTAGCATGCGAGAAGTGCTGCACATCGAGGAGGGGATGATGTCCGACCAGCCGTGGAAG
>Ga0224512_10005498_pt1 | contig 10423 bp, 12 predicted proteins | sample SF_May12_sed_USG_4_FD_169103 | JGI IMG/M metagenome (GOLD analysis project Ga0224512, IMG submission 169103) | Sediment microbial communities from San Francisco Bay, California, United States - SF_May12_sed_USGS_13 | ecosystem: Environmental > Aquatic > Marine > Sediment | place: USA...
CCGGCGTTATCGATCCAGACACCGGTCAGGGCGACCCAGGACCAGCCAACCATGGCCCCGAAAGCCAGTGCCAGCACCTGGGGCCGGTCGATGACTCTGATAAAACCGCTCGTCATTGGCTCTCCCTGCGGGTCGCGGTGTGTGCGATGGTCATTCCTGATCATGCGCGTCTCGGCGACGGCACGCCACGAGTTCGGACAGCCGTGCAAAAAATAGTAATACACCGTAAGACCAGGGGTCGAACCGATTTCCGGCTGGCAGACAGCTGTCACTGGTTGCGATCTGCGAAGTGCGGTGGGTCGACCGCAAGTACTCGGTTCGATCCTTGTTTATTGAGAAATTTATGTCCGGTTATACTTGACCTGCTATAAATATCCGGTTATTGATTTCCTGTTCTTTATGACGTATAATCCGCGTTTCCTGATGACACTTGCAGGCAGAAATCGCATGAAAGACCCCGATTGGACATTCTTCAGTAACTACGCGCACGTGCTCGTGTGCCTCGCCGAAAACCCCAGCGCGCGGCTGCGCGAGGTCGCCGATCGCGTCGGCATTACGGAACGCAGTGCGCAGCGGCTGATCACCCATCTCGACGAGGCCGGCATCCTGACGAGGGTGAAACACGGTCGCCGCAACAGCTACTACATCGACACAACGGCTCACCTGCGCCACCCGATCGAAGAGCAGAGCACGGTGGGCGAATTACTCAAAATTATTCTGTCACCGGCCCGCGTGCGGCGGCTCGAGGCTAAGAAAGCAGCCTTCGACGAGCAACGTGCCGATTAGCAGCTTCAAACTCGCAACGAGGGATATGGAAATGAAACAGATACAAGCCTGGTATGCCGTCGGTATTCTGATGTTATCGCTCGCCATGAGCGACGCGCTGGCTGTCGAGGCCCTGTCAACTGAAGAGTTGATTACTCATTGTGCCGTTTACGAGGACGACCCTGAGGGCGAGGACGGCATTTTCTGCGTGCGCTACATCCAGGGCTTCATCGACGGCGCGGTCGCAACCGACGAGCGGGTTACCTACAACGTTGCCGCCGAATACGATCGCGAAGAAACATTTACAGAGCGGGCTATTCGCACGCGACTCGGTTCGCGTATCGATCGTTATGGCCCGTCCTTCTACGCCGAATTCTGCCTGGGCGAACCAGTGCCGCTTGCCACCGTTGCAAGAATCGTCATCGCCGATCTGTTGAACCTCGACAGCCTCGAGGGCCGTGAATTTGCCAGGGATGTCGTCTACGCAACGCTGCGCCGCGAGTTTCCCTGCGAAGCCGACGACGAATGAACGCCGGGGTCTCTTCTGCCGATTCGACACGGCCAGGCAATGCGCCTGCGAGGCAAGGGTACGTGCGCATCCTGATTCTCGCACTGGTGATGATTGCGACATGGCTGCTGTGGTCGGGCTTCTTTAAACCATTGCTGCTTGGTCTCGGCGCGCTGTCCTGCCTGCTGACGATCTACATCATCCGCCGCATGGGCTATTTCGACAACGAAACATTCGCGTTCCATTACGACCTGCGCTTACTGGGCTTCTGGGCGTGGCTTGGCCGCGAAGTACTTACCTCGAGCCTCGAGGTCGCACGAATTGTGCTTGGCCGCAAAATAACAGTCGAACCCAAGGTCGTCGATATCGATGCCAGTGACCTCAAGCTCGTCGACCAGGCGCTGCTCGGTAACTCAATCACCCTGACCCCGGGCACGTTGACGCTGGATGTGTACGAAGGACGACTGCTGGTGCACGCGTTGACGCCTGCAGGTGCTGCCGCCCTGGAAGAGGGCGAAATGCAGCGGCGCGTCGCAGCGCTCGGTAACCGCTGACCATGTACTACGTTGTCAGCATAGCGACGCTCGTCACAATGGGCCTTGCGCTGGTCCGTGCCGTGCTCGGACCGTCCGTCTACGATCGTGTGCTGGCTGTGAACATGTTCGGCACGAAGACGGTACTGCTGCTGTCCGTAATCGCGTTCCTCTTCGGACGGCCCGATTTCCTCGATCTCGCCCTTGCCTATGCACTGATCAACTTCATCGGTGTCCTTGCCGTCCTCGAGTTTTTCCGCAACCGGTCGTTGCGGCGCCGGGCCGAGCAGGGCGAGGGCCAGTAAGCGCATGGCAACGGTACTCGACATCCTTAGCTGGGTGCTGCTGACACTTGGCGGCGTCAGCGTGCTGATTGGCGGCATTGGCGCCCTGCGCATGCCCGACCTGTACACGCGCATGCACGCTGCGAGCGTCACCGACAGCATGGGCGCAATCCTGGTGCTGACCGGCATCATGCTGCAAGCTGGCTGGTCGCTCGTAACGATCAAACTGATCGCAATCCTGCTGTTCCTATTGCTTACAAGCCCCACCTCATCCAACGCGCTTGCGAGCGCCGCGCTGCTGGCCGGAACGCGGCCATTCGCTGAAACGCAGCAGGACAGGGAGGACGTGACGTGATCGTCATGTTCGGCATCTTCCTCTTGACGCTGCTCGTGATTACGGCAGTTGCGATCGTGCGCACAGAGAACCTGTTCGTCGCTGTAATGCTCATGGGCATAGCCAGTCTACTGATTGCAGCAAACTTTTTTCTTCTCGATGCAGCTGACGTCGCGTTAACGGAGGCCGCCATCGGAGCGGGCATCTCCACAGTGCTGTTCCTGAGCGCTCTCGCGCTGACCTCCGAGCGTGAGCGAACGAAGTCATCGCGGCGGCTCCTGTCGCTGGCGGTTGTCGTTGCGGCGACGCTGGTTCTCATTTATGCGACGTTCGACAAGCCGCGCTTCGGTGCTGCGGACGCGCCCGTGCATACACACGTCGCGCCCTGGTACCTGGAGAACACGCCCAAATACATCGATATCCCGAATGTCGTCACCGCCGTGCTGGGCAGCTTTCGCGGCTACGATACGCTGGGTGAGGTATTCGTCGTTTTCACCGCGGGTATCGGCGTACTGTTCCTGCTGGGCAGCGGCGCGGCCGCCGGCGCGCTGCCGGAGGAAAAGGTGAACGAAGGCCTGCGTCACCATCTTATTCCCAGGGTCGTCGGCCGGGTCGTGATTCCGTTCATCCTTCTGTTCGGCCTGTATGTGCAGTTCCACGGTGAGTATGGGCCGGGCGGCGGTTTCCAGGCCGGCGCGATTGTCGCGGCAGCAATCGTGCTATTTGCGCTGCTGGAAGGCGAGCAGCGAGCGCTCGCCGTCCTGCCGCAGCGCGTGCTGCTGGTGCTCATGGCTTGCGGGCCGCTCATCTATGGCGCTGTGGGTATCGCCGGAATCGCGCTGGGCGGCAACTTCCTCGACTATTCGCCGCTGTTGTCGGATCCCGTGAAAGGACAGCAGCTGGGTATCCTCATTATCGAGGCCGGCGTCGGCATCACCGTTACCGGCGTGCTGCTCAGTATCTTCCATGCCTTCGCGGCACGAGGTCGCTAGGCCATGGAGATTCTTGGTCTCTACCATTACTGGGTGTTCGCGATCCTGCTGATGACCGGATTTTATGCCGTCATCGCCAAGCTCAATCTCGTCAAAAAGCTGATCGGGTTGTCGCTGTTCCAGGCGGCCGTTTTCCTGCTGTACATAACGATGGGCAAGGTCGACGGGGGCACGGCGCCGATTTTTTCGGATGCGGCCAATGCTGTGTTCTCGAATCCGCTGCCGCAGGTACTGATCCTCACGGCGATCGTCGTTGGCATCTCGACGACCGCACTCGGCCTCGGGATCGTCGTGCGCATCAAGGAGGAATACGGCTCGATCGAGGAGGACGAAATCCAGGAGATCGATCGGCGATGAACGGCCTGGCTCAGCACCTCCCGGCACTGCAGGTTGTAGTGCCGATGCTGGTAGCGGCGTTCGTCGTGCTGTTGCGGCCCCGTGGCCTCGCCTGGGCAGCCTGCACGGTGGCCAGCGTGCTCGCATTCGGCATTGCGGTCGAACTCACGCAGGTGGTTCTCGGCGCCGGTCCGGTCACCTACCTGATGGGCTCGTGGCCCGCGCCATACGGTATCGAACTCCGGGTCGACGCGTTGAGCGCCCTGCTGCTGCTGGTCGTCACGGGCGCTTCGGTCTTCGCGCTGGTCAGCGGCCGGCAAAGCCTCGACGCACAGATCGAGGTCGAACGTCAGCCCTACTTCTTTGCGGCATGGCTGCTGGCGCTTGCAGGGCTGTCCGGCATCGTCGTCGCGGCGGATGCGTTCAACATTTTCGTTTTCATGGAGATTTCGTCGCTGGCGAGCTACGTGTTGATCGCAGGTGGCCCGGACCGGCGTGCGCTGCCGTCCGTGTTCAAGTACCTGATCATGGGCACAATCGGCGCAACGTTCTACCTGATTGGCGTCGGTCTGATCTACATGATGACCGGAACGCTGAACCTGGCCGACATGGAATTCCGTATCCATGCCGTCGCTGAACAGAATCCGATTCTTGCCGCGGCCGGTTTCATAACCGTTGGCCTTGCGCTAAAAGCCGCGATCTTCCCGTTGCACGTCTGGTTGCCGAATGCGTACACCTACGCACCGCACATGGCGACCGCTTTCCTCGCGGCCTGTTCGACCAAGGTGTCGCTGTACGTCCTGCTCCGCTTCGACTTTTTCGTCTTCCAGGAAAACCTGGCCGGTCATGCCTTCCAGTTCGCGGCTTACCTGATGCCGCTGGCCCTGCTCGGCATTCTTGTCGGCTCAGCGGTTGCGATGTTTGAAAAGAACGTCAAGCGCATGCTGGCATTCTCTTCCGTCGCGCAGATTGGCTACATGATGCTCGGCGCGAGCCTTGTAACGGTTGCCGGGCTGACAGCGGGTATCGTGCACATCTTCAATCACGCGCTTGCGAAAGGCACCTTGTTTCTCGCTGTCGCGGCATTCGCCATGGTTGCGGCGGGCGTGCGGCTCGACGACCTCAGGGGCATCGCTCGCCGCATGCCGTGGACTTTCGGCGCATTCATCGTCGCCGGGCTCAGCCTGATCGGTATCCCGGGTACGGCCGGTTTCGTCAGCAAGTGGTACCTGATCAGCGCGGCCATGGAACTCGGCCCGGCAGGACTGCCGCTCGTCGCTGTCATCCTGATCAGCTCCCTGATGGCGGTCGTGTATATCTGGCGCATTGTTGAAGTGGCGTGTTTTGCGAAGGCGGCAGACGAGGGTACATCCGCAGTTTCTGTATCGCCGGCGCTGATCACCATCATGTGGTTCGCTGCGCTCGCCAACATCTACTTCGGTCTCGTGCCCGAGCTGCCTTTGACCCTCTCTGGCGCCGCCGCGGCCGAGCTTCTGGATCACTTGCCATGAATGCAGAGGCGACCATTCTGCTGGCATTAACGTTGCCGCTTGCCGGCGCTGTCGGCATTGCGCTTGCCGGTCGGGTCAGCCCGAATTTGCGTGAGGCGGTCACGCTCGTAACCGCAGCCGGGCTCGCCGTCGCGGTATGGAGCCTGCTGCCGGTCGTTATGGCGGGCGGCCGGCCCGGTGTGACCGTTACGGAACTGCTGCCGGGCGTAGAGATCGCGTTCAGCGTGGAGCCGCTCGGCATGCTGTTCGCAGCGCTCGCGTCCGGCCTCTGGATCGTCAACTCGCTGTACTCGATAGGCTATATGCGCGGCAACAACGAACAGCATCAGACACGGTTCTATGTGATGTTCGCCATTTCGCTCGCAGCGACGATGGGTGTTGCATTCGCCGGCAACCTGTTCACGCTGTTTGTATTCTACGAAGCCCTTACGCTGTCAACATACCCACTTGTCTCGCACAAGGGTGATGAGAAGACCGTACGCTCGGCGCGCGTCTACCTGGGCATCCTGTTAACGACGTCGATCGGCCTGTTCCTGCCTGCCATTATCTGGACCTATACCGTGGTCGGCAGCGGCGACTTCACGCCTGGCGGAATAATCGAGGGCAACATCGACGGACCGGCGATCGGTCTGCTGCTCGGGCTGTTCGTCTTCGGCATCGGCAAGGCCGCAGTCATGCCGGTGCAGCGCTGGTTACCGGCCGCAATGGTTGCCCCGACGCCGGTCAGTGCGTTACTGCACGCCGTGGCCGTGGTCAAAGCGGGCGTGTTCACTGTGACGAAAGTCATCGTCTATATTTTCGGCGTCGACTTCCTGTTGGCCGCGCCGAGCAGCGACTGGTTGCTCTACGCCGCTGCGTTCACAATAATTGCTGCGAGCGTCGTGGCGCTCCGACAACAAAATCTCAAACGCCTGCTCGCCTATTCCACGATCGCGCAACTGTCCTACGTCGTCATGGCGGCTGCCGTGCTCAAGCCACTGGCCGAAATCGGCGCGGCCTTGCATATGGTCGCGCACGCCTTCGGCAAGATCACGCTGTTCTTCGCGGCCGGCGCAATATATGTCGCGGCACACAAGACCGAGATTCATCAGCTGCGCGGGATCGGTTGGCGAATGCCGATCACGATGACCGCATTTACAATCGGGGCGCTGAGTATGATCGGCGTTCCGCCGACCGGCGGTTTCGTCTCGAAGTGGTACATTCTGGCCGGCGCGTTCGCAGCGGAAAACTATGTAGCCTTGTTCACGATCATCTTGAGTACGGTGTTGAACGCCGCCTACTTCCTGCCGATCATCTACATGGCCTGGTTCATGCCTGAGACAGAAGCGGCCGCCGCGACGCACGGCGAGGCGCCGTGGCCGGCCGTGCTGGCACTGGCTATTACCGCAATGCTGACTATTGCTTTCTTCTTTTTCCACGGCGCTGCGCTCGAGCTCGGGCGCCAGGTTGTCGAGAATTTGTCATGAATGAATCGCAACAGGATGACCACTGGCTCGCGCGGCCTGCGACGATAAAACTCTTGTGGTGGGTGTTCAGCACCGTGCTCGTGCTGCTCGTGCTCGTGCAGGCGCTGATCTACGTCAAGGGTTACTTCGGCGTTGACGGCTGGTTCGGCTTCGGTGCGGCATTCGGCTTCCTCTCGTGTCTCGCCATGGTGCTGTTCGCGAAAGCGCTCGGCTATGTGCTGAAGCGCGGCGAAGATTATTACGACGACGGGCAGGACGATGCTTGAATTTATCCCCCCGGCGACTTTCATGATCGTGGCCGCTCTGCTGATCGGCCCGACTCGCGGCCAGCTGCGCACCGCGATTGTACTGGCAGCGCCGCTCATCACGCTCTGGTTCGTCTGGCAGGTACCGAACGGTGTCGCCTACGACATCGCTTTCCTTGACTACCGGATCGAGCCGCTGGAGGGCAATGCGGTCCGCCGCCTGTTTGCGACAATCTTTGCGCTGATGGCATTCGTCGGCGGGCTGTATGCCTTCCGGCAGGCGAAGTGGTACGAACTTGCGGCTGCGTACGCGTACGCGGCCGGCGCGGTTGGCGTCAGTTTTTCCGGCGACCTGATCAGCCTGTTTTTCTACTGGGAGCTCATGGCATTGTTCTCGACCGTCGTCGTCTGGTGCGGCGGCACGCCAGAGGCACAGCGGGCCGGCTTGCGTTACGCGATCATGCATCTGCTCGGCGGTGTCATGCTCATGGTGGGTATCGTGGGCGTCGTCGTGGACACAGGCTCGATCGATATCCAGCCGCTGCTTGCGAACGATTTCGGCACGTGGATGATGCTGATCGGGATCCTGGTCAATGCGGCGGCACCGCCTGTCTCCGCATGGCTTGCCGACTCCTATCCGACGTCCAGCGCGACAGGTTCCGTGTTCCTGTCGGCCTTCACGACGAAGACGGCGATCCTCGCGCTGATCCTGCTGTTCCCGGGCGAGCCCGTGCTGATCGGCATAGGACTGTTCATGGTCATGTACGGCATTATCTATGCCCTGCTCGAAAACGATATTCGGCGCATCCTTGCGTATTCAATCGTCAACCAGGTTGGCTTCATGGTGTGCGCCGTCGGCATCGGTACGCAGATGGCGCTCAACGGGGCGGCCGCGCATGCGTTTGCGCACATTATTTACAAGGCGCTGCTGTTCATGAGCGCAGGCGTTGTCGTTTATCGCACTGGCTTGAATCGGTGTACCGAAGTGGGCGGGCTGTTCCGCACGATGCCACTGACCGCGATCTGCGGCATCGTTGGCGCGCTCGCGATCTCCGGCTTCCCGCTGACGTCGGGTTTCACGACCAAGACGATGATCTCCCAGGCGGCGGCCGACGAGAGCCTCGCCGTCGTCTACATGCTGCTGGCTGCCGCATCGGCCGGCGTGTTTCTGCACGCGGGCATCAAGTTTCCGTGGTTTGTCTTTTTCCAGCGCGACTCGGGCCTGCGACCGAAAGACGCGCCGTGGAACATGGGCGCTGCCATGGTTATCTTTGCGCTGCTATGCATCCTGCTCGGCGTAGCACCGGACCTCCTGTATCGGTTCCTGCCCTACCCGGTGGACTACGAAGCCTATACGCCCGGCAAGGTACTTTTTTACCTGCAGCTGCTGATGTTCTCGGGCCTGGCATTCTTCCTGCTGCTTCCGTTGATGAAACGCACCGAGACGATCAGTCTGGACTCGGACTGGCTGTGGCGGGTCGTGCTGTTGCGTATCGCCAGTTCTGCTTACGGGCTGGTCGCTGCGGCTGGCAGCGCTGTTGCGGCCGCCGCCGGTGCCACGATCGCGGGCCTGCGCAGTCTCGCGATACGCTATCTCGGCCCGGCGGAGGACGAAGCCCGGCCCGGCGTATTCGCCCGCGCCTGGCCTATCGGCGTAACGGCGCTGTGGATCGCCGTCCTGTTGACCGCCTACGTGCTGGTCTATTACTTCTAAGCCGCGTATCCGGGGTCGAACCGATTTTCCGGCTGTCGAATTATGCGGTTCGTCCCCGTTAACACGAGCACTTTTTCAAGGCGCGATGTTTTGATTGCCGCTGAAGAAATTTGTCGGGTCGTATTTTCTTTTCACGGCAACGAGCCTCTGAAAATTTGCTTCGTAGGCGCCGCGGACGCTAGCTGCGCTTTCGTCGCTCGCCATGTAGTTGACGTAGGCTCCGCCCGTTGCGAATGACCTCAGTTCGTCACCGAACGATCTGGTCCATGCGATGTTGCGCTTGTCTTCGCTGCTTTCGACCCAGCTGCTGAGTACGGATACGTTGTATTGCGCACCCCGATTGGCGAATGCCGTTTCCTGTTCGCCCACTCGGCTGACTGCTCCGCCAAGATGTTCGATCAGGATCAGCGTTCCCGGCGGCGGCAGTTCGTCGGAACGAGCGATAATCGTATCGATCGCATCGTCGCTCAAATCCTTCATGAAGTTTGATCGCCAGTAGTTTCGAAAGCCGGGAGCGGCTGCGCCCTCAAACAATGACTGGATAGCCGCATATGAAGACGGTCCAATAAAATCGGCAGCCGGTGGGCCGAAGTTCTTAATCGGTCGCACCAGGCGCTCGCCGTCACTGGCTGGTCCGCTGTGGCAAACGGCTATCCAGCCGGCGTTTTGTCCCTCAACGGGTGTACCCGGCGGACCGATCAGCACGCCGGCCATCGCCGTCACGGAGTCTGGCGCCGATGCCGTGTAGTCGCGGAAGAAATGCAACAGATCCTGCAGCGAACTTTCGGGATACAGCGCCATGCCGCCATAGATCGGTTGCAGATCATGCAGCCGGAACTCGAACGATGTCACGACTCCGAAATTACCGCCACCGCCACGAATGGCCCAGTAGAGATCGTCGTGCTCGGACTCATTGACGGCAAGTAGTCGCCCGTCAGCGGTGACGATATCGGCAGACACGACATTGTCGCAGCTCAGTCCGTGCTTGCGCATGAGCCAGCCAAGACCGCCGCCCAGGGTAAGGCCGCCGACGCCTGTCGAGGAGACCGTACCGCCAGTCGTGACCAGGCCCTGTGCCAGCGTCTCCCGGTCGAATGCGCCCCACCTGGCGCCACCTTGAACACGCGCGCGTTTTTCTTTTGCGTCAACCCAGATGCCGTGCATGCGCCCGAGGTCGATCGTAATGGCGCCGTCTCGCAATGCCTTGCCGGCGACATTGTGGCCACCGCCGCGCACCGTCACTGCGAGTTTATTGTTGCGCGCGTAGTTCACTACATCGATGACGTCGGCCGCACCGGTGCACCGGGCTATCGCGGCCGGGCGCTTGTCGATCATTCCGTTCCAGAGCTTGCGGGCATCGTCGTAGTCGTCACTTGCCGGAGTAATCAGGCTGCCGCGCAGGAGACCGGCGAGCTCATCCAGCGGCGCTGCACCGGTACCGCTCGCGGCGGCTGCTGCCTGCGCGATGGAAAGTCGTGGTGATCCCAGCACCGCGAGCCCGCCGAGCGCCGCGGATCCCATGAGCAGTTGCCTGCGCGTGATACTGCCGTTGGTATTGTTCATTCTTATGCTCCTTCGGACGGGTAATTTCCTGGTCGCCACGCTTCTAAAATAGCAGCTGACCCAGCGCTGACGCTACCGTGGCTACCGCGTGGGCACCGTGCCGTGGCTACCGTGCCGGTGTTGGGCTACCGTGCCTGGGCTACCGTGCCGGTGTTGGCTACCGTGCCGGTGT
>Ga0224512_10005499_pt1 | contig 10422 bp, 12 predicted proteins | sample SF_May12_sed_USG_4_FD_169103 | JGI IMG/M metagenome (GOLD analysis project Ga0224512, IMG submission 169103) | Sediment microbial communities from San Francisco Bay, California, United States - SF_May12_sed_USGS_13 | ecosystem: Environmental > Aquatic > Marine > Sediment | place: USA...
ATGTCGGGGCGCTCGACCGGATCGGCTGACACGACTCAACGGAACAGGCGACGCCACAGCCGGGTCAAAAGCCCGGGCCGCTCCGCCGGCGCCAAGTCGGACAGCACCCTCTCCTGGAGATCCAGCGGAAGGTCGCCGACCAGCGACATCCCACCCATCTCCGACTCCCACACGTATGTGGACCGGCCCGCTTCGAACAGCCGGCGATAGGTGCCGCCATCGAGCTCCACGTCCGAGGCGTCGGAGTCACTCAACGAGAAGGCGGTCGGTGCGCTCACCAGCGTGAACGAGAACAGCCCGTCGGAGTAGAACGAGGCGGAGCCCGATTCGCGCCACCGATACGTGTCGAGACGAACGAATCCGGCGACTTCCGACGGCGCCAACACCGGATCTGCGTCGATTCGCTCGAGCTCGCTGACCGCCTCGACGGGAGCGGACTGCTCGAACAGACCGATGGGCTGACGGAACGTGGTGGTCTCCACGACGCAATACTCGGATCCGTCGCCGTTGAACGTCAACATCGACAACAGCGCGCCGGTGGCGAAATCGAACACGACCGTGGCCCGAACCAGCTCGTCGCGGACCAGGTTGAAGGCCTTGGTCCGACGGCCGTCGAACCGCTCGCCGAGGATCTCGACGGAGGAGTAGGCAGATCCGAGAGCTGCATGCTCGTCGGTCGGAACGCCGATCGCCCGTGAGGAGTCCGTGGACGAGAAGACGCCGTTTGCACCGTAGATCCGCCGGTCTGCGCCCTGGCCGGCCTGCACCCCCAGACCGGTTCCAGAAACCTGGAAGACACCGTCGACCTGGCCGTCCGGGGTCTGGCAGGTCACGACCTGAGCGCTGTCGAAGACGGCCTCGTGGCTGCGCTCGATCCATTCGATGGCGTCGTCGGCGACGGCAGGGGTTACACCGAGCAGCGAGAACGCGACAACGCAGGCGACGAGCTTCATTCGCCACCCCGCAGCTCGAAGAGGGTCCCGGCGTCGACATAGCGGGGCGTCGGCGGCAGGACCCGGTCGACGGACACTCGGGCCACGTACACCGCTCCGAGATCGGACGCCGAGATCGGCTCAGGTGGCGGCTCGTCCAGAAGGGCCGCGGACCCGACGGCGAGTGCGAGTACGGCGGCCGCGGCGGCCGCCCATTGCGGGGCAGGCATCCTGGGGCGCCGGCGTTCGGTTCGGGGAATCGCAGCCACGATCGAATCGGGCAGCTCCAGCGCCGGCAGCGTTCTGACCGCCGCCCGGGCGGCGGCGAGGTCGTCGAACTCGGCACGGCATGCACCGCAGACCTCGAGGTGGCCGGCGACGAGGCGGGCCTCGCCGACTGACAGCTCACCGTCGAGGTGTGCAGAGAGCGATTCACCGAGGTGGATCATGCGAGCCGCTCCCGCAACATGCGACGCCCGCGATGGATGCGCGATCGCACGGTGCCAACCGGCACGTCGAGTGCCTGAGAGATCTCGACGTACGACATGCCGACGACGTCGCAGAACACGACGGCTTCCCGGAACTCGAAGGGCAGCTCGATGAGCGCCTTCTGGATGTCCTCGCCGATCCGGATCGAAGACAGCACTTCGTCGGGGGACGGCGACGAATGGCTCGACATTCGATCGGGCTCGTCGGGGAACGGGCTGGTGGGCCGGCGTTGCCGGCGCCGGACGTCGTCGATGAAGGCGTTTCGGGTGATGCGCCACAGCCACCCGTCGAACGAGCCCGGTTGAAAGGACCCGAGTCCCTTTCGGACCCGAAGCAGCACGTCCTGGGTCAGATCATGGGCATCGTGGGCGTTGCCGGTCAGCCGATAGGCGTAGTTGTAGATCTTGCGCCCATGCGTTCGAGCGACGTCCTCCCAGCATTCGGGAGGTCTCTCCGTCGGATTCTCCACGTGGGTGAAACGCTCCGGTCCGGAGAAGAGTTCCTCAGTTGTTCTGTGGGGTCTCGGTCGATTCGGCCGTGGTGTCGTCGGCCGCGCCTTCCTCGATCCCCTTGCGGAACTCCTTCGCAGACGCTCCGAGTGAGCGTGCGAGCTCAGGCAGCTTCCGGGCACCGAACAGCAGCACGACGACCACCAGAACGATGATGAGTTCTTGACCTCGGGGCATGAACACAGACTCCTTGCTTGGAAGCCATGATAGGCCAGCTAGCGGATTGCCGCTCCGGGGCTGATCGGATGTCTACGGTCTGGGGCTAGCCGAGCGCCATCGAATCGACGACCCTCTGGAGGCGCTCGCGTGTCAGGAATCGAACCCTCGGTTCGCGTCGCTCCTTCTCGTACACGCTGAACGGACCGAACTTGTCGGTGACCAGCAGACCGCGATCGGCCCCGGCCGACTGGAACTCGAACAGGAACCGCGAAATGGCTTCATCCTCGAGTTCGGGATGATCCCCCGGACCATGCGGAACCTCGCGGATGAACGTGCGGGCTCCACCCTTCTCGGCGTACCACGTTCCATCCATGGGGCCCTCGATCACGCCGTAACCGATCAGCGAGAGCGTGCCGGTCACCAGCTGCGCGGCGGACATGGTGGCCGGATCGATCCCCTGAGTCCGCAGACCGGTGTCGATTGCCTTCGGAAGGCGCAGCTCCTTGTAGATGGGACCGAGGTCATCACCGGCGGACACGACGGACCCGCCTCCGGTGTCGGCGGACCAGTCGATCTCGGCCGAGAGCGGGTCCTCGGCGATCGACGACAGACTGAGCATCGACGGCGCATCCGAGGCGTCCGGCAGCTCTCCGGCGGACGGCAACGTCGTTCGACCCACTTCTGAGGGCATGGGGCGTCCGGCGAAGGCGACCACGGTGTCGATCGTCGAGATCGGAACCGAGTGGCGCCGCTCCCGAAGCACTTCGACCGCTTCGCCGACGAGCAGTTCGGACAGGATCTTGTCGTCGCCTTCGGGCAGCGGAACATCGAAGGTGACGTGAGCCTCTGATCCCGAGATGTTCATCCCGACCACGCTCGGACGGGGACCCGAGAGATCCAGATCGGGCGCTTCGACAGCCGGTGCCTTCAGGCGCCCGGTCTTCTGGGCCTTCGCCTCGGCGACGCGGGGATCGTTCTCACGGACTCTTCTGAGCAGCAGACCCACCCCGAAGAGCACTGCAGCGACGATGAGCAGAGGGATTGCGAGATCCACTGGAAGCCTTTCCCTGTAGCGAGGGTCCCGTTTCGATGGGGACTCCGATTGTCAGATTACCCGCCGGAGCCGGCGGGTGAACCAGGTCAGGAGGCCCGTCTCGCCGAGATCATGCGCTCGCGACGGACCCGGCGCCGTTCGCGTTCCGACATCCCGCCCCAGATCCCGAACTTCTCGCCGTTGACGAGGGCATACTCGAGACAGTCGGTGCGAACGTCGCAGGCTCCACAGATCGACTTGGCGCGACGGGTCGACGCTCCGCGCTCGGGGAAGAACAGATCGGCATCGGCGCCGCGGCAATTCGCATAGTCCTGCCACGAGAGCCGATCCACCGCCAGCGCCTCGATCAGCTTGCTCTGCATGAGGTGCGCCCTTCCATCGCTGTAATTACACCAGTGTGATCATGGCAGAGGCCGCGCGCGGCGTCAAGCCCAAACCCCCGGGAAAACCTGGGTCTCCAGACTCGTTCAGGTCGACTCCGGCGGGTGAGGGCCGCAGCGGATCCCCCACCCGCGGAGCACGCAGGCGGGGGATGCCACGCAGCTTTGAACTCGACGCCCCCTGCACGCTTGGCTCAGGTCAGCTTCTCGACGGATAGAGCCCGACTGAGCACAGGGCGTACGTCAGCCCATTTGGAGCGGCGTCGCTGAGGTCCGGCACTCCGAACGTCGTAATGCCGTCACCTCCGTAGAGCGTTCCAAACAGCGAGAACAGAGCAGTGTTCTCTGCGATCGCGAGCAACTGGCCGTCAGCGATGATCTGCCCTCTGCTGACGAAACCCGCCGTCAGGATCACATCGCCGAGGGTGCACTCTCCACCCCGACCGTCGGCCGCTCGATTGGTGTCCGTCCCGAACACGGCGAGGTCACCGGCTGGGCCCTGCGGCCCTTGGGGCCCCTCGGGACCTGCTGGGCCGACGGGCCCCTGCGGCCCTTCCGGGCCCGCTGGGCCTTCCGGTCCTGTAGTTCCCTGAGGCCCGGTCGCGCCAGTCGGACCCTGTGGCCCTTCCGGGCCGGGAGCGCCGTCAGGTCCCGGTGGTCCCTGCGGCCCCGCGGGTCCTTCTGGCCCGGCAGGTCCGCGCTCTCCTTGAATCGTGAGCGGATACTCGTTGGAGCGACACGTATCGGCGACCCGCACCATCCCGCTGTTGCCATGGACGCAGACGGTGGCAGTCGTTCCCGATCCGGCTGCGGCGACGCCTGCGGTTCCGATCAACACGCCGAGAATCAGTGACATCAATGCCGTTCTCGATTGCCTCATTTCTCCTCCTTGGCTCTCTAGCCGAAACCCGGCGCTCCGGCCTCGCTTCAGATGTATCGATCGGGCTCGCGTGCGCATTGAGCGGAATCGCGTCGGGCTCGCACGGTCAGGGTGTAGCGTTCGTCGGGCAGCGACACCTCTGGCCGACGCCACCGGTTGACGAGCGGCCGTATTTGGGGACCGCCACAAGAGCCGGAAACGTGATCACGCTCGCGACGAGTGCTACCGCCGACCACGAATGCGCCCGACCGGCGTTGTTGTTCGACTCCCGCCAGGCTGAGGCGATGGAACCGGCACACACGACCACCACGCTCCACAAGAACGCCTTCCCGGAAGACGGCGCGGAACGTGAAACCTGAAACGTGGAACGTGAAACGGGTTCCGGCTACGGGAAGACGATTCGATCCGCGATAATCGGGCCAGCGAATCGAACGAGAGGTGTTGTGTGGCGGTGACCGCTCCCCCGAGGTCCGGACGAAACGTTCCGTGGCCGGTCGAGTTCTACAGGTCGGCAGTCGGCAAGAAGTGGACGATGGCCGTGACGGGGATCATTCTCCTCGGCTTCGTGTTCGCCCACATGATCGGCAACCTCAAGGTGTACATCGGCTTCTTGGCCGAAGAGGGCGCCTACGAGATCGACATCTACGGGGAAGCACTTCGCAACCTCTTCTTCCCGATCCTCCCCGAGTACGCCGCGCTCTGGCTGCTCCGGATCGGCCTGATCGTGGCGTTCGTGCTCCATCTGCATTCGGCATACACGCTCACGGTGATGAATCGCAGGGCCCGACAGGTCGACTACCAGGGGCCGCGCAACTATCTGGCCGCGAACTACGCATCGAGGACGATGCGTTGGACGGGAATCATCGTCCTGTTCTACATCGCCTGGCATCTCGCCGACTTCACGTGGGGCATCGAAGGAATCGCACCGGCCGGATGGGAGTACGGGGCGATCTACGACAACTTCATCCTCTCGTTCGAACGAGTCCCGGTCGCCGTGCTGTACATCGTGGCCAACCTCGCTCTCGGCGTTCACATCTTTCACGGTGCCTGGTCGATGTTCCAGAGCCTCGGCGTGAACAACCCGAAGTTCAATGCCTGGCGCCGGTATTTCGCCATCGCCTTCGCCGCCGTGATCGTGATCGGCAACGTGAGCTTCCCGATCGCCGTGCTCACCGGCATCGTCAGCTGAGGAGCAGACCGTGACTCACAAACTCGAATCGCACGAACCCGACGGCCCGCTCACTGAGAAGTGGGAGAAGCACAAGTTCGACATCAAGCTCGTCAATCCCGCGAACAAGCGCAAGTACACGGTGCTCGTCGTCGGCTCCGGCCTGGCCGGCGCCTCCGCCGCGGCCACGATGGCCGAACTGGGATACAACGTCGAGGTGTTCACCTACCACGACAGCCCGCGGCGCGCCCACTCGATCGCTGCGCAGGGTGGCATCAATGCCGCCAAGAACTACCAGAACGACGGGGACAGCGTCTACCGGCTCTTCTACGACACGATCAAAGGTGGCGACTACCGGAGCCGGGAGTCGAACACCTATCGGCTCGCGGAGGTCTCGTCGAACATCATCGACCAGGCGGCAGCTCAGGGTGTGCCGTTTGCTCGCGAGTACGGCGGGCTGCTCGACAACCGTTCCTTCGGTGGCGCCCAGGTGTCCCGCACCTTCTACGCCCGGGGCCAGACCGGACAGCAGCTCCTCCTCGGGGCCTATCAGGCGTTGATGCGCCAGGTGCAGCTGGGCAAGGTGAAGCTCCGCACGAAGATGGACATGCTCGACCTGGTCGTCGAGGACGGCAAGGCCGCAGGCATCATCACCCGCAACCTCGTCACCGGTGAGATCGAGAAGTGGTCGGGGCATGCGGTCGTGATCGCCACCGGTGGATACGTCAACGTGTATTACCTGTCGACGAACGCCATGTACTGCAACACCTCGGCCGCCTGGCGGGCCCACCGAAAGGGTGCGCTGTTCGCCAATCCGTCGTACACGCAGATCCACCCCACATGCATCCCCCAGTCCGACGAGTCCCAGTCGAAGCTCACGCTCATGTCCGAGTCACTGCGCAACGACGGCCGGATCTGGGTGCCGAAGGATCCCGACGACAAGCGGCCACCGGGCCAGATACCCGAAGAGGAGCGCGACTACTACCTGGAGCGGATCTATCCGAGCTTCGGGAACCTGGCGCCCCGCGACGTGTCCAGTCGGGCAGCCAAACGGATGGTCGACGCCGGCCATGGGGTCGGGCCACTGCAGAACGGCGTCTACCTCGACTTCAAGTCGGCCATCGATCGACTCGGCAAGGACGTCATCGAGGAGCGCTACGGCAACCTCTTCGAGATGTACGAGCGCATCACCGATGAGAACCCGTACGAGGTTCCGATGCGGATCTATCCCGCACCGCACTACGCGATGGGCGGCCTCTGGGTCGACTACAACCTGATGACCACCATCCCGGGTCTCTTCGCGATCGGTGAGGCGAACTTCTCCGACCACGGTGCCAACCGGCTCGGTGCGTCGGCGCTGATGCAGGGGCTGGCCGACGGATACTTCGTCCTGCCCTACACGATCGGCAACTACCTGGCTCCCATGCTGAACACCCCGGTGCCCGACACCGACAGTGCGGCCTTCCTCGAGGCCGAGCTCGAGGTGAAGGAGCGGATCGACGGCTTCCTCTCGTCGAAGGGGACCCGCACCGTCGACGACTTCCATCGCAAGCTCGGCCGGATCGTCTGGGACTACTGCGGCATGTCCCGGGATGAGGCCGGGCTTCAGAAGGCACTGTCCGAGATCCCGGCGTTGTACGAGGAGTTCAAAAAGGACGTCAAGATCCTCGGCACCAACGAGTCGGTCAACCTGACGCTCGAGAAAGCACAACGGGTGGACGACTTCTTCCAGCTGGCATTGTTGATGTGCCACGACGCGCTCGATCGCGAAGAGTCGTGCGGCGCCCACTTTCGTGAGGAGTATCAGACCGAGGAGGGCGAAGCGCTCCGCAAAGACGACGACTACGCCTACGTGTCGGCCTGGGAGTTCAATCCCGACGGCGACCCGATCCTGCACAAGGAAGAGCTCGTCTTCGAGACCGTGAAACTGTCGACGAGGAGCTACAAGTGATGAATGGAGATGACAGAACAAAGATGACAGATGACAGTCACTACCAGTCGACTCCGTCGACGCTGCCTTCATTGGGATCAGAGTTCACAACCGCCGATGAGAATCTGTCATCTGTCATCTGTCATCTGTCACCTTCACGGGCCGGAGGACACCGATGAATGTGACATTGCAGATCTGGCGACAGCGATCCACGAACGCCAACGGGCGGTTCGAGACCTATCAGGTCGACGACATCACCCCGGACATGTCGTTCCTGGAGATGCTGGACATCCTCAACGAGCGGCTCACCCTCCAGGGCGAGGAGCCGGTCGTGTTCGACAGCGACTGCCGAGAGGGGATCTGTGGCACGTGCGGACTGATGATCAACGGGCAGGCCCACGGGCCACAGCTCGGGACCGCCACCTGCCAGCTCCACATGCGCAAGTTCAAGGACGGGGACACGATCACGGTCGAGCCATGGCGCGCCACTGCGTTCCCGGTGATCGCCGACCTCATGGTCGATCGCACCCCGCTCGACACCATTGTCGCCGCCGGGGGCTATGTGTCGGTGAACACCGGAGCAGCCCGCGACGCCAACGAGATCCTGGTTCCGAAGGAAGTCGCCGACACCGCCTTCATGGCGGCGGCGTGCATCGGATGCGGCGCATGTGTCGCCGCCTGCCCGAACAGTGCGGCGAGTCTGTTCACGGCGGCCAAGATGATGCAGCTGAACATCCTCCCCCAGGGTCAGCCGGAGCGCTGGAGCCGAGCCGAGCACATGGTCGAGACGATGGAGGAGCATTTCGGGTCGTGTACCAACCACGGTGAGTGCTCGAAGGCGTGCCCGAAGTCGATCTCGATCGACTTCATCGCGATGATGAACCGCGACTACGTCAAGGCGAAGTTCAAGAACCTCCGCTTGGCTTCGCAGTCCGGCTGACCCGAGCGGGCAAGGCTCCGGTCTCGCTCAACTTCGCCATCCGGCCGCCGATACCAATCGGCAATGGCGGAACAGCGCAGCACATCGACGGCGCGCTCGCTGGTGTTGGACCCGAGGAGCGACGCTCGCGTCTGGATGGCGCTCGCGGCCGCCGTCGGCGCATCACTCCTTCCCTCCGACAGCGGGGAGCCGGGACATCGCGGGGCAGCCGTTCTGTTCGCGGGGACCTCCCCGAGGATGTGGCGGCGCGGGTCGGCAGTCTCGATCTGACGTGCACAGAGGTCGTAGCTGATCCACTCCGAACCCGCCAGATCGTCCGGAACCTGATCACCAATGCATATCGGTACGGCGGTCATCACGTCTCGATCGAGGTGGGGTCGGACGCCGAGCGGGCCTACGTGGCCGTCGCCGACGACGGGGAGGGCGTTGCCGAGGAACGCAGGGCCGAGATCTTCGAGGCGTATCACACCACCGGCGGGGAACGAACCGTCACGGCGGCGATCGGGCTCGGTCTCACGGTCAGCCGGCAGCTGGCACGGCTGATGGGTGGCGACGTCATCTACGTCCATGCCGACCGGCCGCGCTTCGAACTGGAGCTGCGTTCGGCACCGAGCCCCGCCGCACCTCACGGCGCCGAGACCGCCTCGACGGCTCGGCCGACGTAGACCAGGAGTCGCGGACGCCGGCTCTCCCGATAACGGCACGGGTCTAGCTGTTCTGCTTCTGGGGGTTGTTGTCTCGTGAAGGGGTGAGCCTCCCTGGTTGAGTGGTGTTTGCACGCACTACAACAACCAAAGGAGGCTCGTCGTGCACGCTAACGCCCCTCTGACCCCTGCTGGTCGTCTGATCCTGTGTGAACGGATCGCGGCGGGTCGTCCGATCTCCCATGTCGCACAAGAGCGCACAAGAGATGGGGATCTTCCGCCAACGCGCCAGTGTCTGGTATCGACGATGGCAGGCTGATGGTGAGGCCGGTCTGGTTGATCGCCGCTCGACACCACCAGCCAATCAACTTCCCGTACGGACGGTGCGACGCATCATCTCGCTGCGGATCAACCGGCGGTGGGGGCCGGCCAGGATCGCCGGCCACTTACGGTTGGTGGCGTCGACGGTGTGGCGGATCCTGCACCGTCACGGCCTGTCTCGGTTGCGGCATCTCGACCCACCGACAAGCCGTCCGATCCGCTACGAAAAGGCGATCCCTGGTGAGCTGGTCCATGTCGATGTCAAGAAGTTCGGGAGGATCCCGCCAGGTGGCGGCTGGCGTCTCCACGGGAAAGGCAACATCCCGAAACGGCCTCGGATCGGATGGACCTTCCTGCACGAAGCGGTCGACGACCACAGTCGGATGGCGTACGCCGAGTTCTGTGACGACGAAACCGCCATCACCTCGCTCGGGTTCATGATGCGGGCTCGCCAGTGGTTCGCCGACCGGGGAATCACGATCCAAGCGGTCATGACCGACATTCATAGTCAGTGGAGGCTCGATCGTGCTGTCGTGGTTCAGCTGGCTGCGGGGTTTCGGTCGGGTTCGGCGCCTGCTCGTCGTCACTGCGGACCGATTGAAGCCGGCCTTCGGGTTGGACTTCTTGCCTGTTGATCGTGACGGCGGGCGGGGTTCACGTCGTCGACGGGTGTGGCCCTGTTAGGAACCTGGTGACGCCAGCCCTCTGGCTGGTGATCCCTGATAGCGAATGTCTGGTGCTCCTTGTCGTTGTCGTGGCTGTGGTCGGCGTCCAACGAGCAAAGGGAGAAGAGATGAAGATCAGGATCGGGATTGACATCGCGTGTCGGTCACCACACCACGCAGCGATCGCGGACGAGACCGGACGGTTGGTGTCGAGCCGGCACCGCTTCCGGACCGTGACCACCGAACTCGAAGGCTTCTGGGCACAGGTCCCCGACGAAGCCTCTGAGGTGATGGTGATTATGGAGCCGACCCGCAACGCGTGGGTGCCGCTCGCCGCGTGGTTCAGACGTC
>Ga0224512_10005500_pt1 | contig 10421 bp, 14 predicted proteins | sample SF_May12_sed_USG_4_FD_169103 | JGI IMG/M metagenome (GOLD analysis project Ga0224512, IMG submission 169103) | Sediment microbial communities from San Francisco Bay, California, United States - SF_May12_sed_USGS_13 | ecosystem: Environmental > Aquatic > Marine > Sediment | place: USA...
CGTACGGCCCCCGTCGGTCGGGGCACCGGCAAGAGCCCTCGGACTTGGTAATAGCGGATGGTCTCGACACCCACCTGCGCGGCTTTGGCCAGGCGTCCGATCGTCATCGGCGCGGCGGCGTCTTGAATTGCATAGGTACCGTTCATGCCCTGAAGCATAGCGGTCAATGCTGTACTTCACCCCAGCGTTCAGTTGATGCGGATCAACGCTCGGCCGTGGTGCCTGCCTGGTATCGATCCCACGGACATGACGCGGAAATGCACCACTTTTTGGAAACTCGCCCCAAATCCGACTTGACTCTGTACCCAGGTACAGAGCGCAGACTCGGAGACTACGCTCTTGTCGGTGCGTTGCACCACAGACAGGGCGATCAGCTTTGACCACAATCCCATATTTCAACCAGGAGTCATACATGAAACTCGTTCAATCACTGTCCACGTTCGCCGCCATCGGCGTTGCCGCGATAGCTACATCGGCCTGGGCTGCCAAAGACGACCAGCACGACAGCCACCATCCAGCCTCAACCACTGCTGCCCAAGTCGCACAGGCAAAGCCTGGCAATTCCGAACCCGGTAAGTCCGGCATCAGCGGAATGGCCGGCATGGACGCTCACATGAAGACCATGCGCGAGATGCACGAAAAGATGATGGCGGCGAAGACGTCCGAAGACCGCAACGCTTTAATGGCTGAGCACATGAAAGTTATGCAGGAAGGCATGACCATGATGAATCGCATGGGGTCTGGCGGCAAGGGCGGGATGATGGGCATGGGTGGCATGAAGGGTGGCGCCGCATCGTCAACCGACATGGCGACACGCCACGAGATGATGGAAAAGCGTATGGACATGATGCAGTCCATGATGCAGATGATGATGGACCGCATGGCACCAGTCCCGGCAACGAAGTGAGAAGAAGCGATGAGCACCACCCTCCAAGCGGTTTCCGCGCAAAATGTGCCGGCCTACGGCTTCCACTGCGAAATAGCCGACAAGGACTTTGCACGGGCGGTAGGCCGCGTGACCGAGGCACTCAAATCCGAGGGCTTCGGCGTGCTGACCGAGATCGACGTCCAGGCGACGATGAAGGCCAAGCTTGGCGTCGACGGGCGGCCCTACCGCATCCTCGGTGCCTGCAATCCGCCGTTGGCCCACCGCGCCCTTGAGGCCGAGCCCGACATCGGCTTGCTGCTGCCTTGCAACGTGGTCGTGCGCGAAGAGGCCGACGGTCGTCTTGTCGTCGCGTTCATGGACCCGGTGGCCGTGCTGCAGATGACCACCAATCCCGAGGTTGCGCGAGTTGCCCACGAGGTGCGCGGAAGGTTGGAGCGAGTTAAATCGGCGTTGATCGCAGACGTTAGCAAGAAACCTGAGGGCTGAGGAGGTGCACATGTTCTACGAAGGTGGCCATCACATGGGCGGCATGCATGCCCTGTGGTGGCTCTTTTGGCTGGTGTTGATCGGCGTGATCGTGTTCTACGGCTGGGGGAGTCCCAGCGTGCAGCGCCGACGCCCGCGCGAGACGCCGCACGAAGTGCTGCGCCGTCGACTTGCCAACGGGGAGATCACGCCGCAGCAGTACGAAGAGCGCAAGACGCTGATCGATCGCGACACGGGGGGCAAGAACTGAGGCAAGCGCACGGACGAAATATGCCCATCGACCCCCTGACCTTCGCACGATGTCACGGTTTAAGTTGGAGATGGAGGTCGGTGTCTTGCACCGATCGATCAAGAAAGGAAGCTTCCAAATGACGACGCCCCATTACGAACATCACCCCGCTTCGCCGCGCGCATCTGGAATGGGCGGTCCGGTTAAAGTCGCCCTGTTGATGGTCGCCATCGTCGGTGGCTTCTACCTGCTGCGCGAACACTGGAACCATGTTGCCGGCAACTGGATTTACCTGTTGCTGCTGGCCTGCCCGCTGATGCACTTGTTCCATGGCCACGGCGGGCATGGTGGACACGGTGGTCGTGGCGCGCCATCCGGCAAGCGTTCCGACAAGGGGGAATAAGGCCATGGACATGCCCTCACGCGATGACCACGCCGGGCACGCGCATCGCCCCCCGTCATCGGTACCCAAGGCCAACGGCCTCAAGGACCCCGTGTGCGGCATGGCCGTGACCGAGCAGTCCGAGCATCACGTCGAGCACGCAGACCGGCCCTACTATTTCTGCAGCGCAAAGTGCCAGGCCAAGTTTGTCGCCGAGCCTGCGCGCTATACCTCAGAAGCTGACGCACAGCCGCCTGCCGACTCGTCTGCGCCAACGCCGGGCACGATCTACACCTGCCCGATGCACCCAGAGATCCGACAGGATCATCCTGGTAGCTGCCCGAAGTGCGGCATGAGCCTCGAGCCGGTGCTGCCTGCGCTCGAAGATGAAGAAAACCCGGAGTTGATCGACTTCCAGCGCCGCTTCTGGTGGACATTGCCATTCACCGTAGTGGTGATGGTCCTGGCCATGGCAGGCCACCAGCTGGCCTGGTTCGAGCCCCGCATGCAGACCTGGATCGAACTCGTCGTGACGCTGCCGGTGGCCCTGTGGGCGGGCTGGCCGTTCTACGTGCGCGGTGTGAATTCGGTCGCCAACCGCAGCCCCAATATGTGGACGCTGATCGGACTGGGTACCAGCGTGGCATTCGTCTATAGCGTTGTCGCCACCGTGGCCCCGCAGATCTTCCCGGCCACCTTCGTGGTTCAGGGCAGCGTGGCGGTGTACTTCGAGGCGGCTGCCGTCATCATCTCGTTGACCCTGTTCGGTCAGATTCTTGAGTTGAAGGCGCGCTCGCAGACCTCGGCAGCGATCAAGTCGCTGCTCGGTCTGGCGCCCAAGACCGCGCGCCGCATTGCGACGGATGGCAGTGAAGCGGATGTGCCGCTGGCTGAGGTGCATGTCGGCGACCTACTGCGCGTGCGCCCGGGAGAGAAGGTGCCGGTCGACGGTGTTGTCGTCGAAGGCAGCAGCGCGCTTGACGAATCGATGCTGACGGGCGAGCCACTACCGGTGACCAAGCGCGCGGGCGACAAGCTGATCGGCGCCACGATGAACACGAGCGGTGCCTTGGTAATGCGCTCCGAGCATGTGGGCTCGGCCACCGTGCTGTCGCAGATCGTCCAGATGGTAGCCCAGGCACAGCGTTCGCGCGCGCCCATGCAGCGCATGGCCGATGTCGTCGCGGGCTACTTCGTGGTGACGGTTGTTGCCGTTGCATTGCTGACGTTCTTCGCCTGGGGTGTGTTCGGACCGCAGCCAAGTTGGGCCTTCGGCCTGATCAACGCGGTGGCGGTGCTGATCATCGCCTGCCCCTGCGCGTTGGGCCTCGCCACGCCGATGTCGATCATGGTCGCTACCGGTAAAGGTGCGACGCATGGCGTACTGTTCCGCGACGCGGCGGCGATCGAGAACCTGCGCAAGATCGACACCCTGATTGTCGACAAGACCGGGACGCTGACCGAAGGGCGTCCAACATTCGAGCGCGCTGTTGCGGCCCAGGGGTTCGACGACTCCGAGGTACTTCGCCTCGCCGCCAGCCTGGACCAGGGCAGCGAGCATCCGCTGGCCGCAGCCATCGTCGCGGCCGCCCGCGAGCAAGGGCTGAGTCTGGCCAAGCCCGAGCAGTTCGATTCCGAGTCGGGCATCGGTGTGCGCGGCCAAGTCGAAGGCAAGGCGCTGGCCCTGGGCAACACGGCGCTGATGGAACAGCTCGGCGTGCAGGTCACCGCATTGACTGCACAGGCCGAGGAACTGCGCGGCCAGGGTGCCAGCGTCATGCACCTGGCGGTCGATGGCAAGCTGGCTGGTCTCCTGGCGGTATCCGATCCCGTCAAGGCGACGACGCTCGACGCCCTGACGGCCTTGCGCGAGTCGGGCCTGCGCATCGTGATGGCCACCGGCGACGGTCTGACAACGGCACGCGCCGTCGGCAAGCGTCTGGGCATAGCCGAGGTGCATGGCGAGGTCAAGCCGGCCGACAAGCTGGCTCTGGTCGAGAGGCTGCAAAAGGAGGGGCGTGTCGTCGCGATGGCCGGCGACGGCATCAACGACGCACCCGCGCTGGCGCGAGCCGAAGTGGGCATTGCGATGGGCACCGGCACCGACGTGGCCATGAACAGCGCCCAGCTCACCCTCGTCAAGGGTGACTTGCGCGGCATCGCGACCGCCCGCGCCCTGTCGGTGGCGACCGTGGCCAACATGAAGCAGAACCTGGGCTTTGCCTTCGTCTACAACTCGCTTGGCGTGCCGTTGGCGGCCGGCGTGCTATTCCCGCTTACCGGCTGGCTGCTCTCACCGCTGATCGCCGCGCTGGCGATGAGTCTGAGTTCAGCCTCGGTGATCGGCAACGCGCTTCGGCTGCGGCGGGCAAAGCTGGGTCCCGCTTGAGCAGGCCGAACACGATTCGCCCTCCAGCGAAGGAACAAGATGTCCTCCGCAAAACCCATGGATTCCGATAGACGCCTGTGGCTGACGGCAACGACCGTCGCCGGTGGTGCTGGATTGGTTGCGACCGCGGTGCCGTTCGTTTCGTCGATGGCGCCCAGCGAGCGAGCCCGTGCGCTGGGCGCACCGGTCAAAGTCGATCTGTCGGGCATCAAGCCCGGTGAGCTCAAGACTGTGGATTGGCGCGGCCAGCCGGTATTCGTGCTGCGTCGGTCGCGCGAGATGCTCGAGTCGCTGAGCCGACACGACGATCTGCTGGCCGATCCGGGCTCGCGCCGCTCAGATCAGCCATCGTACGCGGCCAATGCGGACCGCTCGATCAAGCCGGAGATTGCGGTGATGGTAGGCATCTGCACCCATCTGGGCTGCATACCGACGTTTCGGCCGACGCCAGGGGCTCCGGACATCGGGGTCTCCTGGCCCGGCGGCTTCTACTGCCCCTGCCATGGTTCCAAGTTCGACATGGCCGGGCGCGTCTTCAAGAACGTGCCGGCACCGACCAATCTCGTCGTGCCGCCCTACCACTTCGCCTTTGACAGCAGTCTGCTCATCGGGACCGATCCAAAGACCTGAGTTCAGCACAGCGAGTCAATCACAGGATTTTCATCATGAATGAAGCCATTTCACATTCGGGCGTTTGGGGCTTTGCCGCCATCATGATCGTGATTGCGTCCTGGTTTCTTTACCGCTACCTGGCGCCGAAGACCTGGCGTGAATGGGCCAGCGCCGGACTCGTGCAGGGCTTCATCATCGCGCTGTACGCCGAGATGTATGGCTTCCCGCTCACCATCTACTTGATGGTCCGGTTCTTCGGGCTCGACAGCGCAAATCTGAACGCCAGCCTCTGGTCGACGCTGCTTGGCGTGGGTGAGCTGGGCATGATGATCTCGATGGTGCTTGGCTATCTCTTGCTGTTCGTCGGCATCGGCTTGTTCGCCCAGGGCTGGCGCGAGCTCTACCGCGCGCAGAAGGAGAAACGTCTCGCCACCGGCGGTTTGTATGCGCTGGTCAGGCACCCTCAGTACACGGGTCTGTTCGTCAGCCTGTTCGGCGAGGGCGTCGTGCATTGGCCGACAATTTTCTCGGTGGCCTTGTTTCCCGTCATCGTGCTGGCCTATTGGTTGCTGGCAAGAGGTGAGGAAAAGCGGGTACTCGAAGAGTTTGGCGACGAGTACCGCGCGTATCGGCGGCGCGTGCCCATGTTCATTCCGCGATTCGGCCAGTGGGGGCAATTCGTCGAGAGTTCCAGCACCAACGCCAATGAGCGGGGACTACCGCCTCGCTGATCTACCGACGGAAGTGCTATCGACATGCAATGCAGCAACGCCCACCCTGCCGAAACGAAAGCGCTACACCCGAGTGATATTCGTGCCCCTCAATGCGATTTCATAACAAGGAGTTGGACATGACCTGGCTAGCAGAGAACTGGATTTGGGTACTTTTTGGTGTGGCATTCGTGGCCGCGCACCTGTTCGGGCACGGCGGACACGCAAGCCATGGCAGTCATGGCTCGCGCGGGCGCAGTCATGGCGAGCCAAAAAATCCCGCCGCCGGACCGCTCAAAGCGGTACCGTGAAGCAACACCGCGCGACACCACCAACTCACATTGTCACTAGGAAACCATGATGCTGAATATGAAGGTTGTTTCATGGGCTCTTGCTGTAACGAACCTGATCTCATTTCTGGTCTGCGTGAGCTATGGGCTCGCCACCCCGGGGAGTCCGCATATGCACAGCATCCCACCGCAATGAACGAAACAAGCAACCCAAATACCCAGATCCGAAACATACAAGGCTGGAGTAAGACCTTGAGCACCACGTTCATCAACCGTTACGTCTTCCCGGATGGCGAGCTCGATTGCGTCAGCAACATCCAGCTTGGCATGGAGCGCTGCGGTTTCGAAATTCACGATGTCGAAGGCCTGCGTCCGCACTACGCGCTGACGCTTCGCCATTGGGTGCAACGGCTGGAAGCCCGGCGCGAGGAGGCGCTGCGCGAGGTCGACGAACCGACCTATCGCGTGTGGCGGCTGTACATGGCTGCTTGCGCGCTCGAATTCGAGGCCGGCGGCACGGGTGTGTACCAGATCCTCGCTTCCAAGCGCAACCGCGGTGTGTGGTCTGTGCCGATGACGAGGCACGACCTCTACGTCGGCCAAGGCCACCAGCCACGCGGGGTGAACTGAATGTGCTTCTCGGCCACAGCGAGCTTTGCAGCCGGAGCGTACCTGCTCAGGTGCGGCACATTGACGCTGAAGGTGGCACAGCACTCACGTGCCGATTCTGGGGCATCAAAGTCATCGACAGACAAGTGAGGTAATCATGGAAAGCTTGCTCTATTTCGTCCTCTGGGCCGGACTGTTTTTTGTGCTGATGCGGTTTGGCTGCGGCGCGCACATCATGGGACATCAGCATGGTCAACACGACGCGCACGACAAGCACGCGCAGGGTGATCCCAAGGCGCTTGGCTGGGTGCCGCCCGAGAGTGCCACCGATCCGGTCTGCGGCAAGACGGTCAAGACGGCCGACGCCAAGTCTGCCGTCTACGATGCAACCGTCTACTACTTCTGTTCGCGCGAATGCCGCGAGCGCTTCGAAGTGGGGCCGCACCTCTATCTCGGGCCCAAGCCCGACCAACAGCCCAAGGAGATGAATCATGGCCAAGGCTAAGACCTCGCGTACGGCAGAGCAACGAAGCTACGGTACACCACTCGCGCCCGTGCAGTCACCCCGCATCCCCGTGATTGCCTTCGGCATGAGCCTCGGGATCTTCCTCGCGATCACTTACACACTCTGCGTGGGCTTCGACTTGCTCTTTCCCGGTCAGGCCATGTACGAGACCTGGCTGCGCCTCCTTCCCGGCTTCACGTGGCTCACCTGGCAGAGCTTTCTGCTCGGCCTCGTCGAGAGCTTTGCCTATGGCTGGTACGTGGCTCTGATGTTTGGACCCTTGTTCAATGTGATTGCCAGACGCTGGACGTTATGACCACCGCGTCCATACGTACAAAGGCTCGCACTTCATCATTTGGCACCGGGCCTGAATCCAGCCAGGTATAACGAACGCCCACGAACGCCCCCGCAATTGGGACGCCTTAGTTTGAACCGCTAGGCTGCCAACTGTCCGACAACATTGGAAGACCATGAGCGAAACGTCACGGCTGAGCCCCATGCAAGAGCGCTTCGATTCGACGAGTACCGATGGGTTCGATTCGATGGCTGAGCTCGCCCTGGACATGCGCTCGTCGTGGAATCATGCGACCGACCAAGTGTGGCGGCAGCTCGACCCTGTGCTGTGGGATCTCACGCACAACCCTTGGGTCGTCTTGCAGACGGTCTCGCGGGAGAAGCTCCTGCGTGTTCTGTCTGACCCCGCTTTCCGCAAGAACGTCGACGATCTGGTGCAAGCCCGGCGCAATGCGGCGCAAGCGCCCGCATGGTTTCAGCAAACCTACCCGCAATCGCAGTTGGGCTGTGTTGCCTATTTCAGTATGGAATTCATGTTGAGCGAAGCCTTGCCCATTTACTCGGGGGGACTGGGCAACGTGGCGGGCGATCAACTCAAGGCCGCCAGCGATTTGGGTGTCCCGGTCATCGGCATTGGGCTGCTCTACCAGCAAGGCTATTTCCGTCAGGCGATCGACAAGGACGGTGCGCAACAAGCCCTCTATCCGTACAACGACCCCGGACAGTTGCCGATCACACCGTTGCGCAGACCCGATGGCGAGTGGCTGCGACTGGAAATCACATTGCCGGGCTACTCGGTCTGGCTGCGCGCCTGGCAGGTTCAGGTCGGTCGCGTGCGGTTGTATCTGCTCGATAGCAATGACGCAGCGAACTACCCCGCCCATCGGGGCATCACCAGCGAGCTGTACGGCGGCGGGCCCGAGTTGCGCCTCAAACAGGAAATGGTGCTGGGGATAGCTGGATGGCGGCTGCTGAAGGCGCTGGGCATACAGCCGGATGTATGTCATCTGAATGAAGGGCATGCCGCGCTTGCCGTGTTGGAACGCGCGCGAAACTTTATGCAGGAAACTGGACAACCCTTCGGTGTCGCGCTGGCCGTCACTCGAGCGGGCAACTTGTTTACCACGCACACAGCGGTGACGGCCGGCTTTGACCGTTTCGCCCCAGCACTCATCGAGCAATATCTCGGTCGCTACGCAGTGCAGGCGCTCGGCATATCACTCGACGACTTGTTGGCCTTGGGCCGACAGAACGCGAACGACGCGTCGGAGCCTTTCAACATGGCTTATCTCGCGATTCGCGGCAGCGGGGCGGTCAACGGCGTGAGTCGCTTGCATGGTGAGGTGAGCCGACGCATCTTCAGGCCTGTGTTTCCGCGCTGGCCGGAGGAAGAAGTCCCGGTGGAACACGTCACCAACGGCGTCCACGTGCCGACCTGGGACTCGGCCCCGGCCGACGATCTGTGGACCCAGGCCTGTGGCAAGGAACGCTGGCTGGGGGCCGCAGAGACCTTGGAGCGAGACATCTGTTGCGTCTCAGATTCCCGTCTTTGGCAGTTTCGCGGCGCTGCCCGCGGTATGCTTGTGCAGTACCTGCGCGAACGATGGTCTCGCCAGTTGGCGGTATCGGGAGCCTCGCCTGAAGCCGTGGACGCTGCGAAGCAATTGTTTGACGGCCATACCTTGACGCTGGGCTTTGCACGTCGTTTTGCGACCTACAAAAGACCGAACCTGCTGCTGCACGACCCTGAGCGACTGCTGCGTCTATTGAGCAACCGTGAGCGCCCAGTACAGCTCGTCATGGCGGGCAAGGCTCATCCGGCGGACCAGGCCGGGCAGGCGCTGAGTCAGGCGTGGATGCATTTCATCGCTCGGCCCGAGGTGCGTCCGCATGTGGTCTTTCTCAGTGACTACGACATGCATTTGACCGAACAACTGGTGCAGGGGGTCGATGTCTGGCTCAACACGCCGCGGCGCCCGTGGGAGGCGTGTGGAACGAGCGGCATGAAAGTGCTGGTCAACGGCGGCATCAACCTGTCTGAGTTGGACGGTTGGTGGGCGGAGGCCTATACGCCGGAAGTGGGATGGGCGCTGGGCGACGGTCAGGAGCACGATGACAATCCCGCCTGGGATGCGATCGAAGCACAAGCCCTCTATGGCCTGCTCGAACGCGAGGTGATCCCAGAGTTCTATGCTCGTGACGAACGGGGCATTCCCGGTGCATGGGTGGCGCGGATGCGGGAAAGCATGGCGCGGCTGACGCCGCGCTTCTCCACCAACCGCGCGCTGCGCGAGTACACCGAGCAGCACTACCTGCCGGCTGCGTCGGCCTACCGTGAGCGGGCTAGCGACAACGGCGCGGGTGTCGCTGCTTGGCGGCAGGCACTGGACCATCATTGGGCCGCGTTGCGCTTTGGTGACGTGAAGCTCGAGTCCGACGGCGAGAGGCATGTATTCGAAGCGGCGCTGTATCTCAATGACATCAACCTCGACGCGGTGCGCGTGGAGCTTTACGCCAACAGTGTTTTGGGTGGCGCTCCGGTACGGCAAGAAATGCAGCGCGTTCGCCCGCTGTCTGGCGCACCAGGCGGCTACGTTTACAGTGCGACGGTATCTGCTGACCGGCCCGCGTCGGATTACACGGCGCGCGTCGTCCCGCACCGCCACGGTGTTGCAATCCCACTCGAAGACGGGCGAATCGTGTGGCAGCGCTGATTTGCTCAATGGAAGCAGAAACGAAGGAGAGTGCAGACCATGAAGGCCGACGTGGTCACACCCGAACGCGCTCACAGGACTGATGGGGCCGCCGACGATCTGTCGGTTGACCAGTCGATCGCTACGGCAACCCCGTACGCATGCGTCTGCCGGCGCTCGCGAATGTTCAACACTGAAAATTGGAGAAAACACGAATGAATATGCAAACGCTTATAGACACTGCGAGGGCGCTGGTCGCCGACGACAAGGGCGTGCTGGCGATGGATGAGAGCAGTCCCACGTGCAACAAGCGATTCGCCAGGCTGGGAATTG
>Ga0224512_10005501_pt1 | contig 10421 bp, 10 predicted proteins | sample SF_May12_sed_USG_4_FD_169103 | JGI IMG/M metagenome (GOLD analysis project Ga0224512, IMG submission 169103) | Sediment microbial communities from San Francisco Bay, California, United States - SF_May12_sed_USGS_13 | ecosystem: Environmental > Aquatic > Marine > Sediment | place: USA...
CTTGTTGATTGCACAACTGTTATGCCAGAGATTACGGCCTTATTCAATTCATTCGGTGAGAAATCCGGGCTAGAGGCCGGGGGCATATTGGGGGAACGGGCGGATACAGAGGGTTAGCCGCGGTGATGCTGGAAGCGGAATCCTCGAGTGCTGGTGCGTGGGTTTCGTGGTCTGTGAGTTGACCGCGCGCCCTGCTTGCGCGGTCCAGGCGCCGAGGCCCGTTCATCGCAATTGAGTATCGGGGTTCCAAGGGTGAGCCGGTCGTCTAAGCCTCGCATCCGCAGGTGGCAGCCGGGGGCGCGGCTAGGCGACTGCCCCGACCGGCTCGGGATATGCGCTCATGTTGACCGGGAGCCGTTTGGAGCCCCAGTCTCCGGGCCGTGCCTCGAACACGCCCGCGCACGGGGTGCCGCATGCATTGCAGTGACCCGCTGCATCGAGATTCCACTCGGACAGGATGTACCAATCCCGCCCGATCAACAGCTCGCCGCAATGGTGGCAATAAGTGCTTTGACCCGCTTTGTCGTGGACGTTGCCTGTATACGTGTAACGCACCCCGTTTTTGAGCGCAATTTCTCGTGCCTGGGTAAGTGTCGCGCGGGGCGTAGCGGGCTTATCCATCATTTTCCAGTCAGGATGGAAAGCCGTGAAATGCATCGGGACATCGGGCCCGAGGTGCTCCACGACCCACTGACTCATCCGCTCAATCTCCGCGGACGAATCGTTCTCACCGGGTATCAACAGCGTGGTCAATTCGAACCAGACGTTCGTCTCGTGTTTCAGATAACATAACGTGTCGAGGACCGGCTGTAAGTGCGCCCCGGTAATCTTCCAATAGAACTTTTCGGTAAACGCCTTCAAATCGACGTTCGCCGCGTCAACATATTCAAAAAACTCCTTGCGCGGCTGTTCGCTGATATACCCGGCCGTGACCGCGACGGATTTGATGTTTTTTTCATGACATGCTTTTGCGGTATCGATGGCGTATTCCATGAATATCACCGGATCGTTGTACGTGTACGCGACGCTCCGGCAGTGCAAGGCCTCCGCGACACCGGCGATTTTGGATGGCGAGGCCTGGTTGGTGAGTGTGTCAATCTCGCGCGATTTGCTGATATCCCAGTTTTGACAGAATTTGCACGCGAGATTGCAGCCAGCGGTGCCAAACGACAGTACCGGTGTGCCCGGCAGAAAATGGTTGAGTGGTTTTTTCTCGATGGGGTCGACGCAATAGCCGCTGGAACGGCCGTAGGTTACGAGAACGATTTCGTCGTTACGGTTTGCCCGCACGAAACAAAGTCCTTGCTGGCCATCGTGGAGTTTGCATTCCCGGGGGCAGACGTCGCATTGAATACGGCCATCATCGAGCTTGTGCCAGTAATGGGTAGGAAAGTTGCTCCAATGCTTATCCATGATCTTCAGGGCCGCTAACCGAATTGAGTCAACATAGTCCTGATCTGCATCCAATTCAACACCTCGAGGCGCAAATGGGGCGTCCGCTGACCGCGGCCCCTTGGTTGGCGCGGTGCGTCGGAATGCGCGTTTGCCCGGGAGCCCGGTGCCTGGTGGCACACAGGGTCCGGCTAGAACTCAAACGTCGCTGCGGCCAGTAAATACAATCCCACCGCCAGCAACACCACGACGGTGAAGCCGAAGTGGATCGCCAACACGGTCGCGAGCACGGCGCTGACCACCGAAGCACAGCCGTTAATCGCCCACGCCGCCGGAATCAGGCTTTGCGCGCGATCGCCCAGGCGTGCGACGCCGAGGGGGAACGGCATGCCCATCGGGATTCCCAAAAGCGCGATCAACGCGAGAGAAAGGGTAAGTTTGATGCCCATCGGCGCGCCGATAAGGGGCTTGAAAACCAGGTCAGGCAGCACCAGTGCGTACCCAAGTCCGAGAATGGTGACCGCGCTGACCGCGACGATAACCAGGTGGCGCGCGCGGCGGCGTTGACGCCAGCGTTGCGCGAGATAACTGCCCAGGCCCGCGAAAACCAGAAAACTGCTCAGCACGGCGGCCACCGCCAGCACCGGATGATGCAGGAATAGAATAAACTTTTGGATGAACGCGATCTCGATGAACAGGAACCCAAGGCCGAGGGCGGTAAAGTACCCCGCCATATATCCGCGGCGCACACCCGCGGCGCGTATGCGTTTCCACAGCGGTAGCACGATCAGCACGACGCTGATCAGCACCGCCTGGATCAGCGTGACGACCAGAACCAGATAACCGGACTCAAGCAGCGGAGTACCGCCTCGGCCTCGCAGGGAGACGATCTCGGGAAGGGTCCGCCATTTGAAGAAGTAAGCGAAGTACGGCCGGTCATCGGTCGCTGGTTCGATGTTGAACTTGTAATTGGCCAGGAACCGTTCAGGCGTATCACTGAGCAGGGCGCGAGTGCCGTGATAGAGAAACGCTTGGGGTAAAACGTTGTAGCGGTTCGCAAGCGACTCCGGCATCCCGGCATAGAATGCAAGATCGAATGAAAGCGAATCGCAAAAACGCCGTGCGCGCTCCAGTTCGTTCGGGGAAAAACGCCCCCGTTTTACGATCAAAGTGCTGGTCTGCCAGCCGCGGATCAGCAGCAAATGCTCGGCCGGCTCCTCGACACCGGCGCGCCGCAGAGCTTCGACTGCGGTTGCGAACAGCTTCAGCGTATCCCGGGGTGGTAACTTGATCCAACGGCTGATCGCCAGATATCCGCCCTGGTTCAAGCGTGCGTAGTATTCGCCGAGCGCCTCGACCGTGTAGAGATAATTTTCATTGAGGGCATACAGGCCCGCAGACGAGGCGGCAAACGAATCCACCAGCGCCACTTGTATCAAGTCGTAGTGCTTTGCACCTCCGGCGATAAAGCCACGCGCCTCCTCGATGGTCACGCTGACTGCGTCCAGATCGTAAAGGCTGCCGGAAAAGTCGTGGTAATCGCCACGCACTAGATCGACGATCTGCGGGTCGAGTTCAACGGCAGTCACCGACGGTGTGCCGTGATACAGGGCCTGGCGCACCAGACTGCCACCGCCGGCACCCAGCACGACGACCTGCGCCGGGCGGTCAAGGTGATAGGGCAGTGCCGAGGTTAAGGCATCGAGGTATGCGAAATCGTCGGGTGTCCCATCGGCGTCGATCGCAGTCAGCGCGTCGCCGTCGATAAACACTGCGCGTTGCTCGGGCACCTCGACTGCGGCGTTGAAACTGAGTCCCGGCGCGTGCCGCAGCGGCACCGTGGGGCTGGCGACGACATGCAGCAGGCCGAGCGGGCTCGACCGTACCGTTTCCACCTGCGCGCCGATGACATTGAGTTGTTGCGGCAAGGACTTGTACGGCGAGATCGCCAAGCCGAGCCACTCCGCCGGCAGCACCAACAAAACCACGGGCAGGGATACGGCGCTGATCACGATCATTCTCATCCCGGTGCCGCCCATGCGGAGTTCCCAGCCTGCTACCGCGGCGGCGACGAGGCCGAGGGCGCTGACTAACTTAAGCACGTTCATCGGGAACATCAGGTAAAGAAATCCCACGATCGCGATACTGCCGAGCCCGGCGCCGACGAGGTCCGCAGCATAGATCTGCGGCACCGCGCGACGGGAACGCATCAGCGTCAAACCGATCGCGTTGGCGGCGAAAAAGAACGGCAGCGCCAGCAGGAGGTAGACCACCGTGACGCCCAGCATCTGCAGCGGATCCCACAGCAGCTGTTCGGGATGCACGGCGAACTGCTGTGCCAACAGAAAACACGGCAGCGCCGCAAGGCCGAACAAAGTCAGGTTGGTGACGTACACGGATGTGAAACGTTCAATCAAACCCGATCTGAGCGCGAGAAACGTGCCGCTGGCCCCGAATCCCAACAGTGCGATGCTGATCACCATGTAAGCAAAGTGGTGCCATTGCACGATCGAGAACAAGCGCGTCAGCAAAACCTCGTAGGCAAGCGCTGTCGCAGAGATCAGTGAGATTGAGACATACGGTGGGCGTGCTTCGGACTGTGGCGGTGCGGCGGTCACCGGTTCCAACCAGGATCAGCCATTGCCGCCGCGGCCGTGTACGCGGCTTGTCACTGGTCGTGTCCTCCGGTCAAAGGCACGAACTGCACTGGTAAAATCTGTCGTGTAGTGACTCGACCGCTTTCGTCTTTTTCGATCAGAAGGAGTTGCTGGGTGAGGAAACGGCTGCCCACCGGGATGATGATGCGCCCGCCCGGTTTGAGTTGGCGGATCAGCGGCGGCGGCACGTGGCTAGCCGCGGCCGTGACGATGATGCCATCGAACGGGGCATGTTGTTCCCAGCCATAATAGCCGTCGCCGATCCGCACTTCGATGTTGGTGTATCCCAGTTCGGCCAGATCCGTGCGTGCGCGCATGCCGAGCGCTTCGATAATTTCGATCGTATACACCCGGCGCACCAGTCGCGAGAGTATTGCCGCCTGATAACCTGAGCCGGTGCCGACCTCGAGCACGTTGTGTTCCGGTCGGGGGTCGAGAAGATCGGTCATGATTGCGACGATGTACGGTTGCGAAATCGTCTGGCCGTAGCCGATCGGCAGCGGTCGGTTCAGGTAGGCCTTGGATCGGCGTTCAGCCGGAACCAGCATATGCCGCGGCACGGTGCGCATCGCCTCCATGACCCGCGGATCCAGTGCCTTCTTCTGGAGATACATGCTGGTGGCCTGCACATCGGCTTCAATCGCGCGAACCATGTCTTCGCGGCTGCGTGCGTAATCGTCATCCACCGCCAGCGCGGCGCCCGAAATCAGCAGCAGTAGAAGGGCGTGGACTATGTGCAACACCGCCTTATGGTAGCTGAATCGCTTCGCAAACGCCTATGCCACCGGATCAAATCGATCTGCGCAGTCGTCATTGCGCTCGCTCGGGCTGCGATGGACACGGTAACGGCCAACTGTTGGGGGCTGACAGCCTGCTCTGGCGCAGCCGCTCGCGGTGGGGAATGTTATGCTATCAATACCTTGGGAGCGGGCTCCAGACCGATACGGGATGCCTGCTGGCCCACGGCGGACAGTCCTTGCCAACAGAGCCCATCGCTAGCGCTTCAGACATGCGACCTGCGTTTCAACCTTACATGGTGAACGGACCGTTCGACGACCCCGTCTTGTATGTGGACTTCTTGTTTGAGAAGCGCGCGCTGCTATTCGACAGCGGTAATCTGCGTGGCCTGGCCGCGCGGAAGTTACTGCGCGTCAGCGATTTGTTTGTCTCCCACGCTCATATGGACCATTTTGCCGACTTTGACTGGTTGCTCAGGCTCCGGGTCGGACGTGCTCGGCCGTTGCGCATGTTTGGCCCGATCGGTTTTATTGCACGGGTTCATTGCAAGCTGGAGGCGTATTCGTGGAACCTGGTGCAAAACTATGATGAGGATTTCATCATTAGCGTCACCGAGTTAGATCAGGAAGGCGAGGGCAAGAGAGCGACTTTCCGCTGTCGCAATGCGTTCCAGATAGAAGCCGAGGAAGACATTGAGATTACCGGAGGGGTTCTGGTGGACGACGCGGCTTTTTGCGTGCGCGGCGCGATCCTCGATCATTCCTTACCGGTATTGGCGTTTTGCATCGAGGAGAAACAGCATGTCAACGTCTGGAAGAATCGGCTTGCGGCACTCGGCTTGCCGGTGGGCCCGTGGCTACATGAACTAAAGCGCGCGGTGCTCGAATCGAGGCCCGATAACACCCAGATTTCCGTCACTCCGGGAACCGGTCCAGGGCGTGCTGGGCAAACGCTGCCGCTGGCTTTTCTCAAGGAACAGGTGCTGCAAATCGTGCCGGGTCAGAGGATCGGATATGTTGTCGACATTGAGTTCAGCGAGTCCAATTGTCGCAGAGCCGCCGATTTGTTGAGCGGTTGTGATCTATTGTTCATTGAAACCGCTTTTCTCCAGGATGACGCTCGGATCGCGGCGCAGAGAAAACACCTGACTGCCCACCAGGCCGGTCTGATCGCCGCCCGCGCACGGGCGAAATGCGTAATACCCATTCACTTCTCTCCACGTTACGCGAATCGAGAGCATACATTGCGGGCCGAAGCGCACGCGGCGTTCCAGTCTCACCTAGCGTGATATCGGCACATATAATTTGTATCGACGGCGCTATGGGGCGGCACGGCGGCCAGTGGGGAATCGTATGCTACCGGTTGCCGATCGCCGTTAGGAGCTTCCATGCGCGCCGTGGCGGCGGATCCGCCCCCGGTATTCCGTGGCAAAATGATGGTCGTGGCCGGGTTGGGTGTTATAAGCTTTTGCTACGTGCGCGGATCCGCCGGTGGCCGTATCAGTAGTCGGATGTTCCGCCCAATCAGGTATATGGTGACGTGAGATTGAAACGAACGACCCTTGGTCAGGTCCGGCAATCCCGCCTGCGAAAAATGGCGCGGCGCGTCTGGATCATCGCGGCATTCGGGCTGCCGGTGCACGCTACCGGCGGCGAGTTGCCCGTGCTCGCGGCGGCGTCCAGTCTGAATCCAGCATTGATCGAGGTGGCGCGTGCATTCACCGATACTACCGGCCAATCGGTGCGGTTGAGCTTTGGGTCGTCGGGCAACATCGCCCGGCAAATCTTCCAGGGTGCCCCGTTTGAGTTGTTCTTGTCCGCCGACGAACGCCATGTCCGCGCCCTGGTCGATAGATCTCTGACCCTGGATACCGGCTCGGTGTACGCGGTCGGTCGCCTAGTATTGTATGTGCCGACCCGCTCATCCGTTCGTGCCGATGCCGAACTTCGCGACCTGACCCAGGCGCTCGACGATGGCCGGCTTCGGCGCCTGGCTATTCCAAATCCGGAGCATGCGCCGTACGGGGTCGCGGCGCGCCAGCTTCTGGAGCAGCTCGGCATTTGGCAACGGCTGGACGGTCGGCTGGTACTCGGGGAAAACGTCGCCCAGGCCGCGCAGTTTGCGACCACCGGCTCAGTCGACGCGGCGATTCTTGCTTTTTCTACGGTATTGTCACCGGTGGTATCCCAACGCGGAAAGTGGGTGCCGCTGCCAGAGCATCTTCACGACCCGATCCGCCACCGGATGGTGCTGCTCAAACGCGCTGGGCACACGGCGCAGCAGTTCTATACGTTCATGGATACAGCCACGGCCCGGCAGATTCTGAACCAGTACGGCTTCACTAATTCCGCTGCGGGGCTCTGAATCGCCGCATGGATTGGTCGGCCCTGAGATTATCGGTGGAACTCGCTGCCTGGACCACGGCGCTTCTGGTGCCGGCGGGCATTTTGATCGGACGTGGCCTGGCATCGCGGCGATTTGTTGCCAAGAGTTTAATCGAGGCGTTGATCGCCTTGCCGCTGGTGTTGCCGCCGACAGTGCTCGGGTTCTATCTGCTGGTGGCGTTCGGCGGCGCCTCGCCGCTCGGCCGTGCCTACGAGGCATTGATCGGTCAGCCGCTGGTATTCACGTTTCAGGGGCTGCTGTTCGCCTCGTTGATCTTTAACCTGCCATTCGCAGTGCAGCCGATCCAACGGGCGTTTGAATCGCTGCCGGCGGATATCCGCGAGGCCGCGTGGTGTTGTGGAATGTCTCCGTGGCGCACGTTCCGGGCTATTGAATTTCCCTTGGTGTGGACCGGGATCCTGTCGGCGATTGTCCTGACATTTGCGCATACCCTGGGGGAATTCGGCGTGGTGTTGATGGTCGGAGGGAATATTCCCGGCGAAACCCAGACCATCGCCATCGCCATTTATGACCGTGTTCAGGCGCTCGAAGAGCACAAGGCGGCGGTCATGTCCGCGATCCTGCTGGGGTTCTCGTTCGTCACAATCAGTTTCATCTATGTCCTCAACAACCGCGTTGAGCGTCACCGTGGCGAACACTAAGTCGGTGGGTCTCCAGGTTCGGTTGCGGCAGATCGCGCCCATACCGTTGAATGTTGACTTTCACTGCCGCGCCGGGGAACTCATCGCCCTCGTGGGGCCTTCGGGAAGCGGTAAGTCCACCATTTTGCGCTGCATCGCCGGGCTGGCCACGCCGCGATCAGGCACTATTCTGTTCAATGGGCGGGCCTGGCTGGACACCGCAAGTGGGGTTACATTGCGCCCCCAGCAAAGACCCGTCGGTCTGGTATTTCAACATTACGCCCTGTTTCCGCATCTGTCGGCGCTGCAGAACATCGCGGTGGTGCTCGCCGACCGCCCCAAGGTTGAACGCGAACGACGCGCACGGGGTCTGTTGGAACTGGTGCGCTTGGACGGCCTGGAGTCGCGGCGCCCACAAGCGCTGTCCGGTGGGCAGCAACAGCGCGTCGCCCTGGCGCGGTCGCTCGCCCGGGAACCGGCGGCGTTGTTGCTCGATGAACCATTTTCCGCGGTAGACATGGTCACGCGCGAGAAGCTGAAGCGTGAGCTGGCGCGTTTGCGCCAAAAGCTCGAGATCCCGATTGTCCTGGTTACCCATGATCTGGACGAGGCGCGCATGTTGGCGGACCGGATTTGCGTTCTGCATCGCGGACAAATACTACAAACGGGGACGCCCACGCAGGTGATGTCGCAGCCGGTGAGCTCTTTGGTGGCGCGCCTGGTCGGGCTTACCAACGTGTTTCAAGGTGAGGTCATTGACCACGATGCCGATAAACAGCTCACCCATCTGCGTTGGTTGAGCTACGCTCTCGAGTGTCGTGAGCAATCCCATGGTCGGCCCGGCGAGACGGTTGACTGGATTGTGCCGTCGGAACACATCATCCTGCATCGCCGGGATCGGCCATCGCGGGGCGAGCACGAAAATCCCATCGCCGGGGTCATTGATGATTTTGTAGTGCTTGGGGGTGATGCGAGCATCACGATGTTGGTGGATGGGAGGGCGGATACGCCGTTGACCTTCATGCTGTCGTCGCACGTTGCCCGGCGCAACCGGCTCGGCGTCGGCGAACAGGTCGGCGTTTCACTGCTTGCCGAGGGCATCCACGTGATGCCCGCGACTGACCAGACCCAGGACGGGCGGCCGGGGCCGTGAACCAGGAATCTCTTCAGCGCCGGTGTTCCCGGATATTCTTCCCCCAACCGCCACGCGACCCGCGGTTTGGCCGCGGCGTACGAATTGCGCTCAGAACCGCTCATATCTTAACTACCGGTGTGCTGCTCGGTGGCCATGTGTTTGCGGTTGCATCGCCGGCCCTGGAACTCTGGCTCTGGCTTTCCGTTCTCTCCGGATTGCTGTTGTTTGCCACCGATCTGCATGCCACGTTTGTGACCCTGTTCGAGCTGCACGGGCTCGCGGTGCTGGTGAAGCTGGCGCTGCTCGCGCTGGTGCCCGTCTTTTGGGAACACAGGGTAGGCTTATTGGTGGTGATTCTGATCATTGGCGGGGTCAGCAGCCATATGCCTGGCAGGTGGCGCCACACACTGATCTTGCTCCGCGGGCGGTTTGCGGCATACCAGCGGCCCGATTGAGTCCGGCGGGTGGCGTGGGCTGGCGGTGTCGTTGTCACCTCCGCGCGGGAGGCAGGGTTGCGGCGTGCTCAGAGTTTTCTTATCCTCGGCGGCTCATCAAGTCAGATCCCATGGTAAACGGTCAGCGACGTCGTAACCCACTCTTAGCGCCCGGTTGTCCGTGTATCACATGCGCAAAAAATCTCGCCTATCAAGGTGGCTGGTAGATCGTTATGGAGCGCGCGTCCGGGACTTTTTCAACCGCATAGTGATCAAATCTTCTTTGCTTGACGACCGGGAGGTATTTGAATCCGCCGATTTCGCGTACCTTCGACCGCTGGAAGCGCATTGGCTGGAAATACGCAGAGAGGCCGACCAGCTCGTTGAGCAGATTGAGGCGATTCCACCCTTGGGCGATGTTTCCCCCGACCACAGGCGTCTTGATTATACCGGCAAGTGGCGCGCGTACTTTCTTTGGGGATACGGCTTGCGCGCGGACCGCAACTGTGATCAATGCCCGGTGACGGCGTCGCTGGTGGACAAGATTCCGGGTCTCCTGACGGCCATGTATTCCATTCATCAACCCGGCGCCCATCTGCCCCGCCACCGCGGGGTAACAAAGGGCATGGTGACTTATCACTTGGGTGTTCGTGTCCCGGAGGACAAATCCCAATGTTTTATCCGGGTCGAGGACAGAAACTACAACTGGCAAGAGGGGCAGTTTTTCGTTTTTGACGACACGCGCCACCACGAAGTGTTCAATCATTCCCAGACGCCGCGGGTCGTCCTTTTGTTGCATATCAGGAGACCGCTCAGATTTCCCGGATCGTGGATACAGAATGTGTTCTTTTGGGGTATTCAACGCAGCCCTTTTGTGCAGGACGCGAAGAGCAACATCGAAGAATGGGCGCGCGAAATGGACAAAAAAATGAGCGTAGTGTAGCCGTGCCGGTTGCGGCCACCGGCTGCGGCTTGCGTCTCCAACCTCGAGCGCGAGATATCACGACGTTCGGCAAGTGTTGACACAGCGGCCCTGCCT
>Ga0224512_10005502_pt1 | contig 10420 bp, 4 predicted proteins | sample SF_May12_sed_USG_4_FD_169103 | JGI IMG/M metagenome (GOLD analysis project Ga0224512, IMG submission 169103) | Sediment microbial communities from San Francisco Bay, California, United States - SF_May12_sed_USGS_13 | ecosystem: Environmental > Aquatic > Marine > Sediment | place: USA: California...
TGAAGCGGCTCGGATCCTCGCCACCCTCGCCCGTGTTGCTCTTGCCGCCGAGGCGGTTCATCGCAACGGCGAGCGTCTGGTGCGCCTCGAGGGAGATCGAGCCGTAGGACATCGCCCCGGTGCAGAAGCGCTTCACGATCTCCGAGGCCGGCTCCACCTCGTCGAGCGGCAGCGGCTCATCGGCGTCGTGGAAGCCAAAGAGACCGCGCAGGGTGCAAAGCCGCTCGGCCTCGCCGTCCGCCGCCTTCGAGAACTCCTTGTAGGTCGCGAAGCTCTCCTGGCGCACGGCGTGCTGGAGCTTCGCAACCGAGACGGGATTGAAGGTGTGGCGCTCGCCCCGGGCCCGCCACTGGTAGAGACCGCCGGGATCGAGCTCGGGGTAGGTGTACTCGTCGCCGGGGAATGCGCGCGCGTGGCGCAGCGCCGACTCCCGGGCGATCACGTCGTATCCGACGCCCGAAACCCGCGAGGCGGTCCCCGTGAAGCAGCGCTTCACGAGGTTGCGATCGAGCCCCACGGCCTCGAAGATCTGGGCGCCGCGGTAGCTCTGCAGCGTCGAGATCCCCATCTTGGCCATGGTCTTGAGGAGCCCCTTGTCGCAGGCCTTGAGGTAGTTCTGCACCCCGCTCTCGAAGTCGATCTCCTCCGGAACGAAGGTGCTCTCGGCCACCAGCTCCGCGATGGCCTCGAACGCCAGATAGGGGTTGATCGCGCCGGCCCCGTACCCCACCAGCAGCGCGAAGTGCGAGACGTCGCGCGCCTCGCCCGTCTCGCACACGATCCCGCACTGGGTGCGCAGACCTTCGCGCACCAGATGGTGGTGCACGGCGCTGGTGGCGAGCAGCATCGGGATCGGCGCGAGGTCGGAGGTCACGCCGCGGTCGGAGAGGATGAGGAGGTTCGCGCCCTCGCGGATGCTCTTTCGCGCACGGCGGCACAGGCGGTCAAGGGCGGCGCGCAGGCCCTCCCCTTCGTCCTTCACCTTGAAGAGCGTCGGCAGGGTCCGCACCTGGAAGCCGGGCAGCGCGATGTCCTGGATCTGCCGGAGCTCCGCGTTGCTGATGATGGGGCGGTCGCAGCGCAGCATCCGCGCGTGCTCGGGCGTCTCCTCCAGCAGGTTCTTCTCGGCGCCGAGTGTCGAGTGGAGGGACATGACCATGCCCTCGTTGATCGAATCCATGGCGGGATTGGTCACCTGGGCGAAGAGCTGCTTGAAGTAGTGGTAGAGCATGCGCGGGCGATCCGAGAGGCAGGCCAGCGCCGCGTCGTCGCCCATGGATCCGATGGCCCACTTGCCGTCGATGACCATCGGGGCGATCAGGAACTTGAGGTCCTCCTCGGTGTACCCGAAGACCTGCTGGAGTCGGAAGCGCAGGTCCGGGTCCATGTCGCCCTGTGGCGCCTCGGCGGCCGGGAGGTCCGAGAGCCGCACGCGGCCCCGCTCGACCCACTCGCGATACGGCTTGCGCGACACGTAGTCGGCCTTGATCTCCTCATCCTCGACGATGCGCCCCTGTTCGAGGTCGACGAAGAAGATGCGCCCCGGCTGCAGGCGGCCCTTCTTGAGTACGTTCTCGGGCGGCACGTCGAGAACACCCACCTCCGAAGCCATCACGACGAAGCCGTCCTTCGTCACGATCCAGCGCGAGGGGCGAAGGCCGTTGCGGTCGAGGACCGCGCCGATCTTGCGCCCGTCGGTGAACGCGATCGAGGCGGGTCCGTCCCACGGCTCCATCAGGAAGGAGTGGTACTCGTAGTAGGCGCGAAGCTCCTCGCTCATCTCCGCGTGATTCTCCCAGGCCTCCGGGATCATCATCAGGATGGCCTCGGGGAGCTCCCGACCCGCCAGGACCAGGAATTCGAGCGTGTTGTCGAACTGTGCCGAGTCGCTTGCGGCCTCGCGCATGAGGGGATAGAGCTTGGCAAGATCGTCTCCGAAGAGCTCCGAGCGCAGCGTCCCCTGGCGAGAGTGCATGTAGTTCCGGTTGCCTCGGAGCGTGTTGATCTCGCCGTTGTGGGCCATGTAGCGGAAGGGATGAGCGAGGTCCCACGCGCCGAGCGTGTTGGTGCTGTAGCGCGAGTGCACCAACGCGAGGGCCGACTCCATGCTGGGATCGTTGAGGTCCTGGTAGAAAGGCTCGATCTGGCTCGACATCAGCAGGCCGGCGAACACGAAGGTGCGGCTCGAGAGACTCGGAACGTAGAAGAAGCCCGAACGCCGGTTCGCGGCGTTCTCGAACACGCGGCGGATCACGTAGAGCTTGCGCTCGAAGGCGTCCTGCTCCAGACGCGTGCGGGACGCCACGAAGACCTGTCGTATGACCGGCAGCCGGGCGCGCGAGTCGCGCCCGATGGCGCCAGGGTCGTGGGGGACCTCGCGCCACCCGAGCATGCGCTGCCCCTCGGCGTGGACCAGCTCCTCGAAGAGCCGCATCTGGCGGTCGCGTTCGAGCGGGTTCTGGGAGAGGAAGACCATGCCCGACGCGTAGGCCCCGAGCGCAGGCAGATCGATGTCGAGCTTCTCCGCCTCCTGGCGCAGAAAGCGGTCGGGCAGCTGGATCAGGATGCCGGCACCGTCGCCGGTCTCCGGGTCGCAGCCGCAGGCGCCCCGGTGCTCGAGGTTCACGAGCACCTGCACGCCCTTGTGGATCAACGCGTGGGACTTCTCGCCCTCGATGTTCGCGACGAAGCCGACGCCGCAGGCATCGTGCTCGTGGGCGGGGTCGTAGAGGCCCTGGGCGGAGCTCACTTGCCCGTCCCGGGGGGTCGATGACCGCCCGCTCGCCGCGTGGGGCGCGCGTCGAACTCGTCGCTGTCCGTGAGGTCCACGCGAGCCCGCTCCGTGTGCGTCGAGAGCACCACCATCGTCTCGGTGCGGGAGACCCCGTCGAGCGAGCGGATGCTGTCGATGAGATCTTCGAGCGTCTCCGTGTTGTGCGTCTTGACCTTGAGCATCAAGGTGTGCGCTCCCGTCACGTGATGACAATCCAGCACGTCGGCGATGGCCGCGACCTGGCGCTCGAGGCCGCCGATGGCGCGCGGGTGGTCGGTGGAGACGCCGATGAAGGCGGTCACGTCCTTGCCCAGGCGCCGGGCGTCGAGCAGGGCCACGTAGCCCGTGATGGCGCCGGCCTCCTCGAGCTTGTGGATCCGCTCGACCACAGCTGGGGCCTTGAGCCCCACCTTCTGCCCGATGACGGCGAGAGGTTGCTTGCAGTCTTCCTGCAGCAGCTCGAGGATCGCACGGTCGGTCGCGTCGAACTCGGGTGCACAGCGGCTGAACTTTATTCGGGTACCCGTCATATTGGTCAAATGGATACGGCATCAGACCCGAATTCGTCAAACAAATAGGCCTAAAATGCCGTTCTAAACCATTCTCCGTTCACCGAACGGGTCTTCCCCCTCGGGGACGCCGATCAGGGCCCGCAGCCGATCCGGGTAATTCGTGAAGAGCCCATCGACGCCCAGGTCGAGCAGGCGCCGCATCTCGTCCTCTGCGTCCACCGTGTACACGTAGACGCGGAGGCCCTCGGCGTGCGCCGCCGCGACGAGATCCGGCGTGGCGAGGCCGACCCAGGGATGGAGCACCTCGGCGCCCACCGCACGCGCGCGCTCGAGGGGCCGGAGCGGATCCCGCGGCGACAGCAGGAACCCGATTCGGGCCGTCGCCGCTTGCCGCCGCAGGCGTTCGAGCACGCCGTCGTAGAAGGAGGAGAATAGAGTGCGCCGCAGCAGTCCGCGGCGATCGGCGGCCTCGAGCGCCGCCGCCTCGAGGCCCGGATACTCCCCGCGGCGGCCCCGCTTGATCTCGAGATTGAAGGGAATGCGCGCCCCGAAGCGGTCGAGCACCTCGTCGAGCTCGGGAACGCGCTCGCCGCCTCCGGCGTCGAGCGCTCGCACCTCGGCAAGCGTCGCCTCCGCGATCTCACCGCTTCCCCCGATGCCGGCGAGGTCTTCGTCGTGGGCGACGACGATGGCTCCGTCGCGAGTGCGGTGGAGATCGATCTCGATCATGTCCGCGCCCTGCTCGACGGCTCGTTCGTAGGCCGGAAGCGTGTTCTCGGGCAAGGTGCCGGAGGCGCCCCGGTGCGCGATCACGAGGGGCCGCTCCGAGGATCCGGCGGGACCGTCTCGGCTCAACCCTCCCCCTCGGGCCGCGCCCAGTCGCGAGAGCGCTCGACGGCCCGCTTCCAGCCGGCGTAGAGCGACTCCCGGCGGTCCTCGCTGAGGCAGGGCTCGAACACGGACCGCCCGGCTTCGCCCGCCTCGATCTCGCTCGTGTCGCGCCAGAAGCCCACCGCGAGGCCCGCGAACGCGGCTGCCCCCATCGCCGTCACCTCCAGCACGGCGGGGCGCAGCACCGGCACGCCGAGGAGGTCGGCCTGGAACTGCATCAGGAAGTCGTTCCGGGACGCTCCGCCGTCGACGCGCAGCGCGTCGAGCGGCAGGCCGGAGTCCGCCTCGATGCACTCGACCACGTCGCGCGTCTGATAGGCGATCGACTCGAGCGTGGCGCGAATCAGGTGCTCGCGCGTCGTACCGCGAGTGAGACCCACCACCGTCCCGCGCGCGCGCTCGTCCCAGTACGGCGCGCCGAGGCCGACGAAGGCCGGCACCAGGTAGACGCCGCCGGTGTCGTGGACGGATCGCGCGGCGGCTTCGGAGTCCGCGGCGTGCTCGACGAGTCCGAGTCCGTCCCGCAGCCACTGCAGCGCCGCACCCGCGACGAAGATGCTCCCCTCCAGCGCATAGTCGATGCGGCCCTCGATGCCCCAGCCGATGGTGGTGACGAGACCGCTCTTCGAAGCGGGCGCCTGGCGGCCGGTGTTCATCAGCAGGAAGCAGCCGGTTCCGTAGGTGTTCTTCGCCTGGCCCCCGACGGTGCAACCCTGGCCGAAGAGCGCCGCCTGCTGGTCCCCCGCGACGCCGGCGATCGGGATCTCGGCACCGAACCATTCCGGATCCGTGAGACCGAAGACGCCGCTCGTATCCCGAACCTCGGGCAGCAGCGCCCGCGGAATCCGCAGCTCGCCGAGCAGCAGGTCGTCCCAGTCGCACTCGTGGATGTTGTAGACGAGCGTGCGAGAGGCGTTGGAGTACTCGGTGGCATGCACCCGCCCGCGCGTGAGCTTGTGGAGCAGCCAGGCGTCGACGGTGCCGAAGGCCAGCTCGCCGCGCTCCGCGCGCTGCTGGGCGCCGTCCACGGCGTCGAGGATGAAGCGGACCTTGGTGCCGGAAAAGTACGCGTCGATCACCAGCCCGGTGCGGGCGCGCACCTCGTCGTCGAGTCCGCGCGCGCGCAGCTCCTCGCAGATCGACGCCGTCTGGCGCGACTGCCACACGATCGCGCGGTGAATGGGCACCCCGGTCTTGCGGTCCCACACGAGCGCCGTCTCGCGCTGATTGGTGATCCCGATGGCGGCGACGTCCGACGCCTGCGCGCCGGCCCGCTTCAGCGCGCCGCGCGCGGCGCGGAGCTGGCTCTCCCAGATCTCGACCGGGTCGTGCTCCACCCAGCCGGGCTTCGGAAAGTGCTGGGGGAACTCGTGCTGATCCGCCGCGACCACCGCCCCGGCGTGATCGAAGAGGATCGCGCGCGAGGAAGTGGTCCCCTGGTCGAGGGCCATTACGTACGAGCTCAACGAGTCCTCCGCCCCGTCCACGGCCGGCTCAGGCATCCGGCGGGGAGCGCAGTATACAGCGCCCGCCCGCGACGACCCGGCCGCGGCGCAAGGCGCGGCCGGGCGAAGTCGGGGGGTCAGGTCTCGAAGAGCGCTTCGACGAACTCCTCGGCGGAGAAGTCGCGCAAGTCCTCGACCGCCTCGCCGACGCCCACGTGCTTGACGGGAATTCCGAACTCGTCGGCCAGTCCCACGATCACACCGCCCTTCGCCGTGCCGTCGAGCTTCGTGAGCACGAGGCCGGTCACGCCCGCCGCCTCGGTGAACTCCCGCGCCTGGGAGATCGCGTTCTGGCCGGTGTTGGCGTCGAGCACGAGCAGTGTCTCGTGGGGCGCACCCTCGAGCTCGCGGCCGATCACGCGCACCAACTTGGCCAGCTCCTCCATGAGCGGCCGCCGGGTCTGGAGGCGCCCCGCCGTGTCGATGATCGCGACGTCGGCGCCACGGGCCACGGCGGCCTTCACCGCATCGAAGGCGACGGCCGAGGGGTCCCCGCCGGAGGGCCCCGCAATCACGTCGCAGCCGATCCGCTCGCCCCAGATCTGGAGCTGCTCGACGGCGGCGGCGCGAAAGGTGTCACCGGCGCCGAGGACCACCCGTTCGCCCTGCGCCCGGAAGCGGGCGGCGAGCTTACCGATCGTCGTGGTCTTGCCCGAGCCGTTCACCCCCAGCACGAGGATCACGTGCGGAGAGCCGCGCTTCTCGAGCGCGCCGTCGGGCTCGACGCGCCGCAGCTTCTCGAGAATGGCGTCGTGCAGCACGCGGCGCAGGCCGTCGACATCGGCCCCGGTCGCCTCCTGCTTCACGCGCGAGAGCAGGCTGTCGGCGGTCTTCACGCCGAGATCGGCGCTGAAGAGCAGCGTCTCCAGCTCGTCGAGAACCGCCGCGTCCACGCGGCGGCCGCCGACGAGCGCTCCGACGCGGCCCACGAGCGTCTCGCTCGTCCGCCGCAGCCTCGCGGCGAGACGGACGGGCGGATGCCCCGCGACGGGCGCGACCTCGACCGCGGGCGCCCCCGCGAGGACCGGCTCGACGGCTGCGCCGCGCCGCCGCTCGAGCAGCGCATAGGCGACCAGGATCGCGACCGGGATCGCCGCCGCGAGCAGGACCAGCGCCAGCGGGTGGGCGCCCGCCCAGATCCCGAAGTCGTGCCAGAGCTCGGTCATGACGCGCGAAAGGTAACGGGGGGCTAGTGGAGGTGCACGGAGACGAGCTTGCTGATGCCCTTCTGCTCCATGGTGACGCCGTAGAGGCAGTCGGCCACCTGGATCGTGCGCTTGTTGTGCGTGATGACGACGAACTGGGAATCGCCCGCGAGCTCGCGCACGATCTCGTTGAAGCGCTCGACGTTGACGTCGTCGAGGGCGGCGTCCACCTCGTCGAGCAGGAAGAAGGGCGACGGCCGCACCTGGAACACCGCAACGAGCAGCGCGAGCGCGGTGAGGGTCTTCTCCCCACCGGACAGGAGATTCACGTTCTGCAGGCGCTTGCCCGGCGGCATGGCCATGATCTCGATGCCCGCATCGAGGACGTCCTCGGTCTCGGTGAGCGCCAGGCTCGCGCGTCCCCCGCGGAACAGGCGCGGGAAGTTCTCGGCGAAGCGCTTGCTCACGGCCTCGAAGGTCTCGCGGAATCGCCGGCGGCTCGTGCGGTTGATCCGCGCGATGGCGTCGCGGAGCGAGGCGAGGCTGCCGTCGAGGTCGGCCTTCTGCTCGCTCAGGAAGCGGAAGCGCTCGTTCAGCTCCTCGTGCTCCTCGATCGCGCCCAGATTGACCTCTCCGAGGCTCTGGAGCCGGTCGCGCACCTCCGCGAGCTTCGCGGCGCGTTGCTCGCGCGGCTCCCGCGCGAGCCGGGCGTTCGCGAGCATCTCGCCGGCCGCGTCCACCCCCGGGCCATCCTCCTCCCCCTCGATCGCCTCGACGGCGGCCTCCGGCGCGCCGGCCGCCTCCGACGTAGCGGCCGCGATCAGCGACTCCGGCCCCAGGTCCGGCGGCGTCCAGGTGACGAGATCGACGTCCCACTTCTCGCGGATCGAGTCGAGGAGATGGGTGAGCCGCAGCTCCGCCTCACGCACCGCGAGCTCGGCGGCGCCCATCGCGTCGCGGCTCGCGTCCACCTCGCCGCGCAGTCCGCGGGCCGCTTCGTCGAGCTGGCTCAGGCTCGCAGCCACGCGCTCGTAGGCTTCGCGCTTCTCGTCGTTGCTCGCCCGGGCCTGCTCCTCCTGCTGCAACAGCGTCTCGAGGGCCGTCTCGGAGTCCCGCAGCTCCTGCGCGATCGCCTCGCGGCGCACCCCGGCGCCCGCGATCTCCTGCTCCCGGCGAGCGATCCACTCTCGGGTCTCCCGCGCGGATGTCGCGGCGCGCTCGAAGGCCACGCGCAGGCGGTCCCGCTTCTCGGCCCGGCCGGCGTGCTCGACCCGGCGCTCCGTCGCGGCCATCTCGAGGCGCGAGACCTCGCGTGCAGCCGATCCGATGCGCAGCACCAGCTCATCGAGCGAGCGCTGGCAGCTCCCGCGCTCGACGCGCGCCTCCTCCAGCTGCCGCGCGAGGCGCGCCTGCTCCTCGACCAGCGCGTCGCGCTCGGCCAGACGCTCCGACCGCTCGGCCGCGCGGCCCTCCTGGGACTCGCCGAGTGCCTTGACCCGCTCCCGCGTCCGCTCGAGGTCCTTCTCGTGATTGGCGACCGCAAGCGCGGCCGTGTGGTGCCGGTTGCGCAGGTTCTCGAGCTCGTCGGACGCCCGTGCCCGCGCCGCCTCCGCCGCGCGCAGCTCTGCCTCCTGGGCCTCCACCGCGGTCTCGAGCTCCGCGACCTCGCCCTCGAGATCCCGGATCTCCCGCACCCGGCCGAGCAGGCCGGCGCCCACCCGCTCGTCGGAGGCGACCTCACCGCCGCGCACGGTCCCGTCCGGCGCGAGCACGTCACCGGCGGGCGTCACGAAGGTCGCGGGCAGCCGGCCCGCGCCGTAGACCTCGACCACCTCGCGCAGCCCGTCGACCAGATTCACACCGCCGAGCAGCGCGCGAGCGAGGCCTTCGTAGCCCGGACGCGGCCGGACCCGCTCGAGCAGGGGCTGGCCCAGCGGCACGATTCCGAGCGCCTCCGGCTGGGGCGGCGGCAGGGTGACGAAGATCCCGCGGCCCGCCCGGGCCGCGCGAAGCAGCTCGAGAGCCGACACGGCTCCCTCCGCGCGATCCACGACGATCGCCTCTGCGCGCTCGGCCAGCACGGCCTCCACGGCGCGCTCGACCTCGCGGTCCGCTTCGAGCACGTCGCGCAGCAGCCCCCGAACGCCCAGGGCGCGCCGCTCGGCCTCGTCCCGCGCGAGCAGGTGCCGCGTCCCCTCACCCACGTCCTCGCGGCGCTCGACCACCTCGCGCAGAGACGCGAAGCGCGAGCGGCGCGTCTCCCGCCGCTCGCGCAGCTTGGCCAGCTGCTCGGTGGCGTCCCGCTCGCGCGCCCTTCCCCGTTCATCCGCGTCGAGGCCAGCCCGCACGAGCCCCATCAGGCGGTCGCGCTCGGCGAGGAGATTGCGAAGCCCCTCCTCGAGCGCGCGCTGCTCGCCGTCCGCGCGCGTCGCCTCCGACTGGGCGACATCGAGCTCCGAGTCGGCGCTGCGCAGATGCGCGTCGAGCTGCGCCACGCGGTCGTCGATCGCGGCGATCCGATCCTCGGCGCGGGCGATGCGGGTGAGCAACTCGACGAAACCGGCGTTGGCCGTCTCGCGCTCGGCGTCCAGGTCCCGGACGCGCTGCTTGCCCTCCCGCGCCGCCGCCTCGGCGCCGGCGAGGATCTCCTGCTCGGAGTCGACGGCGCGCTCGACGGCTCGCAGCTCGTCCCCGGTCTCGCCGCTCTCGGCTTCCAGGATCCGCAGCTGCTGGCTCAGGCCTTCGAGCTCCTGGCCGCGCGCGGCGATCGTTTCCGCCAGCGTTTCACGCTCCCGGCGCCCGAACTCGATCCGGCTCTCGTGGTGCTTGATGTCGGTCCGGAAGCCGAGCAGCACCTCGGTCCCCTGGCTGAGCACGCGCTCGCGCTCGGTCAGCTCGATGCGCCGCTCCTGGGTCGCCAGCTCGCGTTCGGCGAGACGCGTCTCGAGCGCCGTCAAATCGTCGCGCAGGGTCTGGAGCCGCCGCCCGGCGGCCTCGATCTCGGCGATGAGATCCCCGCGGTCGTCGGCCGCCAGCGATAGATCCAGCACGCGCGCGGTCTCGCGGAGCCGCTTGTAGCGGGCGGCCTTCTTCGCCTGGCGCTCGATCGAGTTGATCTGACGCCGGATTTCGCCGAGGACGTCGTTCACGCGCAGCAGGTTCTGCTCGGTCGACTGGATCTTGGACTCGGCCTCGCGGCGCCGCGCCTTGTACTTCCCGATTCCGGCCGCCTCCTCGATGATGACGCGGCGATCCTCCGGCCGGGCCGAGACGATCTCGGCGATCTGGCCCTGCTCGACGATCGTGTAGCCCTTGGTCCCGATCCCGGTGTCGCGGAAGAAGTCCTGCACGTCGCGCAGCCGGCAGGCAGTTCCGTTGATCCGGTACTCCGACTCGCCGGAGCGATAGAGGCGACGCGCGATCCGGATCTCGCTGTAGGTGGCGAATTCGGGCGGACCGGCGCCGTCGCCGTTGTCGAAGCTGAGCGTGACCTCGGCCATGCCGACGCCCGCGCGACCCTCGGCGCCCCCGAAGATCACGTCCTCCATCGACTTGCCCCGCAGGCGCCGGGGAGCCTGCTCACCCATCGCCCAG
>Ga0224512_10005505_pt1 | contig 10415 bp, 11 predicted proteins | sample SF_May12_sed_USG_4_FD_169103 | JGI IMG/M metagenome (GOLD analysis project Ga0224512, IMG submission 169103) | Sediment microbial communities from San Francisco Bay, California, United States - SF_May12_sed_USGS_13 | ecosystem: Environmental > Aquatic > Marine > Sediment | place: USA...
GAGCGAGTCATCAAGGAAAGTGGTGGTCGAGTGCTGACGGTCGGCGCGGCGAGCGAAATCCCAGCCGCCTTCGAAGCGGTTCTGAGGGAGCTCCGCGAGCAGTACGCGATCGGCTATTACCCGGATCGACACTTCGCCGACGGTCGCTGGAGACGGCTGCGAGTGGAGGTCCGCGGTCGGTACCAAGTAGAGAGTCGAGAAGGCTATCTGGAGCAGCCATGAGCGCTCATGGCTGGAGACCGCTGTGTGTTTTTGCCGTTCTTCTCGCCATCACCGCTGCGACTCCGATCGTCGCTGGCTCCGAGAAGAAGGCGTCCCAGCCGACCCTGCTGACTCTTCTCGAGCTCTGGACGGCTCAGGACACAAAGGCGGAAGCCGCTCATGCGCTCCTCCGGCGCGTCACACTCCGCCCCGACACCAATGTCGGGTTCCCAGCGTCAAGTCGAAAGGACTGGAGACTCATTCGACGGCTTGCGAATGATGAACCGGAAATCTACGTGCCGGCCATCGGTCTGTATAGAGAGGCCCACCTTCTCGCCGTACGCCTGCGAGATTCGAGAGCCGAGGAGGCCCTCCGTCTCGCCAGTATCCACCTGCTCGAACAGTACTTGTCCCGCTTCCGGACTCAAGACCGGGGGGACCTCGGGGCTCGGTTCTTCATCAGCTTCGCCGCCGCTCTGCGTGACGCCGGAGAGCTGCATCTGACACTCGACCTTCTCGACGAGGCCCTCGATTCCGATCCTGAGAACGTCCACGCGCTCCACGCCGCAGCGGCGATCCGCGAGAAGCTCGGGCAGTATGACGGAGCCTCAGTCCTCCTGCGCAAACTTCTACGGAGCCGCAGCGACCCGGAAGCTCAGCTGCGTCTGGCCCTCTGTCGCGCCAGAAGCGGCGGAAAGAAGCGGGCTCAGCAGCTTCTGGAAGATCTAACCGGTAAAGACACACCGTTCTGGATCCGCGCCGTCGCATACCAGGAATGGTCTCAGCTCCGAATGGCGGCGGGCGATCCTGACGGCGCCCTGAGGATTGCGCGGAAAGGCCACAACGCGCTGCCAAGTGACGAGTCACTCGCAGTTCTGGTTGCGTTCCTTGCCGGCCCTCGGGATTCGAGCGCGCAGTCGCTGATCTCTCGCCTGACATCGAGAGCGACGGGGACCGGACTGACACCGCGCGATACCTACAATCTCTGGCCACAGGGCATCGAACAGAACGAATCCCCTCTCGACGAAGAGATCGAGAGAAGGATGCCTCTCCTGGTCCAGGCACTTCGAGAGCGAACCGAGCAGTCGACGAACTGACCTGTCGGCGGAGAACGAGTGCAGTGGCCTTTACGATACGATGTCGTGGCGGGCTGCTCCCTGTCGCCTTCGGGCTCGAACCACCAATCGGTTAATGAGGAGCGAACGCCGAATCGCGTCTCGAGTCTCGACATCGCCGGTTTTCAGGCCAAGTCGAGCTTTCGTCAGTGGGAGCGACACAGATGAAGAAGATCCTGGTCACCGGCGCGCTCGGTCAGATCGGTTCGGAGCTGGTCGTCGCGTTGCGGCAGGGCTACGGTGTGGACAACGTTGTCGCATCCGACGTCAAAATGCCCGCAGCCAGGCACGGGGACGGACCGTTCGCGTATGTGGATTGCACCAACCTCGGGCAAATCCGCGAAGCCGTCCGCCGCTACGAGATCGACACCATCTTTCATCTTGCGGCGCTCCTTTCGGCAGTCGCCGAGGAGAGACCGCAGGTAGCCTGGAATGTCAACATGGGGGGTCTGTACAGGGTCTTGGAGGTTGCACGAGAAAGCCGCGCAGCCGTCTTCTTCCCCAGTTCAATCGGTGCATTTGGACCCAGCACACCACCGGACTCCACGCCGCAGGATACGACTCAGCGGCCAACCACGATGTACGGCGTCACGAAGGTGGCAGGTGAGCTGCTTTGCGATTACTACGCTCAGCGCTTTCGCGTCGACGCCCGAGGCGTTCGCTTTCCCGGAATCATCTCGCACGTGGTGGTGCCCGGCGGCGGCACGACCGACTATGCCGTCGACATCTTCTACCAGGCACTTCGGTATCGCCACTACACGTGCTTCCTCGAGCCCGACACACGACTCGACATGATGTACATGCCGGATGCCCTCCGCGCCGCCATCGAAGTCATGGAGGCCGACGCCGAGAAGCTCGCGCATCGCAACGCCTTTAACGTCACCGCGATGAACTTGACGCCCGACGAGCTCGCCGCCGAGATCCGCAAGCACATCCCGGACTTCGTCATCGACTACGACGTCGACGCCGTGCGCCAGGCGATTGCCGATTCATGGCCCAACTCGCTCGACGATAGTGCAGCGCGAAGTGAGTGGGGGTGGTCGCCGACATACGACATCGAGACGATGACCGCGGATATGTTGGAGAAGCTGTCCCGCAAGCTCCATCTCGATTAAAGCAATCGCTACCGGAGAGAGCCGCATCATGCCCCACTCCCGATTCGAGGCCGCCCTGGCGCGCGATGTTGACACCCTGACGGCCACAGGCAGGAGCAAAGGCGTCGAGCTCGAGATCACTGGCTTCATTCCGGCCACCGGGGACAGAGGTCCGCGTTGCCGTCTGGCCGGCCACCAGAACCGCGAATTCCTGAAGATGAACTCCAATGGCTACCTCGGGATGGCAAATCGACCGGACGTGATTGCCGCGGAAGAGCAGGCGACACGCGATTTCGGCGCCGGACCTGGCGCCGTCCGCTTCATCAGTGGAACGTATGCTCCGCATCTGGAGCTCGAGCGACGGCTGGCGTCGTTTCACGGTCGTGAAGCGGGCATGATCTTCAGCTCCGCCTACGCAACGATCGTCGGCATTCTCTCGCCGCTGATCACTTCCGAAACGGCCGTCGTCAGTGATGAACTCAACCACAACTGCATCATCAATGCGATGCGGTTGTCTCGCCCGAAGACCAAGAAGATCTACCGCCACTCCGACCCGAATGATCTGCGACGGAAGATCTCCGAGACGGTGGGACAGGCTGAGCGAGTGATCGTCGTCACAGACGGTGTGTTCTCGATGCGCGGAGACTGGGCTCCACTTCCGGAGATCATGGCACTGGCGCATCGCTTCGACGGGGATTTCAACGAGAACGTGGTGGTTCTGGTGGACGATTCACACGGTGTCGGCGCCTTTGGATCGACCGGCCGTGGCACCGAAGAAGCCACCGGCAGCGAGCCAGCCGACATTCTGGTCGGCACTCTCGGCAAGGCGCTCGGAGTGAACGGAGGCTATGTCGTCGGAGGAGCGAAGTTGATTCGCTTCCTGCGCGAAACCGCACCGCTCTACATCTACTCGAACCCGATCACCCCGGGAGAAGCAGCGGCAGCGCGCAAGGCTCTCGAGATTCTGGACAACGATGAGGGTCTCCGACTGCTGTCACACCTGCGTGAAATGACCGCTCGCTTCGAAAAAGGACTCGTCGAGCTCGGTTTCGAGACGATCCCGGGAGGTCATCCCGTGGTACCGCTGATGGTTCGCGACACGGAGAAGACGTCAGCCTTGGTCCGGCATCTGTTCGACAACGGTATCCTCGCAACGGGCCTCAACTACCCGGTCGTTCCGCAAGGGGACGAGGAGATCCGGTTCCAGATCTCTGCTGCCCACACTCCCTTCGACATCGACTCGGCGCTCGAAGCGCTGGCTGCCTTCTCCAGGAAGGAGGGGACCTGATGTCCATACAACCCGGGGACTTGCCGCTCACTCGACCAGATGCCGCCTGTGCATTCGATTTCCTCTTCGGTCGCTGGCGGGTGCACAACCGGCGATTGCGTGAGCGACTTGTCGGATCAGACGACTGGGAGGAGTTCGGTGCCAGCCTCGAGGTCAGACCGATCCTCGGTGGCCTTGGGAATGTGGATCAGTATCGAACCATGATCGACGATAGCTATTTTGAGGGTCTTTCCCTGAGACTCTTTAGTTTGGCGGATGAGACTTGGCGAATCTACTGGGCCGACACCACGACCGGTCAACTCCTGCCGCCCTTGATCGGCAGGTTCGAAGGCGGTGTCGGCACCTTCTACGGGCACGAGAAGCACCTCGACGCACGCGTCCGCGTGCGCTTTCTCTGGCAGTCGCTCGACTCGGACTCAGCGAGATGGCAGCAGGCCTACGCGGCGGACAACGGCGAGAAGTGGGAGATCAATTGGCAGATGGATCTCAGGCGTCACTGATCTGGTGTCCCTGCACGAGATCAACACCGGCTGGAGGAGGAGCTCCAAATGAACCGCGCGCAACGGGTTGTCTTGATCGTCGGCCTTGTTCTCCTGCTTTGCGAGATTCTCTTTCCACCCTTTAAGTGGTCCGCCGGCGGCCGCACGTTTGCAGCCAAACACAGCTTCCTCTTGACTCCGCCCGCACCTCTCGATTTGACGATCGGAACCACCCCTGCCAACGTCGATACGATTCGTTGGATATCTCACGGCCTGACTCTGATCGGCGTCACCGCTCTCGCGCTTCTCCTATTCAGAAGCTGGGAAGGTGGCCAAATCCGACAGGCACCTGATGAGCAGGAGAAATCATGAACGAGAATTATTGGAAGATCGCGGCGGTCGCAGGAATCGCCTGCCTTCAGATGACGTTTGCCTGGGGCCGTCTCAACGCATGGAGCACGATCACGGGAATCATCCTTCTCTTTCTCCTGATGACCATCCCCTGGCGCACCCACTTCGCCTGGGCCGAGCGCGGCGCCTATGCCACGACCATGGCTCTCGCACTCGTCCTGGCCAGCGGCCGGCTCTACGAAGATCGACTGGATGCCGACTTCATGTCTAGACCGCGCCAGGCTTTCGCCATATGGACGGTCCTCGCGCTGACTCTGTTCGTCCTCAAGACCTGGACCGGGCGCAGCCGCTAGAGGACCCGACGCACGAGCCACCGTGCTTTGGCGCCATCGCTTCACGGCGACTCCCGTCAGGTTGTGGAATCGTCACGCATCCGCGACCGACCTACGTGACTGCGGCGCAGTTGACCGCACGCTGCAGCCGCTTCGAGCCCGCGACTCTCTCGCAGATGAGCGTTGATGCCTCGCTCCCTGAGCGCTGCGAGGAATGCGATGGCGCCGCCCCTGGACGGCCGCTTGAAGGGCAACGAATCGACTGGGTTGTACATCATCAGATTGACATGCGCTCGAATATGCCGGGCGATGTGCGCCAGCTCCTGCACATCTTCCTGGCGATCATTGACCCCTGCCAGAAGGCAGTACTCGAGCGTCACCTCCCGGCCGGTCTTCTCGAGGTAGAAACGACATGCCGCCAGCAGCTCTGCGAGTGGTGCGTGGGTGGCCCATGGGATGAGGTCGCGTCGCAGTGATTCGCGAGCCGCGTGCAAGCTCAAGGCAAGTGTGATCTGCAGGCCTTCGTCCGCCAAGCGAATGATCTGCCTGGGAAGACCCACGGTACTGACCGTGATGCGCCGTTGAGCGATTCCCAGGCTCCAGGGCGCATTGATGCGCCGCACCGCCTCGACCGTCGCTCGATAATTAGCGAGCGGCTCTCCCATACCCATGAACACCACATGAGTGAGCCTTTCGCCACGACCTGCAAGCACTGAGTCGATGGTCACAGCCTGCTCCAGGATCTCGCCGACGCTGAGGTTGCGCAGAGAACCACCGATGCCACTGGCACAAAAGCGGCATCCGACATCGCACCCTACCTGCGTGCTCAGGCACACAGTCCGACGGCGCCTGTTTCCCTCCGCCGGGATCATGACGCTCTCCGTCGTGGCTCCGTCCCTCCACGCAAGCAGCAGTTTGAGGGTCCCGTCCGGTGCCTCGGATCGTCGAATCTCGGTCGCGCACCGAATGACGAGTTCTTTGGCCAGCGTGTCGCGCAACGATCGAGGCAGGTCGGTCATGTCGGCGAACCGCGTCGCGCCGCGCATGAGAGCCCAGTCGAAAACCTGACGTGCCCGATAGGGCGGCTCGCCCAGTTTGCCGAGATGTGCCGCCAGGTTCTCGGGTCTCCATTCCAGCAGGGACCGTCTCTCGATCATGGCGCCGCCAGTATAGGCTGCGACAGCGCCAGGCTCTCGAAACCGATCTCAATGTTGCTGGTCACGCGATGAATCGTCGTAACAGAAAGCCGATGGCGACCAGAACAATGACACCGAGGATCTGCTGAATGGTCCGTGGGCGGAGGCGGGCAGAACCCATGTGGGAACCGAGGAATCCTCCTGCGACGACAGCGGCCACTAGCGGGAGAATCCACTGCGTCTCGAACGTGACGTACTGGAGTCGAGCTGCCAGACCCGCCGCGGAATTGAGGAACACGAAGATCGTGCCCGCCGCTGCCGCCTCCTTCTCCGTTGCCAGATCGAACACAATCAGCAGCGGCACGAGATAGATGCCACCCCCGATTCCCACTGCGCCTGCAATGAACCCCAGCGCGCTCCCGGTTCCGACCGCCAGGACCAGTCGGACCGTCGGCGCGAGTGAATGCCGAACGCGCAGCTCGCCGACGAAGTAGATCCGCATTGCCACCCCGACCAGGCTCGCCAGCAGGAGACCCTCGAAGACCTTCACTGGGAGATCCAAAGTTCCTCCGAGGTAGGCCATCGGCATCGATCCGAGCAAGAACGGCGCAATCAGCAGTGGACGCTGATGTCCCGCGCGCAGGAAGTTCGCCGCTCCCATCGATGTAACGACCAGGTTGAGCAGCAGCGCGGTCGCGGGAATCAATGGTGCGCTGACGCCGAAGATCGCCATGAGCGCTGCATATGACGATCCCCCTCCCAATCCCACCGCCGAGTACAACAAAGCGACGAGGAAGAACAGAACCGGCAGGAGCGAGCTTGCCAAGTCCATGGTTTTCGGACTCTACAGGACGGCTGGGGACGGACAAAGAGAGCTGTAAAGACCCTTCCCGAGAGCTGATTGCCGCAACGCCCACCAGACCGAACCGGCCGCCTCTCGAATGCCGAGCCCAGCTCGGTGCGCGCTATCCAGACTCGGTCTCGCCAGACCAGAGCTCACGGTCCATATTCGCGAGGAGCTTCCTGTTGTCGCGCCACCGGGGCTCCAACTTGACCCGAAGATCGAGATAGACGCGCCGGCCGAGGAAGGACTCGATCTCCAGCCGGGCTGCCGTGCCGAGCTTCTTGATCGTCGTGCCACCTCGACCGATGAGAATCGCCTTTTGACCGGGCCGCTCGACGAGAATCGACGCGTGAAGACGGGTCAGGTCACCTTCTGTCGCCTCCTCCCAGTGATCGATCAGCACGGTTGTCGTATACGGCAGCTCGTCGCGCGTCTCCAACAGCACCTTCTCGCGAATCAGTTCGGCGACGAGAAAGCGTTCCGGATGCAATGTGAAGAGCTCCTGGTCGTAGATCGGCTCCCCTTCGGGCAGCGATTTCCACAGAACATCGAGCAGCATGTCGCACCCATCGCCGTGAAGGGCCGAGATCGGCACAATCTCCTCGAGGAATCCCGCTGCGCCATAACGTTCCATCAACGGAAGAAGCCGCGGCTTGTCGACTCGATCGATCTTGTTCAGTACCGCCACCTTCAGACCCCTGGCCTTGGACAACAGGTCCAGAAGATACTCATCGCCGCTTCCGTACCGTTGTGTCGAGTCGATCAGCAGACAGCTGACGTCGGCCGCGTTGAGCGCTTCGACGGCGTAGCGGACCATCTGGCGGTTCATCTGATGCAGCGGCTTGTGCATGCCCGGCGTGTCATGGAAAACCATCTGACCGCGGCTGTCCGAGAGGATTCCCACGAGCCGATATCTCGTCGTCTGCGGTTTGTCCGACACGATCGCCACCTTCTCGCCAAGCAGGTGATTCATCAGCGTCGATTTGCCCGCATTGGGTCGCCCGACGAGAGCGACGCTACCGGCCTTGCTACCCGTAGTCATGACGAGGGAACAACGGGCCCCGGTGGAGCGGCGGTCACCAGCAGCATATCGATACGGCGATCCTCGACTCTTTCGACAGTGAATCGGAGGCCGTGGGCCACAATCGTCGCACCGGGCTCCGGAACGTCCCCAACGAGGCCGAAAACCAGGCCGCCGATCGTTTCGTATGGCTCGTCCTCCAAGTCGAGACCGAACAGCGATCCGAGAGCATCGACGCTCGTCATCCCGTCCAAGCGGTAGCTGCCGTCGGCCAGCCGCTGTACTTCCCGCTCTTCCGGATCGTGCTCGTCGACGATCTCACCGACGATCTCCTCGAGCAGGTCCTCGATCGTGACCAGGCCCGCTGTGCCGCCGTATTCGTCGACCACCAGGGCCAGATGTTTGTGAGTCGCCTGCAGCTCGCGCAGAAGCTCTGCCAACAGCTTGGTCTCCGGCACAAACAACGGCGGCATGGAAAGGCTCTCGACCGAGGGCGGCGTGGGGGACCTGAGCGCTCCCAGCAAATCTCGGATATGGAGCACACCGCGAATGTCGTCCACCGAGCTGAGGAAGAGTGGAATGCGCGAGTGATTCGAGGCGACGAAAAGTGCAGCCAGGTCATCAAGAGGCGTGTCCATTGCGGCACAGACCATATCGGTTCGCGGAGTCATGACGCTCTTCACGACCTCGTCGCCGAAGTCGATGACGCGCATGATGAGATCTTCCTCACCAGGCTCCAGAATGCCCTCTCTGGCACCGACGTCGAGATACGCTTCGATCTCATCGTCGGAAGCTTCGTCTTCATCCTCACCGTTCCCTGCACCTTCCTCGTTACCAACGGAGAAGAGAGGTGAGACCAGCGGCAAAACCGGTCGCAAGAGATAGTGGAGACCCCGATAAGCAAAGGTCAGTCGATCGAGAAAGGGTTCCGCTCGCAACGCGAGAAGACGGCTAATGGTCTCCGCGACGAGAACGACAAGAGCAACCACCACCAAGGCCAGCAGGAGCGCGGCGAAGAAGCTCGCCCGCCACGGCGCCAAAACCCACGTCAGCAGAGCCAGCAGCATCGCGGGCGCTACTCGCGCCAAGAATCCCACCGAATAGCGGTACGACTCGAAGCGATCGCTGTGATCGAAGAGCACTCGCAGACGGCCTCCAGCTTTCTCTACCCAGTGGCGAACGCGAATCGGTCCCGACCGATCCAGAAGAGCCGCCATGACGAGGAGCATCGACGTCATCAAGGAACCGACCGTCGCAACGACGATGGCTACGGGACCAGGCAGCCCTTCAAACACGGTCATCCACCCATCGTTGGCGCAATCGCCCTTCGAGACGTCTCATCTCGCCGCCGTCCCTTTCGTGGTCGTAACCTAGACAATGGAGTACCCCGTGAAGCACAAGCGTCCGGAGTTCTCGCTCCATCGGGCTGCCGGCCTCCGCCGCCTGCCGTCGAGCAACCGGAACCGAGATCGCGACGTCACCCAGATGCCGCCCGTCGGGCGATGGTTCACCCGGGAACGACAGCACATCCGTCGTCGTCTCTCGATCCCGGAATTCGCTGTTGAGGCGACGCATGGCTCGATCGCCGATGAACCGAACGGCAAAGGAGCTCACGTCCGGCGCCAGCTCTGCAATCAGCCCCTCCAGCCACGGCCCCAGCGACGGGCAGCTCACATCTGCGTAACGGTTCGGGTTCTGGATCGAGATGTCCGACCGCTGACCGAGCTGCTGTTTTCGCACGTCAGACTCCCTACCCACCGCTCGCTCCGCTCCGCTCACTTCCGGCGGCACTCTCCGGACCAGCATCCGCCGATCGTTGCCGCTCGTGCCGTTCGTATGCGCTGATGATCTTCTGCACGAGAGGATGCCGGACGACGTCTCGCTGGCTGAATCGAATGAAGCTGATTCCCTGAATGTCGGCCAGAACCCGCTCCGCCTCGCGCAGCCCGGAGACCTTGCCGGCCGGCAGATCCACCTGTGTCACGTCGCCGGTAACCACGGCTTTGGAGTGGAATCCGATGCGGGTTAGAAACATCTTCATCTGTTCCGTAGTGGTGTTCTGGGCTTCGTCGAGAATGACGAATGCGTCGTTGAGCGTGCGACCACGCATGAAGCCGATGGGCGCAATCTCGATCGTGCCTCGCTCGAGCATCCGACTCACTTTGTCGAAACCGATGAGGTCGTACAACGCGTCGTATAAGGGGCGAAGATAAGGATTGACCTTTTCCGCAAGATCTCCAGGAAGATAGCCAAGCCTCTCCCCGGCCTCTACTGCCGGCCGCGCAAGGAGGATTCTCCGAACCTTCTTCTCGGAGAGCGCAGCCGCCGCCATTGCCACGGCAAGATACGTCTTGCCAGTGCCGGCGGGACCGATCGAGATCACCATGTCGAACTCCGCCATCGCCTTGAGATACACCTGCTGCATCAGACTTCGAGGCGTCACCAGACGACTCACGGAAGTCAGCACGCCGTCGCCGGAGAAGAACTCGACCAACGACGTCTCAGGGGACTCTTTCAGCACGCGGATCGCGGTCTCGATGTCTCGGCTACGCAA
>Ga0224512_10005506_pt1 | contig 10413 bp, 7 predicted proteins | sample SF_May12_sed_USG_4_FD_169103 | JGI IMG/M metagenome (GOLD analysis project Ga0224512, IMG submission 169103) | Sediment microbial communities from San Francisco Bay, California, United States - SF_May12_sed_USGS_13 | ecosystem: Environmental > Aquatic > Marine > Sediment | place: USA: California...
TACCATCGCAGCGAGATAGAATATTCCCATACCCATTTGAATAAAGCCACCATAGAAACCTAAAGCCAAATACATTGGAACGGCAATCCAATGACTAACCTCTTTGCTAGTATCTGTCTCCTTGAGCCAGCGAGCTGGTTTAACCAGCAGAACTATTAACATTGCCAACATGAGATACCGGAAAACAAACATAAATTGTTCGTTACTCACCTGCACTGCTACAATGACTCCCAACATTGCTCCTAAACATGTCAGTACCACATTGAGCCGGCCACGATTGAGATCCAGTTTGCCATATTTATGAAATGCCCAAGTTCCTGCAGTTGCTTGGGTAAGCACCCCTACCCGGTTTGTGCCATTTGCGAGATTACCCGGTAGTCCTAGTACTTCTGTAAGTATAGTTAATGTGATGGCAGAACCATTGCCGGCAAGTGTATTAATCGAGCCAGCAACTGCCCCTCCAACTATCGCGATCAGATATATATACCACTCCACGATCAAGGATCTTTAGCGACTGATTGGCAAACCTCCACCAGCACGCCATCCATTGATTTGGGATGGATAAAGAAAATAATTTTATTGTTGGCTCCAGGTACCGGCCTCTCTTGCAGAAGGTGGAATCCTTGAGCTCTTAAACGGTCCATTTCGGCTTCAATATTTTTAGTTCGAAAGGCCAAATGATGAAGACCTTCTCCACGTTTCTCCAAGAATCGGTGTACCGGACTTTCTTTTGCCAATGGTTCGATCAATTCAATTATGTGCTCTCCTGCCTCAAGAAACCTGACCTTGACCTCTTGAGACTCCACAATCTCATCGTGTGTAACTTTGGCTGACAATGCTACAGTAAAACGTTTGGTGCTCTCCTCTATATTGAACACCGCAATTGCAATATGATCCAAAGGCAAATCCATGTGTTCTACACCCTTCAAATTAGATGCTTTTGGTCCTGCCTCCGTCTACCGGGAGACTGACCCCGTTGATGTACCCGGCTGCAGGAGAACACAAAAATGCCACTACCGAACCGACCTCTGAGGGATCAGCAAATCGTCGGAGCGGGATGATGCTTTTGTACTCGGCCTCCAGGGCTTCAACTGTCATATTCCTGCCCTCCGCCCAGTTCTCAATCAAACTTTCCAGCCGCTCGGTACGGGTGAAACCCGGAAGGATATTATTGATGGTAATACCATGCGGACCTAATTCCTGAGCCATTGTCTTAGCCCAGCCAGCCACAGCGGCTCGAGTCGTATTGCTCACACCAAGTCCGGGTATGGGTTCTTTCACAGAAGTCGAAATAATGTTAACGATTCGTCCATAGCCCTCCTGTTTCATGGTGGTGCTTAGAAGAGTAGTCAGCAGGTGATTTACAATCAGATGATTATGGAATGCATTCTGAAATTCCTCCACTTTGGCTTCTAAGATCGGTCCAGCGGGAGGTCCTCCGGTATTGTTGATCAGGATGTGAATAGGTTTTGCCATCGAAAGACTTCTGACCTTTTTTGTCAAGTCCGCAGTGTTTGAAAAATCTGATACCAGAAAATCATGATTTTGCTTTTTTGACCGGTTCAATTCGTCGATGGACTCAGAGAGCAAATCAGCACTCCGAGCTACCAAAGTGATGTTGGCCCCTAATTTGGCTAATTCGATGGCAGATGCTTTGCCAATGCCCTTGCTTCCACCACATACCAGCGCATTTTTTCCCGATAGGTCGATATTCATAGTTGATGATTTTTTAACCAAATTTTTCTTCAAACTCCTTCATCACATTTACCAGAACCGCAACACTGTCTAAAGGCATGGCGTTGTAAATTGAAGCTCTGAATCCACCTGCAGATCGGTGTCCCTTCACTCCCACACACTCCGCTACTTTGCACATGTCAAGAAAGGCTGCTTCATTTTCTGTATTGTTTAGAACAAAAGTGACATTCATTAGAGAACGGTCTTCCTTTGCTACAACTCCAGCAAACAGACCATTCCGATCGATCTCATCATAGAGTAGCTGTGCTTTTTCTTCATTTCGCCTCCGAGCGTTTTCCAGACCACCCAGATCTGCCAGCCATTGCAGGTTGAGCATACTGACATAGATGGGGAACACGGGAGGGGTATTAAACATCGAATCCTTGCTGATGTGCGTCTTGTAATTTAGCATGGTTGGCAGGTCAGGGTTGATTCTATCAACCATGTCGTTACGGATGATGACCATGGTCACACCTGCCGGACCCATATTCTTTTGCGCACCAGCATAGATAAGTCCGAATCGATTCAACTGAAGCGGCCGGCAAAAGATATCAGAGGACATATCTGCGATAATCGGAACAGCACATTCTGGGTACGAATGATATTGAGTCCCGTAGATAGTGTTGTTTGATGTGATGTGCAGGTACGAAGAATTGTCTGCGATTTTAAATGATTTTGGGATATACGAGTAGTTTAGATCCTGGGATGAAGCCGCCACCTCAACTTTACAAAATCTTTTTGCCTCTTTGATGGCTTTTGATGACCAGGAGCCACTATCGATGTATGAAACCGTGTCCTCATGTCGTGCCAAATTCATTGGCACCATAAAAAACTGGCTACTGGCGCCCCCCGAGAGAAAAAGTATTTCGTACTGTTCGGACAAATTCAAGAGGCTCCGAATGAGCGTCTTCGTTTTGGCCATGATTTCTTCAAAGGCCTTACTCCGATGTGAGATTTCTAGTATGGAGAGGCCAGTCGAATTTAGATCCAGAACACCAGCTGCCGCTTCTTCAAAGACTCGCTTGGGAAGTATGGATGGTCCAGCGCTGAAATTATGTTTTTTCATGTAATCGATAACTTTAGACTACTGCAAATTGATGAGGGCACAAAATTAGAAAACCTGCAGTTAGAAGAGATTTCGATAGAGACCTTTTTAAATCTTTCCTCTGCCAGGCAGAGCAAGCAAGCAGACTATTTAACCCAGAATATCATCAGCAATCTTAAAATGTATGATAAGGCACTGAAATACATATATTTGCTGCCGATTTAAATGTAGCTTCTCCTCATGCAAATCGGTGTTCCACGAGAAATAAAGAAGAACGAAGATCGAGTGGCAGTCACTCCAGCTGGTGCTCATGAGTTCAATAAAAGAAACCACAAGGTCATAGTTCAGTCGGGAGCTGGATTTGGCAGTGGATTTAGTGACGACCAATACACAGCGGCGGGGGCGCAGATAGTGGATTCCATCGAGGAGGTGTATGGTCAGGCGGAAATGATCATGAAAGTGAAGGAACCGATCGAACCAGAGTGGAACCTTATCAAGTCTGACCAATTGGTTTTCACCTATTTTCATTTTGCTTCGTACGAGCCTTTGACCAAGGCAATGATTGACTCAGAGGCCATCTGCTTGGCATATGAAACGGTGGAATTAAAAGATGGCAGCCTTCCTCTGCTAATACCAATGTCAGAAGTAGCTGGTCGGATGGCTGTTCAGGAAGGAGCAAAGTACCTGGAAAGACCTATGGGTGGCAGGGGCGTATTACTTGGTGGTGTGCCAGGGGTTGAGCCCGGGAAGGTTCTGATTTTGGGAGGAGGAATCGTCGGCACCCAAGCTGGCAAGATTGCCGCAGGATTAGGTGCCCAGGTGAGCATTCTTGATATCGACCTCAACCGGCTCAGGTATCTATCTGATGTGATGCCGGCCAATGTCAATACTTTGTATTCGAATGAGTATAATATAAGAAGGCTTATTAAAGATCATGCACTCATTGTCGGAGCGGTCTTGATACCTGGTGCCAAAGCACCTAAGCTGATCAGCAAAGCTATGTTGAAGCAGATGCAGCCAGGTACTGTGTTGATCGATGTAGCAGTGGATCAAGGTGGCTGTGTTGAGACGTGCAAGCCAACCACCCATGAAGATCCAATATATGTGATCGATGAGGTAGTACATTACTGTGTGGCCAATATGCCTGGGGCAGTGCCTTATACTTCGACTATTGCGCTGACCAACGCAACATTGCCATATGGTCTGCTTTTAGCTGATAAGGGCTGGAAGAATGCTTGTCGTAGTCACTTAGATCTTCGAAAAGGATTAAATATCGCTCATGGCAAGGTTGTTTATGAAGGGGTAGCAAATGCCTTTGATTTTAGATATACCGATGTCATGGAAGTACTAAACTAAATCCGATTTGACGGATCAGCCAGCAGGCTTTTCTCCAAATTGGACCGTTATGCATAAAGTGCTTTTGCACAAAAGACTTATGAATCTACGCTCTCCTCAGCACTTGAAGAAAGTATGGATGTTGTGCCTGTTGATCTCGGGTTCATTTTTTGCTTCTGCACAGCAGAATCCTCTGGAAAAGTTAGTTACTGTATCGTTTACTGATCAGCCAACAGATGAAGCACTGCGGCAATTGTCGCGGGCTGCTGGGGTTCCAATTTATTTTCAAAAGGATCAGTTACCTGTGACAGATCATTCATTGGAATTCGCAGAGGTCCCTTTAGCTCTTGCACTTGAGGGGATATTGAACTCCACCAATCTTAGTTTTGTTCCTTATCGAACTTACGGGGTGATTATCATGCCGTCGAAAATGGTTCGGGAAGTTTATTCAGCAAATTATTACCGGGTGCTAAATGAATCGGTTCAGGAAGATGCCGGTCAAGAACAGAGCTCTGGTGAAATTTTGATTGGAAATATCCGGCAGTTGGATGCATCGGGCAGAGCCAGGCTGACCGGACAAATCGTTGATGACGAAAACGGCGAACCAATCATAGGTGCCAGCTTGATATTGTCCGGCTCGGGTGCAGGGACCGTAACGGACGAAAACGGCAATTTCGAGATTGAGCTGCCAATAGGTAAGCATGAGATAATCATAAATTTTATCGGATACCGCGATGTTATCAGGCAGATCAATGTGTTAAGTGACGGATCATTGGAAATCGAATTGGAGAGTAAGGCAATCGATCTTGACGAGGTGACTGTGAGTGCTCAGGCTGCAGATGCACAAGTGGATAATGTGCAGGTAGGTGTTACCACGCTGGATGTGAAAAACATTAAGAAGATTCCCGCTTTTCTTGGAGAGGCTGATGTCGTGAAGAATCTTCTACTCCACCCCGGTGTAAGTTCACTTGGTGAGGGCTCCAGTGGCTTTAATGTGAGAGGGGGAGATGTCGATCAGAATTTGATTCTTCAGGATGAAGGAATGTTCTTCAATGCCTCACATGCCCTTGGCTTTTTCAGCATTTTTAATTCCGATCTCATAAATCGAGTAGACCTTTACAAAGGCAATATTCCCGCTTCATTCGGTGGCCGGCTGGCTTCAGCAATGGACGTAGAGATGAAGGATGGTAACTTTGAACGATTCCGTCTGAAGGGAGGCGTTGGTCCTGTGACTGGGAGAGTCAGTCTCGAGGGACCGATTGTGCAGGAAAAGGTTTCGTTTCTAGCGGGCTTGCGTTCTTCTTACTCAGACTGGATATTGAGGCAATTTAATGTTCGGGAACTTGAGAAGAGTTCCGCATTTTTTTACGATGCAAATGCTCGTGTTACAATCAGGTCAAATGAGAGGAATACATTTGTTCTTAGTGCTTACGCCTCAGAGGATGAATTTATTTACAACGATGAATTCGGATTTGATTATTCCACCCTTTTGGGTCAGCTGCAGTACAAAAGGCTTTTTTCTGACAAAGCCTTTTCGAAGTTGTCTCTCACTGCCAGCCGATATGAAAGTGCACAAAGTGATCTTCAGGGTTTGGATGCGGCAAGGTTGGATAACAGTATTCAATACATAAAGCTTAAAGAACAACTGACCCTTACTCCCAACCCTTTTCTAAAGCTCGATGCTGGTTTCAATGGTATCTATTATCAGGTACAACCAGGAAGGCGAAATCCTTTGAATGAAGATTCTGAAATTCTCCCAAAGGAGGTAGAGCAGGAGCGCGGAGTGGAGGCATCGCTCTTCATGAATGCAGAATTCAATCTTTCTAATGCTATTCTAGTTTCTGCAGGTCTACGTGGGACTATCTATCAATTTCTTGGACCGAAGACAGTTTTTGAATATCTGAATCCTGACCAACCACGAACAGAGGAGATCACAGGCACGACATTCTATTCATCAGGAGAAACTATTGCCACCTATCAAAGTCTTGAACCGAGAGTATCTATAAGATATCGGTTCGATGAAGAGACTTCCGTGAAATTGGGCTACGGTAGGACGGCCCAATTCATAAATCAGATCTTCAATACAGACTCACCTACTCCAAGCAACCAGTGGCAGCTAAGTAACGGCTACATAAAGCCACAAAGAGCACATAATGTTTCGGTAGGTATTTTCCGTAATATACAAGACAATCTTTGGGAAACATCGCTTGAATTTTATGGTCGATACATCGATCACTTATTTGACTATCGTGACTTTGCGGAGCTTACTGCCAATGAGCATTTGGAAACTGAACTGAGAGAGGGGATAGGTCGCAGTTACGGTGCTGAATTAAGCATCAAGAAGAAGTCTGGTTTAATAAATGGATGGTTCAGCTACACCTTATCCAGATCAGAGAGACAGATTGAAGAGATCAATTTTGGCGATTGGTATCCAAGCAACTTCGACAAAACACACGATCTCAGCTTGGTGATGAATTATCAACCTAACCGGAGGAATACATTGACTCTAAATTTTAACTATAGCACGGGGCGACCAAATACACCGCCTGTCGGTAATTACCAGACTGGTTTGGGGCTGGTCATCCCTGTGTACTCCAACCGAAATCAGTTTCGTATTCCTGACTATCATCGTCTTGATATAGCGTATACGTTGGGAAAAGGATACAAACGAGATAAGAAGATCCAGACTAGCTGGACTATATCAGTGTATAATGTTTATGCCAGGAAGAATGCCTTTAGTGTATTCTTTACTCAAGCCGCTTTCCAGCAGGCGCAGGCAAATAAACTGGCTGTCGTTGGTACAGCCATACCGTCTCTCACCTTTAATTTTGAAATCCTATGATCACTCCTAAGTGCCATTTACTTCTAAGGGACGGATATTTGAAGGTTCTCTTAGGTATGACAATTTTCACGTTGCTTCAGGTGAGCTGCCTGGACAAGATCGAGATCGTAATCCCCAAGGCCGTCAGAGAAGGACTGGTTATCGAGGGTAAACTTACCCAAGGAGAACCTTCTCATGTACTCATAAGCATTACCAGAATATTCGATTTTACAGCCAATAGCCGAAAACCAGTCAATGTGAGGGAGGTCTTTTTGTTTGATGATCAGGAGAATCGCATTGAGATTCCGGAAAGATTGACCGGTGTCTACGAGTTAGATCTTGATCGGTCTGTGTTTCCGGTTGAAGTGGGCCGATCCTATGGAATCACAATAGCCACCCAGGATGGCAGACAGCTTCGATCAGCCTTAGATCCCTTGCTGGCCGTGCCGAAGGCCGAATCCATTAGTTTGGTGGAGACAACCAGAGAAGTGACTAATTCAATAGGCGAGCCTGAAGACGTTCCATATTTCGAGTTTTCGGTGGAAACTCCAGCGGGAAGTTCAGAACCAGGGAAGAAGGCCCGTTTGCAATGGGAATTTGAACGCACCTATAAGCTGACTGACTCACCCCAAATTGTCGCTCCTGGTGAACCAAAAACTTGCTTCATTACGGAAGCAGTTGAAGTACAGGACATTTCAATTCTTGATGTAAACCTCTTGACAGGGACAGACCGCGTCCAATTCCCGGTGTTTGAAACACCGATCAACTTCCGATTTGCCGAGGGTTTCTACTTGACCATTTACCAGCAGTCGCTGAGTGAAGGTGCCTACAACTATTGGTCTCAAGTATCACAGGTTTTGGAAAGGACAGGAAATATGTTTGAAACCCCGGCGGGAAAAATTAGAAGTAATATTTCTAATGTGGAAGAAGGAAGCGAAGATGAAATATTTGGATATTTCTATGCTACACAAAGGGATACGATTCGATTATTTGTGAGTCCTGAGACAGCAAATAACCCGGTAAAATTTTGTCCGGGGCCACCTTCTATAGCTCCACCTGGTGGTGGCTGTCCCCGAGTACCCTGCTGCGATTGTCTGGTAGAACGAGGTAGCAGTTTCGTAAAACCCTCTTTTTGGATCGATTAGAATGATCATATGATGAGAAGACTGAAATTCCTTCATTTTATATGGTTCCCCTTTTACTTTCTTGTCACTGCAAGTGGACAAGCAACCCAGGGCACTTCTCTGGTACATTTTGATAAAGCTTTCTACGTATCGGGAGAGCACATCTGGTACCATGTCTTTTTGCCCTCTAGCTTTGAAAGTCGTAATGTCGCAGTCAGAATGACACTTCATGATGAGTCTGGTATGGAGATCCATCATCAATATCATCGCGCCGACGGGATATATGGGTTTAGCGGCTACTATCAGATTCCTTTTGATCAACCTTCGGGCGTATATCCGGTTGCCTTCTCAGTTTATCTGCCACAGAATAAAGAGACTAGAATATTAGGGGTGTTCGATATTCCGATTTATAACGATTTGCAAGAAACTCCTCCACTGGAAGCTCAGGATATCACTGAATCGAAGGCGCTTGCTTCAGAACTTATTCTGAGCATTACAGTCGAAAGTGATGCAGTGAAGTTGAGGGACAAAGTTAGGACACAAATCACCGTGGTGGATGAGAATGGGAGTCCGGTTGAATCTGTAGTCTCTATATCCGTTATTGATTCGGAACTCCTGGTAGCGAGAAATCCCCAGATCCAAAGCGGCGACGAGATATCCATCCATTCTCTTGAGCGAATCGATAGTAGTATATTCTATACAGGATTATTGGCAGATCGCGATGAAAAACCCCTTCAGGCAAACGTTTTGGGTGCCTACGTTGGAAGAGATCAACGTATATATTACACCAAATCAGATGCCGGTGGTCGATTTGTTCTCAAGTTGCCGGACTTTCATGGCAGTAAAGCGGTGCAGTTTTTAGGATACTACAAGGAAACAACAGATATCAAGGCAAGCCTGGATCCGATAAAAGTTCGACCTTCTCAAACGAAACTCCGCTATACGCAAGATGTTCTTGATTATATAGAACTCAGCAGATTGAGAAAAAAGATTTATCAACTCTATACTTCACTTGAGACTCAGATTGTGTCTCCGGAGATAAGGCATCAGCCTCAAGCTCTGAATCCGGATCTCACTTATCGCATTAAGGAATATGAGAATTTCGATGACATTCGAGCTTTCTTTGGCGAACTCGTGACTCCTCTCACTTTTCGGGTTTCCAGCGACAGCGTCTATAATGCTGTTCTTTATAATACCAAAGCTAAAGGGGTTCGCAACACATTTCTCACCGGAACACCATTGTTTATTGTGGATGATAAGGTCACTCACGATGCCAATTTTGTAGCCAGGATGTCACTGGATGCCATTGAGACAGTTGAACTGTTTGTAGATCCTGATAAGCTCAGGAGAACTTTCCAGGCGATCGGGATGTCGGGGGTAGTGAGAGTCACTACGCAATTGCAAGATGTACCTATGCCTGAATCGAGTGAGGAGGATCTCTACCTGGTCACCGGCCTTCAAGCTCCCGCTAGTTTCCCAGGAGCTGATCTTACCGCTGAGGAACAGCCCATCTACCGGCCTCTCATTTATTGGTCGGGAGGACGAAAAACAGACTCTCAGGGCAAATTAGATCTCGAATTTTTCCATACTGATGACCTGGGAAAGTTTATCATTCAAGTTGTTGCCCAGGGAGTGGAAGGATTCCGCGGTTATGGTACTGCTTCCTACGATGTAAAACAGGAAAACCCCTAATCCTGGATCAGACTTTGGTGCCACGTTTAAAGAATACGAAGAACGGCATACCAAGCAAGAACAAGATCAGGCCAAGATAGACCGTTTCCTGTCCACTACCTGAGATTGCCCATATCGAGTAAGCAAAAGCTGCACATGCCACCAGGGTCTTGACTCCTTTCGACTTAGAAGTACTGTCTTTGCTATGTAGCAGGCGTAATTCCGCCATTGTGGAGAAACTGTAAGGTAGAAGAATGGAAAGCGTGGAAAGCCTGATTATGAATGTAAAAAGTTCGATTAATCCCCGGGTATAATTCATGATCATGAAAATCGAAACCAAGATTCCGGAAAGGGCCAGTGCAAGCACCGGAGTGTGGAAGCGAGACAATTTTCCAAATCTTCGGTCAAACAAACCATCTCTTGCAAGAGCAAAAGGCATTTGCCCCTGCAATAGGATCATCCCGTTTAAAGCGCCTACACAAGAAATCACAGCGCCGATTGCTACTATAGATCCTGCCCAGTCTCCCGCTACTGCTCTTGCTGCATCGGCGAAAGGAGCTGTGGAAGTTGCAACTGTGGAAAGCGGTAGAATTCCCATGACGGCCATGGTTCCAAGAATATAAATCGTGGCAGTGATTAGCGTACCGAAGATCGTCGCCTTCGTCACATTTTTCTCAGGATCT
>Ga0224512_10005507_pt1 | contig 10412 bp, 9 predicted proteins | sample SF_May12_sed_USG_4_FD_169103 | JGI IMG/M metagenome (GOLD analysis project Ga0224512, IMG submission 169103) | Sediment microbial communities from San Francisco Bay, California, United States - SF_May12_sed_USGS_13 | ecosystem: Environmental > Aquatic > Marine > Sediment | place: USA: California...
GAAGGCGCGCGAGCTGGTCGAGTGGGCGGACGTGCACGGCGAGCTCTACGGGACCCCGCGGCGCTTCGTGGACCAGGCGCTCGCCGAGGGGCGCGACGTCATCCTCAACCTTGACATCCAGGGGGGCGATAGTGTACAAAGGGCCTTTCCCGGCGCCGTGACGGTCTTTATCTTACCGCCGTCCCCCGAGATCCTCGAAGAGCGCATGCGCCAGCGGGGAGAGGTGTCCGAAAGCGACCTCGAGACTCGCCTCAGGAACGCCAAGAGCGAGATAAGTGGTTCTGTAAATTACGATTATGTCGTCGTGAACGACGACCTGGAGCGCACCGTGACTGCGGTCCGGGCCATCATCACGGCGGAGCGCTGCCGCCGCGACCGGCAGAAGCCGGGATCCGACCGCGAGCGCTGAGCCCGCCCCGGGGTGGGCGCCGAAAAAAAAAGAAGGAGAATCGGCTCATGGCGACCAGGGCGCAGAAACTCGTCATCATCGAGAAAGTGACCGGCCGGATCCCCAACCGTTACGAGGCGGTGCGGGTGATGGCCAAGGAGGCTCGGCGCCTCAACGCGCTCGTCATACGCGGCGCGGAGGCGGAGGAGGACTTCAAGCCCACGACCTCCGCGGTGGATCGACTGATACACGGCCAGATCGAGTACCAGTACGTCGAGGCCGACGCGAAGCCGAGAAGCCTCTTCGACGAAAGCGAATAGCGCCTGCCGTACCGCGGCCCGCGCCGGCTCGCCGTGCCGATCCGCTCTCATGGCGCTGGACGGTCAGAGAATCCTGCTCGGTGTGACCGGGGGAATCGCCGCCTACAAGGCGGTGCTCCTGCTGCGCGTGCTCAAGCGTGCGGGAGCCGACGTGAAAGTCGTGATGACCGAGGCCGCCACCGAGTTCGTCACCCCGCTTACATTCGAATCGCTCTCCGAGCACCCCGTCCGCGTCCATCTCTTCGAAGGTAAAGGTGCGTCCTCGGGCGCCGTCTCTCCCATCGAGCACATCGACCTCGCCAAGTGGCCCGGCCTCATCGTGGTCGCCCCGGCCACGGCCAACTCCATCGCCGGCTACGCACACGGACGGGCAGACGACCTCCTGGCCACCGTCGTATCCGCGTTCGCCGGACCGGTGCTGCTGGCGCCGGCCATGAACGACGTCATGTGGGAGAACGCGTCCACGCAGGCGAATCTCCGCGCGCTCTCCGAGCGCGGCTATCGCGTCGTGCCGCCGGAGGCCGGCGACCTGGCCTGCGGCTACGAGGCCACGGGGCGCATGGCGGAGCCCGAGACGATCTTCGCGGCGGTCGAGCAACTCCTCTCGTCGCCGTGGCGCGGAGTGCGCGTGCTGGTGAGTGCGGGCGGCACCGAGGAGGACATCGACCCGGTACGCGTCGTTCGTAACCGGTCCACCGGGCGCATGGGCTTCGCCATGGCCGAAGCGGCGCGCGACCTGGGCGCCGAGGTCACCGTGGTAGCGGCTAATGTCACCGTGCCCGCCCCGCACGGGGTGCGCCTGGTGCGCGTGCGGACGGGATCGGAAATGGCGCGCGCGCTGCGCGACGCCTACGCCGCGTGCGACGTCTTGGTGATGGCCGCGGCGGTGAGCGATTTCCGGCCGGAGGCGTCGCTCGAGCACAAGCGCGGGAGCGGTGAGCGCTGGACGCTCGAGCTCGCGCCCACCGAGGATATCCTGGCCGACCTGGGAGAGGACAAGGGCGCGCGCGTGCTGATCGGTTTCGCGCTGGAGACCGGCGACGTGGAGCGGCGTGCGCTGGCGAAGCTGCACCGCAAGCACTGCGACTTCATCGTGGTCAACAATCCGCTCACCGAGGGCGCCGCCTTCGCCCATGAGACCAACGTCGTCACCGTCTTCGACGCGTCGGGTGTGCGTTACGAGAGCGCAGCGCCGGAGAGCAAGCGCGAGATCGCGCGGCGCGTACTCGCGCTTGCGCAAACGCACGCGAACATCCGCGGACGAGCGCAGGAGCGGCCATGATCGGACGGACGGTCGCCCACTACCGGATTCTGGAGGCGCTCGGCGAGGGGGGGATGGGTGTGCTCTACCGCGCGGAGGATACGCGGCTGGGCCGGCTGGTGGCGCTCAAGCTGTTGCGCGGCGAGCTCCTCGACGAGCCGGACACGCGCCGCCGGCTGCTCGGCGAGGCGCGAGCGGCGGCCGCGCTCGATCACCCGAACATCTGCGCGGTCTACGACGCCGATGTCGAGGGGCCGCACCCCTACATTGCCATGGCCCTCCTGGAGGGGGAGACACTGGCGGAGAAGGTGGCGCGCGGGCCGCTCCCCGTCGACGAGGCGCTGCGCATCGCTACCCAGGTGGGACACGGACTCGAGGCCGCGCACGGCAGGGGCGTGGTACACCGCGACGTCAAGACGTCGAACATCATGGTGACGGCCGCCGGGCGCGCCACGGTGCTCGACTTTGGACTCTGCGGCCTTCCCGCCGATCTCGAGCGCAGCGGGATCCTCTCCGCCGGCACCGCCGCTTATATGTCGCCGGAGCAGGCGCGCGGCGACGAGATCGACCACCGCTCGGACATCTGGTCGCTCGGGGTGTGCCTGTACGAAATGCTCACGGGGCGCGCTCCTTTCCCGGGCGAATACGCCGAGGCCTCGATCTACGCCATCCTCAATCAGGACCCCAAACCGCTCGGCGAGCTGCGCGGCGAAGTCCCCCGCGCGCTGGTTAGCGTCGTGGAGCGGGCGCTGGCCAAGGACCCGGACGAGCGCTATCAATCGCTGGGCGAGATGCTCACGGACCTGGAATCGCCGCTCGCGGTGTTCGGCTCGCGGGACAAGGAGCTGCGGCCCTCGGTCGCGGTCCTGCCCTTCGCCGACATGAGCCCGGAGCGCGACCAGGAGTATTTCTGCGACGGGATCGCCGAGGAGATCATCAACGCGCTGACCCGCGTGGAGGGGCTGGAGGTCGTCGCGCGCACCTCGTCGTTCGCGTACAAGGGGCGCAACGAGGACGCGCGCGAGATCGGGCGCAAGCTCGGCGTGGACGCGCTGCTCGAGGGCAGCGTGCGCAAGGCAGGCAAGCGCCTGCGCGTGACGGGACAGTTCGTCGACGTCGCCACCGGTTTCCACATCTGGTCGGGGCGATTCGACAGAGATATCGAGGATGTGTTCGCCATCCAGGATGAAATCGCACAGACGATGGCGCGCGAGCTGCAGGTCGAGCTGTCGGAGAAGGACCGGCGCGCGCTCGAGCGTCGCTCGACAAAGGACGTCCAGGCGTACGACTACTACCTGCGGGGGCGCAGCTTCTTCGGCCAGCCCAGCCGGCAGAACATCGGTTTCGCGATCGACATGTTCGCGCGCGCGACGGAGGAGGACCCGGATTTCGCGCGCGCCTACGCGGGGCTCGCCGACTGCCACAGCTGGCTGTACTGGTACTTCGATCACCGGCAGGAGAACGTCACCAAGGCGCTGGCAGCGAGCGAGCGGGCCCTGGAGCTCGACGCGCTGCTGGCCGAGGCGCACGCGGCCCGCGGCCTGGCCCTCTCGCTGGCAGCCCGGCACGAGGAGTCCGGGAAGGAGCTGGATGAGGCCATCCGGCTCAACCCGCGCCTGTTCGAGGCCTACTACTACTACGCGCGCACGTGCTTCGCGCGCGGCGAGAAGGAGAAGGCCGCGCAGTACTACGAGCGCGCCTGCGAAGTCGATCCCGAGAACACGCAGACCGCCAACCTGCTCGGCTTCACCTACCGCGCGCTCGGCCGCATGGCGGAGGCGGAGGCGATGTACCACGTCGCGCTTCGCAACCTCGACCGGCACCTCGCGCTCAACCCGGGCGACGTGCGCTCCATCTACCTCAAGTCCGCCACGCTGATCGAGCTGGGGCGCATCGACGAAGGGTTGGAGTGGACCGACCGGGCGTACGCGGCGGATCCCAACGACCCGTACACAGTCTACGGGGTGGCCTGCTCCTACTCTCGCTCGGGGCGGATCGAAGAAGCGCTGGACTATCTGGAGCGGTCGGTGGGGTGCGGGTTCGCGCACGCGGAATGGATCGAACAGGACGTCGACTTGGATCCGCTGCGCGAGCATCCGCGCTTCGCGGCGATCATGGCGTCACTCGGTGGGGAAGGTGGCGGGGGCTAGGGCAGAACCGGAAGGAGAGACCATGTCTGGTATCGTCAAGCTGCTGATTGTTGCGTCCGTCGTGGGCTTCGTCCTGGCGGTGGTCGCCTCGTACACGGGGACGATCGCGGGCGTCACCGCGGAGGGGTTCTCGCGCGGGTGTACCAACCTGGCGCTGGTGGCCATCGCGCTGGGCACCTCGTGGAAGCCCCGCGCCACGGGCTAGCCCGGAGGCGCTAGCGCAGGTCGACCGGCTCGGGAGTGGAGACGGCGACTTCGTCTCCGGCGCTCAGCGCGGCCACGCTGCAGAGCAGGGAGCGTTCGCCCGGCGCGCGCGAGAGAATGTCGTCGACCGGGATGGACAGATGCGTCTCGGCCACGGGGCCGAAGCGCGCGACGTCGGTGAGATCCATGGCGAACAGGCGGACCTCGTAGGCGTCGGCTCCCGCGAACGCCGACCACGCGACGTCGAGCGCGCCGCCGGCTAGCCGCACCGACTCGATAGCGAACCCGGCGTCCTGCCCGCCACCGCGGAGCACCGGCGCCGGCGACTCCCAGGGTTGCCACCACACCGCGGCGGCGACCAGCACGGCCGCGGCGGCGACCAGCGCGGGGCGCAGCGCGCGGCTCTCCCCGAGCCGCTTCCACCAGGTCCCCAAGCGGCCCGGCGCCTCGCCGGCGCTACGGAGCACGGGCGCGTCGATGCGCGCCGCGCGGAAGGCGTCCAGGCGCACGCGGGCGTCCGCCTCGCGGGCCCCTTCAACCTCCGCTTGGGAAAGAAACTCGCGGTACGCCTCCAGCCTCGCGGCACAACGCGGGCAGGCTTCGGCTTCCCCGCGGACGGGGTGGTCCGCGGCGAGCTCAAGAACGGCGCCAAGCGCCTCGACGTCGATGCAGGCGTGCGTTTCGTGGTCGTGCTGGCTCATCTGATTCTCCCTCCTCCGTGTCCCTGGTCCTCGCGCGAGATCGCCGCGCGCAGCTTCCGGCGCGCCGACTGCAACACGGTGCGTGCGCCCGTCTCCCCTTCCACGCCGAGCATGCGCGTGATGTGGTCCACGGGCAATTGCTCGAAACAGCGCAGCGACAGGGCACGCTGTTCGATGGGGTCGAGTTCGTCACGAATCAGGCGCAAGATACGCTCCTCGTCTTCGGTCTCCACCATGCTCTGGTGCGGACTCGGGCCGGGCTCGGCGACGGCGTCCAGCGCGTCCTCGCCGTCATCGAGCAGGCGAACGCGGCGAATCGCGTTGAGGCAACGGTTGCGAGCGATCGCGAAAAGCCACGAGGAGAAGCGTGCCCGACCCGCGAAGCCGCCCATGTGCTCGAAGGCAACCATCATGGTGTCCTGCACCAGGTCCAGCGCTCGTTCGTGGTCTCTGACGTAGCGGAAGCACCACAGGTAGAGCGCGTTCTGGTACCGGCCGAGCACCGCCGAGGCGGCCGCCCGACCGCCCGGGCTGTCCGGGGCGGCCAGGTAACGCCGGACGAGATCCTCATCGCTGGCGTCGCGGAATTGCTCTCCTACCCCATAGGACACAGAACCCCCTCCGGAATCACATACGATTTCACCGATAATCGAGGCGCCGGCGACGCCTCAGCCAGGCCAACGCCAGGGCCACCCCCACCAGCGGGGCGAGAATCCCCAATAGGAGGACCATCGGCGGCCATCCGGGGTTGGCGCGAAGGCTCAGTGCGACCGGCTCGTCGGCCGCCCCTACCAGCACGAAGGCGGCCCAGAGCGAGGCGTCGATCTGGCCGCCCCGCGACCGCTCCGCCAGGGCCGCCGCGCGAAGGGCGGCGGCGGGGTCGGCGCCCGCGCCGAGGGCGTCGTAGAACCGGGTCATCATGCGGGCGGTTGCCCGGTCCTCCACGGGCCAGAGCGTGGCCACCGTGGCGGGCACCCCGGCGCTCATGAAGGCCGACGTGAGTCCGAGGACCCCCTCGCCACTCGTCGCCCGGCCGGAGGCCGTTTCGCAGCCGGAGAGGACGGCGAGCCGCGTGCCCAGTCGCAGCGCGGCGATGTCGCTGGCGCGCAGCAAGCCCCCGTCGTCCACCCCGTACCGGGTGCCGCGGCCGGCCGGCGCTCCATCGTCGCTCGCCGCGCCCGGACCGCCCAGGTCGATCGACGACTGCCACGGCTTTTCGTCGTTGGCCTCGGCGTGGGCCGCGATGTGCAGCACCCCGCATCCCGCGGCGGCGAGGGCGAGTCCCGCGGCGCCGCCCGGCAGGCCGCGCGCGACTTCGACCCCCTCGAACCGCGAACGCAGGTAGCGTACCTCGCGTGCGATCCCGGCGAGCGCGGCCTCCGTTGGTGGGGCCAGCACCAGCATGGCGGTTTCTCCCGTCGGGCGCCGCTGGCGCGATCGCTCGCGCAGGAAGGCGAGCGCCGACATGGAGGGTACCGTCACCACCTCGGCGCGCGCGAGGAGCGGTTCGGTGTCGCCGGGCGGAACCAGCGCGCCCCAGGGGATCGCCGCGAGGTACGCGTCGGGGATCACATAGATGCGCGACGCGCCGGCGAGCACGCCGGCCACGTCGCCGAGTATGGCAGTGCCCAGCGCGCGCTGCATAGCGGTAGTTTCGTAGCGCGAGGGGCTGCCCGCCGCCGCGCGCGCCAGCGCGCTCCGAAAGAGCGCCACCTTTGCCGCCAGCGGCGAACGCAAACCCGGAAGCGCGGCCGCCACGCACGTGTCGCGGGTGATGGCGAAGAGCAATGTCGCGTCCCGGCCGGTGGCCAGGTCGAGTGCGACTTCCCCCGGGCGCAGGACCGACTCCTGCACCTCGCCGAGCGCGATCGAGCCGGCCGCGGCGAGCGCCGTTTCCCCTTCTCCGCGCCGGCGCGGGTCGGTGATTCGCTCGATGAGGGTGCGTGCCTTGAAGCGCTGGATGGCATCGTACGCCCGCCGGTTGCGCTCATCGGGCGACGCCCCGGGCGGGTGCTCGAAGAGGACGCGGCACGCGTCGACCAGAGGCGCGCTCGTCGCCTGGCCGATGGCCTCGCGCCAGATTTCTTCGCTCGTCGCCCCCCGCCCGGCGGCGAAGGCTTCGATGGCCTCCCGGCACGCCCGCTCGGCCTCGTCGAGCCGGCCGACCGCGCGGTAGCACTGGCTCACCTCGGCCAGCGCGACCGGGCGCACCACGCGGTCCCCGGTCCGTGCGCTCGACGCCTCCGCCGCGAGCGCGCGCGGGAGCGCCGCGTCGGCTCGCCCCACCGCCCGTAGACACCGGGCGAGGCGGAGCTCGATGAGGGTGCGATCGACCACTCGAACCTGGTTCCGCGCGGCGAGCGCCCCCTCCAGAATGGGGATGGCGGCGGCGCAGCTGTCGCGCAGCATGAGCGCGGTTCCCAGGCCGAGAATCGCCTCGTCGCGCCCCACATGGGTGAGCGCCTCGCCCAACGCGAGCGTGCGGCGGAAGACCGCGGCGGCCGCCCCGGGCCGCTCCTGCGCCAGGCGCAGCGTACCCACCTCGTTGAGCACGACGGCGAGGAGGTCGGCGTATCCCTGGGCGACGCAGACCTGCTCGGCGTCCAGCAGGATGCGCGCGGCGTCGTCGAGCTGCCCCAGCGCGACGCGCGCCCGGGCCACGTTGCTGGCCGGCGTGATGGCTTCGTAGTAGTCGCCGTGGCCCAGGCGCAGCGCGTAGGCGCGCTCGAAGTACGCCGCCGCCACGGCCATGTCGCCGTGCACGAACTCGAGCGTCCCCAGGTTGTTGAGCGCGTGCCCCTCCTGGTCGGGATCGCCGATCTCCCGCGCCACCTGCAGCACGCGCCGGTAGGCCTCGCGCGCCGCGTCGATCTCGCCGCGGTCGAGACGCATGCGCGCCAGGCCGACCAAGGGGCTCAGCTCTTCGCGGCGCATCCCCTGTGCGCGGAAGAACTCGGCGGCGCGCGCGTAGTGTTCCCGCGCCGGGTCGTAGTCGCCTTGCAGGAGAAGTACGTAGGCGATGCCGACGCGCGCCCACGCCTCGCTCACCGCGTTGTGCGTGGCGGTAGCGAGCACCAGGCGCCGCTCGTTGGCCGCGAGCGCTTCTCCCCAGCGGCCCTGCACGCCCAGCGTGAGCCCCAGGAAGCCCAGCGCCGTCTGCCAGGTGACGGTGTCTTGCTGCGCCTCGGCGATCCCGGCCGCCAGCCGCAGTGCCGCCTCCGCGCCGCGCGCGTCGCCGAGACCGAAGAGGGCTCGCCCGCGGACCACGTGCAGCGCGCCGACCAGGGTCGAGTCCCCGCGTGCGGAGGCCTCGCGGAGCGGCTCGGGCACCAGCGTGAGGACAGATTCCCAGTCGGAGAGGGCGAAGAGCGAGTCGGCGACGGTGGATGGGGGGGACGGCTCCGCCGGGGCCGCGACGGGGGGCAGGGCGAGCGCGGCGCACGTCAGGACGAGTATGGCTGACCGACGCGGTGACACTCGATCAAACCTCGAGGTTGACCCATTCGGCGTCTGGTAATTCTAGCAGGTGGGCGCCCGCGCCGCTATAATGCGTCGCGATGGCCGACCCCCGCGAACCCTCGACCGATGTCCGCCGGCAGGCGCTGGCCCTCCTGCGCTCGCTCGAGCGCAAGGGCATCCGCAGCGTGCACATGGGCGCGAGCGGCGGTGCGGAGAACGGGGGAGCGAGAAGCGGGGGGGCGGCGCCGCTGGGCGAGGTGCGAGCGAGCGATCTCACGGAGCTGGAGGCGGTGCGCGCGGAGGTGGCGGCGTGCACGCGCTGCGCCCTCCACGAGGCGCGCACGCAGACCGTGTTCGGCGTCGGCGACCCGCGCGCGCAGATCCTGTTCATCGGCGAGGCGCCGGGCCGCGACGAGGACCGCCAGGGCGAGCCCTTCGTGGGGCGGGCGGGGCAGCTCCTCAACAAGATCCTCGCGGCGATGGCGCTGCGGCGCGAGGCGGTCTACATCACCAACATCCTCAAGTGCCGTCCGCCCAACAACCGCGATCCACAGGAGAGCGAGGTGCGCTGCTGCGAGGACTACCTCAAGCGGCAGATTGCGCTGATCCAGCCGCGCGCCATCTGCGCGCTGGGACGCATAGCGGCGCAGTGGCTCCTGCGCACCAACGCACCGCTGGCCGCGTTGCGCACGGGCGAGTATCAATACGAGGGGATCCCGGTGGTCTCCACCTATCATCCGGCCGCGCTCTTGCGTAACCCCGAGTTCAAGAAGCCGTGCTGGGAAGACATGAAGAAGCTCAAGGCGCTTGTGGAAAGCGCCGGGGCATAGCGGAGCCGCCCAGGCGTCGCAAAAAGCGTCGGCGGCTCGAAAAAAACCGGGTTGACATTGCCGAGCGGCTTGTCTAATATACCGGCGCCCGTGTGGGGAACCATCCCCGATTTTTTGGAGGCGGCAGTTAGGGACACCTAACAAAGGGTCTCCGGGAAGCATCTGCGGCGGTTTTTTTGAAGGCCTTAGTTAGGGATGCCTAATACGCGGCCTCCAAAAAACACCCGCCGTAGTTAGGAGCGCCTAATTCAAGCGGGGCCGCATCGGTCGGCCCAGGAGGAGGTTCGTCGGGCAATGAGGAAGGGGGCCCGATGCACGCCGGGGGTTGGCGCATGCGTGCTCGTGGCGGCCGCGCTGCTGATGCTGCCGCAAGGCGCAGAGGCCGACGTGCAGCGCGCGGAGGCGGATCAGCGTCCGGCATCCGGCGACAGCGCGGTCGTGGTGGCCGACGCGGTGCCGGAGATCAAGGATGTCTACGTCATCCAGATTCGCGATCACCGCTTCCACCCTGAGCGGCTCCTGGTGCCGGCGGGACGGAAGATCAAGCTTCGCGTCGAGAATCTCGACGCGACGCCGGAAGAGTTCGAGAGCTACGACTTCAACCGGGAAAAGATCGTCAAAGGCGGCGGAAAGATCACGGTGTACGTCGGTCCGCTCAAGCCGGGCGAGTACACCTTCTTCGGCGAGTTCCACCCGGAGACTGCGCAGGGTGTGCTCGTGGCCAAGACCGTTCCCGATGACAAGAACAAGAAATAGACATCACAACACTCAAGCACTGGAAAGGAATCCGATTCGATGCTGTCGCTCGCCATTATCATCTTCAGGGAAGTTCTGGAAATATCGTTGATCCTCGGCGTCGTGCTCGCCGCCACGCGCGGCCTGCGCGGCCGCGCCCCCTGGGTGTGGACCGGCCTCGCCCTCGGCGTCGTCGGCGCCGGCCTGGTGGCCCTCGGCGCCGGCGCGATATCGGAAGCGGTGTCGGGCATGGGGCAGGAGCTCTTCGACGCCGCCGTGCTGGTCAGCGCGGCCGGCCTCATCACGTGGTGCGTGGTGTGGATGAAGCGGCACAGCAGCGCCATCGCCCAGCGCATGCGCGACG
>Ga0224512_10005508_pt1 | contig 10411 bp, 12 predicted proteins | sample SF_May12_sed_USG_4_FD_169103 | JGI IMG/M metagenome (GOLD analysis project Ga0224512, IMG submission 169103) | Sediment microbial communities from San Francisco Bay, California, United States - SF_May12_sed_USGS_13 | ecosystem: Environmental > Aquatic > Marine > Sediment | place: USA...
ACAAACCGGAGCGTTATCGTCACAAGAAAGAATTACTGGACCATATAGCGAGCGACGTTCCCAGCCTCGATCGGGTACAGCAGGAACTTGCCGTGACGGCCGTGTTCAGCGTATTGCAACGAAAAATAGGGCGCGGCGAAACCGAACAGGTCAAGCGGGCGCTGCCAGCCGAGATTCGAGACCTTTGGGAGAGTTCGGAAAGGGATTGAAGGCATGCAGATCCCGCTGCAAATTCGCTTTAAGAATCTCGACCCATCCCCTGCTATCGAGGCGGCGGTCCGCAAGCGAGCCGAGCAGCTCGAGCGCTTCGCCGACCGGATAACGAGCTGCCGGGTGACGATCGAAGCACCTCACAAACATCATCACCAAGGCAATCTGTATCGAGTGACTGTCGACGTTCGCACCCCCGGTGACGAGGTCGTTGCCAGCCGCTCGCCGGGCGAACACCAAGCGCACGAAGACGTTTATGTGGCAATACGCGATGCGTTCAATGCGACGCGCCGTCAGCTGCAAAACCACGTGCGCGTGCAACGCGGCAAAGTGAAGTCGCATGACGTGCCTGCACATGGAAAGATCACCGGACTTTACCCACGAGACGACTACGGGACGATCACCGACAATGCCGGCCGCGAGATCTACTTCCATCGCAACAGTGTCGTCAACGCCGATTTTGACAGCCTGGAAATTGCCGCCGAGGTACGCTTTGACGAAGAAGCCGGGGACAAGGGTCCGCAGGCGAGCAGCGTTTATCGGGTCGGCAAACACCACATCGCGGGCTAACCCTTGATGCAGACGATCGGATCCAGCCGGGCAACTTTGTGCGCGAGTCCCGCCCGATCCGCGATATCAACGACGCGATGCACGTCTTTGTAAGCCAGTGGCGCCTCTTCAGCCACACCGCGCTGCGAAGGACTGCGTATTACGATGCCGCGCCCTGCCAGGTCATCGACGACCTGTCGCCCGCTGTACTGGCGTCGCGCCTGCCGACGGCTCATCGATCGGCCTGCCCCGTGGCACGCCGAGCTCAAAGCCTGTCCTTCGCTCTCCAGGGTACCCGCGAGCACGTACGAACCCGTGCCCATAGAACCGCCGATCAGGACGGGTTGCCCGTACGAACGAAGCTCATCGTCGAGATCCGGGTTACCGGGCCCGAACGCCCGGGTCGCGCCCTTACGATGCACGTAAAGTTCCTTGCTGGCTCCGTCAACGACATGTGTCTCGACCTTGCAGATATTGTGCGACACGTCATACAGCATCTCGAGCTCCGCCTGGGGTAGCAGCCGTGCAAAGACCTCGCGAGTTAGATAGGTGAGGATCTGCCGGTTTGCAAGCGCGCAGTTCATTCCAGCGCGCATCGCTCCGAGATACCGCTGGCCCAGTTCAGAGTGAATCGGCGCAGAGGCCAGTTCGCGGTCCGGCAGTCTGAGCCCGAAGTCCGGCGCAGCGATCAGCATCTCCCGCAGATAGTCGGTGCCGATCTGATGGCCAAGGCCGCGCGATCCGCAGTGAATGCTCACGACGACCTTGTCCAACGCCAGACCGAAACCTGCCGCGATCTCGGCGTCGAATACTTCGGCAACGCGCTGCAGTTCGAGATAGTGATTGCCGGAGCCCAGCGTCCCCATCTCACGCCGCTGGCGTTTTTTGGCGTGCTTCGAAACGGCGGCCGGATCGGCGCCCGCAATACAGCCACGCTCCTCGGCACGCTCGAGATCCTCTGCGCCGCCGTAGCCCTGGTCCACGGCCCAGCGGGCTCCCTTTTCGAGCATCGCACTCATCGCGGCCTCATCGAGGCTGATTGCGCCTTCGCTGCCGACACCGACAGGAATGTCCCGATACAGCGCATCGGCAAGTTCGTTCTTGACCGGCTCGAGGTCGGCCACCGTCAGGCCCGTGTGCAGCGTGCGAACGCCGCAGGAAATATCGAAGCCGACGCCACCTGCGGAAACGACCCCGCCCGCGTCGGCATCGAACGCTGCAACGCCACCGATCGGAAAACCGTAGCCCCAATGCGCGTCCGGCATCGCGTAAACGGCGCCGACGAGCCCCGGCAACAGCGTGACGTTCTTCAGCTGCTCATAGACCTTATCGTCCATCTGCAGGACCTGCTCGCGATCACCGAAGATGATGCCCGCAACCTGCATCGGCCCCTCCATCGGAATACGCCAGCGGTATTCGCTATCCTGTTGAAGCCGATTCAGGTCCATTGTCTACTCCGCATTAGACATCTACGACACATTCCGCATGCCAGTCGCCAACATTGTCCTGCGTGACCGACAGCGCGGTATAGGTTGCCCCTTTGACTTCCACGACCGGTCGATGCCGCACGCGATCGACGACTTCGCCGGCAACGCGAGCCTCGAGCCTGTGCCCGTCGAGACGCACGTGCCAAACCCCGAACAGCATGTTATGTGTCGCCATCTCGTAAATCAGTGCGTTGAGCCAGTCGACCAGGAGCAGCGCATCGTCCGGCGCTTCACAGCGAATCACTATTTCCCGCGAGCGGCGCACCAGAACGGGATCTGCGATGACCGCGGTCAGCGCCTCGGCCATCGCTTCGAAAAGTCGTTCGCGGCTCGGCGCAACTGCCCGCAAGCCGATGTCGGCATCGTGCTCGAAGTGTTCCCAGGCCGCCGGTCTCATTCTGATCGTCATGTTGCGCGGCTGTGCACGCCCTGTCTATTGGCGGAACCCCTTACTTCGCGGCCCGGGTCGCATTCCGTCGCGTCAGGCCCGATCGGGATCACAGATTCAGAACAGCCCGTTGTGGAAATCCCGCGCGGCCTGCTCGACTTCTTCGCGGGTATTCATCACGAACGGACCACCGCGAGCGACCGGCTCGTTCAAGCGGCGCCCCGCAACGAGCAGAAACTGGGCGTCACCCTGAATACTGCTGAGCGATACCAGATCGCCCGCGCCGAGCACACCCAACGATCGTGCCGGAACGATGCATCCGGCGGCATCGTCGTTCTTGGCGATCGCAACCTGGCCCGCAATCGTGTACACGAACGCGCTGTGGGTGGCTGCAATGCACTCGGAGAATGACTGACCGGCCGGCAGGTCTACATGCAGATAGAGCGGCTCCGTGACAACGTCGGTCACGGGTCCGGTCGTGCCCTGACTGGTCGTGCCCGCAATGACCCGTACCTCGATGACGTCAGCCCGCAATTCCGTGGGAATCTCGTCCGCCGAGAATTCCCGGTACCGCGGTTCGGTCATCTTTTCGGTGCGTGGCAGATTCACCCATAACTGAAAACCGTGCATCAGACCGTCTTTCTGCTCCGGCATTTCCGAGTGCACGATGCCGCGCCCGGCCGTCATCCACTGCACGCCGCCCGGGCCGATCACACCCTCATGCCCCTGATTATCCTCATGACGCAATTGGCCGGTCAGCATGTACGTGACGGTCTCAAAGCCGCGATGCGGGTGTGGCGGGAATCCGGCTATGTAGTCATCGGGATTATCCGATTCAAAAGAATCCAACAGCAGAAACGGATCCAGCATATCGAGCGCCGCGGCACCGATAACGCGTGTCAGTGACACACCGGCGCCATCCCGCGTCGCAATGCCCTGCACCACCTTGATAACTTCACGGTTGCTGTTTGTTGTTGCTTCGAGCGTCATTTTTGTGTCCTTTTAGTGTTATCTCCTGGCCAGTTTCTGTTTCAGCTTCGGCGCACTAAATCAAGTTGCTCGAGAAGATCGAGCGCCAGCGCGGCACCCGGCCAGTTGACGCCGAGATCATTTACGAGACGCATGGCGCGCCTGGCACGGATGAGTGCCGCACCGTGAAACTGCCAGTCGCCGTGGCGCCGACCAGCGGGTTCGATAATGCCCTCCTCCACCATCTCGACCACGAGATCCGAGCGCACGCCGCAGGCGTCGCAAAACTCAACGAGGCTGTACGTGGCCTCAATATCCATCACGATTCCACTCAGGGGTTGTTGACTGTGCATTGTCATCCTTTGAATATCAAAGTTTGGTCCGCGGATTGAACGCCTCGATGCGCTCGAGTTTTTCGTAAAGTTCGCGTGCCGCCGCGGAGGTTTTCGGTGGCACGGTTATCTGCAGCTCGACGTACTGGTCGCCCGCCCGGGTGCCCGGCAGGCCGCGTCCATTCAGACGCAATTTCTTGCCGGAGTGCGAGCCGGGTGGAATTTTCAGGTCCACCGGACCACCCAGAGTTGGCACGGAAACCGTTCTGCCTAACGCGGCTTCGGCCGGGGTAATCGGTAGCGTGACGTAAATGTCTCGGCCTTGAGCTCGAAACGTCTTGTGTGGTTCGAATTCGACTGCCAGAAAGAAATCGCCGGCCCCGGCCCCGCCGATTCCTGCACCGCCCTGTCCCTCGAGTCGTATTCGCTGGCCAGCTGTGATGCCTTTCGGGATGCGCACATTGAGCGATCGCCGCCGTGACGTCATGCGCCCGCTGCTATCGACCTCGGGCACGTCTATCGTAATTTGCCGCGTTGCGCCCCGGTACGCATCCTCGATCGGAATCCGGATGCGGGCATCGACATCCTGGCCCTTTGCGCGAAACTGAGCGCCGCGCTGCCGGAACTGCCCTGCCCCTGGCCCGGCGCCGCCGAACAGCGTCTCGAAAAAATCGCTGAAACCGCCAGTGTCGGCAAATCCGCCGCTCGAGAAATGAAAGTCGCGCGCCCAGTCCGGCGGTGGCTCGAAATTTTGACCCGCCTTCCAGTCCCTGCCGAACTGATCGTAAGCCTTGCGCTTTTCGGGATCCTTGAGAACCGTATAAGCTTCACGCACTTCTTTGAAACGAGCCTCCGCGTCCGCTTCCTTGCTGACATCGGGGTGGTATTTACGGGCAAGCCGGCGGTAGGCCCTCTTGATCTCGTCGGCTTTGGCATCCCGCGCAATGCCCAATATGTCGTAATAGTCCTTATATTTCATCGCCTGGCCCGAACCCCCATATTACTCCGCAAGTGGGAGCAGACTGCCGAATTTCAAGGAGATAGGGCACCATCTGCAACCGCCTCGGCTGCCCTTGAAAAATGCCGGATCCACCCTACATTCCTGGCAGATCGCGCATGGGTGTGATCGTTTGACATCAAATTTTGGAGGTGACTCATTATGGCAATGGTACGTTATGAGCCTTGGGGTATGGGAGCTCTGCAGAATCAGATCAATCGCCTCTTCAATGATTGGGGCGATACGGAGAGCAGCGCTGCGACCGCGTCCTGGATGCCGCCCGTCGACATCCATGAGTATGGCGACCGGTTTCAGCTGTTCGTCGACCTTCCGGGCGTCGATCCCAAAGAGGTGGAAATCACGCTGGATAACGGCGTACTGACGATTACTGGCGAACGTTACGCACAGGCGCCGGCAGAAGGCGAGAAAGCTATGCAGCGGCGATCGGAACGGGGTATTGGGCGTTTCTATCGTCGTTTTATTCTGCCCGACACGGTCGATTCCGAAAAGGTCAGGGCGAATGATCGCAACGGTGTCCTGGAGATCGCGATTCCGAAACAGGCCAAGGCACAGCCGCGACGCATTGAAGTAGCGGCGTAACAGACCAGGGTTCGCGTTCTATACAAGACAACGCACGCAATGGGGGGCGTACGCCCCCCAGTCTCAATCGTCTTCCAGCGGCAGTTTGTCCGCGAAATGGCAGTTATGCGTGGGCAGTTCTTGGTCGCCAATGATGCAGAACGACTAAGCAGTCCGCATGCTGTAACCGCGCAGTTGTTCGGCAAATTCCCGCAATGCCTCGATACCGGTCGCCTCGGCCTGAGCGCACCAGGCCTGCAGGCGTGCCAGCCGTGCCGCATCCGTCGCGGACGGTTGTAACAGCGACTTCAATTGGCGTTTGAACTCGTGAACGGTGCGCAGGGTTTTGCTGGCCTGAAGCGCCGAATCGAGCATCTGGCGTTGTGCAGCGTCAAGGCTTGTGCCCGCGCGACTCATCAATTTCCGCAAACGGCGCAATTGCTTGCGCGCGTAAGCGTCGGCGCCGATGCGCTCGCGACGCAACACCGGCCGGATAACCCGCGTCGTGTAAAGCCTCAGTACGTGGAAACGGTTTCGGATAACTGCTTGCAGGGTTTCGAGATCGACGCTGCTTTTTGAGGGCAGAAACACTGTCTTTGGCGCCGCGCGCTGCACGCGCGCGAGGCCTGCTCTCTCGAGTATGCGTATGTACAGCCAGCCGACATCAAACTCCCAGACCTTGTTCGAGAGTCGTGCCGATTGCCGATACGCGTGATGGTTGTTGTGCAGTTCCTCGCCGCCGATGAGTAAACCGATTGGAAAGATATTGCGCGATGCATCCTGCGTCTCAAAATTTCGATAGCCAAGGTAGTGACCGACGCCATTGATGACCCCGGCCGCCCAGAACGGGATCCACAGCATCTGCACGGCGAAAATAATGAGGCCCACCCAGCCGAACAAGAACGCATCGAGTGCGAGCATCAGTCCGAGACCGAGGTAGCGAAACCGGGCGTAGACCCGTTGCTCGATCCAGTCGTCGGGCGTACCACGACCATAGGCATTCATTGTCTCCGGATTCTCGGCTTCCCTGCGATACAGGCCGACTCCACCGAACAATACCGTTGCCAACCCTCTCGTCTGCGGGCTGTGCGGGTCTTCCGGGGTTTCGCATTTCGCGTGGTGCTTGCGATGCACGGCGACCCACTCCTGCGTAACCATTCCGGTTGTCAGCCACAACCAGAACCGGAAGAAGTGGCTGACGACCGGATGCAGGGTCAGGGCGCGGTGCGCCTGGTGACGATGCAGGAATATCGTTACGCTCGCGATCGTGATATGGGTAAGCACGAGCGTAATGCCGATGTAAGCCCATGCGGACAGGTTCAATAGTCCCTCAAATATCATAAAAACCTCTGATTTATTGATTGGCAACAGCCGGCGGACGCAGTCGCGCCTGTCGGTAATAACATCGAAGGTTGACTTTCTTGTACCACGCGGCCGACAGCGGAATCCGTGATCCAGTAGCGATTAGGGTACGTCGGCTCTGGGCGATTTTCAGACGTCTAAGCGATGGTTGCACTCGATCGGTGCGTCATAGCTTGCTCAATTATTTGACAACATCCTGATCGAATTGTTGCCTTTTTCCAAGCTTTTTCGGCAAATAACCTGTCTCGATGACGGGGCCATTCAACGGCTTACCCGTTGAAATCCGCGCGCCGGCGCGGGTTCGCCGCGACGATGCTCAGGCCAGCCAGCCGAAGGTGCCGCCGGTCAGCAGAGAATAGATCAGCGCATCGCCGAGGCTCTTGACGGTCGCTATCCAGGGCCTGCCAAACCAGATGCTTTCCTGAATATACGCAATGCCGTAGGCTACCCAGGCCACGGTGCCACTCATGCGAAAGACCTGCAGATAACTCGCGTCGGGCGCGAGCATCCTGCTCACGAAGTACGCACACAGCACGCCAACGAAAATATTGTAGACAAACGACGCAATCAGCTTGCCACCCATCTGCGGCACGCCATTCGGCACAACAGTGATGTAGGCTTGTGGGCCATCGATGAATTTCTGCTTTAGCGCCGGATCCTTGCGCTCTGCCTCCGTCATCGCGTGCGGCACTGTGTACATGCCCGGCGCGGCGCCCCTGAGCGCTGCCCGCACGGCTTCCTCGTCAGCCGTCTTGCGGTAGTCACTGTCATGCCATTTCAGCACCGTCCAGACCACGGCGCTTGCGAAGAATACGATGACGGCTGACACGAGTATGGGCAACCACAGATCGATGATGCTCATGATAATCCCCCTTAATTGTTTATGATTTCTCAGCGGTGCTTGCGTGTTGACTCGCTCTGCACGGCCCTGTACCGGGCCTCCGTCCGGCTGTGACGGCAACCGTCAATCGAGCCGCGCAGCCGTGGAGTCTGCGCGAAATCAGCCAGGTTGATTGGCGGCTTCGACCACTTCGTCGTCTTCGTTCGACGCGCTCACCTCCTGCTGCTCACCATCCGAGCTGACCGAGTAGTCGAGGACCCCGGTCGCCAGCAAATCCTGGGACGCGTGTGCGACCGACAGTTCCGTTTCCACTTCGCGCAGCTTGACCTCGGATTTTATATTTTCGGTCGCACGATCGGAAAGCTCGGCGCGCAGTTCCCGGGTCTTGATGACGGATTCCTTGAGATCCCGCGCGAGTGCTGTGATGCGATCTTGCTGATGCGTAATGACATTGTCACGCTTGCCGATTTCGTCCCGAGCGTCCTTGAGCTCCGCCTCGATCCCATCGATTCTCTCACTGGCCTTGTCCGCGTTTCCACGAGCGATGCGTAACTCGGCCGTAAGTTCGCGAATCTGATCGTCGCGGCGGTCCCGCTTGCCTGCACGCCGGCTTCGACCGATCGCGGAACCCAGCGCGGACAGCAGCCAGCCCAGCAGGAACGCGCCGGCGATCACCAGGATCAGGTTCTGCGGGATCTCGACAAACATCCGCATAGAGTATGCACTTTTGAATTTCAGAAAAGGACTGAGTTCTCAGTCCTGTGAGCGACGATAGCATTGGAATCGTCCGTCCCGCGCCCGTGGGCCTCCGATTCTGGGAAGCTTTTTTACTTTATTATCAAATAACTATAACGTTTTTTGAGGGCTGTTTCTACACTCAATGCCGGGCATTGCGGAAATTCAGCACTGTGCACACTGGTTGATGACCATGTCGGGGAAGTCCGTAAACAGCCCGTCGACGCGCAGCTGCTCAACAAAGAATTTCACGAGCGCATCGAAGGAATTGAACCCTGCCGGGAGCTCATCGAATCGAAACGTGTACGGGTGCACTTCCAAACCTGCCTCGTGCGACCATTCCGCGACACCGGTGGATGTAAGCGTGTTCGTACCGGCATCGAGCGCATACAGCTGGCCAAGCCAGGGGCCGATCGCATCGGCCGTCTTTGCAGTACGCTCGATCCCGGCGCGCGTTCGCAGCTCGTCGTAATCGGTATCGGATTCACCCCAGCTGTTCTCACCGATCAATTGCACGAGTTTGAGCGGACACTCGAATTCCCGCCGAATTCTTTCGATTTCGGCGGCGTCGAAACACTGCACGTAAACGGGATCTGTGCCTTCCGTGTAACCGTAGCGCGCCAATATCGAGAGTAAGGCTGGCGTGATGTCAATGCCTTCCCGCCGATGCCAGGCCGGTCGTTTGATCTCCGGATAGATTCCGATCGGCCGCCCGGCCGCGGCGCTGAGACCCTGGATGAACTCGATTTCCTCGGCGAGCGTATGGATGTGAAACTGGCCTGTATGCACGGGGAAGCGATTTGGGTAAACCGCCGTACCATCGGCGTTCACGCGCTCGGTCACCTTCAGCGCGACCAGCTCGTCGAGGTCGAAATCGCGAACATAATAGCGGCCATCGGCACGGGCCCGCTGGGGGTGCCGTATCGCGACATCGGTTACCCGATCGAGGTGGATGTCATGCAGCACCACGAGCGCATCGTCCCGGGTTGCCACGACGTCCTGCTCGAGGAAGTCGGCGCCCATCGCATACGCCAGCGCCTTGGCCGGCAGCGTATGCTCGGGCAAGTATCCCGAGGCACCACGGTGCGCGATGATCACCGCCATGAATTGATAAACGAGCTTATAAAAGGCCTATAAGTTTCTAATAGTAAAATGATTTTAATCTGGTTCGAATCCCGGAAAGTCGATGACTTCCCAGCGATGGGTATCTTCGCCGCGCGCCTGCCGCCGGAGCGCATCGACTATCTCGCGCTCGTTCCACTCGATGTGCTCCTGCACGCGATTCGCAACCTCTTCGGGTGTTTCAATCAGGCCGCCGTACGGCCGGATTGCAATCATGCCGATATCGTTCGCCTTCGCGACATCCATCATGTAGCGCACGAGGTCAGCCTGCAGGCTGAACAGACTCGGCAGCACGATCACCGCCTCGGCAGCCTTGACCTGGCTCAATAGCTCGTTCTTGATGGCCTCGATGCCCCCGCCGGTCGGGATGTTTTCCGGCTTGCTGACGTTCAGATAAAAGAAGCGCTCATCGCTTTCCAGAAACTCGAAGACGCGGAGATAGTCATCAGTTTCTTCGAATGAGTGGGTGACAAAGACCCGAATCGGGTTGCTCTCGGACACGGGTGGCTCCTTCCGAAGTTCACGATGCCCCTAGTTTATCCAATTCCCCGCCGGATCGTCGGAACTAACGCACAACCTCGCGCCGGTTTCCATGCCCCCGGCGATTCGGTATCTTACGGCGCTCTGACTCGAGCGCGTTACAGGTAGAATCGTCAGCCGTTAATGCGACTGCTTTTGTACAATATCCGGTATGCCGTTGGCGGCGGTCCCGGCATGCATGTGCCGTGGCCTGGTGCGGGCTATGTGCTCGGCAACCAGAGCGTGTTGCCCGAAATCACGGACTTTATCAAGTCCGTCGACCCGGATATTGTTGGCCTGATCGAAGTCGATACCGGTTCG
>Ga0224512_10005509_pt1 | contig 10411 bp, 10 predicted proteins | sample SF_May12_sed_USG_4_FD_169103 | JGI IMG/M metagenome (GOLD analysis project Ga0224512, IMG submission 169103) | Sediment microbial communities from San Francisco Bay, California, United States - SF_May12_sed_USGS_13 | ecosystem: Environmental > Aquatic > Marine > Sediment | place: USA...
GAGGAGCCCGCGAGGCGCGTTCACGGCCAGGCGGCCGGCCTCCGTGTCGATGCTCGTGCAGATCGCGGGAACGAGTGGCACGAGCACCTCGCGCGCGGCCCCTTGCCCTTCGACCCGGACGAGCACGGCATCCTGGCCGACCCCCTCCTCCACCCGCAGCACCGTTCCGACGCGATCTCCGCCTTGTGTGACGACGGTGAGTCCCGCGAGCTGCGCGTGATGCACTTCCCCATCTTCCAGCTCCGGCAAAGAATCGGGGCTCGCCAGGACCCAGGCGCTCGTCAGCCTCTTCGCGGCGTCGACGTCATCCACGCCCTCGAGCGCGAGCAGGGCGTGCCGGCCGCCCGTTCTGAAGCTGCGGACGACGACGCGGCCCGTGCGCCCGTCATCCCACTCCAGATCCAGCTCTTGACCGGCGGCGAACCGCTTCTCGGGCCAGTCGGTGTGCAGCTGGACCGTCAGCTCACCCCGGAGGCCCCAGGACCGTCCGAGACGAGCCACGACGACCGGCTCTCGCTCGCGCTGATCGCTCATCCACGTCTCGCTCCGGCGTCAGTCCGGGATCTCCACCTCGAAACGGCGGCGATGCTTGTGCGCGGCGATCGACACCAGCGTGCGGACGCTGCGGATCGTGATCCCCTCCTTGCCGATGAGCTGTCCGCGATCCTTCTCGGGCACGTCGAGCTCGAAGCGCGTCGCCCTGCGCCCGTCCACCATCCGCACCTCGACCTGATCCGGCGTCGCGACCAGCGCGCGGGCCAGCCGTTCGAGGAGCGCCTTCAGGCGATCGTCGAGACTCATGGCTCGGCGACCGTCGGCGCCGCAGCGCGCAGCTTCTTCACCAGGCTGCGGACGGTGTCCGAAGGATGCGCCCCCTGGTCGACCCAGGTCTGGTAGCGATCGAGGTCCAGCTCGACCGCCGGGGGGTCCAGCTTGGGGTCGTAGTAGCCGAGCGTGTCGACCGTGGGGCCGGTCGGTGTGCGCCGGGACTCGGAGACCACGACGCGGAAGAACGGCCGGTTCCGGGATCCTTCTCGACGAAGCCTGATTCTGAGCACGTCAACTCTCCTCACGCTGCCTTGGGGGGCGGACCGATCAGCGGCCCAGAAGCTGCCGCAGCCGGCCTTTGCCGGCCCCCTTTCCGAGCTTCTTCATTATCTTCTGCATTTCCAGATACTGCTTGACCAGGCGGTTCACGTCCTGCACGGACGTCCCGGAGCCTCTCGCGATCCGCTTGCGGCGCGAGCCGTTCAACAGGCGGTGGTCGCCGCGCTCCGCCTTGGTCATCGAGCTGATGATCGCCTCCATCCGGACGATCTGCCGGCCGCCGACCTCCGCGCCCGCCGGCAGCTTGGCTCCCGGGATCATCCCCACCAGCTGCTCCAGGGGGCCCATGTTCTTGAGCTGCCCGAGAGATTCGCGGAACTGCTCCAGAGTGAAGCCGCCCTTCCGCAGCGAGCGCTCCAGACGGGCCGACTTCTCCTCGTCGAAGGCCTCCCGGGCCCGGTCCACCAGGCCGAGCACGTCGCCCATGCCGAGGATTCGCTGGGCCATGCGTGCGGGATCGAACGGCTCGAGCGCGTCCAGCTTCTCGCCGACGCCCGCGAAGCGGATCGGCACGCCGGTGACCGCCGCCACCGACAGGGCGGCGCCCCCGCGCGCGTCACCGTCCAGCTTGGTCAGGATCACGCCGGTCACGCCGACCCGCTCGTGGAACGCCGCGGCCGACCGCACGGCGTCCTGGCCGGTCATCGCGTCCGCGACGAAGAAGACCTCCGCCGGCGCCACGCGAGCCTTGATCCGCGCGAGCTCGTCCATCAGCTCTTCGTCGACGTGCAGCCGGCCCGCCGTGTCGAGCAGCACCACGTCGAAGCCCTTGTGGCGGGCGTGCTCGACAGCCTCCTCGGAGCGCGTGACAGGATCGCCGCTCCCGTCGTGCTCGAGCGCCGCGACGCCGGCCGTCTTCGCGACTTGAATCGCCTGCAGCACCGCCGCAGGGCGTTGCAGATCGACCGGCGCGACGAGCGGGTGCCGGCCGTGACCCGCGAGCCACCGTCCCAGCTTGCCGCAGGTCGTCGTCTTCCCCGAGCCCTGGAGGCCGACGAGCATGTAGACCGTGGGCGGTACCGGGTTCGTGGCCGGCGGGCGTGCCGCCTCCTCTCCTCCGAGCAACGCGATGAGCTCGTCACGCACGACACCCACGACCTGCTGTCCCGGGCTGAGGCTCTTCAAGACCTCCTGGCCAAGCGACCGCTCCCGCACGCGCGCAAGGAAGTCGCGGACCACCTTGAACGCCACGTCCGCCTCGAGCAGAGCGAGCCGGATCTCGCGCAGGGCCCGGTCGAGGTCGGCCTCCGTGATGCGGCCCCCGGACCGGATCCGGTCCAGGACGCTCGTCAGCCTCTCGGTCAGCGAGTCGAACACGTTGGCGTCACCCGTTGTGGCGTGAAAGGGCGAGGTGCGCGGCGGCCGGAGCTCGGCGCGGCCGCGCGCGGCCCGCACCGTTCGCGGAACCCTCTCTGCTCGGATCCGAGGGAGCCTGCGGAAAGACGGCGACTCTAGCAGAATCCCCGGACGCGTCAAGGACTTGCGGGCCATCTCGGCGCCGAGAACGCGCGGGTCAAACGCCGTCGAGGAGATGCCCCAGCTTGTCCTTCTTCGTCTTCAAGTACTTCCGGTTCTCGTCGGTCGCCGGTACTTCCAGCTTGACCCGGTCCACGATCTCCAGCCCGTAGCCGCGGAGCGCGACGAATTTGCGCGGGTTGTTGGTCAGGAGCCGCAGCCGGCGGACGCCGACGTGCAGCAGGATCTGCGCGCCGATTCCGTACTCCCGCTGATCCGGTCGGAAGCCGAGCGCCAGATTGGCCTCGACGGTGTCGTGTCCCTTCTCCTGCATCTCGTAAGCCTTGAGCTTGTTGACGAGGCCGATCCCGCGACCCTCCTGCCGGAGGTACACGATCACCCCTTTCCCCTCCCGGGCGATGGCCGCCATGGCGGCCTGGAGCTGCGGGCCACAGTCGCAGCGCCGGGAGCCGAACACGTCACCTGTCAGGCACTCGCTGTGCACCCTGACGAGCACGGGTTCTCCCGGGTCGACGCTGCCCATCACGAGGGCGAGATGCGTCTGGCCATCGACGTCGTTGTCGAACGTGTGGATCGTGAACTCTCCGTGCTCCGTCGGAAGCACCGGGGCCGCGACGCGCCGCACGAGCGTCTCGTTCCTCATGCGATAGCGGATGAGATCCGCGATCGTGATCATGGACAGGCCGTGCTCCCCGCAGAACAGCTCCAGGTCGGGAACCCGCGCCATCGTCCCGTCGTCGTTCATCACCTCGCAGATCACGCCCGCGGGATACAGCCCCGCGAGACGGGCGAGATCGACGGCGGCCTCCGTCTGCCCGGCACGCCGGAGCACGCCGCCGCGCACCGCACGAAGCGGGAACATGTGGCCCGGGCGGGCGAGGTCGACCGGCCGCGTCGACGGGTCGATCGCGGCGCGGACGGTCGCGCAGCGATCGGCCGCACTGATGCCGGTCGTGGTGCCGTGACGTGCCTCGATCGACACGCAGAACGCGGTCTGGAACCGGGTCGTGTTCTCGGGAACCATCAGCGGAACGTCGAGCTCCTGCAGCCGCTCGTCGGTCATCGCGAGGCAGATGAGGCCGCGGCCGTGAGTGGCCATGAAATTGATGCTTTCCGCGGTGATCTTCTCTGCGGCGACGGTGAGGTCCCCCTCGTTCTCGCGATCCTCGTCGTCGACGACGACGACGATGCGGCCGTTGCGGACCTCGCTCAGCGCCTCTTCTATGCTGACGAACCCCATGCCGCTCACCCCTGCCGTCCGGACGACGCCAGGTGGCGGCGCGCGGCGTGCGCCGCGTACTTCGCGAGCACGTCGTACTCGACGTTGACGCGGTCGCCCGGCACGAGCCCGCCGAGCGTCGTCGCGGACAGGGTCGCCGGTATCAGCGCGATCTCGAACCAGGTCTCGTCCAGATCCGAGATCGTCAGGCTGACCCCGTCCAGCGCGATGGACCCTTTCTCGACCACGTACTCGGAACCCTCCGAGGGCAGCTCGACGCGCAGCACCGAAGACCCGTCCTCGCACCGCCGGTGTGCGACGACGCGCGCCTGACCGTCGACGTGGCCGAGCACGACGTGCCCTCCCAGGCGGTCGGCGGCCCGGAGCGACCGCTCCAGGTTGACCGGCCGGCCTCGCGCCCAGGAGTCCGCGCCGCCCGTGCGCGACACCGTCTCGGGAGACAGGTCGGCGGCAAAAACCGTGTCGTCGGGCTCGAGCGCCGTCAGGCAGCAGCCGCGAACGGCAACACTCTCGCCCGCGCGCACCGGCTCGGCCGCCAGATCGTGGCGCACCGAGACCCTCATTCCGTCCGCGCGCTGCCTCGCGGACGCGATCTCGCCGACGGCCGTGACGATTCCGGTGAACATGCCTTCCCCGTTCCCGCGGGATACAGCGTCAGGACGACATCGTCACCCAATCGCGCCACGTTCGCAATGTTGAACCGCCACGCGTCGTCGAGCGTCCTCCGGCCCGCGCGCATCGCAGCGATCGCGCGACTGTCGCCGAGAACCGCCGGCGCGAGATACCAGTGAATCTTGTCAACGAGCCTCGCGTTGAGGAAGTGTCCGTGCGTCGCGCCGCCCCCCTCGACGATGGCGCCGAGCACGTCGCGACGAGCGAGGTCACAGAGCACTTCGCGGGGGCTCACGGGCTGGCCCGGAAGACCGAGCTGCACGACCTCGGCACCGGCACCCTCCAGCGCGGCCCTGCGCTCGTCGGGGGCGTCCGGCGCCGCGTAGATGATGACGGGCGACCACGAGCCGTGGCGCAGGAGGCGTGCGCCGGGGGGCGTTCGGAGCCTCCGGTCGAGGACGACTCGCAGGAACGACCCGCCCTCGGCCAGGTCCGTCGGCGGCAGAAGCTGCGGATCGTCCGCGAGCACGGTGTCCACGCCGACGACGAGGGCGCCGTAGCGATCTCTCAGCGCCCGTCCATGGGCCCGCGCCGACTCTCCGGTGACCCACGCCGCGTATCGGCTGCGGTCCGCGATACGGCCGTCCAGCGTCGCCGCGACCTTGATCACCGCGAACGCGCGCCCACCACGCCGGTGGACGAGGTAATCCTCGAGAACCCGCTCGGCCTCCGCGACGACGGCGCCCTCCGCGACATCGACCTCGATCGCGGCCTGCCTCAGCGCTTCGACCCCCCGCCCCCGCACGCGGGGGTCCGGGTCGATCAGCGCGACGTGAACACGCGTGACTCCCGCGTCGACGATCGCGCTCGTGCACGGCGGTGTGCGCCCCTCGTGCGAGCACGGCTCCAGCGAGGTGAACAGCGTCGCACCCCGGGCGCGCGACCCCGCGGCTTGAATCGCCTGCACCTCGGCGTGTTCCTCCCCCGCCCGGCGATGCCAGCCCTCGCCGACGATCTCGCCGCCCGCGACGACGACGGCGCCGACGCGCGGGTTCGGCGCCGTCGCCCGGCCGCCTCGCGCCGCCAGGGAGAGGGATCTCTCGAGAAACCCGACGCTGTCCTGGCCGCTCACGCCTGCTCCGCGACGGAGTCCGCGCCGGCAGGCGTGAGGAGGCCCAGCACGAACTCGGCGGGATCGAAGTCGAGCAGGTCGTCGGCCGACTCGCCGACGCCGACATAGCGCACCGGCAGGCCGAGCTCCTGGCCGATCGCGACGGCCACGCCTCCTCGGGCGGTCCCGTCGAGCTTCGTGAGCACCAGTCCGCTCACCGGGACGACCGAGGAGAACTCCCGCGCCTGCAGGAGTCCGTTGCGTCCCGTCGTCCCGTCGAGGACGAGCAGCGTCTCGTGCGGCGCGTCCGGGATCTCTCGGGCGACGACGCGGGAGATCTTCGACAGCTCGTCCATGAGCGGCTTCTTCGTGTGCAGCCGGCCGGCCGTGTCGATCAAGAGGTCGTCCGCCCTCGCCGCGACCGCGGACTTCACCGCATCGAAGGCGACGGCGGCCGGGTCCGTCCCGGAAGCGCCCCTCACCACCCGGGCTCCGGCGCGCTCCGCCCACGTGACGAGCTGCTCCACGGCCGCAGCCCTGAACGTGTCGGCCGCGGCGACCACCACCGAACGCCCCGCTCCAGCCCAGCGCGCGGCCAGCTTCCCCGTCGTCGTCGTCTTCCCGGAGCCGTTGACCCCGACGACCAGCGTGACGCGCAACTCGCTCGCACCCCTGGCCTCCTCCCGCGGCGCGGGCAACAGAACCGTGAGCTCCTCTCGGATGATCGCGAGCAGCTCGTCCTGTCCCGACAGGACGCGCCCCTTCGCGGTCTCCACCATGCGCTCCCTGAGGCGCGACGTCAGCTCCACACCGAGGTCCGCACCGATCAAGACCTCCTCGACCTCGTCGAGCAGCGCGTCGTCGATGGCACGTCCGGGCCCTGCGATCCGCTGAAGCTGCCCTGTGATCGCCTTTCTTGTCTTGCCGAGCCCGTCACGGAGACGACGTCTCAGACGGCCTAGCATCAGCCGATCACGCCGAGCAGCTCGCGGGCCTTGGCCGCGCTCTCCGATCCGGGCGCGAGCTCCATCGCTTTGCGCAGCATGCGCTCGGCCTCGGACAGGAGCCCGCCGCGGAACAGCACCTTGCCGCGCTCGTAGTGGAACTGGGCGTCCTCCTCGTATCCGGGCTCGGCCGCCTCGAACGCCGTCAGCGCCTCTTCCAGCCGTTCGAGTCGGTCCAGGACGCGCGCCATCTCGAAGTGCGCGCGGTAGTAGCGCGGCTTGAGCTCCACCGCGCTACGGAGGTCCGAGAGCGCGTCGCCGAGCCGCCCCTGTCGCCCGAGGATCATGGCCCTGTTGAGGTACACCTTCTCTCTCGCGCCGTACGTACGGTCGCGGCTCGCCTCGTTCAGCTGCGCGAGCGCGCCGTCGATGTCTCCCTTGTTCTCGAGGCAGGTGGCGAGGAACATGCGCGAATCGGTGTAGTACGGCTGCAAAGAGATTGCCTTCTCGAATGCGACGGCCGCGATGTCCCACTCTGCCAGATTCCAGAAGATGTAGCCCTTGTAGTGGTGCGTCTGCGGGAGCGAGTCGTCGAGCTCGATCGAGCGTTCGAGCTCCTCCAGGGCCTTCGGAACGCGACCCTGCTCGAAGTGCATCCGCGCTAGCTGATAGTGATGCAGCGGGCCGTCCTTCGCCCGGCTCTGTGGACCCGGTGACGCGCAGCCCGGCAGGACAGTCAGCGCGGCGAGCAACAGCCCGCAGGTCGAGACGAGCGACAGAATCTGAGCGACGGGGTCACGCATCGGGCGCCTCCGAACGGCCAAGCAACCGCCTTCGAGAATACGTTTCCCTTCCGGCAAGGGTCAACTCGAGGGGCGCCGCCTGTGGACGCCGAGTTGGGCCGTCTCCCGTGGGAACACGAGGTCGAGCGTCCAGTCGAGGGCCACGCGCACCTTCCTCGACAAACCGGGCATCTTCAGCAGATACACCGAGCGCCACAGGAACCACGCCGCGAAGCCGGACAGCTTGATCCCCAGCACCTCGGCGACACCGGTACGGCAGCCGAGCGCCGCGAGCGACCCCAGGGACCGGTGCTCGTAGCTCACGGGCGAACGGCCTTCGCAGACGCGCCGCAGGTTCTCCGCGAGATGCGCCCCTTGACGAACCGCCTGCTGAGCCGTCGCCGGGTACGGGGCTCCGCCCGGTTCCGGGTTGTTTGCCACGTCGCCGACGGCCCAGACGTTGTCGAATCCCTTGACCCGCAGATCGTGCTCGCAGGCGATGTAGCCCTGCTCGTCCCTCGGGAGCGGCAGCCGCTCGACGAGCGGGTTGGGCACGATCCCGGCGCACCAGACCACCGTCGCGGCCGGAAGACACTCCCCGTTCGAGAGCGTGACGGTGTCCGGCCCGATCTCGCTGACCGTCACTCCGAGCCGGACGTCGATCCCGCGGCTGCGGAGCTTGCGCGCCGCGTACGCCGACATGTCGGGGCTCAGCGCGCCGAGGATCCGCTCGGCACGCTCGATCAGCGTGACCCGGATGTCCTGGGGAGAGAGGCTGGGGTAGCGCCGCGTCGCGCGCTTCAAGAAGATCTGGAATTCCCCCGCGACTTCCGCCCCCGTGAAGTTCCCGCCGACCACGACCAAGTGCAGGAGGGACTGCCGCGACTCCTCGTGAGGCGACGCCTCGGCCGCCTCCAGTAGCTGGATGCCTCGATCACGGAGGGCGACGGCATCGGTCAGGCTCTTGAGCTGGTAGCCGTAACGAGCGAGCCCGGGAACGTCGGGGAGGCGGGTCACGCTGCCGAGGGCGACGACCAGATGGTCGAAGCGCGCAGATTCGACCTTCTGAACGCCAGCGATCCGGTACGTGACGCGGCGATCGTCCGGATCGACCTCGAGCACCTCCGCCATCTTGAATCGCGTCCTCCGCAGGAACGCACGAATCTCCACGACGGTATGCCGCGGTTCCAGGCTGCCCGTACCGGCCTCGACCAGCAGCGGGTAGAACACGAAGAAATTGTTGCGGTCGAGCAGCAGAACGTCGGCGTCCCGACCGCGCAGCGCGCGCTCCAGCGCCTGCGCGCAGTAGGCTCCGGCGTAGCCGCCGCCGAGAATGACGATGCGCGGCGCCCGGCGGAACCCGCGGGCTGCATCGATGGCCTCCGTCGTGATCGCGGAGCTTGTCACGGCGCCTCGTCCGAGAAGAGGGCGGCGCGAGCGTCCCTCTCGCGACGAGTCTAGCTCAAGGCGCGGACCTGGAAGGGGGTGAGCGGCTCGTCCGAGGAGGTCAGCGCGCGACGGTCAGACCGAACTTGCGAATCTTCGAGTAGAGCGTCGCCCGGGTAATGCCGAGCATCTCGGCCGAGCGCTTGATGTTCCAGCCGTTCCTGGTCAGGACGCGCCTGACGACGATCTCCTCGACCTCGGACAGGCGCACGGTGTTGACCTGAAACGTCCCTTCCAGCACCGCGCCGCCGCCGCGCAGCTCCGGTGGAAGATCGACCAGGTCGATGACCTCGTCGGCCGCGAGCACGACCGACCGCTCCACCGCGTTCTCCAGCTCCCGCACATTCCCGGGCCAGGCGTACTTCTCCATGGCGGAGAGCGCCCGCTCCGTGAACCCGCGAACCTCCTTGCCACACTCAGCGGCGAATCGCGACAGGAAGTGCTGGGCCAGATGCGGGACGTCGTCGGGCCTCTCGCGCAGGCTCGGCAGATGGACCGGGATCACGTTGAGCCGGAAGTAGAGGTCTTCGCGCAGACGGCCGGCCTTGACCTCGGCCGTCAGGTCCCGGTTGGTGGCCGCGATGAGCCGCACGTTCACCTGCACCGCCGCATCCCCTCCGACCGGCTGGACCTCCCGCTCCTGAATCACGCGCAGCAGCTTGACCTGGGTCGAGGACGGGATGTCGCCGATCTCGTCGAGGAACAGCGTCCCGCCGCTGGCCTTGCGGAACACGCCGGGACGGGCCCGGATCGCGCCCGTGAACGAGCCCGCCTCGTGCCCGAACAGCTCGCTCTCCAGGACGCCCTCGGCGAACGCGGAGCAGTTGACCCGCACGAACGGTCCGCCACGGCGCGAGCTCCGGCGATGAATCGCCTCCGCCACCCGCTCCTTCCCCGTTCCCGAATCGCCCATGATGAGCACGGTGCTGTTCGCGGCCGCGACCGTCTTGATCAGCCGGTAGACGCGCTGCATGCGCGAGTTGCTACCGATCAGGTCCTCGAACTCCAGGGGGGCCTGCGGAGCCGGATCGACAACGGGCGCCCCGGGCTCGTCGCCTTGCCGCCGCGCGGTCTCCAGGACGCGACGCGCCGCGTCCACGAGCTCCTTGACGTGGAACGGCTTCGCCAGGTAGTCGCTCGCGCCCGCCCGCATCGCGGCGACCGCTCCCTGCTGCGATGCGTCACCGGTGACGACGAGGAGGAGCGCCTTGCCGTCGACCTCCCTCACGCGGCGCATGAGCTCCAGCCCGTCCATCGGACTCATCACGATGTCGACCACGTGGAGGTCGTAGCGTCGCCGGCCCAGCCTCTGCAGCGCGTCCGCGCCGCTGGCGGCGACGTCGACGTCGAACCCCGCTCGCGTCAGGGCCGCGGACAGCGACTCCAGGGCGAACGGGTCGTCGTCGACCAAGAGCAAGCTCGAGACGGCACCCATCCCCGTCCTCCGGACGATCGCCGTAGCGGGCCGAAAGGCCCGCGGCGGCGGTCGCCCGACCTATCGGACGGTGGCTGGAATTCTTGAGAGGTGGTCACGAAACGGCGCGCGCCCACGTGGCGGAGTCGAGCCCGAGCTGTGTGGCACGCTTCTTGTTGCGCCGTTCTGGAGACGGATCGGCCTGGGTCGCGATCGTCGAGCCTCAGTAAGCGACCTTCGGCACGTACGGCCGCACGTGTTCGCGGGGGCGGGCGCGCA
>Ga0224512_10005510_pt1 | contig 10410 bp, 9 predicted proteins | sample SF_May12_sed_USG_4_FD_169103 | JGI IMG/M metagenome (GOLD analysis project Ga0224512, IMG submission 169103) | Sediment microbial communities from San Francisco Bay, California, United States - SF_May12_sed_USGS_13 | ecosystem: Environmental > Aquatic > Marine > Sediment | place: USA: California...
TGACGTATTGTTGTTCTTCGAGCTTGCGGAGGTGGGTGGAGAGGTTGCCCCAGGTGAGACCGGTGGCGTTACTGAGGAACGTTGCGTCGGCTTCTTCGACGACATAGAGCTGGGTGATCAGCTTGAGTCGGGCGGGGGCGTGGATGACTGGGTCGATGTTCGAGAGGGGGTCGGTTTCGCTAGTGCTGGGCATTGTTCACACCGTGGCGGTGTCGGGCGGGAGGGGGTGGCTTCGCACGATGCCCGTGAATCTGGCGATGCCGGTGATGAAGATGATCGCGGAAGCGGTGCCGAATGCGATCGGGTAGCCGTGATGCGTGGCGAGGTCTTCGCGCCATAGCCACTCTCCAACCAGGGCCGCAACCGCCAGCAATAACCCGTACAGGTAGTAGCGATGGATACCCGTGATAGCGGCGGTTCCGGACAAACCGATCAGAACAACCATGGCGAGGCCGAGCGGATAGCCGATACTGCCATTGCCAAGATCGATCCAGTCCAGCTGCACGCCGATAAAGGCGACCGCCCCGAGACCGGCGGCGATGGCATTCACCACCACCATCACAATCCCGAGCCGGCGGAGCCGCTGTTGCCGGTCGGCCCCAAAGCGGACTGTTCCGACTCGCGGGGCGATGATGCGATGTCGCACGACCCAGATCACCAGATAGGTAGCCAGCCAGATCGGGGCGAGGAGGGCCGAACTCCAGAAGTCGCCCAGATCCTCGCTCAGGAGAGGAGCAATCGCAAGATTGGCGAAGACACAGGCGATCAAGACATCCCACAGCCCATCGTCGGTTACGGTCCGGAAGGTGCGCTGTTCAAGAGTTTTCAGGTCATGGTCGGTCATCGTTAGCTCTCCGTCATAGCAAAGAACTTTATAATCCAAAGTAAATGTAACTCCACGGGCGAGCTTGGTCAAGACCAAAATATGTGATGGTGTCATCCATCCAGGGTTTGTCGAGGCCGGCTGTTGAGCGAGTGGGCTGCCTGGTCGAGATCTTCTTGGGTTAGCTGGGACATGTCCGTGCCGGTACGTTTGGCAAACGTTTGAAAGGCGATCTGCCTTTGCGGTTCACGGAGCCGTGCATCCTCCGGGCATCAGCCGACCCTTACGGGACGGGAAGACCGGCTTGCGGCAGAACGATTCGGGGATCGCCTCGGAATGGTCCCACCATCCCATCGAAGTGACCCGCCATGTCGTCTCCCCACAGGTAAAACAGATCTTCCTCAGCCACGTGGAATACGTAGGTCCCGGTGGCGCGATAATGCCCGGCCACCGTCACATGCGGGTAGTGATGCGAGACCACACCAGGCCGGAGTGTCCCATTCTCAACATCAGCCAAGTCCACCGTCTCGTAGAACTGCCATGGCGACTCGGGTGAAGAAAACGGGTCGGTGTACGTGGGAGTTGCGGCCGACCCCGCCGCCTCGATCAAGCTCGGATCGATGTCGACCGCCTCGGTTTCGCTGCCGAGTGTTGGCCAACCTGGAGTTTGGAGCGACGTGCATTGAGCCAAACCGAGGCTCACGGCCACCAGCGCGAAGAGAACGCTCGTCTTGTGCATGGCCAATACGATAAGTCGGCGTGCCGATGTGGGCCACCGCTGACGTCCCGCCGACGGTGGACCAAGGCTCCCCGGCTGCGACTGGAAAGGGCCAGGAGGAACAATGGCGAGATCCGCCTGGCTCTATGGAAGACCCGAACGGCGGGAGGGCATGCCGAGGTCGACGGGCAGGCTTGAGCTCTCATTCAGATCCGAGCCGGACCACCATTCGGGCCGAAGCGACCTCGACCGTGAACTTAACGACAGACGGGGGCGAGTTGACGTCCGACGGTGCCTGCGCAAGTACCTAGTCTGAGGGTTCCTCCGCAGAAAGGGAAGCTATGCGTTTTGGTGCGTTCGTGCCGCAGGGCTGGCGTCTCGATCTCGTCGGTGTTCCCAAGCCCGACCATTGGCCGACGATGTTGCGGGTGGCCAACGCCATCGAAGGCGCGGGATATGAGTCCCTGTGGGTATTCGACCACTTCCATACTGTTCCGTTTCCGACCCAGGAAGTTACCTACGAGGCATGGACCTTGATGGCCGCCCTGGCCGCCACCACCAAACGAGTTCGTCTTGGCCAAATGTGCACCTGCAACTCTTACCGGCCTCCTGCCTATCTGGCCAAAGTTGCTGCATCGACCGACGTCATCTCGGGCGGTCGCCTCGAAATGGGCGTCGGGGCCGGCTGGTACGAACACGAATACGACGGCTACGGCTATGCGTTTCCCAAGCCGTCGGTTCGTATCGGCATGCTGCTTGAAGGCGTCGAGATCATGCAACGGATGTGGACCGAGGACGAAGTTTCGTTCGAGGGCAAGTACTACACCCTCAAAGGGGCGATCTGTCGGCCGAAACCAGAACAAGAGCCCCACATACCGTTCTGGATCGCCGGTGGAGGCGAAAAGCTCACCCTCAAGGTGGCAGCTCGATACGCCTCGTACACAAACTTCGGGCAGTCGGTTGAGGAGTTTGTGCACAAGTCGGAGATCTTGAAAGGGCATTGCGAGGACGTCGGAACCGACTTCGGCGCCATCGTTCGATCCACCAATTTCAATGTGATCTGCGAGGAGACCGAGAAGGAAGTTGAGGATCGTGTCTCCTGGATCAAGGATCATTTCCGGCCGTTCGTCCCGGCCGAGCGGATCAAACGCATGGATCGTGCGTGGCGGGTGTTTGCCGGTACGCCCGAGCAGCTCGTCGCCAAGCTGGGGCCGTGGGTCGAGGCCGGCCTGACCTACGGGATCGCCTATTTCGCCGAAGCAGCCTACGACACCTCGGGCCTGGAGCGCTTTGCCCGTGAGGTTGTACCGGCGCTGGCTTAGGAGACCTATGACCACGGCGCCTTTCTCTCCTCCCATCAAGCCCATGAAGGCCCGGGTGCGGGAAACTCCTCCGCCACCGCCCGGGTGGGTCTACGAACCCAAGTGGGACGGCTTTCGGGTCATAGCCTGGGGCGGTCCCGATCCGCGTCTCGACAGCCGCAACGGCAAACCGTTGCTGCGGTATTTTCCGGAGCTGCGCTCCGCCCTCGAACAGCTACCGTCGGGGACTGTGGTGGACGGAGAGGTAGTGGTGGTCGTCGGTGACGTTACCGACTTCGATGCGCTGCAACTGAGGATCCACCCCGCGGCGTCGAGGGTCGCTTTGCTGGCGGATGAGACCTCCGCCGAGTTGGTGGTGTTCGATCTGCTGGCGGATCGTGGAGAGGATCTGCGGAGGATCCCCTACGAGGAAAGGCGTCGGCGGCTGGAGTCCCTCTTCGCGAAGCTCCAGTTTCCCTGGCACCTCACGCCCGTCACGAGGGACCTCGACGAAGCAACCCGATGGTTCTCCGAGTATGAAGCAGCCGGGTGCGACGGCATCATCTGCAAACAACTGGACGGCGTCTACCAAGAGGACAAACGCGAATGGATCAAATGGAAACACCGGCGCGACGCCGACTGCGTCGTGGGCGGCTACCGGATCCACAAAGACGGAGACAAGATCGGCTCGATCCTGCTCGGCATCTACAACGACGACGGGGAGCTGCATTTCATCGGTCACTGCTCGGGGTTCAGTGACCAAGATCGGGTGGCGATCCTCGAACAGCTGGAGCAGATCCGCACCGACGACAGCTTCGGCGGCGGAGAGTACGTGCGGGTTCCGGGTCAGGAGAGTCGCTGGTCGGCCGGCAAGGACCTCGCCTGGATCCCGGTCGAGCCCGGCGTGGTGGTGCAGGTGAGTTACGACCAGCTCGAAAAAGGTCGCTTTCGTCATGCGACCAGATTCGAGCGGTGGCGATCCGACAAAACCGCCGCAGAGTGCACGATGGATCAGCTGGTGAGGCCAGAAGGTGTTGGGTTTGGGGAAGTAGTGGGATAGGCCGCCTCCGGCGGCGTACTTCGTACTCGGTACTGCGTATTTCGACGCGGGAGCAGGGGGGATGGAGACTACGAAGTACGGTCGGGCCAATCCCGACTCATTCCCAGTTCTCTTTGCGTATCTTGGAGGGCTGGACGCGGGGCGGTTCGCCGGGCATCTTCGGGTAGTGCGGTGGCCACGGCGCATCACCGATGCCCTGTTCTTCGTCGGCGGCCACCATTCCCAGCAACCCTTCCAAACGCCCGGCCGACTCGTCGATCCCTTCTGTGAGGTCGCCGACGGTGGACCAGCGATCCCGGAAACTCATCAGATCCATGGCCCGGTGGTCGATGTCGTCGAGCTCATCCCAGTTGAACGGGGTCGACACCAGTCCCGTGTGCCGGACGCTGTAGGCGCTGGCAATCGTCTTGTCCCAGGCGTTCTGGTTGAAATCGATGAAGACCCCATCCCGCTCTTCCTTCCACCAGGCTGTAGTGGCTAGTTCGTGGCGGCGTTCCACCTCACGGGCCAAGGCCAGGGCCGCTCTGCGGACCTGGTAGAAGTCCCACTCCCGTTGCACCCGAACGTAAATGTGGATCCCGCGGTTGCCCGACGTCTTCGGCCAGCCGGCCAAACCCAGTTCATCCAAAAGCTCCTTGACGGCGAACGCCACACTCCGGGCAGCCTCGAAATCATGACCTTCGGTTGGGTCGAGGTCGACGCGCAATTCGTCCGGATGGGTCAGGTCGTCGGCGCGGGCGTTCCAGGGATTCAGATCGAGGCAGTTCATCTGCGCCATCCAAATGACGTCGCTCTCGTTCAGCGGAGCGAACATCTTCCCGGGGCGCGCCGAAGGGAATGTGACGTCCACCAGGTTGTGGGCGCCCTTGGGCCGCTTCACGAACAGGGGCCGCTCGGTGACGCCACCATTCCAGCGCTTGAGCAGACTCGGTCGGTTGAACACCCCTCGCAGCGCTCCGGTTGCGCACAGCAGGTAATGCTCGACGACGTCGAGTTTCGTCCAACCCTGAGCCGGGAACATGACCTTGCCCGGACTGGTGATTCGGATGGTTCGCCCGGCGACTGCAACGGTCGTCTCTTCGGTTGCCATGAGTCCCAGGATACGGAAGGCGCCACAAAACGTCCGGTTCGAGTTCCTCCTCCTGACCCCCTCGGCTGCCTACGCTGGTCACCATGACCCGCCACACCAAGATCATTGCCACGATGGGACCGGCGATTGCGTCGGCCCAAATCGTCGAAGCTCTCGTGGCCGCTGGCATGGACGTTGCCCGCCTCAACTTCTCCCACGGCACCCACGACGACCACCGCCGCTACGCCGATTGGGTCCGGGAGGCCTCCGCCGCCGCCCAACGGCCCATCGCCCTTCTCCAGGACATACAGGGCCCCAAGATCAGGACCGGCACGTTTGCTCAGGGCGGGTTGGAGCTAGAACCCGGGGACCAAGTCCTGGTGCGTCCCGGAAGAGGGATGGCGGAGCCCGGCCAGATCCTGGTTGACTACGACTATCTTCTCGACGACGTCGATGTCGGCGACATCATCGTCCTCGCCGACGGTCTGCTGCGCCTCGAGGTCACCGCCAAGGACGAAGTGGGCTTGATCGCCGAGGCCATCGAGTCCGGCATGCTCGCCGACCGTAAAGGGGTTGCCTTCCCCAAGTCGAAGCTGCGGGTGGGGGCCATCACCGACAAGGACCGTCGGGACCTTGAGTTTGGCAAACAACTCGGTTTCGACTTCGTCGCCGCTTCATTTGTTCAGTCGGCTGCGGAGATCGAGGAAGTGGCCGAACTGGCCGGAGGGTCGACGCCGGTCATCGCCAAGATCGAACTGGCCGCCGGTTATGAGAATCTAGACGCCATATTGGAGGTAGCCCAGGGGGCGATGGTAGCCCGGGGCGATCTGGGCGTTCAGTTGCCACTCGAACAGATCCCTGCCGTACAGTTCGACATCCTCGCCCGTACCAACCGGGCGGGCCTGGTTTCGATAACGGCAACCGAAATGCTGGAATCGATGATCGCCTCTATCCGTCCCACCAGGGCAGAAGTCACCGATGTGACCAATGCGGTCCTCAACGGTACGGACGCGGTGATGCTCAGCGGCGAAACGGCGATTGGGAAGAACCCGGTTCGAACAGTGGCGGCGATGAATACGATCTGCCGGGAGGCGGAGAACTGGCCGGCTCCAAGGGAGGAGGCCAGAGCCGCATTCATGGCCAGGCATCCGACATTCGCTTCGGCGACGGCCAAGGCCGCGGTCGACGCGGCCACAGACCTCAAGATCGAGACCATCGTTGCGTTTACCGAAACGGGAAGCACCGCGCGGCTGCTCTCCAAATATCGCCCGACCGCCCAGATCATGGCGTTCACGCCGGAACCATCGACGCTGCGTCGTATGGCTCTCTACTGGGGAGTGATACCAAACAGTTTCGTTCGGCTCGAACACACCGACCTTATGATCTCCACGGCGGAACAGGCCTTGCTCCGGATGGACACGTGCAAGGTAGGAGAAGGGGTTGTCATGGTGGCCGGAATCCCCCCCAACCAGAAGGCCTCGACCAACCTCATGAAGCTACACACCATCGGCGAAGCCACCGTCGGGACCCCTCTGACGGATTAACGCAGCGCCCCCCGAGCTTTGCAGTGCTACACCCCGGACCTTGCCCGCCACGGGACTAGAGTCCTTGCGCACCACACCCGGGAGCTGCACAGCATGGGTCAGACGATCGAGGTCAAGAGCGTCGTACTGGGCGAGGTGGCCCTCTTCGACACGGACCGGACCATTACAGGACAAGACGGTCTGGGGTTCGAGTCCACGGCGGCGGTCGACGGTGGCATGACCGCCGCTTCCCGTCTGGCCGCCAGTTTGTTCGCCAGCGATGCTGCCATCGACCACGTGTTCGTTCTTTCGAATGAAGTAACGGTTCGGCGCACCGGCGGGTGGAGCAACGAGAACGAGGGGGAGGCGGCCGCGGTAATTCGCGACTTCTTCGTCTTCTACGAGGAGAACCGGGGAGGGCCGGGGGAGACCGTTGAGGGCTAGCCGCCGGTCGTGGTAGTGCTGCCAGCGGTCGTGGTGGTGCTGCCAGCGGTCGTGGAGGTCGTCGTGCTTCCCGTGGTCGTGGTGGTCTCCTCGACGGGGCATTCTTCGACGTAATCGGGGTGTTCGGCGGGGAGCATGCAGGGATGTACCTCAACCTCGCGCGGCTGAGCGCGATACCGTACCGGCCAGGACTCCTCATCCACCGTGCGGTCCGCGTGGGTGATCGTGCGGTTGACGGTGACCGACCATCCAGTTCGGCCGCTCTCGAGGACCTTCTCCACGCCAGGTTCGAGAGTGTCATTGGCAAGGTATTCGACGGTCGGTTCCGCGAAGGAGTATCGACCGGATACCTCTGCTTCCACCACATATTCGGTGCCGTCGCCCTCGGAGGGCACCGTCAACAGAGTCACCCCTCCGCTTTGCTCACCGATCACGATGCGGCCGCCGTTGTTTCCGTAGAAGCTCACTGTGATCGACGTGTCAGAATGTGACGTGCGGATCAAGATTGCCGAATCACGGTTGTTGCGAAACTCGAGATTGGGAACCGGCCACGAAATCGTCGCCTCGATACCCTCGGGGTATCGCGAGAAGTAGTAGCTGTGAGCGGTGTGGTTGATGTCTTCGTAGCCTCCCCAAAACACGGCGTTGTAGAACGTGGTCGCGAACTGACTGACGCCCCCGCCGATCGTGTCCACGATCTTGCCGCGGATGATGGTCCCGGCCGGTTTGAATCCGCGTTCTCGCGTCCGCTCGCCGACCAACTCGTTTAGTGAGATCGACTCGCCTGGTTTGACGATGGTCCCATCGACGATGTCGGCAAACAACTGGATGTTGTCGACCCGGCTCTCGCAGCAGCCGTGATAGGTCGTGAAGCTCGATACCAGGTGCTTTATGTCCAATGCCTCGGCATCTTCCGTAGTGAAATCCGGCTCCGTCCCGTCCTGGAAGGGAAGCTCTCCTTGCCGGGATCCGGCCAGAGCCGCGCCCTCGAGGGCGGCGGTCGCCAGTACCGGGTCGATCTTCGTGCCGGGCATCCCCGGCACCACCGATACGGTGTGGTCTTCGTCTATTTCGAAGGATGCGTCGACCGGCGGCAGCTCCAGGTCCGGGCGGAAGGGAGCAATCATTCCCTCTACCACTTCGGGGTCGAAACCGATCTCCAATCGCGCGTCCGAGTTGGTGATCAGGTCGCTGACGAGGGCCCCGGCAAGGTCGTCAACGGTGAAGGTCACCGAGATGGGAGGATTGACGCGGGAGAGCACCACCGGCCCGGAGAGCATCTTCTCCGCCGTTCGCAACGCCTGATCGACGTCCTCGTCGGTGAGGGCCGGCGAGGCCGGGGCGATTTCAAGTACGCCAACTTCGCGGTCCCGGACGGCCAGCGTCTCCAGCACTGTTGCAGTGGCCGAGTCGATGGCCACCCGCCGTCCGTCCCGGGGATACTCGGCTACCGGCGTGACGCCGTCGACCGCGATGTCTCCATCGAACGGCGGATCCGAGATATGTTCCTTCGACCAATCCGCCGCCACCGTCGCAAATGCTTCTTCGTCGAGGCCGACGGGCAGCTCGAGGTCCTCGTCCGCGAACAGGTGGGTCCACCACCAGCCGAATTGTTTGAAGATCGAACCCGAACGACCAACCTCCAACGCCGCCTCGGTGGCCGCGACCTCATCGGCGAAGAATCCGATTGTTTCTGGTTCGAGGGTGAGCGTGGTGTTATTGAGTTTGAAAAAGGCAGGAGCGGTGACCAGCTCGTCCTCAAAGGCCTGGAGTGCGGTGCGCGCTTCTTCCGAATCCATTCCCGACAGGTCGATTCCCCCCACCGTCACGTTGCGGAGTACCTCGTCGGCGTGTACTGCCCGGTCGATTCCAAACGCGGCACCGACGAACAGAGTTATGCCGACGAGGGCGGCAAGCGCTATGACGAGGAGACGGACGTTGCGTGACATGGTGATAAATAGCCCCGGCAGACCGCCAGTGTAGCCGTTACCGGCCATACGACTAACCGGCGGATACCATCTGGGAGTGTTCGATTTTCCGACGATCGCGCCCGGCGATCCTATTCGAATCTCCGCCTCGACGTTCGTTGCCTACCGGCAGTGTCCCGACAAGGCGCTGGCTCGTCTGCAAGGTGAGTGGGGACCGGAAAGCCGGGCGGCCTTCTCGGGAAACTTGGCCCATCGATTGTTTGCCAGACACCTCAGCGGGACTCCGATCGAGGGCGAGGACTTTGGCCAGGTATGCCGCAGTGAAATCGGAGGATCCAACCTCAACTACAAGCTCGGGGCACTCGGGCTGAAACCAAGCGAGCTGGGCAAGGTGATCGACGAGGTCGGCGCCGTCTACGAGCGTTTCAAGAAGATGCCCGTCGAGGGCTTCGTGGGCGCGGAAGTGTCGCTGATCGTCGAACCCGCCGAAGGAGTCACCCTGGTTGGATCCGTTGACGCGGTGTTCGTCGGGGAAAGCGGAGTCCGGCTGATCGATTGGAAGACCGGCGAACTGGGGGAGGTCGTCAACCAGCTGCACTTCTACGCGTTGTTGTGGGCACTCGAGCGGGAGGAGTTGCCACAAGCCGTGGAGGCTGTGTCGGTCAAGACCGGCGAAAGGGTTTCCGAAGTCCCCAGCTCCGGCATGGTGACGGAAACGGCCGAGCAGGTGGTGGAGATGGTCGGGCAATTGCGTTCAGCCTTTGGCGAGGGCAGGGGCATCGAGCGGCGGGGTGGGCCATGGTGCAAATACTGCCCGCTGCTCGACTCGTGCACAGAAGGGCGAGCCGCCGCCAGTCTGGGCGTGTGAAAAGCGGTGGTGGTTGGTCGGGCCGCCTCCCTGTAGTCAGTCGGTCGGCCGGTCGGCCGCCCTCTCAGGAAACAAGGGGGCAGAGACTGGTAACGGCCTATCAGTCTTCGTGCTCCTCGATGTCGGGTTTGAGGACACCGTTTTTGCATTGAACCTTCAGCTTGGATTCATGGTCGCCGCCGGCTTCTTCGAACTTGATCTCGAGTTCGCGAGGTCCTGCCGACTCTATTTCGACTTGATAGCCGGGGTTCGGAGCGTACGTGGCGAGACTTACGTCGTCTCCCGCGCACCGGACCGCTGCCCAGCCGCCGACCAAATAGAACGTATCTTCGTAATTGGTCGTTGCAGCGGTGGTCGTCGTCGACGAGGTCGCGGGTACCGAAGTGGTGGTCACCTCCGGCTGCGTCGTCGTGGTGGTTTCGGCCGTCGTGGTGGTTGTGAAAGTGGCCGGTGGTTGCGTGGTGGTCGTTGTGGGCGCCGTCGTTGAGGTAGTCGTCTCCAGGGCGAGCGTGGTCGCCACTCTCGACGGACGGTCGGTCACCTGATCACGCACCAGCGCAACCGCCTGTGACGCCAGCAGCATGGCCAGTGATGTGGCGGCGATCCACGCGGCTACCAGCCCGACTCTCTTCCTGTTCATGCCCCAAGTATGGACCGGGACGAGCCTCAACGAGCC
>Ga0224512_10005511_pt1 | contig 10409 bp, 20 predicted proteins | sample SF_May12_sed_USG_4_FD_169103 | JGI IMG/M metagenome (GOLD analysis project Ga0224512, IMG submission 169103) | Sediment microbial communities from San Francisco Bay, California, United States - SF_May12_sed_USGS_13 | ecosystem: Environmental > Aquatic > Marine > Sediment | place: USA...
ACAAGTCACCAGCATAATGCCTTGATTTCCCCAATAGATTTTATTTTCAGATGTTTCCTTGCTCAGGCCGACCCAAGACACAACGGAGCGGATTTGCGCAATAGCTGGGTTCGATACTGCCTGATTATCGCTGGAGCGTGCTTTCGCTTCGACAAGTTCGCGCTCCAACTGCACCAGCTCCGCCTTCAGCGATAACCGATTCGATGCATTGGCCTTGGCGGCAATCGCGGCGGCGATGGCCTTGCAAACCCGTTCTGAGCTGGCGACTGTTGTATTTGTGCACTCCTTGGAGCGCTGCCAGATATTCCGACCGCGTTCGGTTTCGTTCTTGAGTGCCAACACCTGCGCGTCATAAGCGTCCGGTGACAGATAAGTCGAGCGCCATTGTGTGGTCGCGCGGATCTCTGAAATACGCTTTTTAAGCCGTGTGATTTCGTGGCGCGCGTCTTTGGCCGTGTTGTTGACGTTCAGGCTGCGGATCATCGATCCATCGCGGATCGATGCTGACACACCATAATCCGTGACGACGTTGACAAACCCGCAAAATGATCCGAGCACCACCCATTGCAGCGCCATGACATGCCGGCCGTTGGCTTCGTGACGGGCGGCAAGCAAGAAAAACCTTCCCACGCCCCTTGTAATCATGGCGAACACAAGAGCCTGCAGGATGCCAAGAAGCGGCACGTCGGCGGCCAGCGACCATCCGAACCACGCCGTCAGGCACATCGAGGCGTTGATCAGCACAAATCTGATGATGTCGAGTTCGGAAAATCGCATCACGTTCGCACAGCTAAGCTGTGTCCTCTGTCAAACGCGATACAAAGTGCAATGATTACGCGGCCTTAGCCGCGTCTACGTTTCCCACCGGCTTCTCGTCATCGGCGGCGGTCCTGCTACACAAACCGGCCAGCATGACTTCGGCCGTTACGCCCTTGATACCTAAACGGCGGCAAGCTTCGATCACAGCCGGCCAATGTCGCACGCCGATGCAATTACGCTGCTGCTGCTTGCGTGCCGCCTCGTATGGTATGCCTGTCTCCCGCGCAAACACGGCAGCGTTCCCGAATGCAGCAATAATGTCACGGTGGGTCCTGATCATGATGCTATTTGTATTTGCGCCGTTTTTTCCCGTCAAGGGTTCGGTTATGATGTGCTCAAGAAAAACTTTCCCCGTGTCTCTTTTTCACAGTTGACAGACCCACCGAACGGGACTAATTGTCCCGTTATCGGACACCAGCCCCCAATTACTGGCGCTCCGATCCGGAACCCGGCAAGGCGGGGTGCCGGTCGCGGCGGAGGCCAGAGGGCAGTCATTGGCGGGCTTCCGCCGCGAACACATCAACAGGAGCACGACACATGCAACTCATTACCAAAGACAACCTAAGAGAATTGAAAGCATTTTTCGTCGAGATCGAATTCTTTGAAAATGGCGTTGCGGGCGGATACGGCGCGCAATCAGCGGCGCTCGAAGTTGACGACGATGACCGGCTAATCGGCGTCTGGGCCGAAGTCACGCAATGGGATAACAAGCGGCGCGAATTGAAATCACGCGGCTATGTCAATCTGATCGAGTCAAACAATCAATTCGGACTGGATTTGGCGGCGGAATTTCAGCGGCGCTTCGACAATGGCGCGTTCGAATTTGATCTGGAAAAGGCTAAGGAATTCCTGCCCGCATTTTCGGAATACCGGACTAACGCGCGTATCAGCTTACGAGACGCGCGGCGGCATTATCTGCAGTCGGTGCTGTAATGACATTCCGTCAAGTCGGCGCGGTGTATCTGATTGTCGGCGTTCTATTTCTGATTGTGATCGGAGGCGTGTTTATTTCTGTGGTCTGGATAATCACGCACATCCTAATGGCTCTGTACACACTAACTCGCCTTATCATCGGAGTATGAAAATGGATTTGACCCGACGACAAACAGCCGGGCTGACCGGTTTCCTATTCGCGTGTGCGTTTTTGTTGGCCATCCTCGTCATCGAGGTTTTGGGAGCGCCTTCGCAATGGACATTCACTGGCACCACCGTCTCGGATACCTCGCCGCCCTTGTGGCCTGCGCAGGTATCCCAGCAGCTATCTATCTAATCTACATAATCACAGGAGCATGACTATGGATTGGATTGCCATAACGGGCCTATGCCTTATCGGCATTGGCACCGTCTGGATTATCGGAGCCTTGATAGTAATCGGAGTAATTGAATGTCTCGAAAAGATCTCATGCAGATTGCATATTTCTCGCTGCCCATCGGCGCAATCGTCATCTTGGCCGGAGTCGTCTTGCTCCTCGCTGGTGCGTAACGCGGCAATGAGGAGGATTTGATCATGCCACGAACTCAAGCTCACGAGACGCCTTCAACGCTTACCGTTGCACGGAGGTTTGTATTCGGCGGCGGTGACGATAGCAATGTTATCACTCATCCGTCCGTTGACCCGCTCAAGATGGGCAAAACAGAACGCGAGTTGGCGTCTGAACTCGTGCAGATCCAAACCACAGTCGAACAGATCAAACGCGCTGCGGCGCATGATATTGCGGAGATCTGCCGCGATCGCGATCAGATGCTGTCTGACTGTACTAACCGGTACAACACACTTAAGGCACAAATCGACGACGTGCGATCCGAACTCGGCTCGTGGGTTTCACAACATGGTGTCAATGGCACTCCGGTGCCAGTTCCGCCGCTTGACGTCCCCATCGCAGCGCCTGTTATCGAGACAATCGACGGCGCGCCAGCACTTCCAAAACAGGAGAAAACCGCATGACCATCGCCCCGCAAACCAAGATTTCAAACATTGTCGGCGACATCATCGCGGCCGGGTTTCCAAAGGGCCCGACGCTCGCCCGGGCCGTGACAGATGCCGGCTTTGGAACCGTGTCGAAGATCCGACGTGCCACCGACGACGAATTGCGCCGTGTTCCGGGAGTTGGGCCGCGTGCGCTGGTTGTGCTGCGCAAAGTCACGAAGCAGGGGGGGAAGTAACATGAGCACAGAACAGCAAGCCGCTGATATCGCCCGGCGCATCTTACCGCGTGAAGCGGATGCAGCTGCGGCGCTGATTGCCAACGTCGGCGACATCCTTGCCGGTGATGAAACTGCAATCAGCGATGCGATCGAAGGTGAAACCAATCTGATCGAACTCGTTATCACGATCGATGCCCGACTGCAGACGCTTGACGCGATGATTGCCACGCTGGACGAACTAACAAAACAACAGCGCGAGCGCCAAGGCCGGCTCAAGAAACAACGCGAATTCTTGCGGACGGCTGTTGGATCGGCAATGGATCATGCCGGATTGAAAAAAATCGAAACCGGGATCGGCACGATTTCCGTTCGTGCGGTTCCGCCATCCGCCATCATCACCGACGAAAGCGCCCTTCCGGCTGTGTTCCTACGCACCAAGGTCGAGGCCGACAAGGCCAAAATCACCGCCGCGCTGAAAGAAGGTGACGACGTACCCGGCGCACAACTGTCGAACGGCGGGCAAACAATATCGATCAGGAGAACGTAACGATGGGCGAGATTGCGATACTGAAGTCCGACAAGCAGGTTGAACTGGTGCGCAAAACGGTTGGCGCCGATCTACTACCCACCGAGTTTGACCAGTTTATGCACATGGCGCGGCTATGGGGATTGGACCCGCTGCGCCGGCAGATCTATGCCATCGTCTACAACAAGGACAAGCCGGCCAAGCGGCGCGTCACGTATGTCACCGGGATCGATGGATCGCGGTCGATTGCCGATCGCACAGGCACGTACAGGCCGGGCGAGCGATCGGTTGAGCGCTGCGAGCGCGATCCGCTGTGTAATCCGCAAGGCATCCTGTCGGCGACCGCCAGCGTGTGGAAACTCGCGAATGGCGAATGGCACGAATTCACCGAAACCGTCGATTGGGAGGAGTTCGCGCCGGTTCGCGAAGAATGGGCCTACGACGAACAACAGGGCAAGCGTGTTCCAACGGGTCGGTTTGAACTCGACAAATCTGGCATGTGGGGTCGCATGGGAGCGACGATGTTGAAGAAGTGTGCAGAGCAACAGGCGTTGCGTCGCGGCTGGCCCGACGCGTTAGGAGCGCTGTACATCACCGAGGAACTCGACCAAGCCAACATGATCGACATCACGCCGACCGAACAAGTCGAGCGGGCGGCACAGTCGGAACGTCTCGCACGGATCGGCGGGCCGTCACTGTCGGTTGACTGGTGCGACGGCGAACCGTTGCAGCCCGTGCCGATCGGGCAATTCCATGATCGTGTACTGGAATGGTTGCGCGATCAGTCCGAAAATTCAGACAAAATCCGGCTGTTTCGCGACCGTAACGGAACGACGGCGCTGCGTGAATTCTGGGCGCATGACAAGGCGGCCGCGCTGGAACTCAAGAAAGCGTTCGAAGCGGCTGAGAAGGCCACGTCATGACCTGCCCGTTTCCAGATCTCGGCTGCTCTGAACTCGGCAAACTCCCGAAAGGGCGTAGCCCAGATCAACACCGCCGGTTTTTCGGCCTCATCAAAGCCGCGTTTGAAAACTGGCCGGAGGCTGAAACCTTTCAACCCGCCACGCCGCTGCACCTGCGGAAATGGGCGGCAGTAAAGGCGGGATGGTTTTACATCGTCAGCAACGAGAACCCGAACTACGCGCGGCAAGCGGCGGAATTCGCTATGCAGGTGTTGCGCCAGCACAACGAGCCCGGCTGGATTGTCGAACGCCGTGGCCAAATCGCACTCGTATCCGCGCGGTCGATTTCCTACAAGGACATGAGTCATCAGAACGCGTGCCGCGTGTTTTCGGCGGCGGAAGACATACTATGCGAAATCCTGGGTTTTCCGAATGGCGACGCGCTGCTTGAGGCCGCGAAACAGGCGAGGGCGGCATGAACGGCCGCAACACGATCATGACGGCACGCGATCATCAAATCGAGCGCATGTGCACGATGCTGCGTCAGGGTTACTCCAGCGGCCGGATTGCGGAGCGCAGCAACATTAGCGCGAAGCACATCTCATATTGTCGCGAGCGCAACCTCATGACACCGACCGCGATCTACATCTGGAGAGTGCACAGGAATGGAACCCGTCCCGCGACAGACAAGCCGAATCAGACAAATGTGCTTTGAGCGTTGGTACATCGAACAGGACGGCAGAATCTACCTGCCGTGCCACTGCGACGCCTGCGGCGGACACCCGTTCGACCCGGCACGAGAGAAGTGGGAGGCCGCGCATATGGTCCCCCGCGCGCTCGGCGGGTCGGACGGGTCAGAAAATGTCAGGCCGATGCGATACAAGTGCCATCGCGGCGAGACGTATAACAAAGACAATCCGGGGATGGCGGACGGCCGGCGGGTTTCACGGAAGTACTATGGCGTCAAACGATCGGGAAAATCCAGATAACGACAGGAGAAATGAAATGGCACCGCAAGTTAACCTGAAAATGCGATTTGCAATTGCAAAACTGCTCGAAGAACATACGGTTCTCGACGGTAAATACGTCGTTTTTAAAGACGGTTGGAGCGATGAGCGAATTGCCGAAGTGATCGGGTGCCGACCCGGAAACGTTGTCGGCACGCGCAAGGCGGTTTTAGGCGGGCTGAAACCCTCGCAGAATAGCTCATACACGGGCAATCAGTACACCCGCGTGTCAGAAACGCTTGCTGAGCATGAACGCCTGCTTGTCGAGTTGGACAATCGCGTGTCCAAGATCAATAGTCACATCCATCACATCAAGCTGGCAATGGAAAGCCTGAAGGATCACGTCAAAGCCGTGCAACAAGACACGCAGAAACAGAGTGATCGAGTTTCTCGACGTGACACGCAACAGCTTTTAGCGAGCGCATACAATTCCGGCGAGAGTCCGAAATCTGCTGACTGGAAACCACCCAAAAAGCCATCATGGGTGCCGGACGAATGACAGACGACCTCACCCGCCGGCTAATTGCCCGGCAACATGCGATCGAGATAATGGATATGTTCGATCGCACGCCGCTTTGGCGGATTGTGAAACTGCGACGGCTTGACCGGATGTTTCGCGATGCCGTTGAGAGGATGAAACCACGCGTTGAAGATGCGGGCAAATCACTGTAGACTATGAGTTGCGACGGTCCCCCGGATCATCGCCGCCCCGCCGATGCTTGCATGAGATTTGCATGGCTCTCCAGCAAGCTAGTCATCGGCGGGGCATTTTTTTGTCACGATGCATCAATCAGCATCGAACACGTATCCGCTGAGCGCAACCCGGACAACTGCAGACTTTGCTGCGGGCGTTATATTGCATCTCCGGCTTGACGTGTCAAGCGTTCAGTGTATATTAATCGCATGAGACACACAGATGCAGATATTCGCAAGGATCTCGAGCGCGCGATTAACGCGGCTGGGAGCCTGCGTCAGCTGGCCCGCGATGCCGGGCTGTCACCGGCGTTCCTCAGCCAGGTTCGAACCGGTCGCGCCCTGCCCGGCGAACGGCTGGCCGGCTATCTCGGGTATATCGACGACGGCAAACGATGGGTGCGCTCAAGCGTATAGTGCATTTTTGTCACTGTGTCACAGTATCGTGACACCGCCGCCCGCCGGCCACAATCAATCCATTCAAATCATATTACGCTGCCCGCAGTCCTGCAGCGTATCCGCAGATCATTGGCCAATGATACAGGACTGTAATCCATGAAACATCTAGCACTTGCGGCGCTGGCCGCATCCCTGCTGGGCTCACCGGCCGCGCTGGCCGCTGATCTTGGCGGCAACTGCTGCGCGGATCTCGAGGAACGCGTTGCCGAACTGGAAGCCACCACGGCCCGCAAGGGCAATCGTCAGGTGTCTCTGACCATCTCCGGTCATGTCAACGAGGCTGTACTTGCCTATGGTGGCGTTGACGGACTTGACACATCGAACGCGCGCGTGATCCCGAACACGGCGTCACAGACGCGGTTCCGTCTCAAGGGGCGCGTGAAGGTCAGCCCGCAATGGTCTGCCGGGTTCTTGATCGAGGTCGGCGTGGGTGACATCGCGTTCAATCCGGACACCGGCCGCGCGGAAATCAATCGCGACCTGGCCGTCAGACACAGCGCGCTGTATATCACGTCAAAAGCGCTCGGCACCGTCTGGCTCGGCCACACCAGTCAGGCATCGGACGGTGCGGCCCAAACGGACCTCAGCCGATCGAGCGTTGCCGGCTACATGCTGACGCTGGCCCCAATGGATTCCGCGCTTGTCGGATTTACGGTTCTGGCGTTCGACGGCGGCCGAAAGAACTTGGTCAAATGGGTATCCCCTATCGTGGCCGGGTTTGCCGTATCCGCCTCCTGGTCTGACGATGATACATATGACGTCGCGCTGCGGTTCGGGAAGGAATTCAACAACCTGCGTGTGGCCGGCGCCATTGCGTATCGGAGTGACATGGGCATCGCGTCCGGGCCGTTTGTGATCGAGACGCCGACCGACACGTTTGTCGTGTCCGGCTCAATTCACGAGATCAAATCGGGCCTGTTTGTTTCCGGCGCCTATGGGCATCAGGATTTGAGCGGTGTGGGCGTTGTAAAAGGCTGGGAGGGTCGCGCGGGCATTGAACTCAAGGCCGGCGGTGGCGCAAGTGTCACGCCGTTTGGGCGTTACATGGCGATCCAGATCGATGGCGCGGAAGTCGGCCGGCTGTACGGCGGTGGCATCGTGTGGTCATACAATGTTCTCGACGTTTACGCGGCGTATAATATGATCGAGATTGACGGGTCCGACGATATCAATGTCGGGTTTGTCGGCGCTAAGATCCGATTTTAAAATGGTCTGTCTGGCCGGGATGACTTCTCGGCCAGACTCCTTGCTGAGACTGACCGAAACGAAAGCGGACTAGAGGCGCAGCCTGCGAAAACTTGCGCCCCTAGCCCTCCAGAACTCGGAAGTCGATCCGATCGTGCCCAGTCATCTTCCGATCCGATATACCACTGCTTCGCCATTCGTGCAGCAATAGTATACATAATTCCACAGTTTCAAGTGGTCTCATGATCAAACAGTTGGCGCGCCCAGCTCTCGCCTTTGGCTGTCAATTGCACACCGGCTGCAGTGTTTTCGACAAATCCAGACGTGATCATTTCTCGGATTGTTTTGGCGTGATAGCTCATGGCCTGTGTGTCTTGCCCGAAGCGGACGGCCGGCCCGCCTGACATCAAATCGTTTGGCGTTCCACGCGCTGACAGTTGCCAGAGGATGTATACACTAGTCATTTTCCGCCTGCCCAGAACACCCATCCCGTTTGATTTTCGCAATCGCCCTCAGACGATGGCCTCATGATGTGATACATAATCGCCTCCTATTTTTGGGCATGCGCCATCGCGATACCATCGCACGCCGTTTCGATGCTGCTGTACATTGGCACGCCGTACCGTCTGCATGTTAGATCGACATTCCCGCGCCGCCAGAAGCCGTCAGGACACACGACGACCATCCGTCCAGACTGTGCGTGCAGGCCCAACTCCAAGAGCGTGATCGGGCTTTTTGTTTCTGGATCGAAATAACAGAGGATGACAGTCGCCAGTTCCAGACACGCGAGTTCCCACTCTACTTGCTCGCGAAATTGCGGATTGCTGGCGCACTGCACCCACGACGAATCCCAATCGTCGCGCCGTGGATCGAGCACAACTAGGCCAGCCGATGACAGCCGCTCACCTACTGTTTTCTGCCAATTCACGGCAGCGCCCATTTCGATGCTGCCACACAGGAAAACACTCTTGAGGTGCGGCGGTATAGGATGCGGCGCTTTGATGATCATCTGTCGCTCCCTAGTTTTTGTTATGGTGACAACAATTCATCGATGACCTCTTTCTCCCTGTCATTGAGCCACCTCAGTTGAAACCACTCGTCCACCATCACCTGTAGTTGGTCCCGATGATTTGTTGTTCCGAGGTAAACGCGATCGCCTTCATCCTCAAGATTGTCGGACACCTCCATAATCAGCGAGCCCATTTTCTCAAGCAGATCCGCCGTCTTCTCCAGCCCAATATCGTTAATTACCTCAAATAGTTTTTTGTCAGCCATAGTGCACTCCTATGTTCGTTGCGGCTTCCGCCCCGCAGGTCCGCGAGATGGATCTCCTAATTCATATGCTATGATCCGCCGCCGCATCGTCTGATACGGGATGCCGGTTTTCCGTTCGAATTCCGCGTTTGTCACATCCGTCCGCCGCCATAACGGCAGCGCCTTGCGAACGCGCGTCCTGCTGTACTTCGCGCGCGCTGCGCCTCTCATACCGGCCCGCCGCGCGACGTCTGACGGGTGGCCTTCTTTTTTCGCGGCTTCCGCGATCATGGCGACAACATCTGATGCACGTGACGATTTACGGCCGTCCCCGTCGATAATAACCGCGCCGATCTTATGCACGCGATCAATGACCTTGCGCAGACGGGGCGGATAACTGCTGATCACGCGGAGCGTCGGCACTGCAACAACATCCCCGCGATAACGCAGAGACGCAATAACCGCATCTATGTCCTGGCCGTTTCGGCCGTCATCTTCATAAACCTCATCGGGCCGTAGAGACGCAATCGCGGCAAGCTGCACGTCTCGCGGACGTCGCTTTGTCGGTCGAATGTAGCCGCGCACTGATGTTGGATGCCCATTTCTCATGTCTCTATATATCGCAGTGTTAAAAACGTTGTCAACTGCAGAATGAGTGTTGACAACGTTTTCGGCACTCTCTATGTTGTGAATATCAGCACAGGAGATAGACAGATGCAATCTGACCCGCGCCGATCTGACCCGCGCCGATCTGGTCGGCGCCAATCTGGCCCGCGCCAATCTACCGCTTTTGATTCGTTCGGACGGCTACACTCACTTCTGCCAACAAAGATCAGCTAGAACTCTGTTCATTAAGGCCGGTTGCCGTGAATTTACAAGCGTCGAGGCTGCCCGCACGCATTGGATGGGTCACGAGCGAGGCGTTAACTGCAAGCTTTGCCGACAGTCGCTGATGTGGCTGGACATGATCCAAACGCTGCTGCCCAGCGCAGAAATAAGCGAGGCAGCAGAGTAACAAAGAAGGCCACTTAAATGACCAGCATCCACCCGAAACCAACCGAATTCACCGAAGATGAAGTGAAGACTGACAATATCCTCCGGTACTTCCATTACGCGCACCTGCCGCCAGCGTTACAAGATCGTTCCAAGCCGTTTTGCGATTTGGCTCGGCACATCATCGATACGACGGATCGCAATCCGGAACGCACCGTGGCGCTGCGAAAATTGCTTGAGGCGAAGGACGCGGCCGTGAGGGCGGGCGTATGACAGACAAAGGATATTTTCGAGACTGAAACCGCGATTGTGAAGTAGATTAGGAATTGGAACGAAAAGGCCGGGAAGATGAAACCTAAGCACGCGCACGTCACTATAAATGGTCGCCCGCTCTGTGATTTCGGCATGTGGGGCGATGCGCTCATG
>Ga0224512_10005512_pt1 | contig 10408 bp, 10 predicted proteins | sample SF_May12_sed_USG_4_FD_169103 | JGI IMG/M metagenome (GOLD analysis project Ga0224512, IMG submission 169103) | Sediment microbial communities from San Francisco Bay, California, United States - SF_May12_sed_USGS_13 | ecosystem: Environmental > Aquatic > Marine > Sediment | place: USA...
GCAGGACTCTGACGAAGCTATCAAGAAAGACATAGTCCTGCTTTGGCACGACGTTCGACGAGTGGTGACCGGTGCTGACATCCTGGGCCGATTGCTCGATGGGATAACAACGCCGCAGAGAGCGATTGAGTCAGAATCATAATACCCACGGCACTATCAGCGAGCACTGCTCACATAAGACGTCCATGCGGTAACTAATGTGAGGCTAAAATTGAGGATACTCAGAAAGCCCACCTGAATCAGTTGGTTACTTTTGGGTGCAATAACTCATCGAAATCGGTGGTCACAAGACCAAGGAAATCAATCGGTTATACGAGTGCCCCTCTCGGCGACTCCGATTGGGAAGCTGATGTCCTACCATTGAACGACACCCGCTTTTCAGGAAGTTAGGTCTCACTTGGGCCTGGCTGAGCATAAGAGTGAGAGTACTTGGATTCTAAGCGATTTCACGGTGGATGGAGAAGATATCAAGAAACCTTACCTACCACCCTGGCAAAACGGTGACCGGAAATTCCCACTAGGCATTCGCCGCGAACCGAATCTTGCGTACTTTCGAGAGGTTCGCAGATTTTTTCGCCTGCCAGAGGTCATAGTTGTCCTGCATAGCCAGCCAGCTTTCCGGAGACCGGCCAAGTGCCATTGACAGGCGCAGCGCCATCTCGGGGCTCACAGCACTGCGCTCGGAAACGACACGCGCCAAGGTGGAGGCAGCGACGCCCAAATTCTCAGCCAACGATCTGATACTCAGATCAAACGGCTCAATATATGTTTCCCGGATAAACTCGCCCGGGTGCGGCGGATTATGCATAGCCATCAATGATAGTCCTCGTAGTCCAACACATATACGTTCCCGTCTCTAAACTCGAAGGTAAGTCTCCAATTTCCGCTGACCCAGATCGACCACCGATTCTTTGCCCGTCCTTTGAGCGGATGCAGCCGATAACCAGGCACATCCATATCGTCAATTACCCGCGCAGTATCCAGAGCTACCAGTTGTAATCGAAGTCGGGCCGCATGTTTGGCCTGAATACCGGACTTGCTTCCTGTCTCATAGTAGCGCCGAAGGCCTTTGTGCTTGAACGACTTGATCACCGACGAAGTATAGCGCGTTGCGCATCACGCAACAATCGCTGTATTTAGGAATTTCTTCGAAGAATGAGCAAACACCCCCTCGTCGTGGGCCGGCCCTTTTCATTTTGGTAGCGGGGGCAGGATTTGCACTGTTCCGACAGTACTCAAACGCGTCCGCTTGAAATAGCTAAAACCGACCTAACCGACCATACCTGGGTCCCCCGATTGTCCGGTTTCCCGAATATTCTATGGTTTAATGAGGCGGTTATGTGTCGTCCAAGTTACTCTTCGGAGTGTCAACCGTGCGTACTTCGCTTTTCCGCAAATTTGGATGGGTATTGGCCGAGCTCTTTCTCAATCCCGGAAGACTAAGAGATGACTATCGTTAGAATATATCTGCTAGCTTTCGTCTGTTTCGGCATTGTTGCTGTGGCGAACTCAGCGGAGAAAGGTGACACCGGGATCGCCCCGACGGCTGCAAATACGGAATCGTCGAAACTGCTTGCAGCCATCCAGTCACAGCAGGAGTTAATCGAGTCGCTTCAGCGTCAAAGAACCCGGGACATGATGGAATTGGAGAGAGCCAGGGCGGATCAGCCCCAGAAACCCAAGAGGGAGGGCTGGGAAGACCCCGAGGAGTTTCAGGCGAAGATGACCAAGCATCGGGCGGCCGTGCAGGCCGCGGAGCATGATCTAGTTGACGCCCAGAAAGCCGTGAAAGCCAGGGACAAAACGATATACCGGGAGCGAACGAAACTGGCCAAGCTGCAAAGTCAGTTGCCGGCGGCCAGAAAGCACGACGAGGAAGAACGGCGACGCGTACTCGAGAGGGAGCGGCAAGGGTTAAAGTCGAAGAAGCCGTGACACCGATTAATTGAGTCGAGTAAGAAAAATGAACTGCCAAAAGACAATCAAACCGGCCTATTGGTACTTTTTGCCCGTCATCCTGCTATTGGCTTGGCAGGTGGCTGATGCATCCGAGCCTAAGACAGGTGACGACTGTTATCAAAAAGGCGTCCTGGACAGGCAATGCCTTTCCGCTCACCAGCAACGCACCGATTCCGCAGTGCGCGATTACTATCAGAGTCTGCAGAAGAGCTTCGAGCAGTCCATTCAGTATGGCCGAGACAACCCATCGGACCCGGACGACCCCGGCGGCAATGAGTGGTTCGAACAACGGCTGGAAATGTTATTGAAATCCCAAACGCTTTGGCTGGAGTATCGAGATACCGTATGCCAGGTGCACGCACACGAGTATCAACACGGTAGCCTGGCATGGCCGGTTAAGATGACTTGCCTTATTGAATTTAACGAAGCGCGCTTGCAGCAGCTCCAGAATATCTACAACCCCGAAACAGAGTAGCCCCACCGAAACTCATCAAGATCACCACTCTACTCGACCGGTGACTGTCGGCCGAAAAGGCCTGCCACGAAACGAGTATGCCTCCAGGCCGTCAGGTATGTCGGACTCATCTCGCAAAGGAGTGTGATAGTTACGCTCACCGTGCTTCTTCACAACATAGATGCAGTTGTAGTCGTTAGCGTTCGCAAGCATGTCTGCATCCCCGCCCATGCCATACGTTGGTTCGATTCGCACCTCAAGCTGTCCATAGAAACTGCCATCGTCGTTGAACGGAATTTGCGCTGATCCCATACCGACTCCCCCGTGATGTAAACCGTTGACATAGCACTCGACGTGCGCTGCCTCGACTTTGCGCAAATCTACCTGGGTAGCTATATCGATCCGTAGAATCAGATGGGCGGCGTTCGCGGCCCCAGACGAAGTCAGAAAAATCAGCCCTGCAATCAAAATAGCTGTTCTTCTCATGGCAATGCTCCGTTAATCTCTATCGTTTGTATCTTGAACACGTACTCGACTACCTGATGTAAACAAAGATGGATCCGCCATCGATGATCACGTTACCTTCCCGGAGTCGATCGCGCGCCTGGAGAAAACGCAGGTCTTCGTTAGCCTGCACTTTTCTCACTTCACTTAGCTTGGTACTGATGGCTGGATTTTGAACGTCCCCGAGATCCGTTTCGGGGACGGCCTTAGAAGTACTGTCTGGCGACTTGTCTCCCAGTGCCTCCGAAGAACGTTTCCGAAGAGTCGCCGAAGCTTCTGATGTGGACTGGGTCACCGTTGCCGTGGGGTTCTGCACCGCCCGGATACTCTTATTGCACGTCGCGAGTTGCTCTTTCGAAAGCAATTTGCCTTTGTATCCGTAACTGGCGATTTGACCGACCTTTTGCGCCAGCGCCTTGCAAGCATCAACCCCAGGTGTAGGCCGAGGACCACTGTTGCGGCATTGATTGCCCTTACATTGCCAAGTCAATGAGCCAGCTTTGACCGGCCCCTGCTCGGCGGCGACTTTTGCCTTTGTCGTCGCAACATAGTTGTATTGGGTCGCTGCCTGGATTGCGGACATCATTCCCAGAAAAAGCATAGTGGCGCAAAACCTCATCGCCATAGAAGTCGCACTTCTGAAATCCACGTTAATCATGATTGCTCCTCAACAAAGCCCTTAGCTGCCAGCGTACCGATGTGCCGTCGATAAACGTTACACAGTTTCCTGGATTTCACGGTCTATCTCCCACGGTATAGGACAGGGCATCCGTGTTGCCGTGAACTGGGACTTTCCTAAGCCTAGCCCCCTGAGCTTTTCTTGGCGGTCAACGGCTGGCGGGGCCCGGTTCTTCACCTTGTTGGCCATTCGACGTTGCTAGCGATCACCTTGCCGTTGTTGTCAATGATAAATGAATAATCAATTTGATTGTTACTCATATCACGATCGCTATCCGCACTTAGCGTAACCGCTAGCGTATGCCACAGTCCGGTATTTGCCCCCCCCCTGGGCCATGCCTTCTCTATGGATACCGTTTTCTTCTCATCAGGCTGGAGGCCTGATGTTACATACTTCTCCTCTTGGGGGGTTAATCGGCGCATTGTCCCTTCCGCGATTCTGGTACGAAGTTCCGTAAGCAATCTAATTGGATATCCAAAAATCTCCCGGCCGGCGTTGCTGAAAATTATTGCGAATTTAACGCTGTCTATACTCCTGTTGCTCGTCATGGTGACCCGGGTAATTTTAACTGCATCCACTTTCAGATCGTTTTCCGTCCGATTATCCACCACTTGGATATTGAACTCGCTGGAATCTAACACTTTCTGCGCAGTTTCGTTCATGAGCCTTACCACGCCGCGAATATTTCCCGATCGGGCACCAGGATTGACCCGGTTCACGACATGGAAATAAGTCCTTGTCTCAAGGGGCCGGATCGTGAATCGCTGGGATGGCTGAACACTACCGGGAATCCCTGGCAATTCCGGCCTCAGAATGAACGCCAGTGTTTCCTTGGAAGTATTTTGTACCTCGACATCGATCTCCAGGTCGCTAACAGTGCTGCGATATAAATTGGAGCGTATCGTGATCGGCCTACTTGTCGCAGCGGACACGATTTTCAGCTGCTGCGGCGTGACCGGTTTTTTCTGGACGGCACCCGCCGGAGCCTGGATCGTGGATCTAACTCCCTTTTCAATAACCGGCGCGCCCATGGCAGGCGATAGCCACAAGACGGCGGCGCAAAGCGTCAGCAGTGATAACAACCCTAACCATTTACTCACTCCGCACATAGGACAACCTTTCGTTAGATGACACTTGATATTCTTCTACCGTTTCGTATCGGCCTACAAATCTCCGCGGCCATAAAAGCTTTCCGGATACACCTTCAGTTCAACCCGCCAGTCGTGACCGTCGCCAGCTATGATAATCGGCCGGGAGCCACGGATATTCCAGGACCAAGTAGTTTCCTTAAGAAGCGGAGCCGACGCACCCGCGGCACTTCCTGTGAAAAAACTTGGTGGATCCCGATCATCGAGCGTGAGAAAGGTAACCACCTGGAGGCCAACCATGCTGTCGTAGTCCAAACCGGATTCGAGGGCAATTCCGAAGGCCTGGCCGATGCTTGGCTGAAGGCGCTCTTGAATTTCAGCAAACGTAGCCTGGACTCGACTGGCATCAAGGACATCCCAGCCGCCGATCAGTTTGTTCAGTCCTTCGCGAAGGAGTCGGGCTGCGTTGCTTACCATATCCATGGTCCGCCCGTCGGGTGTTGAATTGTCCTCGACGGCAAGAATGATCATCCCGACGATTTCAGGCATCGCGCCATTCTCGAACTCCACGTTGTGAATTCGACGAACGCGGGAAAGCCGGTAGCTCGCACCCAACGTCATGATATCGCCATTCCTGAATCCAGAACCGGCCTTCAACGGACGGCCCTTGAAGCTCGTCCGCGCCGAGTCTGGATCACCGAACCTTGCGCGAAAGAGAATAGGAACGAGCATGGGATCGTCGCCGTTACTTTCAGCCGCGCGCCACACGGCTAATCGCGTAACATTGAACGTCCATTTTTCCGGTTTGGAGATCGGACCACTCGGTCCAATTCTGCTGTCTTTTCGTTGCAGGTCCTTTGGATCAACATTAGTGGGTACCGTAACCTTCCCGACCTCTTTGAGAGCGGATATTGACGATACGGCGGCGGGCACGGAGGCGATGATTTTTGCAGATCGGTTATTGGACTCGTTAAGCTCGCGAACGCGGCCATGCGCGAATTCTTCGCCGGCGGTGCTATCGACCTCGAGGTAAATTTCCACGTGCTTTCCCTGAAAGTCGGACGGCAGCGTGATGGTGCCCGTAAAATTCTGCACCTGGCGAGGCGCCAATGGTCCGGTCCATCCGAATTGGAGGTCGCTTTGATCGGGAATGCGCAATGCCAGGTGCCGATACGGACCCGACGGCCGTTGCATGCCGAACGCCGCGAGTTTGGCATTCTCGGCAGCGGTCGAACCACTATTAGAGACAACAAACTTCACTGCCAGATCATACGAACCGTCTTTGCGGACTACTGGGACCTGCGTCGCGGTTAGTTTTGCAACTTGAAGATCCGGCGTGGCCTGGGCCGCGGGCACAAGTCCCAGCGAGAGTAGCAAGATCCATAACGCTCCAAATATTGAAGTCGCACTTCTGAAACCCACATTAGTCATGACTACCCCTTTAGCCGGTCCTCAATTCAAATGACAAGTTTTTTGCCGTCGATAAACGCTTCGTCGCTTTCGTTATTCTCTCTTAAAATCGAGATCCCTTGACGGGCCGCCGGGACAACCGATCTTGGCGCAAAACCCCGCCAGGAATCCTCCCATCGGCGTCGTGTCGATATACCGTCCGCCTGCACCACTCGATCGCCCGAGTCGGTCTGTCCTTGGGTCATCGGTCGCGCCTGAATCACCCGGTGTGCCGTCAGAACCTCCACCGGAGCCATCGCCTCGCCCGCTTTCCTCCTGGCGGCAGACGATCCGATCGCCACCGGCTGGCCCAGACCCCTGCCAGCAACGGCCACCGGTCATAGCGTAAATGGAATCGGCAAGTCTGCTGATACATTCCATCATCCCAACGTGTTCTCCCTTTTCATAACAAATATCGCTCCAAATCGAACCTCTTTTTGCAGCTGTTTCCCTTCCGGCGCAACGGGGGTCTTGAAAACCGGATTGTGGTGTATCGTCGAGCCCTATGCGTGGTAGTTCTTCACCACCACCGTCGGATCGTCCAACTGGCTCTCCGTCTTGGCAGCCCGGAACTCCACCTGCAGCACAATATTCACTGTGACGCATACGTATGTATTCAGCTGATTCATTAAGCTCTTCCTTTGTCCTCGCTATAAGCTCAGGATCTTCACCGTCTTCGATCATTTGTGCTAAGACATACAAATCGACTGAAAATGCCTCTGTATCAGTCCCTAATGCCGCGGCCATCTCGGCAAGTTCCTCCTCACCCCTCGCCAAATGTCTCCCTGCCATATGAAGGTAGACATGAGATTTACGTCCGGCGTCAGAAGCCTGTTCACGGTAATTGCGTACTTGTTCATCTCTATCCTGACTGGTGATCCCTCCCCCCGGTGTGCGTGAGGCAGCACAATCCGGCTCGCCATAAAGATTCGGGGCGCCTTTGCCAAGGGCCGTGGCCAGCAACCCACCACTGCCGCCACTGTTCCTGCGCCGGTTGACACAAGACATTTCTTCGGCGGTCACGGCGGTACCGGCTTCTCTGGCCGGATCGAGACAGGGTACGCACAGACTCGCAGCATCGAACATGTCGTTGCCGGCCGTCGACAGTGCAGACTCCTCTATGCACTGCAAGAGACGTTTAAAATGGTCGTTTGCCATCATCCACAAGCGACTATCCCCTCGGTGACTACCGAGCGCCAGATCAATCACGCCGTCGTTGTTCCGGTCGGCACCAAAGACTGCTTCGCCCCATGATGTCGCGGTAACCGAGTATGGAAATCTCCCACCCGTGTCGTCTACCAAATTACCAAGGAGTACCAGGTTTCCCATACTGTCGTCATAATATCGACCGCCAAGACTCTCCATAGTCGCTTTGTCACGGTTCAGAAGAATCCCATTGATGCTTTCCGCACGGACGACGCTGAGTTTCATCCTCTTACTCTGCGTTGGCGTTCGTCTCCACAACACGTATTCGTAGCGCTGGCTGCCAATCGTGTTGAGGGTAAGAGCCATTCTGTCCAGTTCACTCTGGCTGAGCTGAATCTGGGCAGGCGGACTTAACGCCGCAGACGGGAGGCTGCCTGACGGTAGTTGTGTCACACCCGGGGAAGGCAAAGCCTCTTTGAGCTGTCCTTTGGGTGCCTGTATCACACTCGTAGAAAGCGAGGTTTCTTTTATCTGTTTTTGCTTATCCTTTGCCACGCCCGGAGAGGGTAATGCTTCTCCGACCTCTACTCGAGGTGCCTGGATCACACCGGGAGACGGCAAAGTCTTCTGGCTACCCGCGTTGCACGCGTCGAGTTCTTTACCGGAAAGCCACCTGCCGGAATGCCCATAACTTGCGAGAGGACCGACCTTTTGCGCGAGTGCCTTGCAATCACCGACCCCTAACGTAGCCGATGGACCGCTGGTGTAGCATTCATTACCCCTACATTTCCAAGTCTGGGAGCCAGCTTTTACCGGACCCTGCTCGGCGGCCGCTTTTGCCTGGGTCGTGGCGACATACTTATATTGAGTCTGCGCGTTGACGGAATTCACAAATCCAAGTGCCGCAATCAAAGTGCAGACAGCGTTGAGCAGGATGATTGGGCCTTTGTTATATGAGTACTTCATGGTGTCCTCCTGCAAAATTGATGGCCGGTCGTAGCCGCCGGGAAAGAGGGGGTCTTGCGTCAAGAGCGCCGCGCCACTGTGTGGCCGCAAGATCCTCTCGAGAAAACGTTGGTAATTCCGTTTGCTGTGCTGCGTTGCTCCACAGCTCGCCGGACCGCAGGTCGTAAAGCAGGTACAGGCTCTCCCCGCTCGGCAGACTTGCCTCGGGATGAACATAGAAGTGGCGCCCGAGCAGTACAAAACGGGAGCCGTCGGTGGCCCAGACAATGCGCTCGGAGCCCACGGGCCTGCCCTCATCAGGGGAGGTAAATATAGTTGTCAGGTTGCCGGTCTCGAGATCTTCTACGCGCACCGCAAAGTTGCGGTCAATGAACCGGGGCAACTCGACAACCCAGACGCGGGTCGCCTCATCCGGTGCCAGGCTAGCAACTGTGACCTGTTCACCAAAACGGGCGCCGGCGAGTCCAATCAAGACCCCGATAATCAGCACACCAGTTATCAATATGACGGTACGCATGCGCCCCAGGCCCCGGCTTACAGAGCCCTCAAAAGTCTATTACTCCTATTGCTCAACTAACTGCACACGACGGTTTTTTGCACGTCCCGCTTCGGTACGGTTGCTTGCAACAGGCGATAAATAACCCGCCCCACCCGCCTTCAGTCGAGCTGCATCAATTCGGTTATCCTCGACCAGCGCGTGCACGACTGATGCCGCACGTCGGCTGGACAAATCCATGTTGTAATCGTATGCGCCTCGATTATCGGTGTGACCGACCACCAACAACTTCAAATCAGCATGTTCCTGCAAAAGTTTCGCGATTTCAGTCAGCGTTGCTTCGGAATCGGGCTTGATGTCGGCCTTGCCACTATCGAAATAGATGCCATAAAGCGCGATGCTTCCGGTTTCCGCTATGGCCTTGGCCATCTTGCTGGCATCGACCATCTTAAATCGCATACCGTGTTCTTCGATCACGATGAGTTGGGTTTTGGTTACTGCACTGCCGTCGGTACTCGTCAGCAACGTGGCATAGACGTTCCCTTCGGGACGCACCCGCTCGGCGGCCAGGTACCGCATATTCCAGGGGTCAACCCCCATAAACGGCGCTGCCAAAGTCTCTGTCGCATTGCTGAAGGAGTTAGACCCGCACTCCTCGGAATTACAGTGATAGAGAATATTAAATCCGGCCTCTTCGAGTCGAATCTCGAAGTTCCGCATCACTTCGAGAAAAGACGTTCCAGCGGGCATGTGGTAGGCAATACTGGTCTTCGTGCCTTCGACCGTCTTGCTGTCTTTTACGTTGTTCTGATCCGTGACCGGGCCTGTGAGTATTCTATATTCATCGAATTTAACGACGTCATAATAATTAATCGTCGCACCTTCAAAACGGCCTATTAAAGAATGGTCCGCGCTGCCATCGACGTCCTGTGCGTCCGCCTGCAGCACCAAAAAACCGAGCAACGTGCCTAGCAATGCTGTTAATGGGTACTTGAACATGTAACCCCCTTACGCTTCATCAGCCAAACAACGCAATATCAGAAAGCTAAGGCATTCCGGGACTTTGTGCCCCCAGTTTTGACCAAGTCTGCCTTTATCGGTTGTAACTAGGTTTTTATGCGCGGATAGCAGAATTGCGTCAATTCTGGGATGTACGTAGCACTAACCATGATCGGGCGGAAACGACCGGTTAGCTTCACCGCAGCCTTTATTGATAACTGGGCAGGATGGCCTTCGCGGCTAACGCCGCTCAGTTTGTCTCGGCGGCTCTATTCCGATGCTACGCATCGGGCCGCCTCGGCTTGAACCTGCTTCCCCTTAGGTGAAAATCCGAGCCCACGCGCAAGCGAAAAAAAACGCCAGCCCCCTCTCAGGGGACTGGCGTATTTTTTTGGTAGCGGGGGCGTGATTTCAACCTGCGACTCTGATTGGGAAGCGGATGTTCTACCATTGAACTACACCCGCTTTTCAGAGGTTTACATTACCGGACCCAGACCGTGGTTCCAGCGGATGGAAGTAATAGTCTTCGATTAAGCCACCCAGGCCGTTGGATTTTTCAACGCGTTGAACTTCTCCAGCATCAGCCTGCAGATATCGACGAAGCTTCCGCAAACGAGATACCATCTGGCTTGGAAACCGAAGGAGATCCCATGTTCCGAGTACTTATA
>Ga0224512_10005513_pt1 | contig 10407 bp, 11 predicted proteins | sample SF_May12_sed_USG_4_FD_169103 | JGI IMG/M metagenome (GOLD analysis project Ga0224512, IMG submission 169103) | Sediment microbial communities from San Francisco Bay, California, United States - SF_May12_sed_USGS_13 | ecosystem: Environmental > Aquatic > Marine > Sediment | place: USA...
CGGGATTCTCGGCTCGCGGCAGCTCGCGCCGGAACCTGATCGTGTGCGGTGTTCAACATTTCAGTCTCCTGTAAGAAGTATTCCGGCTCTACCTATGACCGGTGTCGGGCGGCCGGCGCCTGGCCACCCTCACCTAGTGTCTTGAGGATGCCGATGATCTGGTCAAATTCGGTCGACTTGTCGAGAAAGTACGAAGCCCCCGCATCCGCGCTCGCCTTCACGTGCTGCGGCGTCGCGTAGTTGCTGAGCACGATTCCACGCAGGCCCGGTAGGTGCCGCTTGGCCTCTACCAGTACGTCGATGCCGCTGCCCCGCTCGTCGGCGAGCTTGATGTCGAGGATCGCCACGTCGGGATGCGTGTCGAGGATTCCTGCGACCGCGTCGCGATAGTTGTCGGCTTCCCCGACGACGCACATGCCGCCCGCCTCGCTCACCATTTCGACCAGACGTTCGCGGACCGCCGCTGAATCTTCCACAATAAAAATTGCCATGCTCGTCTCTTGGGCGCCCATATGGAGTTATTCCGTTGAATGCCATTGTGCGCAAGCGCGCGCCGCCGCGATATCGGCGGACGCTTAAACTCGGGGTAGGAAACGGCGGGGGGTGGGTAGGACGAGTCCTACACTACGGCGAGCGGTGAATCGACTCGCTCTTTCCCCGCAGTTACTGCTTACTGCTGACGCCTCAGGGCTTATCTTCACGCCTCACCGCGAGCGTCGTCGACGAGCCCATGCTCGAGCGCATAGCGTATCAACTCCGTCGGGTTCGCGAGCTGCATCTTCTGCATGATGCGCGTCTTGTGGGTGCTCACGGTCTTCACACTCACTGCGAGCGCATCGGCAATTGCGGTGACTGACTTGCCGGCGGCGAGCATGCGGAAGACCTCGTACTCGCGGTTCGAGAGCCGCGTGTGCGGCAGCTTGTCGTTTGCCGGATTGACGCCGAGCGCGAGTTGTTCCGCCGTTTCCGCACTGACATAGGCGCCGCCCGCCGCGACGCGGCGGATCGCGGCAACCAGCTGGTCCGCAGCGCTCTCCTTGGTGAGGTAGCCGGAAGCGCCCGCTTGCAGCGCGCGCACCGCATATTGTTGCTCGCTATGCATGCTCAGGACCAGCACCTTGAGCTTTGGCCTCTCGGACTTCACCTGCCGGATGAGCTCGATGCCGCTGCGGCCCGGCATCGACATGTCGAGCACTGCCACGTCAAACTCCTGCTCGCGTACGCGCGCCAACACTTCGTGTCCGTTGCCCGCCTCACCGGCGACGACGATGTCATCGGTGTCGGATAGCAACTCCTTCACCCCCGCGCGCACAATGTTATGGTCGTCGGCGAGCAAAACCTTGATCATGCGCCTGCTCCCGTGCCGCGCGCGCCGGCAACCGGGATAGCGATGTCGACCAGGGTACCGCCTCCGGGCGCGCCCGCGATGATCGCCGTCCCGCCCAGGGTGCGCGCGCGCTCGCGAATGCCGGCGACGCCGAAGGATTTGGGACTTGCCGCCACGTTGCCGATCCCGCAACCATTGTCGCGCACGCGCACCCGGAGCGTGCCGTTCTCCATGCGCACCGACATCTCGACCTCGCTCGCGGCCGCGTGCCGAACGACGTTGGTGAGCGCCTCCTGGATCATGCGGTAGATCGCGGTCGCGAGTGGATCGCGAAACTCGACCCCGCCGGCATTGAGGTCCAGGGTGACCATAATCCCCGCCCGCTCGGAGAACTCGTGCAGCAAATTCTCGACAGCCGCGACGAGACCGAGATCGTCCAGCATCGGCGGCCGCAGATCGGCCGCGATGCGGCGCACGGCGGCAACAGTAGTATCGACGATCTCTCGCATCTTGTCGGTCTTGGCGACGAGTTGCGCCTGCTCCGGCGCGAGCCTCGACTTCAACCATGAGACGTCCATCTTGAGAGCAGTGAGCCACTGCGCCAGCTCGTCGTGCAGCTCGCGGGCAATGCGCGTGCGCTCCGCCTCGCGTACTTCGTGCATCGCCGCGTAGAGGCCGTGCAGCTGCTGCGTCGCACGCTCGCGCGCGGTGACGTCGCGCAGGATCACCGTGAAGAACTTTCGGCCCCCGACCTCAACCTGCGAGATCGATGCATCGATCGGGAATTCCTCGCCATTCTTGCGCAACCCGTAGAGCACGCTTTGCGCCCCCATGCGGCGCATAGTGACGCCCGTCGCTCCGAACCAGGCAACGTGCTCCCGGTGCGCTTGGCGGAAACGCTGCGGAATCAGCTGATCCAGCGGCTGGCCCAGCAGATCCCGGGTGCGCTGGCCGAAAATCGCCTCCGCCGCCGCGTTGAACTGGATGATGCGCTGCTCGTCGTCCACCGTGATGATTGCGTCCATCGCCGAATCGACGATGGCGTTGCTGCGCGCCTCGCTTTCGGCAAGCTGGCGCAGGGCATCACGCTGCACGGTCACATCGGTGATGGTGCCGATCATACCTTCGGGCGAGCCGTCCCGGCCGCGCTCGACCACAACGCCGCACACGAGCACCGATTTCCAGCCGCCGCCCGCACCCCGCAGCCGCGCCTGAACCTGAAGCATCGGGGAGCGCCCTTCGAGGCACTCGCCCAGCGCGCGATTCATCGCGTCCAGGTCCTCAGCGTGCACGGACTCCAGCCAGCGGTCCCGGTCGATCGTCGTCTCGCGGCTCTTGGCGCCGAGGATTTCGTTGAACCGCGCCGAGCACACGAACCGGTTGGATGGAATGTTCCACTTCCACATCCCATGCCCGGCGGCTTCCACACCGACAGTCGACCGGCCGCGCCGTTTGCCCGCGCGGTTCGCGGCTCGCTTCTTCCCGCGCGCCGCCTCAGCCACGAGACCTCCCGCAACAGCCCATCGCCTGGCAGCAGGACCCGGCGCGGCGCATCACCCAGGCAACAATATTGAGTAGCGGAATCAACTCGGGCACGGTGTATTCGACTATCGCTTCGAGTCACAAACGGCTATGGGCGCGATACGCGCGGGTTCGCTGCAAGGCGATCGTCGACGCCGCCCGCGAACCCGCAGCAGTATAGCCGAAAAACGGCAGACGCTTGAGGGGTTGAAATTTGAGCCGGGTGTTCCCAGGAATTCGCGGGAAAGGCATTTTTCGGCGCCGCGTCACGAGGCGCGCGCCAACACTACGGCGTTCGGGCCACGCGTGATGAGGAGGCCGGTGTACTAGCCGAGCATCCTCGCGCTGCCGCCAGCGCATCGTCCCGCGGCGCAGCGCCGCTCGAGCGCGCGACGCAGCAGCCTAGGCGACTGCCCAGCCCCTGATCAACTGAAAATCGATGCTCCCGATCCGCCGCGCCGCTTCCTTGCCGCGCCTAAAAAGCAACAGGGTCGGGATTCCGCGGATGCCGTTCCGCGTCACCAGGCCGCGCTCGTCGTCGATGTTGACCCGGGCAAAGCGCAGGCGCGGTTCAAGCTCCCGCGCGGCAAGTTCGATCAGCGCCAATACAGAATGGCACGGTTTGCACCAAGGCGCCCAGAACACGACCGCCGTGGGGACGTAACTTGCACAGATGTGCAGGTCGAAGTTGGCTTCCCCGAGATCGAAGACGCAGCGCTGGAACAAAGGCTTGCCACAGTGCTCGCAGTCCAGATCGCGATCGAACTCTGCCGCATCCGCATGGTTGATGAGATCGCAGCTCGCGCAAACGATGGAGACGCGCCGCTCCCGGGCAGCAGCGCCGGGGCGCGGAGGCATACGTAGAAGGCGGGTACCGGACTGGTAGCTGCTGAGCGGCTGGGGAATGTCCGGCGCTATTCCGGACAAGGTCGGGGCCCCGGATATGGCCGGACCCGAACGGTTTCCGCCCTCGCGCTCGCCTAGGGGCGTTACGGGTTCATTCGTCATCGCACATCTCCTTGATTCTGGCAGACGTTGCACGCGAACCCTGCACCAACGGGTCCATTATCCCACACACCGCTAGAATAAGTCCCGCACCTTACGTTGGTATTACATAAACCCATTTACCAGCAACAGGTTAACCACACATTTTCTTCCGGCTGCGGAATTATGCTCCGCGCCAGCTTTATCTCCTACGCTTGCAGCATGTTGCTCGACTCCAACTGCTGCTGCAGATCCGCCGCGCTGAAGCCCGTGTAATCCCGTGCCAATTCCTTCAGCCGGATTCCGCTTGCCAGCGCCGCCCGCAAATTCTCGCGCAACAACCCCAGCAATCGCGGCTCCGCCACCAAGACCAGAATGCCGTCGCGCCAGCCGCTCACCTGCGCCGTGGCGCGCTTTACGATTTCCGCCGCAAACCGACGTTCCAGTTCCAGGTGATGCCGCTCGCGCTGCGCCCCGTAGGGATGACGCGGTCCCGCGTCGCGATTGGAATGCCGCGATTCGGCCTGCGGCGCCTCATTCCCGGAATTGGTCAGGCCCTGCTGCTCAACCAGCTCGTTCTTGACCCGTGGGCCTGCGCCAGACCGCAGCAGAAAAACCCGCGCTCTCGAACCGTCGGCGACGACCACACAGATATTGGTCATACGAGCCCCTTTTCCCTCAACAGTTCCTGACATCGTGCCGCGACGACGGCTGGAGATCATCATTTTCTGCTCCGGGCTTCCCGGGCCTGCTCGCGCGCGATCGCCTTGCTCAGCGCGCTCAGGTAGTCGGACATGGTCGCGATCAGATCGTCGATCGAGAGGATGCCGGCGAGCGCCCCTTCGGCGTCGACCACCGGCAGCCGGCGCACGCCTTTCGCATGCATCAACTCGACGGTGGGCAGGACCTCGTCGGCCTCGCGCGCGGTGACAAGCCCCGAAGCCATGATGTCGCTGACGGTGATCGTGTTCGGATCGAGGCCGGTCGCCATGACCTCGACGACGAGATCGCGGTCGGTCACGATGCCTACGGGGACGCGCTTGCCGCCGATCATCTCGTCCACCACTACGAGACTGCCCACGTGCCGGTTGCGCATCAGCCGCGCCGCCTCCCCGACGGTCGCGTCGCGGGCGACAATGACCACTTCGCGGTTGCAGAAATCACCGATCGACATGACATTCCTCGTAGGCTGGACAGGCGCCGGCGTACCGGCATCCCGCATCGGAAAGGATGCTTCCATGCTACGGAAACCCGCGGCAGGCCCGTTGATCTAGATCAAAAATGGCCCACCGATCAAGACACTTCGCCAGACAACGCACGCGGCACCGATGTCCGCAAACCGGAATTGACCGGGTCCTGCCGTGGGGGGGAGGCGCACGCGCCGGGCTCGGGCGCATAGCCGGCAGACAGTCTGGAGCCGGGACCGGGCTAGCCCTTAATGCACACGCGCGGCCGCAGAAGCGCCACCCGCCGCGCCAGGCCGGCCTGCTCGGTGGCGCCCGCGACCTCGTCGACGTCCTTGTAGGCGCCGGGCGCCTCCTCCGCCGCGCCGCGCATCGAGCGCGTGCGGATGAGGATGCCCCGCGCGCGCAGCTCGTCGATCAGCTGGCGCCCGCGCCAGCGCTTCAGGGCCTGGTGCCGGCTCATCGCGCGCCCCGCACCGTGGCTTGCGGACGCGAAAGCGCGCGCTTCGCTCGTGGCGGCGCCGGCGAGGATGTAGGAGCCGGTGCCCATGCTGCCGCCGATGATCACCGGCTGGCCCACGGCGCGGTAGCGCGCGGGGAGCGCCGGATGTCCCGGGCCGAAGGCGCGCGTCGCGCCCTTGCGGTGCACAAAGAGCAGTCGCTGTTTGCCCCCGACCACGTGCTCTTCCGCCTTGCAGGTGTTGTGCGAGACGTCGAACAGCGTGTCGAGCCGGGCGTCCGGCAGCACGCGCCGGAAGGCGTCGCGCGCAAGATGCGCGAGGATCTGGCGGTTGGCGAGCGCACAGTTCATCGCCGCGTTCATGGCGCCGATATACTGCTCGCCCTCCGGCGAGCGGATCGGCGCACACGCGAGCTCGCGGTCGGGGAGCCGGATGCCGAGGCGCGAAGCGCCGGCAGCCAGGCTCACCAAGAATTCGGTGCCGATCTGGTGCCCCAGTCCGCGCGAGCCGCAGTGGATGCACACGATTACCTGCCCCTCGCGCACGCCATACGCCTGCGCCGCGGCCGCGTCGTAGATGCGCTCGACCACCTGCACCTCGAGATAATGGTTGCCGGAGCCGAGGGTGCCCATCTCGCCGCGCTGGCGCTTCTTGGCGAGCGCGGACACGCTCTCCGGAACGGCACCGCCGATCGAGCCACCCTCCTCGAGAAATTCCAGGTCAGCCTCGCTGCCATAGCCCGCGGCCACGGCCCAGCGCGCACCGCCTTCAAGCACCGCATCGAGTGCGCCGGGCCCAAGACGGATCTCGCCTTCTTCGCCGACGCCGGCCGGAATCGTCCGGAACAGCGCATCGGCAAGCGGCGCGAGCGCGGGCTCGATGTCCGCCACGGTGAGGTTGGAGCGCAAGCTGCGGATACCGCAGGAAATGTCGAAGCCGACGCCGCCCGCCGAGATGATGCCGCCCGCGTCGGGATCGAACGCCGCAACGCCGCCGATCGGAAAGCCATAGCCCCAGTGCGCATCCGGCATCGCCATTGCCGGACCCACGAGCCCCGGCAACCGCGCGACGTTGGTGATCTGCTCGAGCACCTTGTCGTCCATCGCCGCGACGAGCTCGGCGCTGCCGTAGAGCCGAATCTCGCCGCGCGTCTCCCCGCTGCGGCGCGGCGCGGTCCAGCACCATGCATCGACCTGCTGCAGCTGTCCGAGATCCATCGTCGCCCTCACACATCCACCACGCAGCGCGCCTCCCATCCTCCGGCCGCCTGCGTCACGAGAAGCCCGGTGAGCGTTGCGCCCTTGACTTCGACGCCGCGCTCGAGCCCCGCGCGCCACGGTTCGCCACTTGCTCCACCGCGCCAGCAAACACCGTCGCGCTCGATCCAGAAGCGGCCGAGCGCGAGCTTGCGCTCCTGGCTCTGCCCCAGCAGTGCGTTCAACCAGCGCACCAGAGCGAGCTCCACGTCCGCCTCCTCGAACTCGACGCTCACCGCCTGCTCCGCTTTGACCGCGGACACGTCGGTCATGATCCCGAAGAGCGCCGCCGCCGCCGCTTCGAACGCTTCCTCCAGGGTCGCGCCGCGGCCGATGAGCCCCACGTCGGCACCGTGCTCGAAATATTCGCTCGCGTCACTCATCGCGGCAGCGCGCCGGCTTCGGCAGTGGGGTGGTTACGGCGCCACTTCCTTACTCTACGCTTCAGTTGAGTCACGGGTCACGCCTTTCACCTTCAGCCGCCGGCAGCGTCAGCCGGCGAGGTGATCCGCAACGAGCTCGAGCAGACTCTCCATCTTCCTGTCGCACTGGAAGTGCGCCTGCCCGTCATCGAACGTCTGGCGGCAATTCGAGCAGCTGGTCGCCATCGTCTGCGCGCCAGTCGCCTCCACCTGCTGCATCTTGAGCTCGAAAACCTTGTGCCGCATCTCGTCCGCGCGGTGGATGGTCACCACTCCGCCGCCGCCGCCACAGCACCAGTTCATGTCGCCGCTCGAGGACATCTCGCGCAGGTCGGCTCCCAGCGCCTTGAACACTTCGCGCGGCGCGGCCGTCGCCCCGCCGCGGCGCGAAATCTGGCATGGATCGTGGTAGGTCACCGAGCGTTCGAGCTTCGTCAGCTTGAGCCGACCTTCGCGCAGCTTTTCGGCCAGGTACTCGGTGATGTGCAGCACCTTGAACGGCAGCGGCTTGCCATACATGTTCGCGCCCTGCCAGCGCAGCGCGCCGTAGGCGTGCCCGCACTCGGGGAGGATCACGGTTTTCGCACCGCACGCCACCGCGGCATTGATGATGCGCAGGCTGAGGTCGCGCTGCCACGCCGTATTGCCCGAGAGCATGCCGAAGTTGGTCGCCTCGTAGCCGTTGCTGGAGAGCGTCCACGATTCACCGAGGCGGTTCAATATCTTCGCCGTGGACACGATCGACTGCGGATACTTCATTATCTCGATCGATGAGAGCGCGATGAGAACGTCGGCCTTCTCGCGATCGAGCGCGATCTCGATCTCGTGCTCGTCGACGAGCCACTCCACGCGCTCCTTGAGCACCTTGGGCGTTGCTCCCAGCGGGCTGCCCTCGCGCTGCGCGCGCTCGGCGACCGCCCAGAGCTCGTGCGGCACGAGACCGGCCTGGAACATGCCGTGGCGCGCGAGCCCAACCAGCGTGGCGATGTCGATGCCCATCGGACAGGCCATGGTGCAGCGGCCGCACATCGTGCACGAGTCGTAGATCAGCTCCTGCCATTCCTCGAGCTGCCGCGCCGTCACCGCCGGCTTGAGGTTCAAGGCCCGGAAGAACCACGCGAACGGCCCCGCTTCGCGCGACCAGATCTGCTTGAACGGCTCGAGCTTCCAGATCGGCGTGTATTTCGGGTCGTTCGTCGTGACGTAGAAATGACACGCCTCGGCGCAATGGCCGCAGTTTATGCACGACTCCATATAGGCGGCGGTCGAGCGCGAGAAGTCACGCACGAAGGTGGCGAGAGCGGTGTTGACGCGCTCGTCGTCAGGCATGTCGCCCTGCTTGTCGTAGCGCGTCGCGGGCTTCTTCACGCTGAAGCGCGGGGAATCGGTCTCGAGCGGATGCTGCTCGTTGAGATCGCTCATGTGCGAGCCCCCCGCCGCGCGAACGCAGCGCCGGTCATGCCGCGCGAGAAGAACACGAGGAAAGTGTGCGCGAGCTTGCCGAATGGCAGCCAGATCAGAAGCAGCTCGACCGAGAGCAGGTGCACGGTGAGCGGCCCCGGGTAGAGCGGGGTCTCGGGCACGGGCGACTTGGGCAGCGGGTTGCCCAAAGCCGCCATGCCGGTCAGCAGCGGCAGGAACACCACCGCCCAGCTGAAGTAGTCATCGAACCCGGACAGCATGCTTCGCACCGGGTCGGTGATGCGGTAGATGATGGCGATCAGCATCGACACGAACGTGAGCGCGACAGCGGCGTAGAAGACCCAGACCGGCGGCACCGGCCACGACAACCCGGTAAGCCGATCGATGAAGAACATGTGGGGCAGGTAGAGAAACACCACGATCGCCAGCCCGATGTGGTAGATATAGCCGTTCACGCTCGTGAGGGTGGCGGTGTAGCCGAACTCGTTGCGTGGCAGCATGCGGGCGATGATGGTGTTCAGCGCGCCCGCCACCGTGCTGCCGCCGCGCGGCTCGGAAAGATCCGGCTTCACCTTGAACCGGTAGATGGCGGCGATGCGCCAGAGCGTTCCGGCGACGAGAATGATGATCGATGCCCACAGGCCAGGCCCGCGGGCGAACTCGAGGAGCGTCATGAATTGTCTCCAGTCCTGCGCTGCGCGCCGGCCATTGGGGGCGGCGGCGCGCTGCGGCCGCGATCCTCCGGGATGCAGCGGCCCGCTTATCGCCCCCGGATCAGGAGCACCGGGACCGCCGCACGGCGCGCCACGCCTTCCGCGACGCTGCCCAGAACGAGGTGCTCGACAGCCCGGCGCCCGTGGGTGCCCATGGCGATCAGGTCTGCGCCCGCGGTGCCGGCATCCTCGACGATCACCGCGGCAACCCGCCGGCCGCCGGATTCGACGAGCGCCGTTGCCGCGTCGACGCCGGCCTTGCGTGCCTCGGCGAGGGCGTCGCCCAGCACCTGCTCGCCTTCGCGCCGGATTGCCGCGGTCAGATCGAGGGGGCCTTCGGTGAAGTAGTGCCCCATCGGCTCGCATACGTACACCAGGCGCATCTTGGCGCCCTGCTCCTTCGCCAGCTTGATCGCCTCCCGGAGGGCCGTCCTGGATGTTTCGCTACCGTCCACCGGCACGAGAACTTTTTGGTACATAGATACACCTCCTTCACCGACGCCCGCGGCCGCGCTTCGCGCAACCACCGCCTTTGCGGCGGGCCCGGTCAGACTGCAAACTCGTCCGCGACGAGGTTCTCCGTGTTGCGCGCTTCCGCCGCCTGCTCGTGCCGGATCAGCGCGCCGATCTTGGCCAGCTCCCGTGCGAGCAGCGGCACCAGGTCGTCCACGGACACCAGACCCCGCAGATGCCCATCGGCATCGACGACCGGGGCGCGCCGCACGCCCCCCGCCGACATCCTGTCCAGCGCGACAAGAAGCCCGTCGTCTTCGCGCAGGGTGACCACCGGACTGCTCATGATGGCTGCCACCGGCGTCCTCGCCGGTGCAAGCCCCTTATCGACCACCCTGATCACAATGTCGCGGTCGGTAACCACGCCTACGGGCACGCGGGGATCAGCCGCATCCACCACCACGACGTCGCCAACGTGATTCTCGCGCATCAGCCGCGCGGCATCGCGGACGGTTGCCGGCCGCTCGATTCTCACGACGTTTCTCCTGCAAAAGTCACGAATTGTCATGTCCACCTCCAGACTTTCCCTGGGGCGGCCGGCCGGATGGCAGTCTCCCACCGTGAGGATCCCGCGCATGGCGCCACGGCGTCTCAGACCTTGCTT
>Ga0224512_10005514_pt1 | contig 10405 bp, 7 predicted proteins | sample SF_May12_sed_USG_4_FD_169103 | JGI IMG/M metagenome (GOLD analysis project Ga0224512, IMG submission 169103) | Sediment microbial communities from San Francisco Bay, California, United States - SF_May12_sed_USGS_13 | ecosystem: Environmental > Aquatic > Marine > Sediment | place: USA: California...
CGCGTGGCCGGCAGCGTGAGCGATCGGGACGGTCCGGGCTGTTGGCCGGTTAACCGCCGTCTGCGGCCCGCAATCTTGTTGCATAAGCATTGCGCATTCCCTCTTCCTCTGCTGATCGGCGTGACAGCGGCCTGTTATTCTTGTATTTCGTCTCGCTGCTGAACGGTCCGATCGTGCGCTTGAGTAAATCCAATAAACCTAAAAAAATCCTGAATAATCAAATAGTTACAAATTATCTTTAATTGTATGTATTAAGAATAATCCGATTTCGGTGAAGGCAGATGCCGTTCCGCAGGCGGCCGGTGCAGGAGGCCGCGGGGCATTAGGCGCTGCGCGGTCTTGGGTATCGCGGGTTAGGGGCGGCTCCGGTATCCTGCCCAGGGTGGAATCGACTTTCTCAAGGAGACCGCGTAATGGCAGATGCCCCGACCGGTGGCGCCAAGAGCAAAAAGCGTGCGACCGGGAGCGCCGGGCAAAGCGGACCCGGACAAGGCGCGCCGGGACAAGGCGCGCCAGGACAGGGGCCGTATGTGCTGGAAGACCAAATCGGCCATATCCTGCGCCGGGTCCATCAGCGCGCCAGCGCGATCTTCAGCGCCGAATTCTCAGAACATGAGCTGACACCAACCCAGTTCGCCGCGTTGGCCAAGATTGGAGATGGCGGTGAGGTCTCGCAGAACCGGATTGGCCGGCTCACCGCCATGGATCCGGCGACGGTGCAGGGGGTCATCGGTCGCCTGCAAAAGCGCGGACTTATCGCCAGCAAGCCCGATCCCGATGATCGACGCCGTACGCTCTGGCGATTGACCCCGAAAGGCGCCGATCTGTTGGCCCGCGCGATTCCCGCCGGCATTCGCACCACCAAATTGACCTTGGCGCCGTTGGGCGCGCGCGAACAGCGGGTCTTGCTGGATCTGCTGGGCCGTCTTTCGTGAGGCTTGCAATCGCAGAACCTATGGGGTTATGATCAGAAATTCATATGTACACAAACAATAAAAAGAAACTACGATCCCCCGGAGCGAAGCCGGGCAAGGCGTCACAAAAGACGCCGCAGACAATGTGAAGACAAGACGGTCCACACGACCGTCGAGGGAGAAGGAGGCTCAGGACGGGTGGGCGTCTATATCCGACCACAGGCCCTTGAGGATGCGCTCGCCGCGCTCAGCGAGAGCCCTTTGGCGATCCTGGCCGGGGGCACCGATTTCTATCCTGCGCGGGTCGGCAAACCTCTCGACGACGATGTGCTCGACATCACCGCGTTATCGGCCTTGCGCGGGATCGAGCGTCACGGCGATACCTGGTGCATTGGCGCGCTTGCCACCTGGACCGACCTCATCCGCGCCGAGCTGCCGCCGGCCTTCGATGGGCTGAAATCAGCGGCGCGCGAGGTTGGCGGCGTGCAGATCCAAAACGCCGGTACGATAGCGGGCAATTTGTGCAACGCTTCGCCAGCCGCAGACGGTGTCCCAAGCCTGCTGGCCCTCGACGCCACGATCGAGCTTTCCAGCACCCGCGGAACCCGTGCGGTCCCGCTGGCGGATTTCATCACTGGCAACCGCAGTACCGTGCGCGAGGCGGACGAACTCGCGACGGGAATCGTTGTGCCTGAGCCGGGCGCCGGGACGCAAAGCAGCTTTCTCAAGCTCGGCGCGCGCAGGTACCTCGTCATATCGATCGTCATGGCCGGCTTCGTCATTGAGCCGGAGGGCGAGGAGGTGGGTCGCGCCCGGATTGCGGTCGGCGCATGCTCACCGGTGGCGCGGCGGCTGCCCGCGCTTGAGGCGGCACTGATGGGCCAGCCGCTCGATGCGGGACTTGGCGATCATGTGACGGCCGATCATCTCGCGACGGCGCTTGCGCCCATCGATGACGTGCGTGGCTCGGCCGCCTATCGGCAGGACGCGGCGCTGAGCGTGGTGCGCCGGGGCCTGTCGGAGCTCGGCGGGCAGATGGCGGGCGGATGATGAACATCCGCACCCAAAGCCTGCGCCTCACCGTGAACGGACGCGATGTCGAGTTGCGCTCACCGCCGCTGACACGGCTCGCCCATGCCTTGCGCGACGAGCTCGCACTCACGGGTACCAAGATCGGCTGCGACGCGGGTGATTGCGGTGCCTGCACGGTGCTGCTCGACGGCGAACAGGTGTGCGCCTGCATGGTGGCGGTCGCCCAGGCTGCCGGCCGCTCGGTAACGACGGTCGAGGGTCTGGCAGCGAATGGCGCGCTCTCACCGCTGCAGCAGGCGTTCCACCGCCACGGCGCGGCCCAGTGCGGCATCTGCACGCCCGGCATGTTGATGGCGGCGAGCGACGTTCTGGCGCGGACAGCGAAGCCGAGCGAGGCTGAGGTGCTGGATGGGTTGGGCGGCGTGCTGTGCCGGTGCACAGGCTATCGCAAGATCGTCGAGGCTGTGCTCGATGCGGCCGGTGTGAGCTTTCCCGAGGTCGTCGACGAGACGCCTGTCGCGGGATCGGCGGTCGGCGCGCGCATGGCCAAGACCGACGGTCTTGCTAAAGTTGCCGGCAGCGAGATCTACGGCGCCGACGCTGCGCCCGAGGAGGCGCTGTGGTTGCGGGTCGTGCGCAGCCCGCACGCGCGGGCCCGGTTCTCGCTCGGAAATCTCGATGGCGTGCGGTCGCGCTATCCGGGTCTTGCGGCGATCTACAGCGGGCGCGACGTGCCGGGCAGCAATTCGTTCGGCGTCTATCCGGTGGGCAAGGACCAACCGGTGCTGGCGCTCGGCGAAGTACGTTATCGGGGCGAGGCCGTGCTGGCGCTGGTCGGCGACAAGGCGAGCGTCGAGGCGATCCGCGACGAGGACATACCGATCGACTGGCAGGTGCTCGATCCGGTGATCGGCATCGAAGCGGCCAAGACCGACGGCGGTGCGCTGGTGCAGGAGGACAAGGCAGGCAACGTCCTCGCCCGCGGTTTCGTCAAGAAAGGCGATATCGACGCCGGTTTCGAAGCAGCCGATCATATCGCCGAAGGCCAGTTCGAAACCTCCTTCGTCGAGCATGCCTATATCGAGCCCGAGGCCGGCTGGGCACAGCGTATCGGCGACCGTATCGAACTCCATGTCAGCACTCAGGCGCCTTATATGGACCGCGACGAGACGGCCCACGTGCTTGGCATAGAGAAGTCCCAGGTGCGCGTCGTACCGACCGCCTGCGGTGGCGGGTTTGGCGGCAAGCTCGATGTGTCCGTCCAGCCGCTCATTGCGCTGGCGGCGTGGACGCTCGAGCGGCCGGTGCGCTGCACGTTTACGCGTCCTGAAAGCATGGCCTCGTCGACGAAGCGCCATCCCGCGCGCATTACGGCTCGAGCCGGCTGCACCGCCGATGGCAGGCTCACGGCGTTCGAGTTCCACGGCGATTTCGATACCGGCGCCTATGCCTCCTGGGGGCCGACGGTGGCCGACCGGGTGCCGGTGCACGCGACGGGCCCTTACGTCGTGCCGCACGTCAAGAACACCAGTACGGCGTTGCACACCAATGGCCCGCCCTCGGGCGCGTTCCGCGGTTTTGGCGTGCCGCAATCGGCGATCGCCTATGAGGCGCTCTACGACGAGCTCGCCGAGCGCTGCGGGATCGACCAGCTCGAGTTCCGTTTGATCAACGCGATCCGGCCGGGCGAGCCGACTGCTACCGGGCAGATCATCGAGGCCAGCGCGCCGCTCGCCGATTGCCTGGAGGCGATGAAACCGCGCTGGCGTGCGCTTTCCGACGACGTTGCCGCATTCAATGCAAGCGCCAACGGCATACGACGGGGCATCGGCATCGGCGGCATGTGGTACGGCTGCGGCAATACCTCGATGTCGAATCCCTCGACCATGCGCATCGGGATCAGCGCCGAGGGCCGGCCGACGCTCTACAACGGCGCGGTCGATATGGGGCAAGGCCCCAACACGATCATGGTCCAGATCGCCGCGGACGCGTTGGGCGTGCCCGCCGCCGCGTTCGATGTGGTGATGGGGGACACCGACTTGACGGCCGACGCCGGCAAGTCCTCGGCCTCGCGCCAGACTTTCGTTTCCGGTAAGGCCGCGCAACTCGCGGGTGAAGACCTGCGGCGCCAAGTCCTGCGTCTCGCCAATGTCGGCGACGACGCCGTGATCGAACTTGAGGCAGGACGGCTCATAGTTCGTGACGGCTCCGGCGAACGCGCAATCGAGCTCGATGCGCTCGAAGCGAATGAGCTCGGCGATGTGCTGACCGGGGAGGGCACCTTCGATCCGCCGACCACGCCGCTCGACGAGAACGGCCAGGGCAGCCCCTACGCCACCTATGGCTTCGGGGCGCATATCGCCGTCGTTGAGGTCGATGAGGCCTTGGGCACGGTGAAGGTGTTGCGGGTCGTTGCCGCGCACGACGTCGGCAGGGCGATCAATCCGGTGCAGCTCGAAGGCCAAATCCATGGCGGTATCGCCCAAGGTCTGGGGCTGGCCCTGATGGAGGAATACATCCCTGGCCGCACCGAGAACCTGCACGACTACCTCATTCCCACGTTCGGCGATGTGCCGCCGATCGAAACGGTCCTGATCGAGGATCCCGAGCCGCTCGGACCCTACGGCGCCAAGGGCATTGGCGAGCAGGCCTTGATCCCGACCGCGGCCGCGATCTTCGGCGCTATCCGGAACGCCACCGGGGCCCGCATACGGTTTGCGCCCGCAACCCCCCACCGGGTCCGCGCGGCGATTCTTGAGGCCCGCAAGCAAAGGGAGGCCAGCCATGCCTGACGACACCGCCAGAGCCAAGGATAAGGCCAAGGACGGTCTTGTCACCTGCGATGCCTGCCCAGTGCTCTGCCGCATTCGCGAAGGGCGCAGCGGGGCCTGCGATCGTTACGGCAATGTCGACGGCGCCCTGACCCGGCTCGATCCCTTTGTGGTCACCCAGCAGGTGGCCGAAAAAGAAGGCGATTTGGTCGCTTTCGGCAAGGACGAGTGGGATGGCGCGATGATCAAGGGGGCGCCCACCTTCGTTACCGGCATCGGCTCGGGCACCACCTATCCCGACTACAAGCCGGCGCCGTTCATCGTCGCCAGCGAGTATGACGGCGTCGATATGGTCACCGTCGTCTCGGAGGGCATCTTCAGCTATTGCGGCATCAAGGTGAAGATCGACACCGACAGGTTCGTCGGCCCCGAGACCGCGGCAGTGCGGGTCGGAGGCGAGCAGGTTGGTCACGTCACCACGGCGGAATACGGATCGCAAATGCTCTCGCTTGGCGGCGTGCGGCATCTGACCGGTGGCTCGAAGAAAGAGGGCACCGTCACCTGCGACACCATGCTGAAGCTGTGCTCGGGCGAAGCGGTTGAGATGACCGTCGACGATGGCGCGCGCCTCACCGTTGAGGCCGGCAGACCGCCAGTGATCAACGATGCGCAGGAAGAGCGCATGCGCGTCGGCTGCGGTTCAGCCACCATCGGCATCTTCGCCAAGCAATGGCACGGGCACGCCGACGAGGTGATCGTGGTCGACGATCACATCACCGGCGTGCTGTCGGAGCACCAGGCCGGACGCTTCCTCGGCATGGACCCGGTGGGTATTCGCGTGCGCGGGCGCAAATCGACGCCGGGTCGCTATTTCCAGGTCGCCGAGCCCGGCACGGGATGGGGCGGCACCGATATCACCGATCCGCTGTCCATCATCGAGAGCGTCAATCCAAAAACCGCCTGGCCGGGGCTGCGCCTCTTCATGGTCAGCACGACCGGGGAGGATGCCGCCTTCTTCGTGCTCGATGACGATTTGAAACCGGTTGCGGCGCCGATGCCGAAGCCGCTTGAGGTGGTCGTGGAGCGCATTGGCGAGAATTGCGAGCCGGCACTGTCCACCGTGCTGTTCATGGCCGGCGCCGGGGGCAGCCTGCGCGCCGGCGTGACCGAGAACCCGGTGCGGCTTACGCGCTCGGTGCGCGAGGCGTTAACACGGGTCACCTGTGGCGGCGCGCCTGTCTACGTTTGGCCGGGAGGCGGCATCACGCTGATGGTCGATGTAACGACGATGCCGGAGAATTCCTTCGGTTACGTGCCGACGCCTGCTCTGGTGGCGCCAATCGAATTCACCCTGCGGCTCGACGACTACGCGGCGATGGGCGGGCATATGGACGCCGTGCGCCAGGTCGAGGACGTGGCAGAGGCCGGGCGCCTGAAATCGGTGCGCTGGCACGATCAGGCGCCGTGGCCAGGCGCACCCCTTCACGGGATTACGAAGCAAGCATGAGCCCAGTCCAACCATTCGGGGCGCCGCCCGTGGGCGCCATATTGTCCGGCGGCAACCGCCGGCACTTCCAGCATGGGCCGATCGACCTCGTGATCGAGGCGAGCGGCGCGGGCCACGAGGTCGGCCGTGCCTACAAGCAGGCCTGGGCGCGCTTTGAGACCATTCTGGGCGAGCTCGTGGGCGAGTTGCCGGCATTGCGCGCGCCGCTCAAGACCGGTGGACCGATACTTGAAGGCACAGTGGCTCGGCGCATGGCAGCGGCCTGCGCGCGTCATGGCAATGTGTTCGTGACGCCGATGGCAGCGGTCGCAGGGGCGGTTGCCGATGAGGTGTTGGCCGCGCTCGTCGCCGGTCGGACGCTGGACAAGGCTTACGTGAACAATGGCGGCGACATAGCGCTTCATCTCTCGCGCGGCTCCTCGTACGACGCCGGCATGGTGAGCCTGGCCGACGCTCCCCAGGCAGAGGGCACGATCACCATCGAGCACGCCTCGCCGGTGCGCGGTATCGCGACTAGCGGCTGGCGCGGACGCAGCCTTTCATTGGGTATTGCTGATGCGGTGACGGTGTTGGCGCACAGCGCCGCTGGGGCCGATGTCGCGTCGACGCTGATCGCCAACTCTGTCGACACCGATCATCCGCGCATCGAGCGTGTGCCCGCCCACGATCTCGACCCGGACAGCGATCTCCGCGACCGTTTGGTCACCGTCGATGTGGGCGTGCTCCCGGACGCTGCGGTCATCGACGCCCTCGACGCCGGCACGGCCGCCGCCCAACAAATGGTAGCCGGCGGCTGCATCCTTGCCGCGCACCTTGCTTTGCAGGGCGAAGCGCGCACGATTGGCGCCGCGCCGCAGGCGGCGCTCACGGGTCAGGCAGAGACGAACATCGCGACGAGACGAGGAACGGGCTTGGACAAACGGAGACGTGCATGGCCTACCTGAGAAACGCTTGGTATCCAGCAGCATGGGCCGAAGAGGTGACCCGCGAACCGATGTCGCGGACGATGCTTGGCGAGCCGGTTTTGCTGTATCGGACCGAAGCCGGGGCGCCGGTCGCGCTCGAAGACCGCTGCTGTCACAAATTCCTGCCGCTCTCGCTGGGCCGCATCAAGGGCGATTGCGTCGAGTGCGGCTATCACGGCATGACCTACGATGCGAGCGGGGTCTGCGTGCGCATTCCGGGGCAATCGGCGATCCCGGCCAATGCCCGTGTCCACAGCTACCCTGTGGCTGAACGCCTGGGGCTCGTTTGGATCTGGGCCGGTGAAACCGCCGCCGATGAAGACAAGCTGTTCGATTTGCCCGAGTACGGCGACCCGGCCTGGGGCGTGAACAAGGGTCCCTACACCCATGTCGCCTCGCACTATCAGAATCTGACCGACAATCTGCTCGACCCGGCTCATGTGAGTTTCGTGCATCTGAGCACCCTCGGGAGCGCCGATATGGAAGACATCCCGGTCGAGACGCGCCGCGACGGCACGATGGTCGAAGTCAACCGCTGGACGCTCGACAAGCCGCCCGTGCCGATCTTTCAGAAGTTCGGCGACTTCCAGGGAAACGTCGACCGTTGGCAGTACTATTTCTTCTATCCGCCGTCGATCAACGTGGTCGATTTCGGCGCCGGTCCGGTCGGCATGGGCCATGATGACGCGGACCGCGCCAAGGGCGTGCGCATCCATTCCTGCCATTTCCTCGCGCCGGAAACCGAGCGCTCGACGCATTATTTCTGGATGCAGGTGCGCAACTTCGCGCCCGACGACAACGATATCTCGGAGCAGATTACCGAGCAGTTCGTGATGGCATTCGACGAGGACAAGGAAATCCTGGAAGCGGTGCAGACCGCCGAAGACGCAAGTCCCGGCCGCGCGCCGGTCAAGCTCGTGATCGACAAGGGGCCGAGCCAAAGCCGGCGCATCGTCGATCGCATGATCCGTGAAGAGACGACAGCCGCTGAGGCTGCGGAATAAGACTTGGACCAACGAAAGACCAACAACAGGGAGAGACGGGTAATGAAATCCACCAGACGAGTATTCGTAACCGCGGGCCTGGCGGCGATCGCCACCGCCGGCATGGCGGCGGGTGCCGCCGCCGAGACGATCAAGATCGGCGATATCAACTCCTACACGCGCCTGCCGGCGCATACCGTGCCCTACAAGCAGGGCGCGCTGCTCGCGATCGAAGAGATCAACAAGGCGGGCGGCGTGATGGGCAAGAAGCTCGAGCTCATCTCACGCGACGACAAGGGCAAGCCCGGCGAGGCGGTGAAGGTTGCCGAAGAGCTCTTCAGCCGCGAGAAGGTTGCTCTCGTCTCAGGCTCGCTCTTCAGCCATGTCGGCCTTGCCATCTCGGCGTATGCCAAACGCAAGAAGCGGCTTTACATCGCCGCCGAGCCGCTGGCCGACGCAGTGGTCTGGTCGAAGGGGCATCGCTATACCTTCCGCCTGCGTCCGTCGACCTACATGCAGGCGGCGATGCTGGCGGCCGAGGCGGCCAAGAACAAGAAGGCCAAGCGCTGGGCGACGATTGCGCCCAACTATGCCTACGGCAAGGACGCGGTCGCGGCGTTCCAGAAGGTTCTGAAGAAGCTGCGCCCCGATGTCGAGTTTGTCGGCGCGCAATGGCCGGGTCTCTTCAAGATCGATGCCGGCGCAGAGGTCGAGGCGCTGAAAAAGGCCAAGCCCGATGCGATCTACAACGTCACCTTCGGGGGCGACCTTGCCAAGTTCGTGCGCGAGGGCAAACTGCGCGGGCTCTTCAAGGGCAAGCTGGTTGTCGGCTTGTTGACCGGCGAGCCGGAATACCTCGATCCGCTGAAGGCCGAGGCCCCGGTGGGTTGGCTGGTCACCGGCTATCCCTGGGCCGACATCAAGACGCCGGCGCATCAGAAGTTCCTGGCCGCCTATCAGGCGCGCTGGAAAGACTATCCGCGCATCGGCTCGATCGTCGGTTACAACACCATGCTGGCGGTCAAGGCCATGCTGGCGAAGGCCGGCTCGACCGATACCGAGAAGATGGTCAACGCCCTGGAAGGGCTCAGCTTCGATGCGCCGACCGGCAAGATCACCTTCCGCAAGATCGACCATCAATCGACGATGGGCGCTTATGTCGGTTGGACCAAGCTGCAGGGTGGCCGCGGCGTCATGGAGAAATGGAAGTATCTCGACGGCGCCGATTATCTGCCGCCGGACGCCGAGGTCATGAAGATGCGCAAGAACTAGCGGTCGATCCGGGTGCTTGGATTGTGCGTTTGACCCTTCGAGGCCAACCCGGTTTTCCCTCTCCCGCGTGCGGGAGAGGGTGGGCCGCCCGTAAGGGCGGGTCGGGTGAGGGCTTGGACGGGAAAGGCCGATTAGGGACACTGGTGAGGAGGAGAGGGCGTTGCCCTCACCCTCCCACTGCCTTCGGCAGCGGGCCCCTCCCTCTCCCGCATACGGGAGAGGGGATCCCGCGGGCTTGTCTCTTTGGCATGAACAGACTGGCCATCGAGGCTTGGCGTGGGTGAATTTGCGGTTTCATTGCTGACCGGATTGTCGAGCGCGGCCGCTTTGTTCCTGGTGGCCTCGGGGCTCTCGATCATCTTTGGCGTGACGCGGATCGTAAATTTCGCGCATGGCTCCTTTTATATGCTGGGCGCCTATGTCGGTTACACGCTGGTGCAGGCGATCGGCGGCTCGGTGCTCGGTTTCTGGGCTGCGGTGGTGATCGCTGCTGTTGTCGTGGGGTTGATCGGCGTTGCGATGGAAGTCCTGCTGTTGCGCCGCATCTACCAGGCGCCCGAGCTTTTCCAGCTCATCGCGACCTTCGGCGTGATCCTCGTCATCCAGGACGTAACCTTGTGGATATGGGGCGCCGAGGACCTGGTTGGCCCCCAGGCGCCTGGCCTCAAAGGCGCAGTGACGATCTTCGGCAGGCAGTTGCCCGAATACGACCTGGCGCTGATCGCGGCCTCGCCGGTGGTGCTGTTCGGGTTGTGGTTGCTTTTCTACAAGACACGCTGGGGTACCTTGGTGCGCGCGGCGACACAGGACCGGCAGATGGTGGCCGCGCTCGGCGTCAATCAGCGCTGGCTCTTCACCGGCGTGCTGTTTTTGGGCTCGGCGCTGGCCGGTCTCGGCGGTGCGGTGCAGATCCCCAAGGGCGGCGCCGATCTGCTGATGGATTTCAACATCATTGCCGCGG
>Ga0224512_10005515_pt1 | contig 10402 bp, 11 predicted proteins | sample SF_May12_sed_USG_4_FD_169103 | JGI IMG/M metagenome (GOLD analysis project Ga0224512, IMG submission 169103) | Sediment microbial communities from San Francisco Bay, California, United States - SF_May12_sed_USGS_13 | ecosystem: Environmental > Aquatic > Marine > Sediment | place: USA...
CAGAGTGCGAGTAAAAAGTCATCGCCGTCGTGCAGGGGCGGATGGGAGAAACTCTCGCCACCTCCTCGCCGGCGATCGCATTGATAACTGTCGATTTTCCGACACCTGTGCCGCCGAGGATCACGATCAGAAGAGCACCCTCGAGATTCTTCCGCTGGATCGAAAGGGAGTCAAGCCGCAGGAGAAAGTCATCGCGGTTTGCGTAGATGCCCTGTAAGCAGTCCGTACCCCGTACGAACTGCTCCATCCTCTGGACGGCCCCTTCGTACGCTCCCGAGGGGCCGTCGTGCGGGTTGTTCAGCGAGCTGCTCATGGCGTTTGAATCCTAAAATTATTTAAAGCGTTCTTCGTTTCTTCCATCTCCTTCAAATCGGGCCGTTTTGGCAGCGCTTCGTCAAGCGGCCCGAGCACGACCTGGGTGGTAACCGCGTCAAAGCGCTTCAGGTGCAGATCGAGGTAGTCATCCCTTTTCGCTGAAAAATAGGCACTTCCAAATGTCTCAAGAACGTATTGTGTGAGCCTGGCCATAACGGGCGCGATCACCAGATCGCTTGGGCCGACACCGCCGACCAACACGGCCACCAATAGACCGCTCCCCACCTGGAGCACCGCCTTGGATGTCTTTATCAGGGCTCTGAGGTTCGGAGATGCCCGGAGTTTTTCGATGATCTCGTCTCGCATCTCCTCCTTCCACCGTGTGAACCCCGGTTCCATCTCGTCCCAAATCAACTCCGCTTTTTGTTCGGCCGGTTCGCCCAGGGTGCCCTTGTTTGCCTGATGCAGGACCTCGGCAAGGAGTGGATCGGAAGACGCATCCGCAAGGGCCTTCATCGTCCTCGACCGAAGCGCATCGGCCATTTCTGCTACCTTTTTGCGGTCCCGGTCCTTGCGCCGGTGGACCTTCTCATTGATCTCGCTTCGCTCCGAATCCCTTCCCTGAACCTTGCGCATGACCCATTTGATCGCCTTGCCGGGTGCCTTGAGCACGTCGTCCACAATCGGAACGCTGAACTGGTCGAGCACCTCCTGAAACACCTCTTCTATCTCGTAAAAAGGCTCATGGGAGAGAGTCCTCTTGTAGTCCCCTCGGACCGTGGTGACGTTGTCCACGCAATCTTTTGCTAGCTTCGCCACACGCTCGATGTCTTTATGAATCGTTTCGATAACCGACGAGAATTGTTTTTGTATATAGGCGAGCGTGCTCCTCGCCTGGCTTGTCTCTATGTTGGTTTTTGGGAGGGATGAAATTTGTTGGGCAAGGATTACTGTGTGCGTGATCATATGACGGAAAACATCCTCGCCACCGGGGAAGCGCGGCACTTCTGTAATGTTGAGTTCATTGGCCTTCTTTTGGCGATTCAGGACGGCGGATCGGAAGTCGGCGACGACCGTCTTTGCCTCGGGGCCGAGCAGATTGAAGACAATAAAAACCTCCTTGCCGACGTCCAACGTTTTATAAAGAAATGAGACGCAGGCTTCGTCGTTGTATTTGCTAGGGGAGGTTACAAAGACGATCACGTCTGAAGCGGCCAGAAGGTGTCTCGCTGAGGTGAGGTTTTCGAGGCGGTTGGAGTCGATGTCGGGAGAATCTATGAAGATCAGGCCTTTTTTGTCCGGCGCTTCCCGAAGGGAATAGTGGAAGCAGGGTTTTCCGGTGGTTGCTTGGTGGAGGTCTTCCGGGTCGATGAGCTCCATGCGGTCGTAGCTTCTCAGGAAGTCTGGATTGGCGATCGCCTCGGTGGCGGAGGGGTCGGCGCACACCGCCGGTCTTCGTGTCCGGCCGGCGCGCGGATCGGGGAGGGACACTTGTTTCCCGCAGAGCGCATTAAACACTTCGGATTTGCCTACGTTCGTGCCGCCGGCAAGAACGATCACGAGTGGACCCTCGAAGGATCGTTCTATTTCGTGGACGATCTTGGCGTCGAACAGGCGGTGGAGAAACTCGAGCCGATCGGAAAGTTCTTCTCCCAGGCCGGATCCTGCGAGAGGGGATACCGCCCGCAGCTTGTTTTGAAGATCTTTTGATTGTTGGAGTAGGGTGTCCATTGTTTTCCCACGTTATGTTCGAGTGAGTCGTGGGATTATGGAGACGGGAAAGCGGAGTCGTCCATTGTGTTTATCGATCTTGATTCGAGTAAGTCTTTCTTAGAGTATGGGCCAATTTTGTCCATTCACTTGACGAAATACAGTATTCTGTTCTGGCCCGGTCGCTTGCCGAAACACGGCATCGTGGAAACTCTCGGACAGGCAGAAAGGATCAGTATGGATACTCTGACAGAGCTATTGAACGTACAAGAGCTGTTGACCCGGCTCGTGACGTTCCTACCCCGGCTGCTGATGGCCGTTGTCATGTACCTCGGGTTCTGGGTGCTCTTCCGGCTGACCCGCAGTTCGATTGACGCGATCTTACGCCGCAGCGGCCTCGACGCTGTCCTCGTGACGCTCCTGGTGGACAAGGTCTACCGTTTTGTTCTGCTCACGTTCGGTCTGGTGATGGCCGCCGGGCAAGTGGGAATCAATGTGGGAGCGGCCCTGGCCGGAATCGGGGTGGTCGGCATCGCGGTCGGTTTCGCCGCGCAAGACCTGCTGTCCAACGTCATCGCGGGACTCGTCATCTTCTGGGACGAACCGTTCCGGGTAGACGATTTCATCCGGATCCAGGACCAGTACGGACGCGTCACCGACATCACGCTACGTTCGACGCGAATCCGTACCAATCAGAACACGTACGTCGTGATTCCCAACAAGAACATCATCGACGACGTGCTGGTGAACCATTCCAAGCACGGCGAGACCCGAGTGGACGTGCCGGTGGGGATTGCCTACAAAGAGCAGATATCAAAGGCGCGTGACGTACTCCTCGCGGCCGCAGCTGGCGTCGACGGTGTGTTGGACGATCCTGACGTGTCGGTGGTGGTGGAGGAGCTCGGGAGTTCCAGCGTGAACCTCAAAATCCGGGTATGGATCAGTGAAGCAAAAAGCGAGAAGCCCATCTACTTCGCGGTGTTGGAGGCGTGCAAGGTAGCCCTGGACGACGCGGGGATACAGATTCCATTCCCGCATCTCCAGCTCTTTGTGGACGACGTCGAGGACCGCGTGCTGCAAAAAGTGGCCACCATACCGCAGCGGGTGGCGGGGGGAGGGGCCGATGCCTAGACGACGCGAGATTCTCAAAGGCATGGAAGGATTCCTACCCGGAGATTCCTGCACAAGACACAGCCGAGAAGGAGGACGCGCATGATCCGCGCATTTCTTTACCAACCCGACGGCCACAAGTTGACTGAGGGAGGCTCCGAGCTGATTGACGTCTGGGAGAGCCGGGCCGATAGCTCGATTTGGGTCGCACTCCAAGACGAGGAGCCGGAGGAGGAGACGAGGTTGATGTCGGAGCGCTTCGGCATCCACTCGCTTGCAATCAAGGACGCGCTGCGCGATCGGCATCCGCCAAAGATCGAGCCGTTCAAGAACAACACTTTTATCCTGTTGAAGGGGTTGGATGCCGAAACCGAGTCGATCGACTTCGGAACGATCCAACTCTCAGTCTTCGTGGGCGAGCGCTTTCTGCTCACGCGCAGTTCGCGACGCTCGATCAGCTCAGAGCGCCTGGGCGAGGAGTTTCGGTCCGGCAAGATCCCGCCTGACGCCTCGGTCGCGACGCTTGCGTTCCGGCTGTGCCGAATCGTCGCGGACCGTTTCGTGCCCGTGCTGCATTCGGTCGAAGTTCGGTTAGAGGAATTGGAGAACGAGATGCTGGAGCGGCCTAGCGACGAATTGCTAGCCGAACTGGTACGCCAAAAGGGTGATCTCAAGAAGATCTTGCGCGTCCTTCAATACCACGCCCAGGTGTTCACGTCCGCGAGCAGCCAGACGCCCGAGCAGTTGGAGGGATACCACCACGAGTTGACCGACTTGCGAGAACAGATGGACCGCCAGCTGAGCTTGGCCCGTCTGTACTACGAGTTGACCGACGACCTGATGACCGGCTACCTGTCGTTGTCGTCCCACCGGTTGAACCAGATAATGCAGACGTTGACGATCGTCACGATGATTTTTGTACCGGTCACATTCATGGCGGGGATCTACGGCATGAACTTCGAATTCATGCCGGAGTTGTCTATTCGCAACGCCTACTTCTTCCTACTCGGGGGGATGGTACTGGTGATCGGCGGAATCCTGGGGCTTCTGCATCACCGTGGCTGGATCGGTAAGCCCGGTCCCAGACGTTGACGAGTTGGCCAACGTGGAGATCTCGTTCCTGATCGGCGTCGAGTAGCCAACCTCGTTCTTTCGCGCATTCCGCGAGTGCGCAGGGGAAAAACCTGAGTCCGTACTTACGCCACCATCAGCGCTTCGGCGAACTCCTCCGCGGTTCGATTAACGTCAACTTTGGGACACCACACTTTTTAGCTTATTACAATACAACGAGAGAAGTGGCGTCGTGGATGCAGATTCGTCTGGGTTCGAGTCCTACGCAGGCAGCCAAACTCCCCGTGACAACGGAAATCGCCGCGCTCCGGTGAACGAAGACCCGTCGGAGAGACCCGGCGGGTGTTCCCACACGATTTCGAATGGAAACTACGGGCTTCGTCGCGCCCCTCTGACAAACTGCTAAATCAAGGTCATCGCCTCTTCGAACTCAGCCGGTATTCCTCAGTGCCGCCGCCAGGCCGTTCATCGTGCGGAGAAGTAGATCAAGCGCCTCGACGTCATCGCGGTCCGCGCGTAATCGCCGCAGGACTTCGATCTGCATGAGGTTGATCGGATCGACATACGGGTTGCGCACGCGGATGGAGCGTGCGAGGACCGGACTCCGCAGCAGCAAATGCTGCCGGCCAGTGCTGGAAAGCACGGCTGAATGCGTTGCCTGGAGGTTCTGACACAGCTCGTCCCCGAATCCTCGAAGATCCGGTTCGACGAGAGTATCTTGGTACAGAGTGGCGATGCGGACGTCGGCCTTGGCCAGCACCAATACCACGCTAACCTGCTCGGCGAAAATGTCGCCGTTGGAATCCTGATAGATCATTCTCACGACAATGTAGATGTAATCTCCGTAGTCCTCGACCTTTGGGCGTTGTGTGGTATTGGCGATGTCCTCAATGACGAGCGGATGCAACTGGAAGTGGTCCCCAATACCCTTGAGGAGCTTAACATCGCCCAGGCCGGTGACATTGATCCAGGAGACGTGTTTACTGTCGCGATATGGAAGGCAATCTTCCGCGGATTGTAGCTCCTTCTCCTCGAGGACTTGCTGGTCGTAATCGATCACCTTGATCATTACAGGCTCGTCCGCCCGCTCGCCAACATACTCGACCGTGCCGGGTGCCTGCCCCGGCTTCCGGGTCTTTATTCCGCACAACGCCATAATTCCTCACCGCCTTTCTAACCGATTCAGAACGTTTCAGCTTGCGGTCGCGTTCGTCGCGCCGACCATCCTGACCGGGAACGGCTCTGTCACGGAGCCGGTGTACAAGCTCCGATGGGGAAACGGAATTTCGATCGCATTCTTGTCGAACGCCTCTTTGATTTCGGCACGAACGCTGTTCATTTTTGACGCGTGCCGGAGCCCTCACGAATCGCTTGGCGGGTCCATTTCGTTTGTTGATTTGTCTTTTTTCTCGATCAGAAGCTTCCGAATCCGTCGTGCGTCAGCAGCGAGAACCGAGACAGTGTGGCGACCGAGCGTAATCGTTTCGCCGTGCTCGGGTATGCGGCCCAAAATCTCTATTACGGCACCTCCAATTGTGTCCGCAGCGAGCTCGGGGAGCTGCACATCCAGTTCCTGGCGTACCACACCAATCGAGCAGGTCGCGTCAATCTCGAAGGTATTGCGATCTCGCTCCACGATGAGGGAACTTTCGCTGTCAAACTCGTCTTGAATCTCTCCGACGAGTTCTTCCAGGATATTCTCCACCGTAATGAGTCCAGATACCACGCCGTACTCGTCCACCAAAAGTGACACGATTGCCCGCGATCGTTGAAACTCACGCAGCAACCTATCAAGCGCGATTGTTTCCGGAAAGTAAATCGCGTCGCGGGCTAGCTCCGCCAAGTCATCGACCGCCTTGCCGGTAGCGAGCGCCGCGAACACGTCCTTGACATGTATGATACCGACCACGTGCTCAAGATCCTTGTCGCATAGCGGTAGACGCGTGTGTCCGGAATCGGCGGCCTGGCGAAGTTGTTCATCGATGGGGTCATTGCGATCCAAAAACACAATGTCGTTTCTCGGGAGCATCGCGCTACGCGCACTTTTGTCTTCAAGGTCGAGAACGTTTTCCATGATCAGACGCTCGCGATTTGAAACCTGCCCGCCACTGGCGGATTCAGCCATTATGAGGCGAAGCTCGCTTTCACTGTGATACGCTTCGTGGCCCCGCGTTAGCCGAATGCCGATGAGCCGCAGCATTAGGTTGCTAGATTCGTTCAGCGCCCAGATGAACGGTTGAAACACTTTGTAAAAAACGACAAGCGGCAGTGACACCGCGAAAGAAATCGGTTTGGGCTTTTCAACAGCCAGGATTTTCGGCACCTGTTCTCCCACCGTGATATGCAGAAACGTTATCGTGGCGAACGCTAGGGGAAAGGCGAAGTAATGAAGCTTGGCCTCCGGAAGGCCAAGCTCGTGAAACAGAGGCAGCAAAGCTCGAGCGACGAGCGGTTCGCCGACCCAACCGAGACCGAGACTTGCTAGCGTGATGCCAAGTTGACACGCGGAAAGATACGAATCGAGACGCATTACGATGCTTTCCACCAACCGCGCACTTTTGCTGCCCGACTCGGTGCTTGAGCGGATTTCGCTCAGGCGTATCTTGACGAGTGCAAACTCTGCGGCAACGAAAAAACCGTTGGCCCCCACGAGTAATAACACGAGAAACACATTCCCAAACACGCTTGCTCCATCCAGTTTGTGTAATTCGAAAGAGGCCTTTTGCTAGGCTAACCGTCGCGAAAACCGTGGGTCAATCGCAAATGTTCAAAACGTCATCCGTCACTTTGCGCCACGATCGTCTTGAAACCAGCGGCCAATTCTGCCTACATTGACTGTCGTCCCGAACGTAATCGCGAACCTACTAGTATCGTCCGTTAAACCGACAAAAACCGCGGAGTCGAAAGCGACGTTCGGATGAACCACATATCCCATACCGAGTGTCCATAACACGGCCTCGTTGTTCTGGTTGGGTGTGAGAATCACGCTGAGCTCAGTGAATCCACCGAGGTTCTGCACAATCGGATGGCCCACTGCGATAGCGAGATCGTGCTCTAGGATCACGTTGCCACCTGCTGGATCGCTCAGAACGCCAAGTTGATAGAACCCATTGACCGTAGTCCGATCGAAGGCTTTCGTTACTATTGCCGCGCCGAAAAAATCCACGAGCCCCGTTCCAAGCCCGCTGTCCTTGTCGGCAGCGGGCAACTTCGTCGTCAACTGGAAGGCCGCGGCAGGCCGGCGTGGTCCTTCTTCGAGAAAACGGACTCGCGTGCCCAGCACGAAGTCACCGACCCCACTCTCGTCTGCTTCCCGCAACGCGACACGGACGTAAGGCGACCAGCCGACGAAAAGCTCGGCCGTCTCCGTCGCTCCCCATTTGATCGCGAAAGGTGTGTCTACCATGTCCTCGTCATCAATGAAAACACCCGCTTCCACTTCCAGGGTACGCGGCGCCGTTGTAGTGACATCGGACGAGTACGACGGTCGCTGAGGGGCAACGGGCGCCGGCGGAACGGCGGCACAGGAGTACACTAGTGTGGCCTGTGCGATCCAGAGGAACTTCCATGAGCCAGTCCTCATGCTCCACAGCTTCATCAGACACGACCGTCCACGCGACCGTTTTTCTTTGAGTAATTTAAACACGGTCAACGTTTGGCGACGTCTCCAAAACCAAACATGACACCCATGAGCAGCTTGAAATCCGGGATGTCACCGAAGCCGAAACGGGTCTCCAAATTATAATAGTTACGGGAGCCAAACGGCATTTTTAGACCCGCCACTAGACTCAAGCCGATTTCGGTATCCGACACGCCGACGTCCGGACGGTTGAGACTGATTGTAGGCCCCAATCCTCCGTAGAACTTCGCATTTGCCTTAGGCGGTGAAAACAGATCCGTCCGTAAATCCAAGTTGAATGTCGTTACTGTCTGACTGTCACCGAAACCAATATCAACGCTTGGGGCAAAGCGCATTACCGTCACTTTGCCAAAAACGAACTGCAAACCCAGCGTGTATTGGTCCGGATTCACGCTGAACCCCAAGGGCCGCAAGCCGAGGGACACTTTCGAACTCTCTGCCGTGCAATTGCTCGTACCAATGGCCACTGAGCACACGGCCCATACCACCGAGATAACCAGAAACCTTTTCAAGCCTGCCTCCTTTCGGCAAGTCCAGGATCCACAAACCGACAGGGCCAGACCTCTCGGTCCGACTCCAACAAGGTGTCCGCCTCTTTGCGGCCTCCCCATAGCATGTGTAGCCCCATCGTTGTGCCGTCCGAGTAGCGGCTCGAGAAAACGCCAGATAGCGACCGGTGCAGGTTCCTTTAGTACCTGTGAATGCGCAGCGAGAATCCCGCGCAGGACGTCTCTGGCTTTCTCAATATCATCGCCATAACTAATGCTTGCCAGTTTTCCTGGAACTTCGTTGCCTCACTCCGGCCACCGTGGATGCTTTCTGGAGAATTACACTAGATTCACGTGGGGCGAGAGCGCTCGGCAGCTTCGCCGGCATGATAGGCAGCAACGCTATATCTTGCCCTCTGCCTCTGCCTCCATCCGATCGAGACGCGTGTAATAATCTGGTAGCTCCTTCAGATGAGCCCACGCGATTTTTCCCGTCAAAATGGGATCATCGTTCGTGACGTTCGTCTCCGGGTCGCGTGCCCCATGTTCAAACTCAACCTCAAGACCACGTCTGAACTGTTCAAGGTCAATTTTGGACCAGTTGATTCCAAGATTCACGCCGATTGTCCGCGCTTCCTCCACAGTGATTTCCTTTTTCAAGATCAACTCCCTTTCCGTTTGCTGCCTGGCTTTACGGATAAGCCGCTCTCCTTCGTGGCCAAAGGGTTCGAGGGCTCCACCCCAACAGACTACAACCCGCAGGCGGACCATACCAAGCAAAAAGCAATTAGACTCTGCGGAACCGGGTCGCTATACTGTTTTGGAATTAGGTAAATGACCTTCTATCGGACACCGAAGATTGGAGCCTTGTTTTGACGCTGATCGATAGTCTCTTTCATTGGGGCTCAAAGCTCGAGCGTGTGCTTGTGGTCGCGCTTGTTCTCGTCGGCTTGCAGCTCGCGTTATGGCTGCTAAGACGCGCGGGGCGGTCGCTTGCCGGGCGCCGATTGACATCGCGAGCATCTAAGGTGGCCACGATCGTGAGCCTCACCTCTAGCATTATTCTATTCGTTACGTACTTTGTGGCGTTCGGGTTGATTTTGCGAGAGTTGGGCCTCTCTTTGAAGGCCTATCTGACGAGTGCGTCGATCATCGGGCTTGCGGTGGGCTTTGGCTCACAGGGTATCGTGCAGGATGTCGTGACCGGAGTGACGATGGTGTTCGCCGATTTGTTTGATGTGGGCGACATGGTGGAGATATCCGGTCAGACAGGGATAATACGAGGTGTGGGCATGCGGTTTACGGAACTCGAAAACTCGTTTGGGGCCAGGGTCTTGATTCCGAATCGAACCATCGGAAATGTGATAAATTATCCCAAGGGGTACATAAGGGCCCTGGTCGACGTTAATCTACCCGCCGAGCCAGAGCTTGCGCAAAAGGTGGAGGCCAGGGTGTCGGAGGTTGCTTCCGGAGCGTTGGAACAATACGGCCGTATTTTGCTGGCTGCACCATCGATCGAAGGCCGGGTGCGAACGTCTTCGGGCAAGGAGATTCTTCGCGTGAAGTTTCGCGTGTGGCCAGGTCGTGGAACAGCGATAGAGACGGGCCTTCGTAGCGAGCTGCTTGCTTTGATAAAGCGCATTGTCCCCGAATACGAAGATTGGATGGTCACTGTGAACTATGAGATTGAAAAACGGCATGCCACGCTTCCAGGTGTCGGCTGGCGATCTTGACCCTGCGGCGAGAGGCAATCAATTCAAAAGCCGCTTTCGCTTCGAGCGTTTTGGATCCGGCTGTGTAGATACGTTTTTGCTGCTCTCTCGCTGTTTTTTCTCGCGCTGGGCCGCCCGCGATCCGTGACGCCAGTCGCGCCAACGTGCGCGTGAAGGTGGTACTGTGCGGAGACGGTCCCAGCCGTGGCGAGCTGGAGGCTTACGCAGACTCGCTTGGGATCGGCGCCAACGTGGTGTTCGCGGGTATCCGCGACGACGTCGACAAGTCACGGCACGGAGGGTAGCATCAGCTGCGACACCCGCTTCGATCTCAACGGTGTTGTACGCGGCAGTGC
>Ga0224512_10005516_pt1 | contig 10400 bp, 5 predicted proteins | sample SF_May12_sed_USG_4_FD_169103 | JGI IMG/M metagenome (GOLD analysis project Ga0224512, IMG submission 169103) | Sediment microbial communities from San Francisco Bay, California, United States - SF_May12_sed_USGS_13 | ecosystem: Environmental > Aquatic > Marine > Sediment | place: USA: California...
GGGTTGCCGGATCGAGGAGTTCAAGAACTGGCGCACCGGCAACCCCTGGGCTGTGGGTGCCGCCTCCATCTTCGAGGTGGGATTCACCCCGGCGTCGGTTCTGAAGCCCGGCCGGGTCATGAACCCGGCCAAGGATGTCTGGAAGTCGATCCCCGACCGAATCCTCAAGGTCCCCCTCCTCTCGGAGGCACCCGACGCAGCCGAACACTCGATCAAGCTGACCGCGGATTCCTGGCGGATCATCAACGGGACCAGGGACGAACTCTGGCCACCGGGGGTGAGCCGGGCCGTGTTCAACAAGATGGACTCGCCGCTCAAGGCTGTCGCCTACTACATGGGTGCCAGCGCCGATGACCTGATGGCTGGTGGAGCCAGGACCCAGAACGCTTTGGCCGAGGTGCAGGAGACCTTCTTCAACTCGATCATGGACGGAGCCCTGGACAAGGTCTCGGAGGGGATCGCTGCCGTTCACTACACCGAAGGCATGAGCGACGAGAAGAAGCACATGATCTTCATGAAGGTCCGGGGGCACCGTGAGGCCCTGCTTCGGGACCTGAGCGAGCTGGTCGACTCCGACATGGACAAGTACGAGCGGGCTCGCACGATGGCGGCCCACATGGTGGGTCCCCTGATCCCGGAGAACATCAAGGACGGGGCTGCCCTGGAGGGCTGGGCCGAGTTCACCCAGACGAAGATCGACCAGGTTGCCGACCTCGTGGAGGCCACTCCCGACGAGCACCTGGGCGAGTGGGCCAAGATCATCTCGAACCATCAGGAGATTCGCATGGCCGTGGCCAACGATCTCCTGGACCATGTGGATGAGTCGCTGCTTCAGCGGATATTCAGCGAGCAGGGAGCATCGTTCCGGTATGGCCCCCAGTTCCGTCACGCCCAGGACGGGGTCCGGGAGATGGTCGACAGCGGAATCCAGATCCCGAAGGTGGTCCGGCCGGACTCCTCAGTGGACGTGTTCACGGACCTGTTCGACGGGAACGAGGAACTGGCCTGGATGATGCCGGGGCTGACCTACGCCAACGACGGGGTCAACATCTCGACCACGGCCGTTGACCGGGCGGCGGCCATGGTTGACACGGGCCGGTACTCGATCACCCCGGGTGCGCTGCGGACCATGACGACCCAGCAGGCCGAGTTCCTCGAAACAGGCCTGACCCAGATGCTCGACGCTCAGGCCAAGATGAAGGCCTTGGCGGCAGTGGACGACGTGGCCGCCCGAGGGCGTCTCGGGACCTTCGCTGAGGTGAAGGCCTCGCTGGAGGACTTCGCTCGGGGGGAGCCGATCTGGTCCCTGAGTGAGGAGTCCCTGAAGGAGTGGGCGAAGACGACGCCCCTTTGGGATGCCGCCCGGAGGAAGGATGATGTGGCCGCGGCCCAGGTCCTGGCCGCCCAGGGCATCCAGTTCCTGGCGAACCACAACTACGACATGGAGCTGGGGTTCGATTCCCTGGACGATGTCCTCGAAACGATCAACAAGGCCGACTTCTGGAAGAAAGCCGGGATCCAGCACCGCCCGGTGTTCAACAACGCTGCGATGCAGTTGGGTGAGACCGACCTGGCCACGAAGCTCACCGAACTCAAGAACAGGAAGTGGCGCTTCGCCACCGAGGTTGACGTCCAGATTCCCGGTGGCGAGGGCCGGTACCGGGCCGTGATCGGCGACTCGTTCCTGCGGGCAGCCGACCTGCGGAACATGTACTCGCCTCTGGCCGACATCCAGTACAAGCATGTGTCCCGTCGGTCGATGGGCCTGTTCGGTCAGCGGTTGACCGTGGACCAACACAAGCTCCAGGAGACGAACTTCCGCAACCACCTGGTGGCGGTCCTGCGGGAGAAGTCGAAGTACAACGAGGCAACCGAGGCATGGGAGCTGGGTGAGGAGTTCACCAAGCTGGGCTTCTGGGAGAACTTCGACCTGGACCCGTATGGCAATGACGTCACGGCAGTGATCGCCGGGATGTCGGCTCCGCACAACGCCATCCGCACCAAGGCGGCCCAGGTGCGCGATCACGTCCGAGGCGTGTTGCCCGGGATCGGTAGCGCCACCACCACGAACACCCTCGGCTATAGCTGGATGTCCGAAGACGGTGCGGCCATGAAGATGACGCTGGCCCGGCTCGGCATCACGGGCAACGGCGCTGACGCAGTCATCGAAGCAGCTCGCCGCTCGGTCGATATGGGCTGGGAGTACCAGGGTCTCGCCTCCATGGGCACCCGACTGTCGCGGGAGGGCTGGCTCCGTCAGATCTCCGGTGGGCTCCGGTACCACCCGGCAGGCGAGGAGCTGGGGAACTCGTCGAAGGCTCTCCGGGTGCTGGGCTTCGGTGCCCACACCGATGAGCAGGACGTGTTCCGGTCCTACAAGGCCATCGGTGCCGCCCTGGCGATGGGCGTGTTCCAGGGCGTAGACACCGCCATCGACGGTGGGGACACCACCGACGTGTTGACGAGCGCAGCCATCGGCGGCGCAGCAGCAGGTGCCGCAGTCGGTGCCTCGGCAGCCCTGGAAGGCAAGGGTGCGTTCGCTCGCACCGCACTGCGGTACGCAGCCTTCGACCAGTTCGGTGGAGTCGAGGACCCCGAAGACTTCCTGAAGGGCATGGCTGCCGCCACCGTGGGCACCGCCTTGGTGCGCGGAGGTGCTGGCAAGACCTACGGGATCCTGAAGCAGCAGGGCTGGGGCGAGTACTCCAAGGTCGGTGAGCGCTTCGAGCGGATCCGCAACCAGATCCGGTTCGGCCTCTCACCGATCTTCGATGTCCAGCGACGGATTGAGGGGTTGGCTCTCGGTCACACCACGGTCTTGACCACCGCTGACGGCAGGCGCGTCACGACGCCAACCGCATACCGGCCGATGAACGGCAGGTACGGGGCGATCAAGCGGATGCGGGACATCCAGGACGTGGATGGCAAGACCGTGGTCGGCAACCTGAGCGGGATGCGTGACGACCAGATCCGTGACCAGATCATGGAGGGCTACAAGGCGGCCACCCGCGGCCAGCCCTTCGAGGAAGCGATCACCCTGGCCACCGAGCGGGTCGTGGACGCTGGCATGACCGGGTTCTCACCCCAGGAAGCTATGGCCTCGGCCTGGGTTCAGCTTCGTCAGGCCGGTGTCGACAACGAGCAGGCACTTGACGCTGCCCGCAGGATCTACGCCTACGGCTCCAAGGCCCGTTCGGGTCTGGAGCAGTCGGTGAACTTCGTGTTCTTCCCGTTCTCGTTCCAGAAGCAGTACCTGGGACGCATGGCCGAGTTCTTCTCCGAGGACCTGGGTCGCCTGATGCTGGTGCAGAACTCGCTGAAGGCGTTCGAGCTGCTGGAGCAGGAGACCTCCCTGGCTGACCTGGTGGAGGACCGGCTCCCGATGATGCGCCAGGTCCGGAAGCTCAACAACTTTGCCTACGGGATCAGCCCCGGCCAGTTCGGTGGCATCAACGCCCCGTACATCGACGCTCTCCGCAGGGTTGGCAACGTGAACCCGGCGAGCTACATCCCCGGGGTCCGGGACACGGCCCTCGGCGGGGACCTGCAAGTGAGCGAAGGGGTCGATGCAGTCATCAACCTGTTCGTCCCTCAGGGTCTGCACATCGAGTCAGTGTCTGACGTGGACGAGTTCTCCCGAGAGATCGAACGGGTGCTTCCCCTCTGGCGTGACACCATGGACCTGAAGGAAGACGTGATGGAGGCCCACTACGTGGCCACCAGCCCTTCTCTCCAGCTCAAGAAGGCAGACGAGCAGGACGGGTGGGACCGGTACACAGAACTCAAAGACGAGTTCGCGGCCACGGCAGCTCAACTCGGCGTCAGCTACGGCACGCTGCGAACCGACCCGAGGTACGAGGCCTTCCAGACCGAGTTCCTTCGCCGGGTCCGGGAGCTGGAGATCAAGCATCCGGCCTGGATGGAGTCTCGGTCGGAGTCCACGGAGCGGTCGATCACGAAGCAGAGTGAGCTGCGCCGGATCTCGGCTCTGCCGGAGACCGATGCCGAGGAGAAGCTGGCGGAGTTCGTGAGGGAAGTGAAGCAGGTCGAATCCCTCTACGGGCTGGACATCGAGGACATGCCTGGGGGAATCCAGAGGCAGTTGCGACGGAAGGCTCAGAGGCTCGCTGTTGAGGAGCCGAAGTTCCGCCGCCAGTACGAGCGGTTCTTCCTCCGGTCGCTCGGTCCGATCGAATTGAGGTTGTGAGATGAGTGACGTCGAGCCAGAACTGACAGATCCGGAGCCGGGCCGCGACTCGGAGTCGGACTACCTGGAACGTGCCGTGAATGCCCTCGTGGGTCAGGGCTTCACGAGGGATGAGGCGCAGCGTCAGGTCAGGGAGAACCGGGACCTGATCCTTCGAGGGAGGGATCAGGGGCAGTCGGCGTCTGCCGCCGTGGTTCCGATTGCCGAGGAGTTCGACAGGGCTGCTCGGGAGTACGGGGACCGGGACTTCCTGGAGGGTGGGAGTGCCGGTAGTGGCTCTGACGTGCTGGGTCTGGGAACCCAGGACCCTCAGCGGGGTCGAGAACTGGGTGGCCTCGACGATGACGAGGTTCTGGCCCAGCTTCTGGAGCGAATTGATGGCTTCACCCCGATAGGGGGCGAGGAGCTTAGTGTCGACGTCGCCGAGGACTGGATCAAGCGGAACACCACTGTCCTCACGGGCTGGATGCTCAGGGGTGAGGGCATCGGCCGCATGGCCATCCTGGTTGGCCAGGAGCTGGAGAAGGAGGCCATCCGCAAGCTGGAGCAGATGGTCGAAGACGGGGACGACCCCCAGGCCATCGCCGTTGCCCTCCAGGGCTACGGGCTCAACGTCCGAGAGGTCACCGAACGGGCCGACGAGTTCCTCCAGATCAGGAGCGAGCGTGACTCTCTCCTCAACGATCAGACGAACCAGCTCTTTGCCCAGGACGGGCTCGGCTACGACTCCATCGAGGAGATGCTGGCCGAAGCCAGGCGCATCTTCCAGGAGAGCGGTAACGCCGAGCTGGCAGCCATCGCGGAACGGGACGACACGCTCCTGTTCATGACGATCCAGAAGGACACCTGGCGCAACGTGGTCGACGAGGAGACCCACGACCAGGTGGCCGCACTCCTGGACCGGAGCGTCTCGAAGCAGCGCTCGTTCCAGATCCCCAACGGGAAGGGCCTGGTGCGCGAGGAAGACTGGGCCGCGGTCGGTCAGGTGATCGGCGGGGATCCGGAGGCGAACGACTCGATCGTCAGGGACATCTTCGACCTGACGTCCCGGGTCACCGAGGACGCCGGTCGCATCGGCAAGTACGTGTCGATCCTGCTCAAGGACATGGGCGTGATCGAGGACCGCAAGGGCGGCAAGGGTCTGTTCATCAACGTCGAGACCGGGGCGCTGGATGACCCGGCCTCAAACTCTCGGGCCAGGATGCTCCAGTTCGGTGGGGGCATCGCCTCCCAGTTCGAGCGAGCCCTTCAGGCCTACGGTCGCCCCGAGCTGGCCATGATCGCCATGTACGACCCGGCGCTCGCTCAGCGGATCTACCAGAACGGCAGCCCCCAGAGTGACGAGGAGCTGTTCCAGGTCAACACGATCCTGGGCAAGTTCTCCGACCAGGACCTCAACTCCATCGGCTGGTACGACCGGAGCAACGCCCAGTGGGTGGATGCACTGACCTCGGTCGGTGGTCCGGGTGGCAGTGGCCCGGTGACCGTGAACCATCAGGACCCGGCGACCCTGGAGGAAGCGTTGCGGGACAGCTACCGCTCGACCCTGTTCCGGGACCCGACCGAAGCGGAACTGGCATCCTTCGTCGCCAACATCCAGGAGGCGGAGCGGTCGAGTGCGGTGGGTGCGAACGCTCAACTCAACGCCTACTCGAATGTGTGGACCGGCGAGTTCGCCTCCACGAGCCAGACTCAGGAGACGATCGACCGGTACGCCGTGGACTACCAGAGCCGCCTGGACCAGTCGACTCGGGCAACGAGCGAGTACCGGTCCCTCTATCAGCACCTCCCCCAGGGTGTGAGTGAGGGTGACTACGCCGGGGCTTTCCAGTCGAAGGTGGGCCAGCTCGTGGGCCAGGACGACGTGGGGTTCAACCTGGATGCGGTGAAGGCGGGCATGGTTTCGGGTGACCCGAACCGTTCGGTCCGGCAGGCGTTCGTCAACAACGCCACGACTGATGAGACACTGATGGGGCGGATTGCGAGTCAGGTGCTGAACCTGCGTAGGAGGATCTGACAATGCCGATGATTACGAGCTTGTCCGAACTGGAGCGGTTCATGGCTGCCATCAGGCGGCTGGAGTCTGGCTCGTATGCCGGGAACTACACCGTGTGGTCTCCGGACGTCAACGGCTCCCTTGGCCCAGCCAAGGGTGCGTACCAGATCATCGACTCGACCTGGAACAACTACGGGGGCTACGCCCGCGCCTCCGACGCTCCACCCGAGGTGCAGGACCGATGGGCTCGGGAGACGTTCACCCGAAACTTCAACCAGTACGGGAACTGGGAGGACGTGGCCGCGGTCCATTTCACGGGTCAGCCCGCAGGGCAGGTGACGGGAAGTGATGGACTGGGGACGTCGCCACCCCGCTACATCCAACTCATCACCCAGTACTTCGACGATCCGCAGAACCCGGCCGCAACGAGCGCACCGTCCGCCACCGAGGGGGATGACGAAGCGGTCGGGCCGACAGGGGAAGACCCGGGATTTGAAGACCCCCTGTGGGAGCCCCCGGGTGGCGGCATCCTCCTGGAATCCCCGACCGGCAGTGGATGGGTGATCCGATACCAGGCAACCCCCGGCGTCTTCATCGAGTGGTCGACTGACGACGCCGAAGCCCTGAGGCGGGCGGGCTACGACGTCGGTGATGCCGAGGGCTACTACGCCGTTGGCGACAACCAGTTCCTGACGAGCTACGAGGAGACCGGGGATCTCTCCGACCTGGCCGGGATGGCGGAGCAGGGGTACAGCTCCCTGGATGAGTGGTACGAGGAGACGTTCCTCTCGATGTTCGGGGTGAACGAGGAAGCGGCCAGTGACCCTGGCATCCAGCAGCTCCTGCTCACGATGCTGTCGAACCCCCTGATCTCCGAGCAGCGCCTGGAGATCATGCTGGAGTCCACGGACTACTGGCGGAACACGAACGACGCCGAGAACATCTGGCGGGACCTCTCCCCGGCCGAGCAGCAGGCCCGCATCCTGGAGGTTGCGCGGGAGATCATCCAGGATCACCGTCGGATCATGGGCACGGTCGATGGCCAGTTCGTCTCCAGGAACGACCCTCAGATCATCGCCTTCGCTGAGGCTGTGGCCTCTGGTCAGATGACCCGGGGCCAGGTGCTGGATCGCTTCGAGGAAGCGGCGATGACGAACGAGTTGTCGCCCTACTACCAGGAGAACCGGCAGGCCGAGATCCAGTCCCGCCAGTTCGACGTGGATACCGAGAACCTCCGCCAGGAGTTGGAGGACACGGCCCGCCAGTGGGGTGTGACCCTGACCGACGCTGCCTACTCGGAGTGGGCTGATGCGATCCAGATGAACAACTCGTCGGCCGCCGACTACGAGCAGTTGCTGGAGCAGCAGGCCAGCATCCTCTACCCGACCCGTCCGACGGGGATGAGGACTCTCGACTGGGCGCAGCCGTGGATGTCGGCGCTGTCCCGGACGCTGGAGATCGGCAACGTGAACCTGGAGGATGACCGGCTCCAGGGTGCGCTCCAGTCGGGGATGAACGTCTTCGACTTCCGGCGTGAGCTGATGCGGTCACCGGAGTGGAACGAAACGCAGAACGCCCTGGATGCCTACACCAACGCCTTGGGCTCCGCTTCTGAACTGATGGGATTCTCTTGAACTAACATTTAGTATACCATCAGTGAATGCTTGAGGAGAGATTCACCGAGAAGTACGAGATTGATGCCAATGGCTGTTGGGTCTGGACTGCCGCCACCAACGGTGGTGGGTACGGAGCTTACGCCGACACTCGAAACTGGAAAGAGGGGAAGAACTGCATGGTCCCAGCACACCGGTACGCCTACGAGAGTGAGATTGGCCCTATCCCCTCAGGGATGGATCTCGACCACCTGTGTCGAGTGCGACGTTGCGTGAACCCCGAGCACGTAGAGCCAGTTTCTCGCAAGGAGAACCTGGCTCGTGGGGTTGGCGGGTCCGGGAAGACCCACTGCAAGCACGGGCATGAGTTCACGGTGGATAACACCTACCGCTACACGACGAAGGCCGGGAACCAGCAGCGGTTCTGCCGCAAGTGCATGGTGCGCCGGTCGGCTGAAACAGCAGCACGAAAGAAGATCAACTGATGCCTGAGAGACGAGCACCTACGAACAGCGGGCCTCGCACGGTCCAGGACCTGCTGGATGACCTGGGGTTCTCGCTCCGGGAGTTCCTCGACCTGAACCCCGCTCTCGACGCGGTCTATGGAGACAGCCTCCTGGACATGCTGGAGAGCGACATCGGGACCAGCTACAACATCGGTGACCGGGTCCGGATCGGTGAGCGCGAGCAGATTGTCCCGCGAGAGGACGACATCAGTGGCCGCACCCCAGTCGGTGACGTGCCGGGTGTGGAGGATGAACCCCTGCCAGTGCCTGGCGAGGTTGGACCCGGTGAGGTCCCGACTCCCGAAGTGCCGAACCCCGGCGGAGGGGCAACGAACGAGATCCCCGACGAAGGGATGTCGGACGCTGAGGTGGCCAACGCTCTGGCCATGGCCGAAGCAGCCTTCCCCTGGGTCACTCAGCTCGGGCTCTCATCGCAGCTCCGGGAGTGGATCCTGGAGGGCTACTCGGGTTCGGCTCTGGTGAGCCTGGTCCGTCAGACGGGAGCATGGCAGTCCATGTTCCCGAACATCCGTCGGCCCGATGGCACGCTCCGGATGAACGAGGGCCAGTACCTGACGACCATGGACGGCTACCGGGACGTGCTCCAGAACTACTTCGGTGGGGACGCCCCGGCCTACTCGAACGAGCAGCTCTCCCAGTTGATGGCCAGTGAGCTGGACGTCAACGAGCTGGGGGACCGGCTTCGGATCTACAACCAGGTTGTGAACGCCGGGGCCGAGGTGCGCAACGCCTTCTACGTGTACGCCGGGATCTCGATGTCGGACGACGACCTCTACAACTACGTCGTGGATCCGATCACCCAGCAGTACTACGACCAGCAGTACGCGGCCGCCCCGGACCCGCCCTACGCCGAGTTCATCGGCAGGACCACCGACGTCGTTACCCAGGAGACGGGTGGCACCGTGGACCGGGAGACCGCAGCCAGTCTGCTGGACTACCTCTACACCGGGGGTGTCCCTGGGGGCGGTGATTACCTGTCGCTCTCGGAGCTGACCAACGCTTTCGAGCTGGCGATGCTGGGCTCGGCGGCCACGGCCGTGGGTCTTCAGCTCCCGGGGACCGAGCAGCTCAACCGGATCCGTTCGGCTGGGATCAGCCGGTCGCAGGCCCTTCAGGCCTACGGCCAGTACGCCCGGGACCGGAACTTCATCAACGCCATCGTTAGCCGTGTCGGCGGAGACGAGTTCACCCAGAGCGAGTTCGAGCTGGCCTCGTTCCTGTCGGACCCCTCGACCAGCAACGAGCTGCTTCGGGCTGAGCGTCAGGAGGCTGGCCGAGCGAAGAATGCTGGGGCGTTCTCCTTCGGCCGGGAGCATGGTCGCCTGACTCAGGCTGGCCTGTCGGCGTTCAGGAACTAGAGTTGGCGGGATGACGATGGACCTGACGCCTGGTGTTCGGGCAATCCTGTACTACGCCGCGATCATGCTGCTGATGCTGGGCATCTTGCTGCTGCTCACTGATGATGCTGCCGCAGCCGAAGGGCCGGTGGTCACCGACGCCACCCCCGAGGCCAATGACGCTTCGTCCTGGGGGGCCGGGTGCTTCAAGGTGGAGCCGATCCCCGAGGACACGTTCTCCTACGTGGCGACCGACAGGTTCTCGACCGTGGTGCTCAAGGCCGCGACCTTGAACTGGGCCTGGACCAACGTCGAGCCGGGTGACGTCCTCACCGTCGGCACGAACTCGATCAGCCACATCATCAAATGCGAAGCGGAGGAAGAACCATCTCCTACCCCAACGACCCCGACACCGACCGTCACCTCAACCCCATCCCCGACTCCTACACCGTCACCAATGGGCACCGTGACCCCAACACCGACGCCGAGCCCAGCATCTACGCCGACGGCTTCACCCTCACCCACCACCACCGTGACACCGTCACCTTCGGCCACCCCGACCGTGTCGGTGACCCCGACGCCGACACCTTCTCCGCCGACTACCTCACGGCCTACGCCGACGCCTACCGGGCGAGTGCAGTGCGCTGGCTCAAGTGGATGTCTGGCTGATACCGGCCCCGGTGACACCGGTCTCCTGCTCGTCGTAGCCCTCGGGCCGGG
>Ga0224512_10005517_pt1 | contig 10398 bp, 10 predicted proteins | sample SF_May12_sed_USG_4_FD_169103 | JGI IMG/M metagenome (GOLD analysis project Ga0224512, IMG submission 169103) | Sediment microbial communities from San Francisco Bay, California, United States - SF_May12_sed_USGS_13 | ecosystem: Environmental > Aquatic > Marine > Sediment | place: USA...
GCTGCGCCGCTCGGCCCTCTGTCGGAGCGTGGTCGATCGGCTCGAGTATGACCACCACGGGCCCGATCGCCGTGTCCGCGTTGTCGCGCTCGAGGAAGCGGAGTGTACCGCTCACCGCGGACGCGGGTGGGGAATCGGCGGCCCGCGACAGGTGCGCGCACGCCGCGACTCCGATGGTGCCGGTCAAGATCATCAGCCGCACCAGGGAGTTGTGAGAGCCTTTCAATGTCCAGCTCATAAGCCTCAATTCCCGCCGTCCCCTGACGAGACGGGGACGTCAGCGACGTGGCGGCGCGAAGAGCGCCACGTTCAACACTGCTCTAGGCCCCGGCGCCGAAGCAAGGATCTCAGATCGGGGCCGCCCGAACCCTGCTCCACCCTCGTTCCGTAGTGACCTTCGTCGACGTGAACACTTGGACACGGATGGAGCGCGTCAATGAAGAAGCTCGTGCTACTGGCCCTCACCATCGGGCTAGCCGGGTGCGGGGATTTCGTGGACGACGACGGTGACACCAGCATCCGTCAGTTCGCCCAGGGCCTTCAGTCGCTCGGTGACCGAGTGGCGGAGCTGGGCGAGGCGATTCAGCGGGACGCCGACGTCGAGGCCGTGCCGTGGAGCGATCTCATGAGCGCGATTCCCGACGAGGTCGACGGTGTGCCTCGTGTCGAGCTCGACGGCGACGACGCCCGCGATAAGCACGGCGCGGGACTGTCGATCGCGCACGCGAAATTCGTGATCGACGGGGACAGCATGTTCGTCGGCGTCGCCGACCTGGGAGCGCTGCGCAGCGGAGCGTCCTTGGCCCTGCGGTGGGTGGCACCCCTGTTCAAGCGTGGCGACATCGAAGGGGACACCCAGGAGCTGGAGGTAGAGGGCTACCCGGCGATTCTCATCGACGACGATGACGACGGCGACCGGTTCGTGGCGTTGCTGGTGGAGGGCCGCTTCGCGGTCATCGCGGGGAGCGACGGGCGTGAGAATCGGGACTTCGTCTGGGAAGCACTGGGGGAAGTCGACTACCGACGGCTCGAACGCTGGGTCGAGTACGGACGGCCGTAGGCCGCACGAGCACGGCGAACCCTTCGCGTCGTCCAGGGCCGCACCGTACGTTGACGCCATCAAACTTCGCGGGACGTCGGAGGGATCCGTGCAGAGCCTACGAGGCCAACTTCTCATCTCGAGCGGTGGACTGTTCGACCCGAACTTCCGCCACACGGTGGTGCTGATCGGGGAGCACACGGCGGACGGAGCGCTCGGCGTGGTGCTCAATCGCGCGCTCAACGTCTCGGTCCGGCATGCCCTCCCGGACTTCGCCGCCCTCGTGCCGTCCGGCGAGCCCCTATTCCAGGGGGGACCGGTTCAGCCAGAGCGTCCGGTTTTCCTCGCCGAATTCAACAGCCCCGGCTGGGCCGACCTTCCCGTGTTCGGATCCGTCGGCTTCGTCGTGGGCGAACTCTCGCCCGATCTGGGATCCCGCATCGACCGCGCCCGCGTATACGTAGGATACTCGGGATGGGGGCCCGGTCAGCTCGAAGCGGAGATGGCTCTGGACAGCTGGATCGTCGACCCGGCTCGCGAGGACGACGTCTTCACCGATTCGCCCGATCTTCTTTGGAGCCGCGTTCTCGAGAGAAAGGGGCCCGAGTACCGACGCATGTCGAGGATGCCGTTCGACCCCTCGATGAACTAGCTACGTCCAGGCGTGCCGAGCGTCGCCTGGCGCCCGAGTGTCCCCCGGCACGAGTGACTCGTCCCCGGCCGGGACGGTCGGCGATTCGTCGACGTAGCGACCGGCCGTCTTCGCGACCGCGGCCGCAGCCTGCATCACACGGTGCTCGGCGATGCGCAGGTTATACTCCAGCTTGTTGACAGGCAGTCCGCCGGCCCGCGCGCGCTGGGCGTAGTCCTCGACGCGGCGGACCTCGTTTAGGAATCCCACGACGCTCGAACGGAGCTCCTGATTGCGCCTTTCGAGCTTCGACCCGACGGGTTTGCCGGGAATCGACCCGATCCACAGGCTGGTGAGCGCCCGGTAGCCGAGGTGGCCGAGAAGGACGAACCCCGCGAACCGGCGCACGACACCGGGTACGGAGCTCAAAATCAGGAACAGCACGAGGATCTCGGCCCCGAGCATCCAGGTCGAGCGCTCCCTCGTCACGAGCCAGACGGTCAGCTTCACGTTCCCCCCAGGAGTAAGTGTCCGCTGACCACTCGTCCTTCAACGATCGTGCCACACCCGCGCGGCGGTGGGAAGGCCTATGCTCAGGGCTTTCCCTTGCTCGGGGGGAGGACCAAGGGGGAAAAGATCTCCGCATTTCGGACCTCGGGTGCTTCTCGCGGCCGTGACACGATGAGGCTCAGGTTCGCCGAGCGACGGCGGGTGGCCGGGGTTCGCGACCGCCCTGGGGGCAGTAGTATTCGTCCTGGACCCAGCCAATCCGCTCCACGCCTGGAAGGTGCGATGAAGTCTCCGATCCTCGTCGTCACGAATCCACCTCACGACGAGGTCGATCTCGACGCCGCCTCCACGCTCATCGGTCTCGATGTCTTCCAGACGCGCCTGAAGTTCATCTTCTCCGCGCCCGAGGTGCTCACGGCTTCGGATCGCGCGAGCGCCGAGGGCGTCGCCGAGTCGTTCAGGAGCGCCGGCGTGAGCGTGGCGACCTTCGACGGGCTGGAGCTATGGGCCATTCCGTGGCCCGAACCGGTTTCCTCATTCGAGTTCACCGGAACGGGGCTCGTGGCACGACTACCGGACCGAGAGCTCGAGCTGACCTACGACTCGAACGTGGTGGGCGTCTACTGCAAGCCGCCCGCGGGTTTTCGCACGAAGTCGACCCAGCCGACGGTGAGCCCAGACGACGACGGAATGGACATCGTCAACGCGATCGAGTGGATGGCCAACCTCGACCTCTATTTCGTGCGCGACGGCTCTCTGCAGCGGATCTCGATCATCGAAGACCTCACCGACTTCTCCGGTCTCGGCCCCATGCGGCGGCGCACGGTCGCCGAGGACATGGAGGAGACCGCCGCTGGGTGTAATCGCCGATTCAGCAAGATGGTTCTCGACACCCGCCTCGAGAACGTGCGGCCCCGACGCAGGTTCGTGGGGGGCGACGCGGCGGTGAATCCGGAGCTGCGGGAGCGCTACTCCTTCGGCACCCTGCTCCTGAAGGGCATGCTCGCTTCGATTTCTCCGGAGCTGGCCGATCTGACGCAGTACGAGCTGGGCTCACGACTCGGATACGTCACGAGTCGCGGCCAGACGAACGGGGCGTGAATCGGCGACCCTCTAGCCGCGTTCGCTCGCCCGGGCTGCGATCTCGAACGGATTGAGCCAATACCCGAGCACGGAGAAGGCGCCGTACCACCGCCAGAAGCGTTCCTCTCCCAGCCAGGCGATCTGCGCGAGGTGCGTCTCTTCGTGGCGCCGCACTTTCGCGTCCCGAAGCCACGCGGTCTTCGAGCGCACCCACACGGCGCCCCCGTCCACGTAGGCGACGCAGTCGGCGAAGAGCTCGCGCCGACGCTTCGGGCATTTCGGTGTGTACACGGGCGCGCCGCAACGCGTGCGCGTCACCAAGGTCCATCCTCTGGGTGGAGACTTCATCCGGGCAGGTTCGGTGAGGGTCGCTGTGCTTCGGGCGGTGGTACCACGGCAGCGCCTCTCGGGTTCGCCGGGGCAGGACTTCGACCGCGAGCCCTGTGCCCGGTTTTCCCCCACGCGCCGCGTCGGAGACTCCCCGGCAGCCGTATCACGGCGTCCGAGGTAATCTTCCGGCGACGTCCCATGGACCCGCGGAGGAAAACCCCATGACTGTCCTCTTAGACTTCCTGCCCTGGATCGTCGTGGGCATCGCCGCCTTTCTCCTGATCGTGCCGCCAGGCGTGAAGACGATCAGGCAATACGAGCGGGGCGTGCAGCTCCGATTCGGTAAGTACATCCAGACGAAGGAGCCCGGGCTGCGGTTCATCATCCCCTGGGTCGATCGCCTGATCAAAGTCGACCTGCGGACCCTGACCTGGGTGCTGAAGGAGCGGCAAGAGATCATCACACGCGACAACGTCACGGTCCACGTGGACGCGGTCGTCTACTTCAATGTGATCGACCCGGTGAAGGCCGTGCTCGAGGTCGAAGATTACAAGACGGCAACGGAACAGCTGGCGCTCACGTCACTGCGGAGCGTGCTGGGTCAGTCCGACCTCGACGAGCTCCTCTCTCATCGGGATCGCGTCAACGAGCGGCTGCGCGAGATCATCGATCAGCACACGGAGGACCCGTGGGGCGTCCGCATCAGCCTCGTCGAGGTCAAAGACGCGCTGCTGCCCGAGGGAATGCAGCGGATCATGGCTCGACAGGCCGAGGCGGAGCGGGAGAAGCGCGCCAAGATCATCCACGCCCACGGAGAGCTGGAGGCCGCCGAGACACTCAAGCAGGCGGCCTCGGTCATCGCGTCCGAGCCGATCACTTTGCAGCTTCGTTATCTGCAGACCCTGGTGGAGATCTCGGGAGAGAAGAGCTCGACGATCATCCCGCTGCCTCTGGACGTGCTGAACGCCACGATGGCCCAGCTGACCGCGAACAAAGAAACGCGGTAAGAAGGGAACGCGCTAGCGAGACCGGGGGCTTCGGCGGCGGTCGATCAGCGGGCTCCGGAGATCACCCATCTCGATGGGCAGGGCCACCTTCACGAGCACGGTCAGGATGAAGAGGCCCATCGCCCAAATGCCGACGGTCACCACGATCTCGACCCAGGTCGGTGAGTACTCGACGATCTCACCGAGGGGAGAGGGAATGAACCCGGGAACGATGAGGCCCATCCCTTTTTCGATCCACACGGCCACGAAGAGCACCGAGCACGATCCGAGCAGCCAGTACCTGCTCTCCCGCAGGCGGTGGATCGTCAGGACGGACGTCGCGCCGATGTTGAGCACGATCGCCGTGCGAATCCACGGCACCAGCGCGTCGTGCCCTTCCAGCCCGAAGAAGAGGTAATGCGCACTCTGAGCGTGATGGGTCGGGAAGTAGAACTCGGTGAAGATCTCCGACCCCAACATGATCAAGTTGATCTGAGCGGCGACGGTCGTGACCATCGCGAGCTTCCGGAAGGCGCCTAGGTCGATGTCGTACTCGGTCTGAGAATCGACGAACCACAGCAGCAGGATCATGAACGCCGGGCCCGCAGTGAATGCCGAGGCGAGGAAGCGAGGTCCGAGGAGCCCGTGGTTCCAGAAGGGTCGGGCGGGAAGCCCGGCCATGAGGAAAGCGGTCACGAGGTGGATGCTCACCGCCCAGAAGACCGAGAGGTACACCCACGGCACGTACCGGGACTTGTCGGGGTGCTTCCCGATGTAGTGCGTATAGAGGATGTAGAAGGGAATGAAGAGGTTGAGCGCCAGGTAGCCGTTCAGCACGATCACGTCCCATGCGAGCATGGACCGTGGCCAGTTGAGGAGCCCGATCACCGGCATGAGGTGCCACGCAGCAAACGGGTTTCCAAGATCGACCGTCACGAATGCGAGGCACATGCAGAGAGCCGAGACGGCCACCCCCTCGGCGATCAGGACCGCCTTCTGGAAGTCCACGTCCTCCAGGACGTACGCCGGCAAGACCAGCATCACCGCCGCGGCCGCCATGCCCACCAAGAACGTGAAGTTCGAGATGTAGAGGCCCCAGCTCGAGAAGTCGTTCATCCCGGTCACGACGAGGCCGTCACGGAGCTGCACGGAATAGCCGTACGCCCCGAACAGCATGACGAGCGTGAGTGAGCCCATCCACAGGTGGTAGCGGCGGCCTCCGGAGGTCGCCGACTTGAGCGCGCTGAGCAAGAACCACTTCAGGTGCATGCGGCTAGTCCATGAAGTACCAGAAGCGTGGCTCGGTCCCAAGGTCTTCCTTCAGGCGGAAGACCTGCTTGTTCTCGAGCACCCACCGAATCTCGGAGTCGGGGTCGAGAATGTTGCCGAAGACTCGAGCACCCGTCGGACACGCCTCGGCGCACGCGGGAAGACGACCCTCGCGCGTCCGTTGGATGCAGTACGTGCACTTCTCGACGACGCCCTTCTTGCGGGCACGGTTCCCCAGATAGTGCTGACGCGGATTGAGCTCCTCGGCCGGAACCTCGGGCTCGGCCCAATTGAAGCGCCGCGCCCAATAGGGACACGCGGCCATGCAGTAGCGGCACCCGATGCACCAGTCGTAGTCGACGACGACGATCCCGTCCGGCTCCTGCCAGGTCGCCTGGACCGGACACACGTAGACGCACGGCGGGTTCGCGCACTGGAAGCACTGCGTGCCGAGATAGTAGTGGCCTTCGGCCGGAACCTCGTGCCCGAAGGTCGCGTCGGCGTGCTCGAGATCGTTGATCGACTCCCCGTTCGGTTTTTCGAAGATCCGGATGTATTGGCGATCGCTCGTCCGATCGAGGTTGTTCTCGTGGATGCACGCCTCGACACAGTTCCGGAAGCCTTTGCACTTGGAGATGTTGAACGCGTAGCCGTACATCACGCCGGGAACGGCGCCGTCCGTCCGGATGCTCACGTCGCCGTCGCCTCGCAACTCGGCGAGGCGCTCGAGGCGCGCGACCGTCTCCGCCCGCTCCTCCGGCGTCATGAGGCGGTAGTTGCCCTTGAAGTACTCCTCCTGCGCCAGGAGCTTGGCTTCGCGCTCTTCGTCGGACTCCATGCTCGTCGGCGCGCAGGCACCGACGGCTTGCGTCGTGACAGCCAGCGCTCCCAGCATGGCCCCCAACGCGCCGCGGCGATCGAGCGGCTTGTCGAGCAGCGTGTTCGACGGACCCTTCGCGCAGCCGCAGGAACCGGACCCGCAGCCGCCGCCGCGCTCGCGCTCGGACGGGGGCAGCGTGGCCGGATCGGGCGTGAGCCGCTCGAGTCGGCTCTGGGCCTCTCTCACGCCCGCGTTTCGCAGGACGTCGTCGAAGGTGAGCTCGCGACGCTCAGTCATGGGCCGGCTCAGCCCCTTCAGACCCCGCGCGAAACTCACCAGGCAGATGCACGCCGGCCATGGGGATCCTCGGCACCGTGGCAGGCCGGTGCGGATCGTGGCAGTCGGCGCAGGTCATGACGACCCGCTGGCCCCGCCACCCGACCAAGCGCTTTCCGTGCGCCCCGTAGGCCCACGACTCGACTTGGTCGAAGTGGCACTGGGCGCAGAGTTGGTAGGCGTGGTCTACGGGCGCGCTGTCACCGTTGCCGAGCCCGAGCCGCCCCACGTCCTCTGCCCAGTGGCAGGTGCCACACTGAGCTCCGGTCTCGTCGGGGTGGACCGGCCGGATGTTCTGATGCACGCTCTCGGCGTCGTCCCGAGTCGGACGCTGAACAATCTCTTGGCCCTGATGGCATGACGAGCAAGGCGCTTGGGTGAGCTGCGATCCTTCGGACCTGAGCGCGAGATCGAAGACGCGGCGTCCGATCTGGCGAGACCGGTACGCTCCTCCCTCGGCCGTGCGTAGCGCGACGAAAAAGGGCTCGCCTCCCGGCCCCGTCCAGTGACCGCGCACCGGCTCGACGCTCACGCCGCGCAGCGCCGAAGGGACCGTGTCGTCGGTCTCCAGGCTGGCGGGGACGCCGACGCCAGGCACCGAGAGGGGCAGCGCAACGCTGTCGCCTCCGCCCGGCGTTGCCCGGGAGAGCGCGCTCGCGACCGCCACGACCGCAGCGACCAACCAGAACAGGACGAGCATCGCGTACCATCGTGAGCTCACGGCGCCCCCTCGCCCGAACCCGGCATGGGCGGCATCGGCAGCCCGGACGCGTCACCGGTCGGAACATGGCACTGACGACAGTTCACGCGCTCGGGATGGTCGGTGCGGATCTCCGCGATCGCTGCCGGGCCCGCATGGCAGGCGAGGCAGTTACCACGCCCTTCGATTCGGTGCGGGATTCGGTGGGGACTCTCGGGCATCGCGCGAAGGTCGGTCTCCGCCCACGCCGCGCCGCGCCAGTCGGACGCCACGAACAAGCCAGGCTGGGCATCCGGATCCACATGGCATTGGGCGCAGACCACGTCGGCAGGTCCGCTCGGAAGAGCAACGCCCACCAACTCGTCGCGGGCGGCGTGACACTGTAGACAGGCGCCGTACTGTGGATGCGGCGTGACGGGAGCGTAGGTCCCGAAGCGCGCTACCCACCCGCCTCGCTCATGGCACAGGTTGCACGTCCCTCGCCGGTATTCCTCATCGGTGAGACCGTGCGGCACCCGGGGTGGCGCCCCTGGATAGGCCCGGAGACGTCGATAGATCTCGACCGACCGGACGTGCCCGGCCCGGTCGTCGACGAAGTCCGGTGCGACGCTCAACCCCTCGGCTGTGACGCGGAAGATGTCGGCCTCCGCGGCGATGGGGCCTCTGAACGCTTCACCGCCGAGCGGGCCGGGTTCGGGCCACAACGCGTCCGGTGGTCCCACGATCCTGCCAGCCACGACCACCGCAGCGATCATGACGCTCACGATCGTGACGATATCGACCAGGCGAATCGGCGGAGGGTCGGCCGGCTTACGGTCCATGCTACACGCGCTCTACGCGGACCGCGCACTTCTTGTAGTCTGGCTGTGCCGAGATGGGGCAGTACGCGTCCAAGGTAAGCTCGTTCACGAGTCGGGACTCGTCGAAGAAGGGCACGAACACCTGGCCGCGGGCCGGACGTGCCCGATGGTCGATGCGCGCCTGCAATTGCAGGGCCCCGCGACGGCTCACGAGTCGGACGATTTCGCGGTCCCGGACCCCGAGCTCTTCGGCATCTTGCGGGTGGATCTCCACGTACGCCTGGGGGACCGCCTGGTGGAGCGTAGGAATACGTCGCGTCATGGAGCCGGTGTGCCAGTGCTCGAGCACCCGCCCGGTGTCGAGCCAGAACGGATACTCTTCGTCGGGCCATTCCGGGGGCGCCTCGTAGGGCCGGAGCCAGATCCATGCCCGGTGATCGGGCTTTCCGTAGAAGTCGAAGTCGCCGTGCTCGGCATCCGCGGCCGGGTCCGTCTCCGTGTGGTAACGCCACTTCGTCTCGCGCCCGTCCACGAACGGCCACATGACGCCCGGCCGCTCACGAAGCTCCGCATACGACGCCATCCGGTGCTCCGGATGATCGTGGAAGCGGACGTACTCGTTCCAGATCTGCTCGATGTGACCCTCCGCCACGTCCGGGAAGAGATCGCCGTACCCCAGGCGCTTCGCCACCTCGATGAGCTGCCACGTGTCGCTCAGCGCGTCGCCGGGTGGATCGAGCATTTGATCGAAGTGTTGCGTGCGCCGCTCGGAGTTGCCGTAGAGACCCTCTCGCTCGATCCACATCGCGGCGGGCAACACCACATCGGCAACCGCCGTCGTGGGTGTCGGATACACGTCCGAAACCACGATGAAGCGGTCGGGCTTCTCGGCACCCGCACGGTACCGGTTCAGAGCCGGCATCGACACCATGGGATTGGTCACCTGGACCCACATGAACCGTATGTCGCCACGATCCAAAGCTCGGAACATCGAGACCGTGTGGTGTGTGGGCGTGTCCGGGATGTTCTCCTCGGGGACGCCCCAGATCTCGGCGGTCCGACGCCTGTGCTCGGGGTCGGTCACACGGCCACCGGGGAGAGCATGGGTCAACGTGCCGACCTCCCGCACCGTGCCGCAGGCGCTCGGCTGGCCGGTGAGAGAGAACGGGCTGTTGCCCGGGGTCGAGATCTTCCCGACCAGGAGGTGGATGTTGTAGATGAGGTTGTTCATCCACGTGCCGCGGGTGTGCTGGTTCACGCCCATGCACCACAGCGACATGACCTTGCGGGAAGGATCTCCGTACAGGGACGCGAGCCATCGAATGTCCGAAGCGGGCATGCCCGAGATCTCCGACGCACGTTCGGGCGTGTACTCCGAAAGGAAGTCCACGTAGTCGTCCCAGGTCGCGTCGCTCGCCTCGTCCGCGAATCGGAAGTCGTCGGAGAGGCCGTAGCCGATGTCCGTCCTGCCCCTCTTGAAGGCCACGTGGTGATCGACGAAGTCGTCGTCCACCCAGTTTCGCCTGACGATCTCGTGGCAAATGGCGTTGGCGATGGCCAGGTCGGACTGAGGGGCGAACAACAGCGAACGATCGGACGCATAGCTCGTGCGGGTCGTGCGCGTCGCCAGGTCGACGATCTGCACGCCGCGCCTCCGCTGTCGCTGCTCGAGCATCCGGGAAAAGAGCACCGGATGCATCTCCGCCATGTTGTTGCCCCACAGAACGAAGACGTCGGCGTGGTCGATATCCTCGTAGCATCCCATCGGCTCGTCGAGGCCGAAGGAGCTCATGAAGCCCGTGACCGCGCTCGCCATGCAGAGTCGCGCGTTCGCCTCGACGTTGTTGGTGCCGATCGCGCCCTTGAAGAGCTTGGAAGCGACATATCCGTCCGG
>Ga0224512_10005518_pt1 | contig 10396 bp, 2 predicted proteins | sample SF_May12_sed_USG_4_FD_169103 | JGI IMG/M metagenome (GOLD analysis project Ga0224512, IMG submission 169103) | Sediment microbial communities from San Francisco Bay, California, United States - SF_May12_sed_USGS_13 | ecosystem: Environmental > Aquatic > Marine > Sediment | place: USA: California...
CGAGCGTTTGGCCCTTGCGGACGAAGCGCTGCGGCAGATCAGCGGGCTCGGGAAGGATGAACACGCCGTCAGCCGGGCTGCGGACCAGCAAATCTTCGAACCGCTGACGGTTCAGCTCCAGCTCCGCCCATGCATGCTTGAGCCGCTCGTGGGCAATCCTTGCGGCGGCCCGGTCATCGACGCTCAACGCCTCGAACCGGAGCTCGAGTTCCCGTACCTCTGCCTCCAGCACGCGGACCCGGGCCTCGAGAAACGGCTCTTCCATGCGGATCAACGCATCGCCCGAAGCAACCACGCTGTTCGGCTCCGCCAGAACTTCGGCCACCACACCCTCGGTTTGCGCGTGGACGACCGCATCGCCCGGCATCCATACGATGCCTTCGGTGACGGTACCGTAAGGTATGGGGACGCTCACCACAAAGCCGATGACGGCGGCCATAGCCGCGCCGACGACAGCAAACGCCCTGGCACGGCGCTGCCGCAGTGTCGGACTGGTCAGCAGGAACCAGAGCTTTTTCGCCAGCGGCATGCCATACATCAGCAGGACAGACCAGAACGCAAGCACCACGCCGACGACGAAGAACTTGCTGGCGACGAACATGACGATCGCCACCATAACGAACATCCGGTAGCAGAAAGAGGCGAGGCCGTAGAACACGAACCACCGGGCCTCTCCCGGCGCGCTGGCCGGCGAATTCGCGGTCGACACGCCGAACAGATAACGCTGCATCAGATAACCGAGATACTGGTTCGAGCGCGGCCCCAGGTTTGGAATTTCGGTCATATCGACGAGCACGTAATAGCCGTCGAATCGCAGCAGCGGATTGCCGTTGAACAGTACCGTCGAGACTCCGCCGATCAGCATCACATTGAACGCGAACGCCCGCACGAGACCGGGCTCAGCGTTCAGCCACACGAAGAGCGCGACTGCCGCCAGCAGGAGTTCGACCATTATACCGGCGGCGCCGACCAGGGCCCGCTGCCACCGTTCCTGAAAGGCCGCCGATGCCGATGCGTCGACATAGGGAACCGGCATGAACACGAGAAACATGATTCCCATCTCGTGCACTTCCCCGCCCCACCTTTTGACGGCGTAGCCATGCCCCAGTTCGTGCAGCGCCTTGACGAAGGGATAGGTGATGACAAGCAGCAGAATACTCTCGGCCGCAAGAATGCGGTCGGTGATGTTTTCTGTAAGCTCCTGCCAGTGCACCGCGGCAAGCACGATTCCGCTGCCGACGATCGCCAGGAAAAGCAGCAGGCCGAACCAGGTCAGGAACGGTCGGGCCAGCGGAAAGGTAAAGCCGAGAAAGCGCTCCGGATCGATCAGGGGAAGGCGCACCATCAATGGGTTGAGGAAGCTCATCACGGCTTTGCGCCGACGCAGTGTGCCCTCTCGCTCCGTCAACTCGCCGATATCGGGGGGCACGTCCGCCTGAATGATGTCGCCGCGATGCAGCTGGGCCAAAAGACGGATGGTCTCGTCCTGGGTCAGAACGTCCTCTTCCAGCCGGGCGCAAGCGAGATCCCAGATCTCCTGGACGGTTCGTTTGCCGTCCATCAGGCTCATCACCAAATAGGCCGATGGTGAAAACCGGTGGAACCGGCCAGAGGCCTGATCCTGCAGAACGTACCAGACCTGCCCTCGGAAGGTCTGGCGATGTATTCTGATATGGTTTCGCAAACGTGCCCGCAGGTCGGCCACGCGATACCACGATGGGCTGAACAGCGACTTCGTCACTTCGCGGCCTCCGGAATTACGGCCACCAGGCCCATATCTTGATACGGGCCCAAGCGATCAGCTTGTGCGTCCAGATCCAGACCAGATGGCGGTGATCGATACTGGTCTTGGCGATTCCTTCCATTCCCGGGCGCAGCCTGCCGCCGCCCTCGTTCAGTCGGGCCTCGACGCGGAAAAAATTGCGGCCTTCGCGCGCTTCGGCTACCGGAGTGATCATTTCGACGACATAGTCCAACGGCGCATCGGGGATCGACGAGACCAGCAACGTTCCCTTCTGGCCGACAGCGAGGTCGGAGATTTCGACCTCATCGACCTCGAGAATTACGCGGTACGAGTCGAGCGGCGCGATCTTGAACAGCTCTTCGCCCCGCTGCACCGAGCCGCCGATCGACTGGCTGAGGTCACCGGCCACCAGTATCCCGTCGAACGGGGCGACCAGCCGGGTTCGCATAATCTGCTCGTCGATCAGCGCGATCTGCGCCTCCGCTTGTTCAATCTGTGCTTTGATGATGTTGATCTCGGCGCGATCGCGCTCTGCCAGGGCACGGCTGTATTCGGTCTGGTGCTGGCTGCGGGTCGTGGTCCAGCGGAGGCGCTCGAGCACCAGATCCTTGTCGTCCAGGGTCGCGAGGGTCCCGCCCTTCTTCACGGTTTCGCCCGCACGCGCCCGCTCGGACGCCACATAGCCATCGAACGGGGCGACGATCGAGCGCTGGATCAGGCCCTGGAGGTTCGCGGGCGATGTTACCCGGTACTCGCCTTTCGCCACGGCGAAGAATCCGATCAGCCCGGCGATCGCCAGTACGGCGAGCTTGCGGACGACAAAGTGGGGACCGAACAGCCGCTTGACCTGGGTCCACAGAGACTCGGCCGCCTTCGAAATTATCAGCCGGTCGTTGCGGCGCTTTTCCTCCAGAAGTGGTCCAACGATCGACGCCACGCAGTCGCAGAGTTCGATCGTCGCCTGCCCAAATTCGGTGCCGCGCGGCAATTCGACGGTCATCGCGCCGACGAACTGGCCATCGACGTCAATCGGTACAGTCAGGATCGGGCCGGTATCGAACGCCCGCGCCAGTTCCTGATGGGCCCGCATGACATAGTGATCATCCTTTGCCGGAGGGGGATAGAGGACGATGCATCCCTGGTCGGCAGCCTCGTCCATGACCGCGCCTATGGATCGGATCAGGTTCATACGCCGTCCGAACTGGGCGGTATGGGACAGCGCGACGACAGCAATCCGACCGCGGCGGCGGAACCCGATGCTGATCTGATTGCAATCGAGCTGGGTAGCGAGTTCGGTGACAGCCACGTTGCAAGCCGCTTTGAAGCCTCTCTGTTCGAGTGTCGCGGCGACAAGGTCGAGCGTGGTCGTCGTTCGCTCCAGTTGGTGCTTTTCGTAGTCCGCGTCCTGGCGGCTCTGCAGCACCTCGATCCATGCCGCACCCCACTGCAACTGCCGCACGATCGCGCGGAGCTGGCCGGTCGTGCGACCGGCCACCTCCACCGCTACGACGCCATAGAGCTTCCCGTTGATGATAAATGGCGTGGCCACAATGCTGTGCTGCGCAGCGGAGGCAGATGCCTCGCCGTCCCCGCCCTGCACGACTCCGCGGCGCTCGGTCAGCGCCAGTTCGGCGACGGCTGACAGCTCCGGCGAGACCGCGGCCTCGTCAGGCCAGAACGCGGCGGGTGCGAACGGACCCTCATCCGGTTCGCCAAGCACCACGACCCCTCGCGTGCAACCGGACACAAGCCGGCACTGCAGCGCCAGCCAGGACCGTAGATAGATTTCCGGGTTTCCGGTGTCCTGGAGCTGTTTCCACAGGGCCTGGTCAAGAAACGACACCCGCCCGGATCGGGGCTCTCCGGGCGGTTCCCCCACATCATTCCCAAGCGCGTTGCCTTCGCTCTCCCGCGTCATCCCGACGCCTCCCCAGACGCACACATTTGGTCATCCGGCCGGCACCGGCCCGACGACGTTGTTCAGTTCTTCTCTGCGGACTGTCCGGTGCCCGCAGTGCCCGCGTCCTGCTGCAGTTTGAGTTGTCCGAAACGCCGCTCATACTCCTGGAGCACGGCGCCAAGAAGCGTCCAAAGCCGCTTCGCGGCAAAAGGACTCAGCACGATGCGGTCGCTCAGCTTAACGTCGAATTCCGTCTTTCCGACCGGGTTCCAGGTCTGGTTGGTACCGAAGAAGAGTGTCACTTCCTCGCGCGTGCTTGCCGCGTTCACGACATTGGCATACGAGGTACTCATGCTCGAATCGTCCCAGTTCACCGTCGGCGCGGCCGGCTGGCCAACCTCGACTTCTGTCGATTCCTTCGCTCCGGACTGCGGTACTTTTGCCATGTGGGTCCCCTTCATCTGGCTTCTGTTACGTTCGCCTTATTAACATTCTTGATGCCTGTTCCACCGGCATTCGCCAGCTGTGCATCCTCACTGTCCCGTATTCCGAGGCACGATAGCACGGTCGGCGTGTGCAGGGTAGCGTCTACGGCACGGATCTGCCGCAAAGTCCTGTGGTTGGCCGGGTTGGCGTGCGGTGCAGTTCGCTCACCGGCCATCCGGACGACCGTATCGACCCGACTTCGGTTCAACCAAAGCCGGCTCGGTGTTGATAACCTGCGCGTTGAGCGGGGCGTGCGAAAACCGCTGAGAAGCGGGAACACCCGACTGACGTAATCGTCACGGATAACCCGCGCGCCCGGCGGGCCGCGTTTGGGGCACGAACAACTTTGTGATGCCGAATCTGCCTATTGGCCGTTCAGCGAGCCACTGAAGCGGCCACCCCAGTCGACCTTCAGGCTACTCTTCAGGCCACCCGTCAGGCCCGTGCCGACAGAAGCATTGTTTGCCGCTGCACCATCCTGGCCCCGCCCCGCGTCTTCCGTTCCGTTTTCGGCGCCGTCGTCGACCGCCAGTCCGTCGATATCCAACTCACCGCGTGACAGCCCGTCACCGTCGTCGTTCTCATCGTCGTCGGCGGCGGGCAAGAAGCCGCCACTCTGCGTCTCGATCCACGACAGGAACCTTGCCTCGTCGCGCCGCACCAGGGCGTTCATCTCCTCGAGGAAGATCCGGGCGTCAACATCCGTGCGACGACCCCGGGCCTCCGGCTGGTTGCCCACCGCGGCCGGGCCGATCGCCGCGCCACCCGTCGGCAATAGCCGCGTGCCGGTCGCCAGACTTGCCGCCATCAGGCCGTCGCCATCGCTGTGGTCCAGGCCAATCACATGGCCAAGCTCGTGCATCACCGCGGTGAGCAGGTCGATGTCGGCGTAAGCCGCACCGTTCCGCAAGGCCGTCAGGACACCGTCGCGGGCGGTGCCGCGGAACTCGCTGTCGTCGGACGGCGTCGGGTCGACGAACCAGCCATGGCCCGCGGCATCGGCGTCGATATTGACCAGCCGCCCCTGCGTGAGACCAAGTTCGCCACCCGCCAGATTGCCGACGACAATCTGCACATTGCCCAGACCGGACAGGCGTGGGTCGCCGCTGCCCAGCACATCGGTCCACCGCGCAATCGAGGCGCTGACGATCGAATCGAGAGCGCCCTGGCTCAGGTTGGGGACGATAGTCCCTGGATCGAGTGTCGTGGCCGCGGAGACCATGCTGCCGCCCGCCGGGTCGATGAAAGCGCCATCGTCGGTCTTGACCACGACATCATCGAAGCTCGCCGATGCGCCGCTGGCGATCAGGCCGAAGTTCCCGTCGACCGTGGCGGCGTTGAACGAATGGCCGAGGATGGCCTGGAAGCCGCCGTTGGCCGCGGCGTCCAGGGTGGCGCTGACCGTCGAGCCCTTGAGCGCAAGGGTGAGCACGTAGTCAGTGCCGGCATCGATTGGCGTTGCCACGAAGGCATCTTCGACCCAGCCGCCCTTCATGGTGTGGTGACCGATGACGAGCTGGTTGCTGACCGCGTCGATGGCGACGAACTTGAAGCTGTCATCGCCGTAGCGGTCGAAGATGAAGCCGGCGCGGTCCTGCGTGTTGACGGTGGCGCTGAGCTCGAGGAACGAGTTGAAATTTAGATTATCCGGCCCGAGATCGAGCAGTTTCATGCCGGTGGTGCCGCCCGGATCGACGTCGTAGCGTCCGGCTTCGACGCTCCACGCGCCGCTCGAGCCACCGGTGAACAGGTCGGCCACGCCATCCTCGAAGTCCTCGGTGTTCTCGAAGGTGACCTGCGGCGGCAGGACCTGCACGCGGATGTTGTCGAAGCTGCCGCGCGAGTTGTCGGAGCCGACACCGACGTAGCCATAGTTGAGGCCAAAGGCGTAACCGTCAATGACGCGCGCCTGGTAGGTATGCGAGAACACTTCCGTGTTATCCACCACCAGGGTCGCATTCAGGCCATTTACCGCGAGCAGCATGTTGTAATAGATCTCAGGCTTGGCCTTTATTTTGGTGTATTCATCGACATGCCAGCCCGTGGCATCGCGATGTCCCATCACCAGCTTGTCGGTCGAGACATCGATACCGGCGAATTTGAAGTCGTCCTTTTCCTGGTAGTCGAAGATGATGTAGCTGTTCGCTTTCCAGCCCGCAGTCGGCTTCACCACGCTGATCGATGCCTGCATCTCGAAGTAGCCCGGCAGCGCGTCACCAACATGGAACACGCTGGCGGCGTCGCCACCGAGCGAGGCGGCCGATACCTGCAGAGCACCGCCGGTTACCTGCCACACGCCGCTATCGGCGAAGAAGCCGGTCACCGCCGGGTCGTCGAAGCTCGCCGATCGTTTTACGTCACGCTCGCCACCGGGGATCTTGCCCGGAACCGGATCGTCCGGCGCCCCGCTCTGCGCATACCAGTCCAGGTCCTGTTGCCGGACCGCGCCCAGTTCGCCGTCGGGTTCGCCATTGCGATACGGGTCGCCGCCGCGGGTGAAATCCGCACCGTCCGACGCGGACAGCGCATACAGGAACTCGGCAAGCTTCGGGTTCAGCGTGCGCGACACCGTGGCGCTGCCGTATGACGAGAACGGCACGATGTAGGTATTGAAATTACCCACCCAGTCGATCAGCCGGTCACCGCCGGTATTGGCGATCAGCCGGTCGCGCCCCGCGCCGCCAAAGGCACGATCTTCATAGCTTGGGTGCGTGTCCGGCGCGTCGTTCAGGCCACCGTTGGTGCTGTGGTCGTCGTCGGCATTGAGCAGATCGTCGCCCCAGCCGCCGTACATATTGTCGCGGCCGGAACCGCCGACCAGCCAGTCGTTGCCCAGATCGCCGAACAGCTTGTCATCGCCGTCGCTGTTTACAAGACCATAGGTCGCGCTGACCTCGTCCGTTCCCTCGGTGTGATCAAAATTGAGCAGGAAGGGCGAACCCTCGGCGAACGGCGCACCCGGACCGTAGAAGATCGCAAGACGCGGCTCGAACTCGTCATACTCGGCGAACTCGCCGGTGACCATGCTGTAGCGCAGCACATCGCCGGGGTTGAATGGCCTGGCGTAATACTGGGGTAGTGCTTCGGCGCCGGACATCGCATCGTCGCCCGCCCCGCCATGCAGCCAGTCGCTGCCCAGGCCACCGTAGATGATGTCATCCGCATGGTCGGGATCCGACAGTTCGTAACCATCGAGCACCGGGTTGAACGGCGTCAAATCAACGCTCTTCTTGAGTTCGCCTGCGACGTTGATGATGGCAAACTGAATATCGCCCGGTGTGGAGATCTCCTCGTTCAGTACGTTGCCGTTGTTAAAGCGCCGGTCGGGATCATCTGCCAACAATCCGTCTATGCCGTAGAGCGGCTCGCCTGCGGTGCTGTTGCGACTGGTAAGGATGCGACCGTCGTCGCCAAGCATGCCGTCCTGCCCGGTGCCGCCCGACATCCAGTCATGGCCCCAGCCGCCGATGAGATCGTCGTCCTCGCCCTCGCCGAACATTACGTCGCTTCCGGTCATGCCGTAGATAGCGTCGTCGCCGGATTCGCCGTGCAGCTCGTCAGCCGCGCCAATGTCCACCGAGCTCGGCACATAGTCCGGGCCGCCCGGCGTGTAGTCGAGCAATTGCGCCGCACGCACCACCAGTTGCTCGCCGTAGCCGTCGTCGTAGACGAAACTCAGCGCTGTGCCGACATCGCTGACCAGCCGGAAGATATTGCCGTTGTCACCGAGGATCATGTCGGCATCGCGGGCATGGCTGCCGTCGCCTTCATCGATGACGTTGCCATCCTCATTGCGCAGGATCTCGGTTCCCGCGCCGCCGAAGATAAGGTCCGCGCCGTCGGGGCGCTGCGCACGGTCACGCGCCGGATCGTCATCGTCGCGCAGACTGAACTGATCGGAACTGCCGCCGATGAGGTCATCCTGGCCCAGGTTGCCGAAGATCACATCATTGCCGCCGTTGCCTTCGATGTAGTCGTCGCCGTCACTGGCCGCTTCGTCCGAGGCATTGACCACGAGGTCGCCAGCATCGTTGCGACCGGCACCAACCGCGAGATCGATCGATCCGTCGCCCTGTATCGTGTCGTCGCCAAGCTGTCCAAAAACCTGGTCGTTGTCGGCGCCGCCCGCGATGTCGTCGTCGCCGAAGCGGTTTTGCGCATCGGATTGTACCGCGGTGTCATGATCGAGCAGCGTGATGTCGAAGTCTTCCCAAACCGGCGTGCCGGTCGGATCGAGTTGCGATGCATCGGTCACCAGCACGCTCCCCGCAGGGAGTGTCGGCGTGGCCGCAGTGCTGTAAATCTGGCTGCCCTGCAACGCGCGGAAGCGCGGGTTCTGGAGATCAGCCGCCGCTACCGACCTGTCGAGCAGCACGTTGTCGCCAAAGATGAGATCCCTGCCCGCGCCGCCGTCGATGCGGTCGCCATCCGCGCCGCCGATCAGGACGTCTTCATCCGCGTTGCCGTAGATCGTATCCGCCCCGCCGATGGTCCTGGCGGTCGTCTCGACACGGACCACGCCCGAGCCGAACGTCACTTCGGCATTGTCTCCAAGCACGAGGTCATCGCCGGCGTCGCCGTGAATCGCGTCGCCTGCCGCGCCACCGATCAGCAAATCAGCCCCGACGTTGCCGTGAACAGTATCCACCCCGCCGGTGTCCGCATCCCGAGTTGTAACAAATGCTGGCGCGCGTGCGCCGCCGTCCGTCTGCCAGAGCGGCACGTCGAAGGGTGACGTATCGGGCGAGCCCGTTGGGATAACGTTGCGCTCGAGGAGCCCGATACCCAGGCGGGTGATCAGCGTACCGGCCGCGTCGCGGTAGTCGACGCGCCCGCGGTCGCCGATGATGATGTCGTTACCCTCGCCGCCGAGGATGGTGTCGTCGTCCTCGCCACCGAAGATGACGAGTGGCAGCGTCGAGGCGCTCGCATCCACCTCGTCGTTGCCGGCCTCGGTGTTCAGCGAGAAAAAGCCGTCCTCGCCGGCCCGCAGGTCGACGGTCACAATGTCGGCGCCGCCGCCGGTGCGCAGCAGCGTGATCGGCTCGAAACCGCCGCCGCCCGCCATCGTGCCGATCACCGAGACCTCGTCCGGGCCCTGGCCCAGGGAGATGTCGAGCTGCTCGATCGTCTCGTAGTGGATGCCGCCGCCCATGCCGAAGCCGCTCAGCAGGTCTGAATCGAGCGTGCCCGCGTTCGGGCCGGTATCGCCCGTATCGTCCACGTTGACCGTGTCGAAGCCCGGGCCGCCGAGGACCGTGAGCCGGCCGCCCGCACTTCCGATCGCGTTCAGGTCGCCGCCCACGCCGGGCGCCAGGCTGCCCACGTTCACCGTGTCGTTGCCACCCTGCAGGTCGAGATTGAGCGGGCCGCCCGATGCCTTCACGTTCACCGTGTCGTCGCCGTCGCCGAACACGATGCTCGTCACGCCCGCGTGCGTGCCCTCGATCGTAAGGTTATTCGGACCGTCGCCGAGCAGCAGGTTCAGCACCTCGAACGTCGTGTACGTGATGCCGTCCGACATGCCGAGACCCTCGATCCGATCCGGCCACAGCGTTCCGCTGTTCGGTCCACTGTCGCCCGAGTCGTCGACCGTCAGCGTGTCGAAGCCATCGTCGCCGTGCACGCGTAAGGGCGCGCTGATCGCGTTCAGCGTGCCGCCCGTGGCCGGCGCCAGCGTACCCACGTTCACGGCGTCGTCGCCGCTGCCGGCGTTGACCGTGGTGAGCGCGCCGATCGTCTGCACGTTGACCGTGTCCTGGCCGGCCTCTGCGTTCACCGTCGTCTCGCCCGAGGTCGCCAGCACGTGCACCGTGTCGTCGCCCGGCCCGGCGTTCACGGTCGAGCTGCCCAAATGTGTGTCCACGATCGTGAAGGTGTCGCCGCCCGAACCCAGGCTCACGTTCACATCCTCGAGCGTCTCGTATCCGATCCCGGCCGTCATGCCAAGACCGGTCAGCTCGGTGCCGGTCAGCGTGCCGGTGTTCGCGGTGATATCGCCCGTGTCGTCCACGTTCAGCGTATCGTCGCCGTCCTCGCCGCGCACCGTGAGCCGCGCCGCAATGCCGTTCACCGTCCCGCCAACCGCCGGCGCCAGGCTGCCGACGTTGATCGTGTCGGCGCCGCTGCCCGCGTTGACCGTCGTGGCGCCGCTGATCGTGCGAACGTTTACGGTGTCGTCGCCGGCATTGGTGTCGAGCCGCGTCGTGCCGGTATGGGTACTCTCGATGGTGAAGGTGTCGCCACCCGAACCGAGGCCGATGTTG
>Ga0224512_10005519_pt1 | contig 10395 bp, 11 predicted proteins | sample SF_May12_sed_USG_4_FD_169103 | JGI IMG/M metagenome (GOLD analysis project Ga0224512, IMG submission 169103) | Sediment microbial communities from San Francisco Bay, California, United States - SF_May12_sed_USGS_13 | ecosystem: Environmental > Aquatic > Marine > Sediment | place: USA...
CCTGCATGTAGAAGCCGAGGGTCGCGCCGGAGCCGGGGTCGTCATTTAGATAAACGGCCAGGCGGTCACGGGATGCCGCATCGGCCAGGTGCTGCTCGATATAGGCACGGGCGCCGAGGAGTCCTTGTTCCTCGCCGGACCACAGGGCCACGCGGATCGTGCGCCGGGGGCGAACATTGAGTGCCCTGAGGATACGCATCGCCTCCATCACCACGGCCGCGCCGTCTCCGTTGTCCGTCGCGCCCAGGGCCGCATGCCATGAGTCGAGGTGCGCCCCCACGAGGACGACCTCGTCCCTGAGGGCCGGGTCGGTGCCAGGGATGTCGGCGAGCACGTTGTATGTGCGCGTATCGTCGTCGTAGCGGGTGCGCAGCTCGATACGCAGCTGGGCGGGAGCGCTACTCGCGGCCATCCTCACGAGCATGTTGTACTGCTCGGCCGCCAGCACGATGGATGGGGTGGCGTCGTCGGCAGTGGTGCGGCTGCCGCCCACGCCCACTGTACCATCCCGGTACGCGCTGGGCCGCAGCGTGACCCCGGCACCTGCCCGCTGGAGCAGGTCCCGCATCTCCCGTGCGGATGTGGTCGAGCGCAGGGGGATCCCGGACGGGTTGCCCGTGCGAATGGGATCGCCACTCAGGCCGGGCTGGGGCCGGTCCTCGTCGAAGAACTCGGTCTGAGGCTGATGCGTGAGCACGATCGCGCCTCGCAGCTGCGACGTCATCGCCGCGATCTCCGCAGCGGTCTTGTCCCCGACGTAGACAACGGGACCCGTGAGGACGCCTGATACGGACGGCGTCCATGCCTCCGGGTAGCCGATGAGGGGCATGTACCGGGGGACGGTCATTTCGACGGACACTTTCTCGAGCGTCCATCCGCGACCGAACTCGAACGGCTCCAGCCTCGGTTGGCTGAGTCCCCACTCTGCGAAGAGGTCTCGTGCCCAGGCGGCGGCTGCATCATGCTCGGGTGACGCTGTCAGTCGCGCGCCCAGCTCATCGGTGAGCGTGTGATAGAGACGGAGCGCCTGGGAGCGTTGCAGTCCTTCCTCCCTGATGCGCTGGGTCGTGGCGAGGTCGACCGGCTCCTGGGCTGCGGCATGGAGGGGTGCGAGGACCAACAAGGCAGCGAACGCGGGGAGCAGACGACGAGTGCGCATTTCAAACCTCCGTGGCCAAGGAGCCTCATGATGGACGCCCACCATGTGTGGCCGCCAGTGCCCGAGGGTCCTCGCGTGCCCGGGGGGAATCGGGCCAATATCATTGTCCACGACGAGTGAGACCGGTTACGTCGGCGCCCTGGAGAACGACATGGACAGAAGAGAATTCGTAGCACTCGCTGCCGCTGCTCCCACCCTGCCAGCGATGGCCGCAGCGAACGAGCGCCGACCTGCGAGACAGCAGGCCTTCACATTCTATTCGCCCCTGTCGGAGGACTGGTACCGGGGAGGCCAGTACTTCACGTGGACCTCGACCACACTGGACAACGCGAACCGCGAGGTCGACGTCTTCTACCGGACCTTCGGCGACAGGTCGAACCCAGCCATCCTGCTCGTGCACGGTTACCCGACGTCGAGCTTCGACTTCAGAGAGCTCATCGGGCTCCTTCAAGACGACTACTTCCTGTGCACACTCGACTTCCCGGGCTTCGGGTTCTCGGACAAGCCGCAGGATCGGTACTCCTACATGCTGCGCGACGACGCGAAACTGTTGGACCACTTCGTGCGCGAGATCGTCGGGCTTGATTCGTTCCACATGGTGACCCACGACCGTGGCGTAAGCGTCGGGTTGGCGTTTCTCGGAGACTACCTCGAGGCGCCGAACCGAGAGTACGAGATCACGTACCACTTCCTCTCCAACAGCGGCAGCTTTCTGCCACTCGCGAATCTCGGGGATGGGCAGCGGGCCGTGCTCGACCCGGTCCGGGGACCGCAGCTGACCGAGGCGGCGAAGGCGCGTCCGCGCGTTACCGAGGGAGACCCGGTTGATGTGGCCTACGCGGACATGTTCGCGTTCAATGACGGCGTCGGGGCGCGGCTCCATGTCGGCAAGTACCTCCTCGAGCGTGCCGCGAACGAGTATCGCTGGCTGGCGAACCTGAAGGAAAGCCCCATTCCCACGGCGCTCTTCTGGGGGCTGCTCGACACGGTGAATCCACCCCGGACAGCGAACTACATTTGGATGAACTACCTGAATGATCGCGAAGTCGAGAGCTCGTTCTGGTTGCTGCCGACGGCAGGGCACTACCCGCAGCGGGACGAGCCCGGTGCGGTCGCAGAAGTAGTTCGGGCGTGTCTCGACGGGCGAGTGCCTGCCCCAGAGGAGGAAGACTCCGTCATGCGGGCGATCGCGAGTGCGCGAACGACGCCGGCGTCACCGGTCTACATGGGGCGGTCCCATATCCGGGACGTGCAGTTCCCGGGGGCCGTCGAGTACACGCCGGCAGGGTACCGTTAGCGCCACTCAGCGTCTTGCGCCGCCTGCCCTCCTAATGGGATGTTCCGCCGCCACCCGCCCCTGTACCAAGGACTTTTGAGTCCGCCGCCATCGAGATCAAGACGACCGCCAACCTGCAGGATCCGCACATCCTGGTGCAGAACTTCTTCGAGGAGCTGAAGCGGCTGGCGCCGAATTGAGGTAGCGAGTTGTATGAGCCAAGACGACGGACCTGTGTTGCTCTACGATGGTCTGTGCGGTTTCTGTGACCGCACGGTGCGACTGCTTCTCCGCGTGGACCCCCGAGGCGCCTTCCGGTTCGCGCCGTTGGGCGGGACATTTGCGAGCGATGTCCTCTCCCGGCATCCCCATCTCGCGAATGTGGACTCGATCGTGCTTGTCGAACCCGACTCGGAGTGCGGACGGGAACGCGTGTGGGTTCGGTCCGCCGCTCTTCTCCACACTGCCAGTGATCTCGGCGGTGCGTGGCGTTTGCTGACCATCCTCTGGCTCATCCCACGACCGCTGCGCGACTGGGGCTACGACGTCTTCGCGCGGCGCCGATACCGCCTCTTTGGGCGATTCGCAGCCTGCCCGGTGCCGCCGCCGGAGGTGCGCACCCGCTTCCTGGACTAGTGGCCTGAACGAAGGCCGGGCGGTGACGGCCGGGGGTCACGGGACCCCCGGCCGCACCTGCGAGGCTGGACCTAGCCCTCGACGCCGAACGCCACCTTCACGGTGGCCTTGTACATCGCGATCTTGCCGTTCTTCACCTGAGCGGTCATGGCTTCGACCTGCACGCCGGTGATGTTCTTGATCGTCTTGCTGGCGACTTGCACCGCGGTGTCCGCGGCCTCCGCCCAGCCCTTCTTCGAGCTGCCAACGATCTCGACGACTTTGGCGACTGCGTAATTCGCCATTCTTGAATCTCCTTGGATTTGGTGGACCGGCTACGCCTGCGGAATGCGCAGCGTCTGGCCGGGATAGATCTTGTTGGGATCCTTCAGGAGCGGCTTGTTCGCTTCGAAGATCTCGGGATACCTGCTCGCCGCGCCGAGTTGTTCCTTGGCGATCTTGCCGAGGGTGTCACCCTTCTGGACCGTGTAGAACACGGCCTCGGGGGCGGCCTCGGTGACCTGCAGGCGGTCGTCGACGCTGGAAACTCCCGCGACGTTACCGATCACCAGGATCGTCTTCTCCCTCGCTTCCTGGGTCGGCGCAACGCCCGATACCGTCGCCACGCCGTCGTCGTACTTGACCTTGGGGCTCTCGATACCGAGGTCCATGTCCATGATGAGCCGTACGAGCTTGTTGCCTTCCCGCAGCTCATGAAGCTCTTCGTCCTTGGCGGCCTCAGCCGCCTTCTTGGACGGCGACTCTCCGAGGCCGACCTTGCTTCCCGCCTCTTTCACGAAGTTGAAAATGCCCATCATCGTCCTCCTAGAAATTTGCCGGCGAGTCCCTTGATTGCGCCCAGCCCCCCCGCCGCACCGCCGCTCGCGGTGAGCAGGGAAAGTAGCCCACCCGCGCCCTTCCCGTGCTCCCCGATCAAGCCCATCAACATCGGCAGGATTGAGCTCAAGCCTTTCGCTCCCTGATCCGCCGTCACGCCCGCCTTCTGCGAGAGGGCACCGATGTCCATCTGCTGCGTGATGGTTCCGAGCGCGCTTGCCGACGTCAGATCGCCGAGATCGAGATCCGAAGCGCGGGCGGTCAGCGCGTCCATCACGGACGACCCCGCCGCAGGCACGAATCGCACGGCCTGGTCGGTGGAGAAGCCAGCCTTGGAGGTGAGTTCAGCGATGAGATCGCCGCCTCGCTCCTTGATGATGTCATTCAGGAAATCCATACCTTGTCGTTCCTCAGTTCTTCGAGTGGACGGCCACAGGTGGACCGTGGTAAAGGCGCGGCTCCCGTGACCGGCCCACTGAAATAGACCAAGAGTCGCTTCATAAGTCACATCTGGGGGTCCGGTCCGGCGACTATCCGGACCGGATCGCCCGGTCCTACATTGTCTGTGCTCTGGGCTCGGCCCCGAGCGCCTCCCGCCTACAAGGAGCTCGACGTGAAGAGGGCGACACTTCTTTTCGCATCGCTCGCTGCAGCCGCATTGAGCGCCCCGCCCGCATTGACCGCTCAGTCCCCGAACGCCTTCGGAATACCGACGGCGGACGTACCCAACCCAGCCGCGAACATCGCCGCGGTGCCGGGAGCACGGGCGCAGGGTTGGTTGGGGCAGGGAAGGTCCGAAGTGCTGGCCCGGCACGGCATCGTGGCGACCAGCGATCCGTTGGCGGCGCAGGCGGGCTTGGAGATCCTGCAGGATGGAGGGAACGCCATCGACGCGGCGGTCGCGGCGGCCGCGGTGCTGGACGTGACGTCGCAGAACGACACGGGCATCGGCGGCGACCTGTTCGCCCTCGTGTACATCGCCTCGGAGCAAAAGCTCTACGCGTTGAACTCCGCCGGTTGGGCTCCCGCCGCGTGGACTCCGGAGTTCTTCCGGAACCAGCTGGGCGTGGAGCGCATGCCTGGGACCGGTGTGAACGCGGCGACGGTCCCGGGAGCGATCTCCGGATACGATGCCATGCTGGATCGTTTCGGCACTCTTGGATTCAGGGAGACGTTCGCGCGCGCCGCTCAACTCGCTGAAGAGGGCTGGGGGCAGGCCGAGCGGCGGCATCGCGACCTCGCTAGCGCCGCGAATGGCCTCGCGCGCGATCCCGACTCAAATCGCACGTTCCTCCTAGATGGGCGCGCGCCCGACCTCTACAGCGTGATCCGGAATCCCGACCTGGCCCGCGCACTACGTCTGATTCAGGAGCACGGGCGCGACGTCTTCTACCAGGGCGAGATCGCGGATGCCATCGTGGCGAAGGTACAGGCGAACGGCGGCGTGATGACCAAGGCCGACCTGGGTGAGTTCGAGTCGGAGTGGGTCGAGCCCATCTCCACCAACTACCACGGCTATGACGTATATCAGCTGCCGCCGCCTGGGCAGGGCTTCGCCGCGCTGGAGATGCTGAACATCCTGGAAGTCTGTGCGCCGGTACACGGCCTCAACCTCGCCGACCTCGGGCCGACAAACCCCGACTACTGGCACTTCATGGTGGAGGCGAAGAAGCTCGCCTACTCCGACCTACAGGCGTACAACGCCGACCCGCAGTTCGAGCACGTCCCCGTGAGCCGACTTCTGTCGAAGTCTTATGCGGCTACACTGTGTGGCCGCATCAGCATGAAGAGCGCCGCCGAGCCGTCGGTTGTCGGCGGCCTGGACGGCGGCACCATCTACCTGACGACCGCGGACCGCTGGGGCAACATGGTGTCGCTCATCCACAGCGTCTTCTCGGTGTACGGCAGCAGGGCCACCGTGGCGCCGTACGGCTTCGTGCTGCACAATCGCGCGACTGCGTTCTCTCTGGACCCCTCACACCCCAACGTGGTGGCGCCGCGCAAGCGTCCCTTCCACTCGATCATCGCCGGATTCGTGATGCAGGACGGCAACCCGCTCATGACGTTCGGCAACATGGGCGGCAGCGTGCAGCCCGAGACGCACGCGCAGCACATGGTCAACGTCATCGACCACGGCATGAACATCCAAATGACCACGGATGCAGCTCGCTTCACCCACAGCCAGAACTCCAACACCCTGTCGCTGGAGTCGAGTCTGTACAGTCTCGTCGGACCGGCACTCGAAGCGAGAGGGCACAACGTGCGGCCCGTAGATGGCGGCGCCGTGGGTGGCTATCAGGGAATTCTGTTCACGCGGGACCCCAGCTTACCTCTCCCCACGTATGGACCGGAGAGCATCGCGCAGGACCTTCCTGTGAATGGCGTGTACCGCGCGGGATCGGATCACCGTAAGGATGGGCAGGCCGCGGGTTGGTAAGTCGCCACCTAACCGCGGAGCAGATAGCCCAGCTCAGGGAGGAGGTCCGACGCCAGCTGGCCAAGCTCGAAGCGAGCATGGTCGTCAGCGACGAGGCCGCTAAGCCAGTGGAGTTGGACCAGAGTGCCGTGGGGCGGCTGTCACGCATGTCGTCGATACAGAGCCAGGGCATGGCCAAAGGCCTGCGTGAGCGAGAGGGCATCAGGCTGGCACTGCTTCAGGAGGCGGAGCGGCGATTGGCCTCCGGCACCTACGGGACGTGCACCGATTGTGGCGTGGAGGTGGCGTTCGAGCGCCTCGTGATCTTCCCGGAGTCGGGCACGTGTATGGCGTGCGGCTAGGGTGCTAGCGGCCCCTCCGCCAGGCCGCTCCCTGCTGGCGCACGATCGAAGTCAGGTCGCCCAGTGCGATGTCCATGTCCACGAGATGTAGGCCCCACTGAGGCGTGAGGTCACCTCCGATGTCGTCCGCGCGGGGGTCGCTGGGGTTCGCGTTCACGGTGACCTCAAGGTAGGTCGCGTGCTCGTTCGTCCTGCACTCGGCGCTGAGAAGTCCCGGCAGGGTCACGAATGGCGTACCGACCGCAGGAGCGCCGGCGACCCACTCGGTCGCCGGCCGCGCGCCGGCGATCGTGTTGCCCGAGCCCGACAGGTAGGCGTTGAGAGAACCACTTCCACCGCCAAGCGCCGCGGGGTTCGTGCACGCGATGGTCACGTCGGGCGAGGGTGGACGTCCGAACAGACTATTCTCCGGAGGAGTCACGGTCGACCTGAACGTTGAGTAGGCGATGACGCAAGCCGTCTGCGTCGCCGATCTGCAGAGCGGGATCGACCCGAACGATCCGCCCACGTCTTGTCCCCTGGCTACCGTGGGTGCGGCGCCGATCAGCAAGGCCGACACGAGGCGGTCCTGTATCGGCTTCCCGTCGATCTCCTCGGCGACCAGCCGGGTGAGGATGAACGCGCCCTGAGAGTGACCGATCAACACGAAGCCTCGGCCGCCGTTGTCATTCTCGAGGTAGTAGCGAAAGGCGTTCAGAACGTCGTCGTAGGCCAAGCCCTGGTCGAGAACGAATCCATCGGGTCCCATGACGGTCCTCAATCCCAGCAACGTGACCTGCCGATAGCTGGGTGCATACGGGCGGCACACCGATCCGAAGCGCGCGAACTGCTGCTCGATCACGCGGCGCTCGGCCTCGTCCGGGGTCATGTCGCTATTCTGAGTCTGGTCCGACGAGACAGTCGGGTACACATAGAAGCAGTCGACCGGCGCCGATGGATCCGCGCTCCAGAGTTCCCGAGACGTCGAGCCGTCGGCCCGGACGACGGTCGACGTTAGATCGACCGCGCAGGCGCCCAACTGCCCGGGACGGCAGAGCCACGCGGAGCCGTCGGAGTAGTCGATGGGCTGGGTCGCCTGGGCGCCGGCGGCCGTGGGCGGAACCGTTGCGGCGGCGAGGGCCGCCATGAAGACGAAGGTCGATCGGATATTCATGACTTGGCGGGATCGGGGTAATTTCACGGTCTTCATATGGCCGCACCGCATCGGAGCGCGCAAGCGCCCCGCTCAGATGAGCTTGCGGATCTTCGAGAAGCCGTCCTTGATCTCGGTGGCGAGCACGTCCACCGCGGCTGCGACGTCACCGGAGGCTTCCTTCGCCTCTCCCCCGATCACCTTCATACGACCCCGGAGAGAATCCATCTTCTCCTCTAGGGAGTGCCATTCGTCGCGCGCCTCCAGCTTGGCGAGTCCGAGCTTGAGTTTGAGCTCGTCCCGCTCGGTCTCCAGCTGTTGTAGGACACTCTTGAGTCGTTCCTTTGCGTCGGTCATGCGGGTTCCTCTCCTTTCTTGGTGTGCCGTATACTAGCCTCCCTCCCCGCCTCAAGAAGCCCAGATGGCAGCGACCTTCTTCCCTACTCCCCACGACTTCCGCAATTGGCTGGCCGAACACCACGACCAGGCGGACGAGCTATGGGTGGGCTACTACAAGAAGGCCACTGGTAGGCCGAGTATGACGTGGCCAGAGTCCGTGGACGAAGCGCTTTGCTACGGGTGGATCGATGGGCTCCGCAGGTCCATCGATGAGGCGTCTTACCAGATACGCTTCACGCCCAGACGAAGGGGCAGCCACTGGAGTCGCGTGAACCTGGAGCGGGTGACAGTGCTCACCGCCGAAGGCCGCGTGACGCCCGCCGGTCTCGCGGTTTACGAGGCGCGTGAACCCGAGAAGGCTGGCCGGTACTCATTCGAACAAGCCAAGGCGAAGCTCTCGAGCGAGCAGCGAACCGCGTTCAAGGCCAATGGGGCGGCATGGGCATTTTGGACCGCTCAGCCTCCCGGATACCGAAAGCAGGCAACCTGGTGGGTCGTGAGCGCCAAACGTGAGGAAACGAGGGCGCGTCGCCTCGGCACACTCATCCAGGACTCGGCGAATGGCCTGAGGATCAAGCAGCTCCGGCGCGGCTGAGGGGTGCCTAAGGCCCAGGGGCCCCGTGCGCGCCGGCGGCCCTCATCCTATCATGACGCGCCGTGCTAAGTCGTCGTAGGAACCGCTCGAGGAGGTCGTCATGACCCGTCGCACGAAGTTGGCTTGCCTCACCGTTGTAGCTCTTTCGGGAGCGTCAGTCGCGGTTTCGCCGGCCGATGCCCAGGTCCCCCCGTGGGACCCCTCGTATCAGGCACCCCGGACCGAACTCGGGCAGCCGGATCTGCAGGGGAATTGGACCAACGTCACACTGACGCCATTCGAGCGGCCCGACGGACGGGAACCGGTCTACTCGTGGGACGAGGTGCGCGAGATCGAGCAGCCAGAGGACGAGTGCCCGCCCAATCCGGGGACGGTCGTTTGTGGCAGGAGGGCCGGCACGGGTCAGAGCAACGAGGCACGGCTGAGCGGAAACGAATACAACGAGGTCTACTGGGACCGGGGCTCGCGCATTGCCATCGTGAACGGTGAGCCGAGGACGTCGCTGGTCACGCGCCCCGCAAACGGCAGGGTGCCGGACCGTACACCGATGGCGCAGCGGTACGCAGAGGAGCGCAGCGAGTTCAGGGGCCAGTTCGTGCAGTACGACCATCCGGAGCTGCGGCCGCTGGGTGAGCGCTGCATCGTGTCTTTCGGTTCGAGCGCCGGTCCGCCGATGATGCCGAACTCTGCCTACAACAACAATTATACGATCGTGCAGACGGCCGACCACGTGATGATCATGTCCGAGATGGTCCACGACTTCCGCATCATCCGCTTGGGTGAGCCGAAGCCGCTGCCCACACAGGTGAAGCCCTACTTCGGCGATTCGTGGGGTCACTGGGAAGGGAACACGCTCGTCATCGAGACGACGAACATCAATCCAGACCATGCGTTCCGCGGTGTGCCATACTCCGACGACGCCAAGGTCACCGAGCGGCTCACGCGCGCCGACGACGACACGATCCTGTACGAGTTCACGGTCGACGATCCCCAGATGTACACGGAGCCTTGGGGCGGCGAGATCCCGTTCGAGCGCTTCGACGACTTGCTCTACGAGTACTCGTGTCACGAAGGCAATTACGCCCTCGCGGCTGTGCTGAGCGGAGCCCGCTACGAGGAGAGCCTCGAGGCAGACGCCCGTCGCTAAGCCTCACGAACACCTAGGAGTCCATGGTATGATGCGCAGAGTGCTCAATGTCGTCTCGGTTGCCGCCGTGCTGGCCGCCGTCCTTCCCGGCGGTCTGAGGGCACAGACCGTGAGCCCCCAGGAGCGGGCCGAGTGCGCAGCGCTTCAAGGGATGACCAACCTGACGATCATCTCGGCGGGTATCCGCGAAGATCCCGAGGAGGGGCTGGTCTACTGCTACGTGCGGGGCATCCTGTCGCCGGCCATCGGCTTCCATGTCCAGTTGCCGCTGCGTGCGGCGTGGAACGGGCGCTTCCTGAAGTGGGGAGACGGAGGCAAGGACGGCGCGCTTAATTTTGCCGACCACCGAGTAGCTGAGGGCTACGTAGTCGCGAACAGCAACATGGGGCACGACAACGGTGTGGAGCCGGGGTCGTCGTTCGCCTACAACAACCGGCAGGCGGAGATCGACTTCGGC
>Ga0224512_10005520_pt1 | contig 10393 bp, 5 predicted proteins | sample SF_May12_sed_USG_4_FD_169103 | JGI IMG/M metagenome (GOLD analysis project Ga0224512, IMG submission 169103) | Sediment microbial communities from San Francisco Bay, California, United States - SF_May12_sed_USGS_13 | ecosystem: Environmental > Aquatic > Marine > Sediment | place: USA: California...
CTTGTATTCAACAACTCGGTCAAATCACAAGCGATTCGCGTGCGGCATTCTGATCTCGGGCTGAGCGGAACGGATTACAACTATAGCGACATGGGCGTAGGACTTCCGGAAGGGGCTTTTGCGGTTGCTTCGAACAAAAGACCAGGTCCGGATGGAATGGTGGAATTACAGAGCGCGCCGCGATCTGCCACGGCGTATAGTGTTACAAAGTCGCCTCGTCAGCCCGGACCCGATAAGGTCCAGCGCAAGGTGGGCGGCTAATACGAGTGCCCTGTTTGCTGAAAAATATATGACATTTCCAAGAGCCAGCGGAATACTACTCCATCCGACTTCCTTACCGAACGATTTCGGCATCGGCGATCTGGGCGATTCGGCGTATCGTTTTGTCGATTTTTTGGCGCACGCGAAACAGACATACTGGCAGATACTGCCCCTCGGTCCGACCGGATACGGCGATTCGCCTTACCAGTGTTTTTCGGCGTTCGCCGGGAATACCAATCTTATCTCACCCGAAATACTCGTCGACGAAGAACTACTCACCCAGGAAGAAATCGACGATCGGCCTGAATTTCCCGAGGGAAAAGTGGATTTCGGAACAGTCATCGACTGGAAAAACGGTTTGCTTGAAAAGGCCTACCAGCGATTTCGACTGACGACCAGCGTTAACTTGCGCGGATCGTTCGAGACGTTCTCACAGCAGGTCGCTTCCTGGCTCGATGAATACGCGCTTTTCCGTGCGATCAAAGCGACACAGGGACAAAAGCTCTGGCTCGAATGGGATGATCCGCTCAAACTGCGCCACGAAGAAGCGCTGCTTGCGGCAAGAGAAGAACTGGTCGAAGAAATTCGGGCGCAAAAGTTTTACCAGTTCTTGTTTTTTAAGCAGTGGACGCGGCTCAAAAACTATACCAATGGCAAGGGCATCAAGGTTTTGGGCGATATCCCGATCTTTGTTTCACTCGATTCCGCCGATGTCTGGTGCAATCCTGGAGAATTCAAGCTGGAAGAAGACGGTACGCCAAAAGTGGTTGCCGGCGTCCCGCCCGATTATTTCTCCAAAACAGGTCAGCTCTGGGGAAATCCGATTTATGACTGGGACAAAATGAAATCCGACGGTTTCAAATGGTGGATCGAACGATTTAAATTTACCTTGAAGACAGTGGACATAGTCCGTGTCGACCACTTTCGGGGCTTTGCGGCGAGTTGGGAGGTCCCGGGCGGCGACGAAACAGCGGAAAACGGGCGTTGGGTAAATGTTCCCGGAATGAAATTGTTTCAAACGTTAAATTCGGAGCTCGGGAATCTGCCCGTGATCGCCGAGGACCTCGGACTAATCACACCTGATGTCGAAGAGCTTCGTGACGAATTCGGTTTTCCAGGGATGCGGATTCTCCAATTCGCATTTGGCGGCGACACGAAGAATATCGATCTTCCGCATAATTATATAAAAAATTGCGCGGCCTATACGGGCACCCACGACAACGATACAACTGTCGCTTGGTTCAATTCACAGGTTGGTGATGATTCAACTCGTGACAAGGCTCAAATCAAGCGCGAGCATGATTTCTGTCTCAATTATTTGAATTCGGACGGTAAAGAAATCGAATGGGATTTTATAAGAGCCGTGTGGGCATCGGTTGCAAATACGGCAGTTGCACCGATGCAGGATCTTCTTGGTCTTGGTACCGAGGCGCGTATGAATTTGCCTGCGTCTGAATCGGGAAACTGGCAATGGCGTGCGAATGACGGGGATTTTTCGGATGAATTGTGCAAGCGTTTGCGGGAATTGACCGAACTGTATGGAAGGGCGAAAGAGGATGAGTGATTTATTCAATTGATAATTATTGAAGGTGACACGATTATCGGTCGTCTGGTTGTTCGAAATGATTGGATTCGTTTTGTCGCCAAAGATGAAGAAAAATAAATGTGGCGAGCCAACGTTTTTCCGGCACAACACGTGGGGTTGGAATCGCTTCGCTCTTTGCGCCCTACACTATGTTTTAAGTCGCCGTTGGCGACAAGAAGAATATGATTGTTGAAAGATTGAATAGACCATTGTTAATCATTTTTTTGGCGCAGAGCTTACTGGTTGCCGTCGTTGCGCAGGCACCAATTGTCGAAAAGATCGATCCGCCGAGTTGGTGGGCCGGAATGACTATCAATCCGGTGCGGGTGCTCGTAAAAGGCGGGAATCTTGCTGGTGCCAAGGTCTCTGCAGATGAGAAGGGGCTGAAGATCTCTAATGTAAGCATTAGCGCCAATGGACACTATCTTTTTGCTGATGTCCACGTAAGGAAGAACAAGAAGCCAGGGAAATTCAGCCTCAGATTTGATACGACCCTTGGCTCGACGATCGCGCCGTTCGAAATCAAAAACCGAATTCCGCGCGAAGGCCGGTTTCGGGGTTTTACGCCCGACGATGTTATCTATTTTGTAATCCCGGACCGTTTTGCCGACGGGGATACTTCAAACAACGACCCGGCTAAATCAAAGGGCCTTTACGACCGCAAGTTCGGCCGCCACTATCACGGCGGTGATCTCGAAGGCCTGATCGGGAAACTCGATTATCTAAAATCGCTCGGCGTGACCGCGATCTGGACGACGCCTTTTTACGACAACAACGACAAACCAGACTACAAGGAGATGTACGAGGGTCTTCCGTTTACGACCGGTTATCACGGTTACGGAGCGGTCGACATGTATGGAGTCGATGAGCACCTCGGCGACGAGTCGAAGCTCCGCGAGTTTGTGGAAAAGGCCCAGGCAAAAGGCTTCAAGGTGATCCAGGACCAGGTCGTAAACCATACCGGGCCTTATCACGTATGGGCGGCCGATCCGCCCACGCCGACGTGGTGGAACGGGACGCTCGAAAAACACCCCAACAACAACTGGCAAAAATGGACCGCGATGAACCCGCGCGCCTCCCGGCAAACGCAGGCTCGCAATATCGATGGCTGGTTTATCGACATCCTGCCCGATTTTAACCAAAATGATCCCGAGGTCGAAAAATACTTGATCCAGCACACGGTCTGGTGGGTCGAGAATTATGGTTTTGACGCGATCCGGATGGATACGCTTCCGCATGTGCCAAGGCCGTTCTGGGAAAAATGGATGACGGCGCTCAAAGCGGAGTTCCCGAATGTGAATGTGCTCGGGGAATTGTATGACGGGAATCCGGCGCTTCTTGCCTATTACCAGGGCGGCCGCCGCGGACACGACGGTGTCGATACGAAACTCGACACGCTTTATGATTTTGGGCTTTTTTACGCGATCAGGAACGCGTTTGCCAAGGGTCAGGAGATCAGGCAGGTCCACCAGATCTTCGCGCACGACTGGCTGTACCCGAACCCGTCTGTTCTGACGACCTTTCTTGGTGTCCATGACATGGAACGGTTTATGAACGAGCCCGGGGCGACGACCGCAGGCCTGAAACTCGCCCAGACCCTAATCATGACTTCCCGCGGTACGCCGCTTTTGTATTACGGAGATGAAATTGCGATGCCCGGCGGCGGCGACCCCGATAACCGGCGCGATTTCCCGGGTGGTTTTGCGGGTGACGAACGGAACGCCTTTGCCGCGTCGGGCAGAAGCGAAATAGAAAACGACGTGTGGAATAATCTCGCGAAGCTTGGCCGGTTGCGACGGGAACTTGCGCCATTGCGAATCGGAAAGTCCCTGGATTTGTACGATGAGCCGCAGCAATATGCCTACGCGAGATATATCGATGATCAGGCCGTGATTGTTGTGTTCAATAATGACACGAAACCGGCGGAGATCGAGTTTGACGTTTCGGAACTGAAGCAGATTCCGGCCAGCGCGCTGTTGTCGGACCGTCTGGGTGGAATAGGCGATTTAAAGGTGAATGGGGGCGAAGTGATCGTTGAAATTCCTGCGAGGACAGCGGGAATTTTCGCGGTGAAATAATCGATTACGATCGTTTGGAGCCCTGCTCAAAACGCCGCATGTTGTGGATGTCGTCTAATATTTGTCCGACCCCTGCGGATGTTTTTCTACGATATCGGGCTTCGCCCGATCGGCCGCGCAAGCGCGGCCCCAGACGGGGCACCGAAAATCAACGTTTAGAGCAATGCTCAGCATTGCCGCGTCGTGCAAAGCACGGCGATTGATACGGATGTTTTTCTACAATATCGGGCTTCGCCCGATCGGCCGCGCAAGCGCGGCCCCAGACGGGGCACCGAAAATCAACGTTTAGAGCAATGCTCAGCATTGCCGCGTCGTGCAAAGCACGGCGATTGATACGGATGTTTTTCTACGATATCGGGCTTTGCCCGATCGGCCGCGCAAGCGCGGCTCCAAACAGTCAAGCTGAAAATAGAGCATTCTGAATCGAGAATCAAAGATTATGCAAAACAAACCAAAACTAAAATTCTGGCAGATTTGGAACATGAGTTTTGGATTCCTTGGAATCCAGTTCGGCTGGGGACTCCAACTCGCGAACATGTCGCCGATCTACAAGTACCTGGGCGCCGATGAAGCCTCTTTGCCGTATTTATGGCTCGCCGGACCAATGACCGGACTTCTCGTACAGCCGATTGTGGGCGCAATGTCGGACCGCACCTGGACGCGGCTCGGCAGACGGCGGCCTTTTTTTCTTGCCGGAGCCATTGTCGCAAGTATTTCTTTGATCCTGATGCCGAACTCTTCGGCCCTCTGGATGGCGGCCGGGTTGCTTTGGGTACTGGACGCCTCGATCAACATCACGATGGAACCTTTCCGCGCATTTGTTGCCGACAATCTTCCGGAAGAACAAAGGACGCTTGGCTTCGTGATGCAGTCGTTTTTTATCGGCATCGGACAGACTCTCGCCAACGCGCTGCCGTTCGTGTTGACGGCGGTCGGCGTTGTCGGCGTAATGGCGAGCGGGATTCCTTATTCGACGCTGATCGCATTTTCCGTCGGCGGCGTGATTTTTCTCATCGCCGTTTTGTGGACGGTATTCACTTCGCATGAATATCCACCCGAAGACATGGAAGCCTTCAACAAAAAGAAAGCTGAGGGCAATGTCATCTCGAGTGTGACGAAAGAGATCTTCGAGGCCGTCAAGGATATGCCCAAGACGATGAAACAGCTTGCCGTGGTCCAGTTTTTTACATGGTTTGCGTTGCCCTGCATGTGGCAGTATTACGCGCTGACCGTTGGGAAAGTCGCATTTGGCGCCGTGGATGAGATCAAGACCCCCGCCGAATTTCAACAGGGAAATGAATGGGCCGGACTCATGTTCGCGACCTACAACGTCGTCTGCTTTCTCGTCGCCTTCGGAATTCCCTGGCTGGCCGCAAACCTAAGCCGCAAGCTGGTTCACGCGATTTGCCTCTCGGTGGGCGGACTGGGGCTGATTTCGACGCTTTTTGCGACAAATCCGTACTTCCTTATCATCGGAATGGCGGGAGTCGGAATCGCATGGGCCTCGATCCTTGCGATGCCCTACGTGATGCTGGCGGGTGCGATCAAGCCGGAAAGAATGGGGGTCTACATGGGTGTCTTCAACATGTTTATCGTGATACCCCAGGTCGTGCAGATATTCCTCGTCCCGGAATTGTTTAACCGCATACTTGGCGGCAATTCGCTCAACGTCGTCGTCCTTGGAGGCGTTTCGATGATTATTGCTGCCCTTGCTGTCCTTATTGTTGATGACGTTGGAGCGAAGAAACTCGAGGGAACGGAGGCGACAGCCTAGTTGGAGAATCTTGCAAAAAGGTGACGAAATGATTCAAAGAACGTTCGAAACAGTTGTTCTGGTTGTACTTCTGGGTTGTTTGGCTCTTGCGCAACAGCCTCCTCAAAAAGACTATTCAAAAGAAACCGCCCGCGCTTCGCAGACCTGGATTCGCGATGCGGTCGTCTATCAGATATTTCCTCGCCAGTATTCTGCCAAGGGCGATTTTAACTCGATCACCAACGATCTCGACCGGATCAACGATCTCGGTGTCGATGTGATCTGGCTGATGCCGGTTCATCCGATCGGTGAATTAAAGAAAAAGGGAAGTATCGGTTCGCCCTACGCGGTGCGGGACTATTACGCGGTCAATCCCGATTACGGGACCGGCGCGGACCTCAAACGTCTAATATCGGAGGCTCACAAGCGGCGGATCAAGGTGATCATCGATATCGTCGCAAACCACACAGCCTGGGATTCGGTGATGATGAAGAATCCCGATTTCTACACAAAAGACGCAGATGGCAAAATGCAGCCGCCGGTGCCCGATTGGGCCGATGTCGCAGACCTCAACTTCGACAACCCCGAGCTGCGCAAGTACATGATCGAGATGCTTAAGTTCTGGGTCCGTGAATTCGATCTCGATGGGTTCCGTTGCGATGTTGCGGGTTTTATCCCTACCGATTTTTGGGAGACGGCGCGTGCGGAGGTGGACAAGATCAAAAAGGACACATTCTGGCTGGCCGAATGGCACGAGCCGGATCTGCTTGTAAACGCATTCGATTCCGATTATTCCTGGTCTATGCATTCGGCACTGGACGATGTCCTTCACGGCAAGCGGCCAGCGTCTCATATTCAGGAAACGTGGCAGGCCGAGCGCGACCGCTTTCCAAAAGCCGCGATTCACATGCGTTTTACGGATAACCACGATGAACGGCGTGCAATCGTCCGTTTCGGCGAAAAGGGTGCGATCGCCGGACAGTCGCTCGTTTACCTGATTGACGGTATCCCATTGGTGTACAACGGCATGGAGGTTGGAGACACATCCGAATCGGGCGCACCGGCATTGTTCGAGAAGATTCCGATCAACTGGGGATTTGGATCGCGCCGGCCGGAGTTCGGGAAATTCCATCGTCTGATGATCCAAATGCGGAAGCGCTATGTGTCCCTGAGACGGGGTTCGGTAGAATGGATCGCCAATTCCGAACCGGAGCGTGTTTTGTCGTTTTCGAGGAGGCACGAGACCGAAGAATTGGTTGCGGTTATCAACATGTCGTCGAGTCCATTTCGCGGTAGCATCGAAATATCGGGACGGTTTGAAGACGTCACTCCCTCTTACACGAATGGCAATTCTGGCCGCAACGCGGCGCTTCCATTCGTAAAACTGAATGCCTGGGAGTTCCGCGTATTTCGCAGAACCGCACTTTGAGAGTAGGATGCGTGCTTTGCTTCTTTGACCACGGCTAAATAGCGTGGGACGAGCAAAAACTGCGCAAAGATAAATGGGATCATATTTACTCGAACTCAATCAGCATTCACCGGTTCTTGCGATTCTCGCGACGCTGGTGTGCGTTCTCATAATCGGGACCTCCGCACAGATCCTGGCAGAAAGGCTTCGTCTGCCTTCAACCGGTCCGCTTTTGATCGCCGGTTTGTTTTTTGGTCCTGATCTGATCGGGCTCGTTCAACCGGAAATCCTGCGGGAGCGCGACATTCTGAATCTGATCGTCCGGATCGCGGTCGCGATAATCGTCTTCGAAGGCGGACTACTATTAAATATCTACGATCTTCGGCACGCCTCTCGCGCAGTGACGGGTCTTGTCACGGTCGGTCTCCTGATTACCACCGGCCTCGCCGGTATGCTCGCACATTTCCTAATCGGTTTGTCATGGGAGATCTCGCTTCTTTTTGGCGCCACGGTCTCGGTTACGGGTCCGACTGTGATAACCCCGATACTTCGGAAGGTCAAGGTCAACCGGCGTGTTAAATCGACCCTCGAAAGCGAATCCATAATTGCCGATCCACTGGGCGTAATTCTTGCGGCTATTATCTTTACGGCGATAATCGACTCAGGTGACTGGACTCACATCATTGCACACGGCATGACGACGGTGGCGGCGGGTGCGGCGTCGGGAATCATGACAGGCCTCGTAATCTGGCTGCTTTCAAACCGTTTTCATCTTCTGCCGTCAAAGTTTACAAGGCTTGGGATACTTGGGAGTGCACTTGTCGCGTACACAGTCGCCGAGTTAATTGCACACGAATCGGGCGTGCTGGCTGCGGCGATCGCCGGGATCGCGGTCGGGTCGCTTGATATTCCGCACAAGGAAGAGGTTGAAGAGTTTAAGGGAGATCTCGCCTCCATCTCAATCTCCGCGGTCTTTATTCTGTTAGCTGCGAGTCTTCGCCTTAACGACCTGATATCGCTCGGCTGGCAGGGCCCCATGATCGTTTTGTTGATCATGTTGCTTGTCAGGCCGGTGCGGGTCTTTGTTTCGACCATCGGCTCGGAACTAAAGCGCAATGAGAAGATATTTATCTCGCTTCTGGGGCCGCGCGGTATTGTAGCGGCGTCGGTCGCAACGTTTTTTGCACTGGAACTCGCAGATAAGGGTTACAAGGAAGGCGCCAATGTGCTCGTGACCCTCGTTTTTGCCGTAATATTAGGGACGGTCTTGATCGAGGGCTCGTGGGCGAATTGGATGTCGAGGTTTTTTAAGGTTATGCCACGGTTAACAATTATTATCGGCGCCGACGAAACGGCGCGTCTACTCGCCGGGAAATTGATCGAAGCCGGGGAATCGGTCTCAATCGTCGATACCGATCCTGACAATTGTGCGGAGGCGAGGCAATTAAAAGAAGCGAATGTCTACTGCGAAGACGCGACCGAAGTCGATGTCCTCCGTAAAGCGGGCGTCGGGACCTCAAAAGCGGTGATCGTCGCAACATCGAGCGACAAGGTCAATATCCTGATCAGCCAGGTCATACGTTCGAATTTCGGCGATAAACGGATCGTCGCCCGTGCGAATACCACTTCAAACGTTTCTGCGTTCCGGGAGGCCGGAATCGAAACGATGTCGCCGGTGCAGGCTTCGGCCGCGATCCTGGAAAACATGGTACTGCGGCCAAGCCTGTTCCAACTGCTTGCCGCGACGAAACCGGAAGAGGAAAAGATCGACGAGGTCGAGGTTCGTTCGCGGCGCAGTATCGACAAGAGCCTTGCCGAGCTTCATCTTGATAATTGCCTCGTGGTTGCGCTACGCCGCCATGGCGACATGATCCAGCCGAGCGGTACGACGGTTCTTCGATACGGGGACATCCTTACGATACTTGGGGATGAGCGTTCGCTGGAAAAAGCCAAGAAGGTCTTTGAGATTATTGATTAGGGACTCGGGACCAGGGACTGGGAATGAGGGACCGGGGAAAAGGGACAAGGGAGAGGTCGTCGACCTTCTATTAAATTGCCTCCAGCTTTAGCTGGAGGAAGACCGGCGTCAAAACTTCAAGGAAGCTTATTCCTCTTTTTTTGAACACTAACCCTTGTGCAAGGGCAATTGAACTGTTTTAAGTATATTTTTCGTGCACTCAATCAAACTTCAACCGAAGCCATGGCATTGCGATTTCGGTCTTTCTGCACCCGCGATCGACAGATCCGAGTCCGCAATCGCTTTTAATAGCAAAGTTTAACTCAACAACCGTGCATTTTTTACCTTTTTAAAATATACTTTGTTCGGCTTCCGAACTTAGAATAATGAAATTTAAGATAGCTTCAAAGACACTGATTCTGCTTTGTCTTTCGGGTCTTTTTGTATCGGCAGTGTCGACGCAAGTGGCGCCTGGGGGACCGGGGGCCGACGCGCAATGGGCAAGCGCCGGCAAACAGGGCGTTGGGACATCGGCGAGTCTGGAGTCGAAGATATGGTTTACTCTCCAGGGCGGCGCTCTGACCGATGTCTATTACCCGAACGTCGCGGTCAACAACGTCCACATGCTCCAGTTTGTCGTGGTCGATCCCAAAACCAAGAAGGTCGAGACGGAGCGCGATGACGCCGACCACGAAATAAAGGTCCTGAGGCCCGATTCACTTACATTTCAGCAAATCAATACCGCCAAAAGCAGGAAATGGAAGATCAAAAAAACATATGTGACAAATCCGTCTGGAGCATCCATCTGGTTTCGCGTTTCTTTTGAGACTAAGGATAAAGATTTGGCGCTATATCTTTATTACGACCCATCATTGGCGAATAGCGGAATGGGCGATACGGCGACAGTCGAGACAGCATGGATCGCCGAAAAGGTAACGACAATCGATTCGAGTGGGAGACGGAAGAAGGTCACGAAAGGCGGCGCAGACACTGGCGAACGCGTAATCGCCTCGTTCGAAAAAAACATTTGGTCACTGATCTCTGTGTTCGGATCGAGTACAAGTCAGCATTCGGCGGGTTTTGTGGGCGAGAATGATGGGCTTTTTCAGCTGCGAACAGGAGGGAGGTTGTTTCAACGCTACGAATTGGCAAGGAATGGGAATATAGCGCAAATCGCTAGGATCGACAGCCCCGGAAAATTCGATGTCGCACTCTCGTTTGGCAAAAACCTTACGGAGGTGTTTCAGGAATTTGAATCGGAAAAAGGCATCAGTTTTGAGAAAGCCCACGCGGCATACGAAAAAGGCTGGGCAGATTATGTCTCAACCCTCCCTAGGGTCGATTCGAAATA
>Ga0224512_10005521_pt1 | contig 10390 bp, 9 predicted proteins | sample SF_May12_sed_USG_4_FD_169103 | JGI IMG/M metagenome (GOLD analysis project Ga0224512, IMG submission 169103) | Sediment microbial communities from San Francisco Bay, California, United States - SF_May12_sed_USGS_13 | ecosystem: Environmental > Aquatic > Marine > Sediment | place: USA: California...
GCGAAGCTCTCCCAGGCCTCGGGATAGAGTTGGCGCATGCCGTAGAGGAACCACTCGATCTCGGGGCGCCGGCAGAGGAAGATGCCGCGCAGCACCAGCGCCGTGACCCGCTGCGGATGCGCCTGGGCGTAGGCCAGCGCCAGGGTCGAGCCCCAGGAGCCGCCGAACACCTGCCAGCGCTCGATGCCGAGGCGCTCGCGCAGCCGCTCCATGTCGGCGATCAGGTGCGGGGTCGTGTTGTCGGCCAGCTCGCCCAGGGGCGTCGAGCGGCCGGCGCCGCGCTGGTCGAAGATCACGATGCGGTAGGTCGCCGGGTCGAAGAAGCGCCGGTGCTCGGCCGAGGCGCCGGCGCCCGGCCCGCCGTGCAGGAAGACGACCGGCCGACCCTCGGGATTGCCGCAGAGCTCCCAGTACATGGTATGACGGCCGTCGAGTGCCAGCGTGCCGGTCTCGTAGGGCTCGGTCGGCGGGAAAAGCTCGGGCTGGGTCATGGGAGTTCCGTGGACGTCCCGGGGCAGGTCGTGGCGCGTGGCGTCCTGCTATAGCCGATCCCAGGCGCAGCGCCAATGACCACCGGAAATTCCGCGGTATCTCCACCGGCGTATCCTCTGCATGAGACCGGGCTTATGATGCGCCCATGCAGCGCGCGATGCTTCGCCTTCTGGTTCTCGCTCTGGTGCTCCCGGCGGCGCCCTTGCTCTTCGCCTGCGGGGACTCGGAGACGCGGGAGTCCGGGCGGCAGTCCCCGCCGGCCGCCGTCGGCGCCGAGGAAACCGGCCTGCGCGCGCGCGAAATCGTCGACGGCGACACCCTGGTGCTGGACGATTGGCGCGAGGTCCGCCTGGTCGGGCTGCAGGCGCCGAAGCTGCCGCTCGGCCGGCCCGACTTCCCGGCCTGGCCGCTCGCCGAGGAGGCCAAGGCGGCGCTCGGCGCGCTGGTCCTGGAGCGCGCGCTCAGGCTGGTCTACACGGGCCGGCCCATGGACCGGCACGGCCGCCAGCTGGCCCATGTCTACGCCGAGCAGGGCGACGGCAGCGAAACCTGGGTGCAGGGCGCCTTGCTCGAAGCCGGCATGGCCCGGGTCTACAGCTTTCCCGACAACCGGGCCCTGGTCGGCGAGCTGCTGGCCCGCGAGACCGCGGCGCGGCAGGCGGGGCGCGGCATCTGGGCCGAGCCCTTCTACGCCATCCGCAGCCCCGAGGAGGCCGCGGCCGGGGTCGACACCTTCCAGGTGATCGAGGGCCGGGTGCTCGACGCCGCCGTGGTGCGCGGCCGGGCCTACCTCAACTTCGGCGCCGACTGGAAGCAGGACTTCACGGTCACCCTGGCGCCGGCGGTGCGCAGGCTGTTCGAGGCGGAGGGCCACGACCCGCGCGCCTACGAGGGCCGCCGGATCCGCGTGCGCGGCTGGCTCAAGTCCTTCAACGGCCCGATGATCGAGGCGACCCACCCGGAACAGATCGAGCTGCTCGAGCCGTGATCTGCGTGCGGCTCAGGCTTCGAGGGTCTCGACCACCTGGCCGGCGGAGGTCACGCAGGCGGCCATCAGCGGCCCGCCGAAGCCGCAGCCGCCGTCGACCGTGACCGTGCAGGCCGTTGTCTTGAGGCCCGGCGCCTCCGGGTCGAAGCCGCGCACGATCAGGCGGTAGGTCCCGTAGGGCTCCACGATGCGCGCGAAGCCGGCGCTGCTCCACCAGAAGCTGTCCTTCTGGGCCTCCAGGGGACGACTGGGGTCGAGGCCGGAATTGACGAACAGCAGGCTGCCGTCGTCGGTGAAGGCGGCCCTTCGCAGGATGCCGAAGAAGGCATAGTGGCCGGGCCGCGCCTGCATCGCGCCGCGCAGGCCGGCGGTCCAGCGGGTCAGTCCGATGGCGCCGCCCGAGGCCTGGCGCCGCGCCTCGCCGGCGGAGGAGCCATAGGCCTCGAGCGTCGGCGCGAGGCCGTTGTCGAGCATCCAGGCCAGGGTGCCCGGAGGATCTGTGGCGAACTGGATCTGCAGCAGCTTCTGCCACATCTCCTCCTGGCTGCCGCGCAGATAGGCGAGGTCGCAGGCAAAGCCGTGCTGCCCGGCCATGACCGCCACGCGAAAGCGCAGCAGGGCATCGAGCGTCTCGCGCACGGCCGACCCGCGGCCGATCATGTTGCCCAGATAGACGATGCGGTCGCCGGGCCTGAGGCGCGGCGCCAGCTTGTCGTGCAGCCGCTCCAGGCGCTCGGCCTCGCCGTGGACCGATGCCACGGCCCAGACGCGCTTGGCGTTGTGCAGCTTGGCGAATTTCTGCCGATCGGTCATGGCGTCGGCAGAGGGCCTCCTTCAAGGCTCCGGTCCGCGAAGGAGGCGAAGCCGCGTTGCAGGGAGTCCGGCCAAGCGGCCGGCCGGGCCCGCCGGCGCGGGCCCGGGGCAAAGACTATGCGGCTTTGAGCAGCTCTTCCAGCTTTTGCGCTGCTGCCGTCTCGTCGATCTTCTCCAGCGCCGCCAGCTCGCGCGCCAGGCGGTCGAGCGCCGCCTGGTACATCTGCCGCTCGCTGTAGGACTGGTCGGGCTGATCGGCGCTGCGGTGCAGGTCGCGTACGACCTCGGCGATCGAGACCGGGTCGCCGGAGTTGATCTTGGCCTCGTACTCCTGTGCGCGGCGGCTCCACATGGTGCGCTTGACCCGGCTGCGGCCCTTCAGGGTGGTCAACGCGGAATCCATCACCTTGCGGGTCGACAGCTTCCGCAGGCCGGAATTCTCGGCCTTGTCGACCGGCACGCGCAGGGTCATGCGGTCCTTGTCGAACTTGATGATGATCAGATCGAGCGTCACGCCCGAGATTTCCTGGGTCTCGACCCCCAGGACCTTGCCGACCCCATGGGTCGGGTAGACAACGAAATCGCCTGCGCTGTAATCGCTCTGCTTTGCCTTTGCCATATTCCGTTCTCTTGCTTCCGCTTGATCCAACAATTTCCCGTCCGCGCCCCTTGCCGGGGTCCCTACGGCCGGTTCGAATCCGCCGCAGGCATACGAAAGGGAGCTATTCGCGCCGCAGCCGGCGCCGCTCCCCTGCCTCAATCCAGCCGACACGGATTAACCTTCGCACGCCCGAGAGACCTTGACGAAGTCCCCGAAGGCCAGCCAAAAAGCCACCCTATAAGCTTATAACTATACAATATTTCGGGCCCCAACACAACTGTTGCGGCGCAGCATAATCCGGCTTGCCGGGGACCAATGGTTAACCTGCCGCCCGCTCTTGGATCGTCCTTCGCGCAGGCATCCTGGAAAGGCCATGGAGCGGTACGCCTCCAGTTAGCCGGTACTGCCCGGCTTTGAGCTGAAGAACTTGTCGTACTTGCCGTCCATGCCCTTGTATTCCTCGGCGTCGGCCGGCGCCTCGCCCTTGCGCGAGATGTTCGGCCAGGTCTCGCTGTACTCGCGATTGAGCTCCAGCCACTTCTCGCCTTCGGCATCGGTGTCCGGCACGATGGCTTCGGGCGGGCACTCCGGCTCGCAGACGCCGCAATCGATGCATTCGTCCGGGTGGATGACCAGCATGTTTTCGCCCTCGTAGAAGCAGTCCACGGGGCAGACCTCGACGCAATCCATGTACTTGCATCTGATGCAGGCTTCGGTGACCACGTACGTCATTTGCTCGACCTCCTCATCCGGCGCGCCGCGCTCTCTTACGGTTCCAGACCCAGGCGCGCAAGGGCCTCCTTGCGTGCCCGGCCGCTTTCCCGGTCCGAGACATGAATCAGGCCGGCCAGGCGCCGCATCAGATTGGCCTCGTAGTCGTCCAGCCGGCCGTCGGCATAGGCGACCTGCCAGAGCATCTCCATGAGCTCGATCCGCTCGTCGTGGGAGAAGCGGTCGTTGACCACGCGGGTGAAGCCGAACAGCTGCGAAGACTGCGCGACTTGGGCGCGGGCGGTCTCCAGGAGGGTCTCGGTCTCCGCCGCTTCGAGGCCGAAGCGCGCCGTCAGCAGTTCGACGATCTTGGCCCGCTCCGCCGCCTCGAAGCACTCGTCCATCAGCGCCGCCTCGACCAGCAAAGCGGCCGCGGCCAGCTGCAGCTCGTCGACCGCCCCGCGAGCCCGCATGGCCCGCTCGGGAGTGCCGGGCGACTGCAAAAGCTCCTTGATCCGAGAGAACATCGCCCTGCCTATCATGGCCTTGATCGCCGGTTCAACCCCAGGCATTTTGCGGTGACTCGCCGGTCACCGGCTACCACCCACCGCTGGCCCCGGCGTGAACCAGCCGAAAAGAGCATCATGGCATTCGACGAAATCGAACGGCAGCGGCCGCCGGCGCACGATGCCGGGGACCCCCGCCGCTTCGCGCCGGCCTCGCAGCGCAACCGCGCGCCGATCCTGGAGGTCCTGTCCCGGGTCCTGCCCGGCGAAGGGCTGGTGCTCGAGATCGCCAGCGGCACGGGCGAGCACGCCGCCTGGTTCGCGCAGCATCTGCGCCCCTTGGTCTGGCAACCGAGCGACCCCGACCCGCTGATGCGGCGCAGCATCCATGCCCACGGGGCCGAGGTGGCGACCCTGAGGCCGCCGCTCGATCTCGACACGACCAAGTTGCCCTGGCCGATCGAGCGGGCCGATGCCGCGGTCTGCATCAACATGATCCACATCGCGCCCTGGGCCGCGACCGAGGGCCTCTTGGCGGGCGCCGGCGCGATTCTGCCGCCGGCCGGCGCGCTCTGTCTCTACGGTCCGTTCAAGCGCGAGGGTGTGCACACCGCGCCCAGCAACCAGGCCTTCGACGAGAGCCTGCGCGCCGAGAACCCGGCCTGGGGCCTGCGCGACCTCGAGGCCGTCGCGGACCTGGCGGCGGAACACGGCCTGGCGCTGCGCGAAGTGGCCGAAATGCCGGCCAACAACCTTTCGGTGATCTTCGAGAAGCGTTGAGGCCGAGGCTACTCGCCCTGCTCGACGAGGCGCTCGATGGCCCGGCGCTCCTTCTTGGTCGGCCGGCCGGCGCCGCGCGACCGGGCGCCGGGCCCCGACGGCGGCAGCCTGTTGCCCGGTGCCGGGGGCTTGAGGTCCTGATAGAGCTCCCGGGCCTCGGCGGCCGGGCCGCGCCGGGTCGCCAAGGCCAGCACCTTGACCACGCGGATATGCCGGGCTTGCGGAAAGGTCAGCACGTCGCCGACCTTCAGCTTGCTGTGGGCCTTGGAAACGAGCGTGCCGTCGATCCGCAGCTGTCCCGCGTGGCAGACCTTGGAAGCCAAGCTCCGCGTCTTGAAGAAGCGCGCGTACCAAAGCCACTTGTCGGCTCGGACCCAGTCCTCGCTCATGGCCCTATTTTGAGGTCCCGAAGCTTAGCAAAGGGTGAATCGGCGTCCCGGCCGCGGCGCTTGGCGGCGCGACGCCGGGGGCGCTTGCGGCCTGAGTCCGGGTCGGGCTTCTCGCCGTTCCGGCGGGGCTGGAAGCTTGCGCCGGTGGCGTCCGTCTCGGCCCGATAGCCGAGGGCGGGCAAAAGCACGGCGAGCTCGTCTTCGCCACAGCCTGCCGTACGCTGCAAGGCCGGGCTCGCGGTGAAGGCTCCCTGACGGGCCAGCTTGCGCGCCGCGCCCGCCAGGCGCTCCAGCGCGTCGGCGCGGACCGCGACCACGGCCTCGCCGCGGGCGATCCGGCGGAATCCGATGGCATGGCAGAAGGCTTCCGCGCCGGCCGCCTGCGCCGGGCGGAAGCAGAGCGCGCCCTTGGCCGGTAGCGGCGGCAGGGGCTGCCGGCTGTGGACGGACCAGAGCAGGGCTCGGAGCCGCTGGGCGCGCGGCCGCAGCAGGGCGGGGAAAAACACGCTGGACTCGCCGAGTCTCAAACCCAGTTCCGCCAGTGCCCGGCGGTCGGACTTGGCCAGGGCGGCGATCTGGCTGCCGAGGGCCGCGCGCGGCAGGGTGCCCAGGGCTTCGGCGAGCTGGTACAGAAGGCCACGGGGCAGCGGGCCGGGATCCGCCTCGACGGCACGGAACAACAGCGCCAGCCGGCGTCTCAGATGGCGCTCCAGCCAGGGCGCCAGGCGCTTGCGCAAACGTTCGCGCTGGGCCCCGTCGAGGAACTCGCTGGCGAGCGGCTCGACCGCCGGCGTGAGCGGCCCCGCGCCGGCCGCCAAGCGGGCGACGGCCGCGCCGCGCCAGGTGATCCGGCCCCGGGCTTCCCCCTCGTCCAGGGCAAAGGCCTCGTCGGGCTCGTCCTCGAGGCGGCGCAGACGCTGCGGGATCTCGACCGCAAGCGCCCGTCGCGCCGCAGTCAGCAGGGCCTTGGCATCCTCGGCCTCGACCGACTCGTCCGGCACGAAGCGGAAGCCCTCGAGCCGACCGACGAACTCGCCCTCGACCAGGACCTCGCCGCTCTTGCGCACGGCGCCGATCAGGGCATCGCCGTCCTTCAGGCGGCGCACCAGGGCTGCGGTGCGGCGGTCGACGAAGCGCTGGGTCAGGCGCTCGTGCAGGGCGTCCGAGAGGCGATCCTCGATGCTGCGCGTCCGCTCCTGCCAATGGACCGTGTCGTTCAGCCAGTCGCCGCGGTGCGCCACATAGGTCCAGGTGCGCACATGGGCGATGCGCGCGACCAGGGCGTCGATGTCGCCCTCGGGCCGGTCGATGCGGGCGATCTGCCCGGCGACCCAGTCCTCGGGCAGGCGGCCGCCGCCGTCGACGAGGTGGCGGTAGAGCCGGCGCAGCAGCGAGACGTGCTGGTCGCTCAGGGTCTTGCGGAAGTCCGGTACCTGGCAGACCTCCCAGAGCAGCGCCACGTCGCCGGGCGTGGCGGCCAGCTTGGCGATCTCCGGGTCGCCGGCCAGGGCCACCAGGGCCAGATGATCCTCGGCCTCGCGGGCGCGCAGCAATTCGGGCATGGGCGGTCTCGCCTCGAGGCTCCGCAGGAGGTTCGGGGGCGAGCGGAAGTCGAGCCGGTGGTTGCGCCAGAACAGCCAACGGTGCGCTTCGAAGCTGTGGTTCTCGACGGCCTCGACCAGCTCCGCGTCCATGCCGCCCAGCTCGCCCGTGGTGCCGAAGGTGCCGTCGTTCATGTGCCGCCCGGCGCGGCCGGCGATCTGCGCCACCTCGGCCGGGGTCAGACGCCGCGGCAGGCGGCCGTCGAACTTGCTGAGCCGGCTGAAGGCGACGTGGTCCAGGTTCAGGTTGAGACCCATGCCGATGGCGTCGGTCGCCACCAGGTAGTCGACCTCGCCGGCCTCGAACATGGCGACCTGGGCGTTGCGGGTGCGCGGGCTGAGCGCGCCCAGGACCACGGCGGTGCCGCCGCGGCGGCGGCGCATCAGCTCGGCCATGGCGTAGACGTCGGCCGCGGAGAAGGCGACCACAGCGGAGCGCGGCGGCAGGCGGGTGATCTTTTTGGGCCCGCTGTAGCTCAGCGTCGAGAAGCGCGGCCGGGACACGGTCTCGGCCTCGGGCACCAGCTTGCGCAGCAGCGGGCGGACCGTGTCGGCGCCGAGCAGCATGGTCTCCTCGCTGCCGCGGGCGTGCAGCAGCCGGTCGGTGAAGACGTGGCCGCGCTCCGGATCGGCGGCGAGCTGGACCTCGTCGATGGCGAGGAACTCGACCGGCCGGTCGAGCGGCAGTGACTCCACGGTGCAAAAGAAATAGCGCGCGCTGGGCGGCACGATCTTCTCTTCGCCGGTCACCAGCGCGACCTTGGCGCGGCCCTTGAGCCGGACCGCCCGGTCGTAATTCTCGCGCGCCAGCAGGCGCAGCGGAAAGCCGATCATGCCGCTGCCGTAGCCGAGCAGGCGCTCGATCGCGAGATAGGTCTTGCCCGTGTTGGTCGGGCCGAGCAGGGCGGTGACCCGGCCCCGAATCCGGTCGCTCATGGCAAAAGGATCGGTCCCGGGACCGGGCATTACAAGCAAACTCTGGCGGCCCCGGTCCTTGGAAGGTCTTTGCCGCTAGCTGTCCCGCTCGACCAGCGGCACGAAGGCGACCGGCAGGACGCTGCGCTCGTTGATACGGCCCTCGGCGTCCTTGGTGATGAGCAGCAGCTCCTGGTCCGGGCGCAGGCCCAGGGGGCCGCGCCAGCCGGTGCGGCGCTCGACCGGCACGACCAGGCGCCCGCCCGGCGCCAGCTGCTTCAGCAGGGCCTCGGGCACCCGGTCGAAGGCGGCCGCGGTGACGACGATGGCATCGAAGGGCGCCGCCGCCGGCCAGCCCTTGGAGCCGTCGCCCTGATGGACCTCGACCTTGTCGTAACCCAGCCGCTCCAGGCGCGCCGCCGCGCTCTGCGCCAGCTCCGGCACCACCTCGACCGAGACGACCCGCGCGCCCAGCTCGGCCAACACCGCGGCCTGATAGCCGCAGCCCGTGCCGACCTCGAGCACCCGGCTGTCCGGCCCGACCTCGGCCAGGTCGGTCATGACCGCCACCATGTAGGGCTGCGAGATGGTCTGGCGGTGTCCGATCGGCAGCGGCCGGTTCTCGTAGGCGAAGAGCTGCTGGCTGGCCGACACGAAGGCGTGGCGCGGCGCCCTGGCCATGGCCGCCATGACCTCGGGCGCGAGCGCCGCCTTGCCGAGCCAGGGCTCGGTCTCGAGCACCTCGTCGGCGATGGCCCGCACCATGGCCTGCCGGGCCCCTTCGTAGCTGTCTTCCCGCTCCACCATTTTCCTTTCAACCACGACCATCGCTGCTTGAGGGCTTGCAGCCACCGCCGCATTGACACATATCAGGCGCGACCCCCGCGGACCGCCATGCGGCCCACCGTGCAACCCACCGGCGAAGCTTAACAGAAGGTCCCATGTCTGAAGAAAAACTCAGCTTTCAAGCCGAAGTCAGCCGGCTTTTGGACATCGTCGCCAACGCCCTCTACTCGAACAAGGAAATCTTCCTGCGCGAACTGATCTCCAACGCCTCGGACGCCTGCGACCGGCTGCGCTACGCCGCCATCACGGAGCCCGGGCTGACGGCGGAGGATCCGGAGTTCCGGGTCACCATCGCCGCCGACAAGGCGGCGCGCAGCCTGACCATCGCCGACAACGGCATCGGCATGAACCGCGAGGAGCTGATCGAGAACCTGGGTACCATCGCCCGCTCGGGAACCGCCGCCTTCATGGATCAGCTCGACAAGGCCGGCAGCGACCTCAGCCTGATCGGCCAGTTCGGCGTCGGCTTCTACTCGGCCTTCATGGTCGCCGAAGAGGTCGAGGTGACGACCCGCAAGGCCGGCGACAGCGAGGGCTGGCATTGGGTTTCCAACGGCCAGGGCGAGTTCACCATCGGTCCCGCCGAGGACGCGCCGGCGCGCGGCACGCGGATTACCCTGAAGCTCAAGAAGGGCGAGGAGGAATACCTCGAGCCCAGCCGGCTCAGGCAGATCGTCAAGACCTACTCGGACCACATCGCCATCCCGGTCGTGCTGGCGAGCGAGGCTGCCAAGGGGGATGAGGCGGCGGAGAGCGAAAGGCTCAACGCGGCTTCGGCGATCTGGGCGCGCGCCAAGTCGGAAATCAGCGACGAGCAGTACAAGGAGTTCTACCACCACGTCGGCCACGGCTTCGACGATCCCTGGCTGCGCCTGCACTTCCGGGCCGAGGGGGTGATCGAATATACCGGCCTGCTGTACGTGCCCTCGGCCAAGCCCTTCGACCTCTTCGACCCGACGCGGCAGCACCGGGTCAAGCTCTACGTCAAGCGGGTTTTCATCACCGACGACTGTGCCGAGCTGCTGCCCGCCTATCTGCGCTTCCTGCGCGGCGTGATCGACACCGAGGATCTGCCGCTCAACATCAGCCGCGAGCTGCTGCAGCGCGACGCCCGGTTGGCCAAGATCCGCAGCGGCGTGGTCAAGCGCGTGCTCGGCGAGTTGAAGAAGAAGGCGGAAAAGGCGCCCGAGGAGTACCGGACCTTCTGGGACAACTTCGGGGCCGTGCTGAAGGAGGGCCTGTACGAGGACTCCGGCCAGCGCGACGACCTGCTGGCCCTGGCCCGCTTCCGCTCGACCGCGGGCGAGGATCTGGTCGGACTGAGCGACTATCTGGGCCGCATGAAGGACGGCCAGGAGGCGATCTTCTACATCAACGGCGAGGACGCCGAGACCCTGGCGAAGAGCCCGCAGCTCGAGGGCTTTGCCGCCAAGGGCGTCGAGGTGCTGCTGCTGACCGACCCGGTCGACGAGTTCTGGGTCCCGACACTCGGCGAATTCGAAGGCAAGCCCTTCAAGTCCGTTACCCGCGGCGGTGCCGAGGACCTGGGCCGGATCAAGGGTGCCGAGGGCGAAACGGACACGGACAAGACGGCGGAAGAGACCCCGGCCGGTCTCGACGCCCTGATCGCCTTCGTGCGCCTCACCCTCAAGGACGAGGTCAAGGACGTGCGCAGCTCGGCGCGCCTGACCGAGAGCCCGGTCTGCCTGGTCGCCGACGAGGGCGACATGGATATGCACCTAGAGCGG
>Ga0224512_10005522_pt1 | contig 10390 bp, 8 predicted proteins | sample SF_May12_sed_USG_4_FD_169103 | JGI IMG/M metagenome (GOLD analysis project Ga0224512, IMG submission 169103) | Sediment microbial communities from San Francisco Bay, California, United States - SF_May12_sed_USGS_13 | ecosystem: Environmental > Aquatic > Marine > Sediment | place: USA: California...
ACTTTGACGTCAAACTCGACAAACGCTTCCAACGGGCCGACTGGTCACTGCGACCCCTCACGCCTGAGATGCTCCGGTACGCTGCTGATGATACCCGGTATCTGCTTCAACTCCGCGACGTCCTCGCCGAACGACTGACGGAGCTGGGTCGACTCGAGTGGGCCTTGGAGGAGTTCCAACACCTCGAAGCGGTGCGTTGGAGCGCTCCCAAGCGAGACGAGGACGGCGCCCACCTGCGGCTCAAAGGCGCAAAGGTTCTGGCGCCTCGGAACCTGGCCATCCTCGAGCGCCTGCACGACTGGCGCGATCGCACAGCCCGCGCTCTCGACCGCGCGCCGTTCCGTGTGGTCTCCAACAACGTGCTGATCGCACTTGCGCGGGCCGCACCCTCGACACGCGCGGCGATGAATGCGGTGGATGGTCTTCCGAGTTCCGTCCTGCGGCGATACGGGGACGAGATGTTCGCGGTCGTGGCCGAGGCACTGCGCATCCCGGACGCCGACCTGCCGCGTCAGAAACGGACGCGACGACCCCCTCCCGATGCACAGTATGACGCGCGTCTCGATCGGCTCAAGGCGGTTCGCAACCAGCGGGCCGTCGACATCGATCTCGACCCGGGCTTGGTGTGTCCCAATGGGACGCTCCAAGCCATCGCCCGTGCGATACCAGAAACCCCCGACGCCTTGGCGTCGGTGACTGAACTCCGCCATTGGCAGCGCACCGTGCTCGGGGTAGAGCCTGTCCTACGTGCGGTGGTTGGTAGCGGGACCTAGAATCCTAAGAACGCTCGGACCTTCGGGTCGATCCGCTCCGGGGTCCAGTAGGGATCCCAGACCAACTCGATCCGTACATCGTGCACGCCATCGAGTTTTCGGACCGCTTGGTCGGCGTCGCCCATGATCTGTCCGCCGGCGGGACAACCGGGCGACGTAAGGGTCATTTTGACGTCGACCTTCCCGGCATCGATCTCCACGTCGTAGATCAATCCCAGGTCGATGATGTTGAGTCCCGCCTCCGGGTCCTTGACCGTTCTCAGCGCCTGCCGGACGGCGGCCTCGTCGAGTGCTGGCGAAGGAGTCTCTGTCATTGCTGGCACGCTCCGTCAGTGAAACCATGGGTCGGGTGGTCCCGGTGCGTCTCCGGCCGATGAGCGCCCATCAGTGCACCGGACCCCATTGCCGCGCAATCCACGCGTAGGTTCGCTCGGCTATGGGCATGATGCCCGGTATCGCGGTCAGCGCTTCCACGCACCGCCCACCAGGAAGATACCGAAACAACTCCTGGGCTGCCGCAGCTCCCGCAAAGACCCCTCCGAGCGGGCTCACCACATGGGCGGCCAGCCGAAGCCGCTCCACCGGTTGGCCAGATAGGGCGACGGCGCGGACGTCATCCAGGGGGAGCAGGTCAATCCTCCCCCGCCGATCCCACCACCGCAGGCGGCCGACCCACCGGCGGCAGAACCCACAAGACGCATCGTAGATGAGCACTGGACGAATCGGGGGGATCGGTGCGGTGCCAACCCGCCCGGCTACTCGCATCGATCGGTCTCAGCCGCTGATCGGGCCCGACACCACTCGTGGCGAAGCAGCACGGCCTGGTCGGCCAGCTCGCCGCGGACGCGTTTGAGCTTGGTAATCGAGCTTCTAGTCCGTGGCGCGAAGACCCGGTTGGTGAGCAGAATGACGAAGAGATCTCGGTCGGGATCGATCCAAATCGAGGTACCGGTGAAGCCCCCGTGACCAAAGGCGGCGGCCGAGAAGGACGAGCCGGTCTGTTCGGCGGTAGTCGTGTCTCGCATTTCCCATCCAAGCGCCCTATTCCCGCTTCCGCGTCGGGTGAAGTGGCGTACCACTCCGGGGGTAAGCAGCTCCTCTCCGTCAGGTGTGAAACCACCCCGCAGCAATGTCTGCGCAAAGCGGGCCAGGTCGTGACCGGTGCTGTAGAGCCCCGCATGGCCTGCCACACCTTCCAGGCGCGCGGCGTTTTGGTCATGCACCTCGCCCGCGATTGCCTGACCGCGCCACAGACCGACCGGCATGATTCGCGGCCGCAGCGTCCGCGGCGGGCGGAACCGGGTGTTCAGCATGCCCATCGGCGGGAACAGCCGTTCCTCGACGTACCGATCGAGCGGCATCTCGGCCACCAGATCTACCACCCAGCCAAGGAGCATGGCGTTGAGGTCGCTGTACACGACCTGGCCGCCGGGATCCAGCCTGAGTGGCTCCGCCAGGACCCGAGTTCTGGCCTGTTCCGCGCTCTCGGTGAGTCGGTTGAGGGGAAGGAATGCGCGAAGCCCAGAGCGATGCTCGAGGAGATGCCGCACCGTCACACGGTCTTTGCCCGGGCCGGCGAACTCGGGGAGGTAGCTTTGCAGGGCTCTGTCGAGATCGAGCCGCCCTTCCTGCACCAGCAGCATCGCTGCGGTGGTCGTCGCCACGACCTTCGTCAGCGAGGCCAAATCGAAGAGAGTGCTGTCGGGATCGGGGACGGCAGAGGCTGGCGACCACGTGAAGTGTCCGTACCCTCGACTCCACAGCACCGTGTCCTTGGTGCCGATCACCACCACGGCGCCGGGGTACACGCCTTCGCGAATCCCGTTGACGACGGATCGCTCGAGGGCCGCGACCGGGTTAGCCTGGAAGAGTGCCACCCAGAGCAGCAGGGCTCCAGTGATCACGAGGAGCGACTCCCCACGTAAGGCAGCTTCGACCCGTGAGTCTTCCTTTGCTGGATCAGCAACGTGCGTCTCCGGTGTATCATAAGAACGTCATTTCCAATACGTCTGCCAACAAGGGTACATCGTGCGTCGAATTCTGCTTGCCTTGATCCTCGGCACCGTGGCCCCGGGCCCCGCTCGGGGCCAGACGGCCGTGATCGATACCATGGTGCTTCGTGCCCATTCCCGGTTCCTCGCCGACGATCTGTTGTTGGGTCGGGGAACCGGAACCGCGGGTGCTGCCATCGCTGCACTGTACCTCGAGAGCCAGTGTCAACGACTCGGGCTCGAGCCCATTGCGGGCTCCTACCGACAACGGGTTGGACTTGAAGAGGCCCGAATCGGGGCCGCGAGCCGGTTGACCGCTTCGACCCCTCAAGGTTCCGTCGAGTTCCTCTACCTCGAGGACTTCGTTCCGGATGTCGGATCGGCGGCAACGTTGGTCGGATTCGCCGGACCGGCCGTGTTCGTCGGCTCTGAGGCCGGAATCGCGTCCGGGCAGCTTGGCCAGCTTGCCGTTGGCGGGGCCGTAGCCGTCACGCTCGGACCCGTCCGGGGAGCGGCCGCCGACACGCTCGCGTCACGCGGCTCCGTCGGCATGATCCACTTGATCCCCGAGAGCGAGACGTTCGAGCTCTACGTTCGCAGCCGCGGCCGAACGCGCTTGTACCATCGTGATCGCGCCGTCCGCTCCTCATTCCTGCCGAGCTTGCCGGCTCTCCTGGCGGGTCCCCGTGTGACGCAGGCACTCCTTGCCGGCGCGCGGTTCGACGACAACGCCCGCCCGCCCGCACAGCCGCTCGCGTGGACCCTTCGGGTCGAGATCGAGACCACCAGAAGGCCGATCGAGGAAGCCAACGTGGCGTGCGTGCTCCCAGGGAAGGGTCCCCGCCGCGACACAGCCATTGTCCTGTCCGCGCACTACGATCACCTCGGCGTGGGCGTGCCAGACGATCGCGGTGACTCGACCTACAACGGGTTCTCAGACAACGCCGCGGGCGTCGCCATGGTGCTCGGCATTGCCGAGGCCCTCGCGCGGGGGGAGACGCCGCAGCTTGGATTCTCGCTGCTGCTGCTCTTCTTCACCGGCGAGGAACGCGGTCTGCTCGGCTCCGATTTCTACGTCGCCCACCCCCTCTGGCCGCTCCGCCAAACGGCAGCCGTCATCAACTTGGACGCGGGCGCGCCACCAGCGCCGCCCGTGAGTTGGCGGGTGGCGGGGATCGACAGCGCAGACGGAACCGGTCTGGGGGCGCTCGTTGCTCACGTCGCCAGTAGCCAAGGCTGGCAGGTCGTCATGTCACCCGCCCGCGCAAACTCCGACTACTTCCCGTTCCACCGCGAAGGCGTCCCTGCCATGTTCGTCGTTCCCGGGCCGGAAGCCTACGAGGGGATGTCCGTTGACAGCTCGACGGCACTCAGGCAGCGATGGGACCACTATCATCAGCCCGCCGACCACTGGTCACCCGATTTCCCGTTCGTTGGCCTGGGCCGGTATGCGGGGTTCGCCCTCATGCTTGTTCGAGCGCTCGACCGGGAGCCCGATGGCCGCCGCGACTGACGTCGATCACGGCAACCGTCAGACTGAAAAGGAGATACGGGACTCCGACGAGCCCCCTCTTACCCTGGCATCCCGTGCGCAGGGCGTCTATCATATCTGGTCGCCATCCGATACAAGAGCGAGAAACGCATCGCCGTGAGCAGGTCGCCGTTGTGTGCTGAAGGGCGTGGCAGAGAAGCGCCGTCGAGATCGGGGTCACGATTGTGACCCGGACTCTCCCCGGAACTATCATCCACTATCGCTTTCCCATCATCGCGGCCTGGTTACTGGTTGCCGCCCTGGCCTTGCCACGTGCACTCCGCGTGCACGAGACGCTCCAGGTGCAGGGACAGACGCTCCTGGACACCGAGTCGAAGCGCGGCGGCGACCTCATCCGCACCGCGTTCCCACAGCCGGTCACCGACTACTTCATCGTCACCCTCTCCGGTCCTGTCGCCATCGACAGCCTCCGGTACCGGGCAATTCTCGACTCGTTGACGCTGAGCGCGACGCTCCAGCCCTACATCGCGCGCACCCTGTCCTACTTGGACGCCAACGACAGCACCTTCGTCAGCGCGGACCGCAAGACCACCTTCTTCGTCGCCGTGATGGAGGCCAACCTCGAGCGTGGTGCCGCCGACTACGTCCCGCCGTTCCACGAGGCGGTCCACGGTACACTCGGCCGCATTGCGTGGGCGTCCGAGTTCGAGACCCACGTCACCGGCAGTCCAGCACTGGACTACGACATCCGCACCGTCAGCAAGGAAGACACGCGCATCGGCGAGCGGAACGCGTTGCCGATCAGCGCAGTGATTCTCGTTGTGGCCTTCGGCGCGCTGGTCGCGGCGGTCCTCCCGCTCCTGGTGGGCGTATTTGCGATCGTCTGCGCGCTCGGCCTCACGAGCGTGGCGGCCGGCTTCTACCCCATGTCCGTGTTCGTGCTCACCATCGTCTCGATGCTCGGCCTGGCGACGGGAATCGACTATTCGCTGCTCATGGTCACGCGATTTCGCGAAGAGATGAATCGCGGCCGTGGCCGCCGGGAGGCGGCCGAGCGAACCATCGCCACGGCGGGGCGGGCGGTGGTGACGAGCGGACTCACGGTCCTCCTGGGCTTCGCGGCCTTACTCGTCACGCCGACCAGCGAGACCCGCTCCGTCGGTATCGGGGGGTTGTTCGTCGTCTCGGCTGCTGTGTTGCTGTCTGTCACCCTTCTCCCAGGCGTCCTTTCGCTCATCGGGCGGAGTATCGATCGGCCGCGCTGGCTCGCCAAGCGCCTTGCGTTCTACCATGCGCCCACCGGCTGGGAACGGTGGTCGCGATGGCTCGGCCACCATCCGTGGCGGGCGTTGGTCTTGGGGGGCACGGTCGCCGCCGCCATCACATGGCCGATCGCCCACATCAAGATCGGGCTGCCTCGAGAGGGATGGTATCCGTCAGGCACAGAGTCGTCGGATGCTATTCGCGCGCTGGACCGGATCGGCGCCCGCGGGGCGCTCCAACCCGTGCGCATCGTCGTGCAGGCCCCCGAGGGCGAGCGGATCGTGGGCACCCGGTACCTGCGAGGACTCAAGCGACTGTCCGACTCGATCAACGCCGACCCGCACGTGGACCAGGTTCGGAGCGTGGTGGATCTCCGGCCCGGGATGTCGCTGCTGCGGTATACGGCCCTCTACGGCAACTTGGATGCGGCGCGCGCACGATCTCCCGAATTCTACTCCGCGTATCTCTCGGAGGACGGCCGCACAACATTGATGGATGTCCTCTTGCGGGATACAACCTCGTTCACGGGATCCATGGATGTCGTGCGTGGCCTCCGCGGCGTGATCGCGGCCGGCATTCCCGGCCTGGACTCGGTTGACGTCATGGTCACGGGCTTCCACGCGGCGAACACCGATCTTCAGGACGCTCTGCTAAAACAGTTCCCGCTCGTCGTCGCATTGGTCGTCGGGGCCACGGCGTTGATGTTGTTCGTCGCGTTTCAATCGATCCTGGTGCCGATCAAGGCGGTTCTCATGAACCTACTCTCGGTCGCCGGGGCGTTCGGTATTCTCGTACTGGTATTCCAGAAAGGGGTGGGGGCGGGGTTCTTCGGGCTCGAGGGTCCCACGGAAGCGATTTACGTTGCGATTCCCGTCGTGGTGTTCGCGGTCGTGTTCGGCTTGAGCATGGACTACGAGGTGTTCCTGCTGTCGCGCATCAAGGAAGCGTTCGACCGAACCGGCCGCAACGATCAGGCGACGATGGAGGGACTCACCGCCACGGCATCGGTCATCACCAGCGCGGCCGCCATCATGTTAGTGGTCTTCGGCACGTTCGCCTTTTCGCGCGTGTTGGCTGCCCAGCTCCTCGGGTTCGGGCTCGCAGTGGCGGTGCTGCTCGACGCAACGCTGATTCGGATGGTTCTGGTCCCCTCCATCATGCACATCGCGGGAGACTGGAACTGGTGGCCAGGGGGCCGGCGAATCAGGAAGAGCGGCGACGGGGGGGATGCCGGTACGAGCGGGGCGGTTCCCGCGGCGCCGCCAGCTGCAACGCCAACTCCAGCCGAGGCCCCCGCAGATCCCAGTGCCAAGCCGCCTCCCGCACCCCCGTCACCGGGTGCTTGAGCGGACGAAACTGGAGCCACTCGGGCCGCATCCGGAGCATCGCTCCCGCCGCGAGCAAGGCCTCGCGATCGGCCGAGACCAGGTGCGCCCACCGCTGACCGCGCAGCACGAAGGGATGGAGCCACAGCCCACCCTCGAGGGCGTGCGCAACGCCCTCACGCCACAACACGAACTGCCGCCACCCCATCAGCCGCAGTCCATGCGACCGTCCTCCGTTGCCGACCCGACCGGTGCAGCCGCGCCAACGAAGACGAAACACTGCCGCAACGTCGCCGCATGGGAGATCGACGCGGACCAGCCGATCGCCGTTGCCTCGTGCACTTGCACCAGCGTGGCGGGACTCCGGCGAAACCCCTTGGCCTCCAAGGTGGAGAGGTCGGCAGTATACGTACTCGTGTCGTAGAAGTGGGATTCCTCGATGACCGCCAAGTTCCGCAGATCCGACCGCATGGTCGAGAGGTAGCCGCGCTCGCGCACGCCTCGATACTGCGGTATCGCAATGGCGGCCAGCACGGTGACGACCGACATCGCGATCAACATCTCGACCAGAGAAAAACCACGGTCGGTGGTGCGACGCTGCGTTCCGTGACGCCTCGGGATCATTCGACGCTGCCAAAGCTCCGGGAAGTACGCACGGGACCTAACGACACCGACAAGCGCTCCTAGCCCTTCGCATCGAGCCAATTCGGTCCAACCCCCATCTCCACAACGAGCGGAATCGATAGCTCCGCGGCTCCCTGCATCTCTTCGCGCAATACCTCGCGCGCCGCTTCCACTTCCTGCTCGGGTACTTCAGCCACGAGCTCGTCGTGCACCTGGAGCACGATCGCCGCCGAAAGCCGGCGCTCGCGCAACGACGCGGCCACGCGGATCATGGCGCGCTTGATCAGGTCGGCTGCCGAGCCCTGGAGCGGTGAGTTCATCGCCACCCGTTCACCGAACGCCCGCATGTTGTAGTTGCGATCCTTGAGCTCTGGAATGTAGCGCCGTCTTCCAAAGAGCGTTTCGGCGTACCCCCGCTGGCGCGCCACTGCGATGGACTCATCCAGAAATCGACGCACGCCGGCGAACCGCTCGAAATAGAGATCAATGAACTCTCGAGCCTCATCCTGTGAGATGCCCAGTTGGCGACTGAGGGAGAACGGTCCCTGACCGTAGATGGTGGCAAAGTTGATCGTCTTCGCCCGCGCTCGCATCTCGGCCGTCACCTCCTCGAGCGACACGTCGAAGATGACGGCCGCCGTTTCCCGGTGAATGTCGCCGCCGCGCTGGAACGCAGCGAGGAAGACGGGGTCACGCGACAGATGGGCAAGGAGTCGCAGCTCGATCTGCGAATAGTCCGCAACCACGAACATCGCACCCGCCGCCGGCACGAAGCAGCGACGGATTCGCTCTCCCCGGGGCGTACGCACCGGGATGTTTTGGAGATTCGGGTTTGACGATGACAGCCGTCCCGTGGCGGCCCCCACCTGGGAAAAACTGGTGTGAATACGGGCCGTATCCGGGTGGACGGCGAGGGGCAGAGCATCCAGATAGGTCGAGCGCAGCTTGCTCACCTCTCGGTAGTCCAGCAGGAGCTGCGGCAGTGTGTGGCCGGACGCCGCCAACTCGCTCAGCACGTCCGCGTCGGTCGAGGCGCCCGTCTTGGTGCGCTTGAGGACGGGCAGGTTGAGTTTCTCGAACAGGACGTGGCGCAGTTGGGGGGTGCTGTTGATGTTGAAGTCCGTTCCCGCCTCGCGGTGGATCTTCGCCTCGAGCTCCCGGAGCTCTCCACCGAACTCGCTCGACAGCAATGCCAAACAGCTCGTGTCCACTGCGATACCCCGCCATTCCATATCGGCCAGCACATCGACGAGCGGCATTTCCATCTCGCGGAGCAGCGCCGTCAGGTCATGCGACTCGAGTTGCGGCGCGAAGAACGCCTGAAGCTCCCGTATGGCCAGCGTGCTGCCGCAGCTATAGGCGGCCGCCCGATCGGGTGCGACCTCCGCGAACGGACGCTCACCCTTGCCTTTTCCGACGAGATCCTCGACGGCGGTCAGGCGCCGCCCCAGATGATCAAGTGCGAGCACCTCGAGTGCATGGGACCGGCGTCCAGGCTCGAGCACGAAGCTCGCAAGCATCGCGTCGTAGTGGAGACCACGAAGGGTCACTCCCGCCCTCCGAAGCACCAGTGCGTCTCGCTTGAGATCGTGGCCGATCTTCGCGCACGTTGGATCTTCCAGGACATCCACGAACGCCCGCATCGCCGGCGCGCCGATGGGCGGCAGGTTGCGCGGCGCTGCCGCCGCAGTGAGCTCACCGTCTGGCAACCGATGTCCCAGTGGTAGGTACCAGGCCCGGTCGCCCGCGATCGCCAACGACAGGCCAACTGGGTCAGCCCGGAGCGAATCCACGGCGCTCGCCTCCACGCGCAGAGCAACGGTTTCGACCGTCCGCAACTCGCGCAGCATCGCGGCGAGCGCCTCGGGCGAGTCGACCATCTCATGGTCGCGAGGAGCTGGCGCTCGGCCGCCCCGATCGCGCCGGATGTTGGGAATGAGGGTGTGGAACTCGAGTTCGGTGTACAGCGCTTCGAGGCGGTCCGCGTCCATCGTCGCGACGGAGAGGTCGTCGATCGTCTCAGGCACCGGCACGTCGCGCCGAATCGTCACGAGCTTCTTGCTGAGCCGGGCGTTGTCGGCATCCGCAAGCAGTGCCTCTCGCGCCCGCTTGCCCTTGACGTCACCCGCATGCGCGAGGATGGCGTCCAGGTCGCCGTAGGTCTCGAGAAGCTTGCGTGCCGTCTTGTCTCCGACACCCTTCACCCCAGGGATGTTGTCTGACGAATCACCGACCAGCGCGAGATAGTCGATCACTTGGTCCGGAGCCACGCCGAACCGCTCGCGCGCGTTGGAGGCATCCACCCACTGAGAATCCACGGCAGCCGGGCCACCGCGGCCTGGATTCAGGAGCGACACATGGGGTGCGATGAGTTGATAGAAGTCCTTGTCTCCCGACACGATGACGGCCTGCATGCCACGGCTTGCCGCTCGCGTGGCCAGCGTGCCGATCACGTCGTCCGCCTCATAGCCGTCCACGACGATCAACGGCACGCCGAATCCCTGGAGTAGTTGCTCGATCCGTTCGAGCGATCGATCGAAGTCCTCCTGCAGTTCGTCGTCGAGTTTCTCCCGCGTGGCCTTGTAGTCGGGAAACACCTCGTCGCGAAAAGACGAGCCGGCATCGTGGACCCACGCGACATACGTCGGGTCGTAATCGGCAACCAGGCGGTGCAGGAAGTTCGCGACCCCCCAGACGGCCGACGTGTTCTCGCCGCGGCCCGTCCGCAGGGGGCGGGCGATCATCGCGAAGAAGGCACGGTAAATCAGGGCGTATCCATCGATGAGAAACACGCGGGGCGGGGATTCCTGCGTCATGCGGTGAAGATAGCAACGGGACGCCGGTCCGTCGCCCGGCGCTCACATGAACAGGGTCAGCGTCAGGGCAACGCCCGGTGCAATCAGCAGGTTGTCGTCCAGTCCA
>Ga0224512_10005525_pt1 | contig 10388 bp, 5 predicted proteins | sample SF_May12_sed_USG_4_FD_169103 | JGI IMG/M metagenome (GOLD analysis project Ga0224512, IMG submission 169103) | Sediment microbial communities from San Francisco Bay, California, United States - SF_May12_sed_USGS_13 | ecosystem: Environmental > Aquatic > Marine > Sediment | place: USA: California...
CGCCCCTACGCGACGCGGGACGCTAAGAGCCACTGATATTTCTGGGGCGAAAAAAGACGCGATGGGCTGCGGCTACGGGCTACAGCACCCTGCGCCTGCGCCGCCCGTACAGCCACATTGGAGTTACCTGGGTTCCGTGGACGGTTGACCGCTTTTGAGACCAGGATCCTCCTGGCCTTCTGAGCGATCCAGTGTAAACGGGGGGTGCGGGGGGCGGAGCCCCCCGGGGGCGCCAGAAACGATTTCCCGATCCAGCGCCTGGGATCTCGCGAGCGCGACCCGCATTAACGCCAACTCTTCTCTGGCGAGCCGCTCCGGAATCGGGGTCGACATGGCGCCACCTCCGTGCTTGGCTCCGCAGTCGGAATGCTCCTCGCCATGAACTGGGGCTTCAGTCGGGCGCTTCTCGCCGGCTTCGGGATGTATGCCGTTGCACTCGCCTGCTCCAGATGCTTCCGGACGTCGAGCCCCGAAGGCAGTCGAGCGGCCCTCTAGCGGAAACCCGCTGAGCCGGCCTGCGCGGAGCGCTGCGGGTCGACGTGGAACCTCTCCTCGCAGCGAAGCGGCTCCGCGCGGGTGGCGCTATCGATCCGATCGCCGAGTATCGTGAGGCTGACTACCGGGCGCACAAGGTCGACGAGCGGCCGAAGGCCCTCGCAGGATGATCGGGAATCGAATGAGTCATCGACGCTGGCACGCCAACTGGATCTGGTCGCCTTCGAATCTCTCGCACGCGGGCAAGATCTTTGGGGTGGACACGATGGGAACGGCGGAGGAGCACGCGCTACTGCGGCGCACCTTCTCCCTCGAGCGGGTGCCGGCGCAGGCCGAGACGCGCGTCGTCGCGGACTCCCGCTACGTGCTGTTCGTGAACGGCGACGAGGTGTCGCGGGGGCCTGTGCGCGGGGATCTCTCGAAGCTCCACTACGACGCCCTCGACCTGGCTCCCTATCTGCGAACGGGATCGAACACGATCGCGATCCACGCGCGCTTCTACGCCGTTGCCACTCCGTGGTGGGCCCCGGCGCGTCCCTCGATCGGGCTGGGCCGGCGGGGTGCTGCCGCGTTCGAGCTCGACCTGGGCGATGGGGAGTGGATTGGATCCGACGGATCGTGGCGGAGCCTCCTCGGGGAAGCCTGGCGTCCGCTTGGCCGTGGCGGTGTGAGCACGGTGCCGAAGGAAGACGTCGATGCGTCGAAGCTCCCGGTCGGATGGGAGCGACCCGGGTTCGACGATTCGGACTGGCCGTCCGCCGTCGAGATCAACCCTCTCACCATAGGCGGCGATGCGCGCGTCACGTCGCCCCCGTCGAACCCGTACGGCGCCTTGCGCCGGCGGCCCATCCCCCAGCTCGAGGGAGACACGCGCACGCCGGCGGTCGCCCGGGCCTGGCGCGTCGAGGCGGCGGAGCCCGCCGAGCCGCCGCCTCTGGCAGCCTTCGCGGACGAAAAGCGACCGGTGCTCGAGACGCTCGACGTCGGGGCGGAGCTCCCGGTCACACTCGAGGGTGACGGGACGCTCCTGCTGCGCGTCGACTTCGGCGAGATCGTCTCGGGTCTCGTGGGCATGGAGGTCACGGCGCCCGCGGGTGTGGAGATCGAGCTCGCGGTTCGCGAGACAGAAGCCCCGCCGGACTCGCGCGTCCTCGACCCGACCTCCGACTCGACCTTCCGCTACCGCACCCGCGGTCACGACGACGTGTTCGAGAGCTACGACCCGATGGGATTCCGCTTCGCGCTCCTCGCGATCCGCGGCGCGTCCGGGCCCGTGACGGTGCGCCGCTTCTGGGTGCGCGAGCGCCTCTATCCGGTGCGTCCGGGCCCGGAGTTCGCCTGCAGCGACCCCGTCCTCGATCGCATCTACGAGGTCGGCAAGCGCAGCGTCGCCATCAACGCGCACGACGCCTATCTCGATTGCCCGTCGCGGGAGCAGCGCGGCTGGACGGGCGACGCGGTGGTCCACCAGATGGTACATCTCACCACGAACGCGGATTGGGGCCTCGCGCGCTGGCACGCGGAGATGTCGAACTCCCCGCGACCGGACGGCATGCTGCCGATGGCCGCCGGCAGCGACCTCGAGGCGATGTCGGTGACGATCCCCGAGTGGCCCCTCCATTGGATCCGCTCTCTCTGGAACTTGTGGCGCTACACCGGCGACCGCGATCTCATCGGACGACTCCTCCCGGGCGTAGAGAACGTGCTTCGCTGGTTTTTGCCCTATCGCGGGGACCACGGCCTCATTCGCCATGTGGACCAATGGGTGCTGATCGACTGGGCGGCGCTCCACCTCTCGGACACGTCCTCGTGTCTCAATGCCCAGTGGGCCCGGGCGTTGCTGGAGTTCGCCGATATGAGCGAGTGGCTGGGCGACCAGGGGCGGGCCGCCTGGGCGCGCGGTCTCCACGGCGAGATTCGTGAAGCCTTCGAGCTCTTCTGGGATGAGGCCCGCGGAAGCTACGTGGATCACGCCGTCGACGGCCAGGCGGGGCGCCCGATGAGTCAGCACGCTGGCGCAACGGCTATCTGGGCAGAGCTCGTTTCTGAAGATCGGATCGAGCGCGTGCTCGACGCGATTCTCGACCGGACGCGGCTCGTGCGCCCGACCTGGGCCGAGATCGTGGGCCAGCATTACCTGGCCATGGGTCCCGGCGAGCCGAACTGGGACGTCGAGAACGAGATCGTCGCGGCCCAACCCTTCTACCGTTACGTCGTACACGACGCGGTGGCGAGCGCAGGCCGCGCCGAGGAGATCCCGGCGCTCTGCCGCGATTGGAAGGAGTTCCTGGATCGCGGCGAGACCAGCTGGCCGGAGCTCTGGGTGGGCGGCACCCACTGTCACGGCTGGGGCAGCACACCGACCCGCGATCTGGTGATGCATACGCTCGGCATTCAGCCGGCCGAACCGGGCTTCGCGGTCGCGCGCATCGCCCCGCGCCTCGGCGATCTCGAGTGGGCTCACGGCGCAGCACCCACACCTCACGGACTGATTCGCGTGCGCGTCGATCGCAGCCGTGTCGAGGTCGAGTCACCGGCTCCAGTGGAGCTCGATCTGGCCGGCCATGCGCTCGAACGCCTCGAGGCGGGCAAGCACGCGACCTCACTCGGTTGAGGATGAACTCTCCGTCGCGCTTCGGAGCCGCCGGCGTCTCACCCCCGAGGCGCCGAGGAACTCACCCGATCCGGCGCTCACCGGGCGCAGACAAGGCGAGTGGCCGACCCGCCCGGCACCAGACCGCTGACGAGATCCCGAGATTCGGCGCGAGGTTGCGCCGCGTGCGGGCTAACCTGAGGGGGCTGTTCAGCCGATTCTCCGGGGCATGGGCTCCTGCGCGGAATGCCGAGCAGATCTCCCCGACGCCGCTGCGCACTGCCCCAGCTGCGACCGTGTGCAGGCCGCTGCTCGGGCGCGGAGCATCGTCTTCCCGACGCGGGAGGACTTGAAGGAGCACTTCGAGACGCTCCTGGTGCACCACGGCTTCGTGATCGGGAACGCCGAGGCGCTGCCCCAGGACACGCAGCTGTCGCTGGGGCTGGTGCTTCCCGAGGACGCGGGGACGCTCAGCGTCGTCGCACGGGTCGTAGGCGCGCGGGAGATGCCCTGCGGCGAGGACGGTCCGTACGAGCTGCAGCTTCAGCTGTTGGATTTCGACGCGGAGAAGCAGGCGACGATCCGGGCTCTTCTGGCGGCCGAGCCCGCGCTGCTGGATTCGGAGCCGTTGGAGGATCTGGAGCCACTGGAGGTCGAGAGCCCCGCCGCCGCCATCCCTCGACCCGAGCCCCCGAGCGGGGAGAGGCGGCAGGCGGACGAGCTCAAGGAGGACCTCACGGACTTCACGGTGCAGTTCGTGCAGGCTGCCACCAAGACCTCCTACTACACCGCCGGTCACGAGGAATCGGAGAAGGCCAAGCGGCGTCTCTACGCCCCCTTCTCCGAGCTGCTGCGGGACCAGCCCGAGGTCACCTTCTACCTGCGCACGATGGGTGAGAAGCACACCATGCTGGTCTACGGAGTCTTCGACGAGCCGACCGAGCTCTCGGCCGTGATGCGCGAGGAGATGGCCGAGGTCTACACCACGAAGCTCGCGCACTTCTTCGAGAGCAACTCCCTCTCGAGCCTCTCGCTCAAGCGCTCGCTCGGCGAAGAGGAGTTCCACCGGTTCGTGAATCTCCTGGCCCAGGTGGGCGGGACCTCGGCCGAGACGCTGGCGGAGGAGCGGATCCACAACATCTCGGTGGTCTTCCAGAAGGATCGCGTCGCGGGGCGCCAGCTCAGCTGGCGGGTGCAGATGGCCCTGACCCGGCTTCGGAAGGACCTCTCGGTGATCCCCCTCTACCAGCACCTGAACGGAGAGGAGCTGCAACGGGTCCGGATGCAGGTCTTCGGCGACGTCGTCCGCCCCCTGCGCAATGTCGACGTTCTCCGCGAGCTGCTCGAGAACTGCGATCTCGCGCTGCAGCGGCCCGACGATGCCGGCGAGGAGCAGGTCGCCGAGCTCGAGAACCAGATCCTGGCGGCGGTTCCGTTGGACGTCGTCCCGGAGCTGTTGAGCGGGCTCGCTACCGATCTCCTCGAAGCCCGGCGTGGAGGGGGCGAGCGCTTCGAGATGCTGCAGCGCGTGGCGCGGCGCGTATCGCAGCAGGTCGGGGCCGCGCAGGTGCACCATCTCGAGGACTCGTTCCGCTCGCTCCTCACCAACAACGTGCTCACACCCGGCGACCTACCGCTCTTCCTGCAGGAGAAGCTGGCCCTCGAACGCAAGGCAGCGGTCTTTCTCGAGAGCAACGAAGAGGGTCTGAGGCGCCTCGACTGCGCGCGCGATGCAGCGGACTACCAGGCGCACCTCGACTCCCTGGCGTCGATCTTCCCGACCCTGCTCGCATGCCGGGAGTTCTCGGCGTCGCTCGAGATCCTGGAGCGCGTGGCGGCGGGCCGTGCCGAGCCCGCACCCTTCGAGGAGCGGCCGGATATGGCGGACGCCTGGATGGAGCGGCTCGTCGCGTCGGAGCTCGCGGAGGATCTGCCCCACCGCTTCGAGGAGGCCGACCACCTCGGGCGGGAGTTCCTGCTGAAGCTCTGCCGGCTCGTGGGCGAACCCGTCCTGCCGACGGTGTGCTCGATCCTGCGCGAGTCCGGCCCGGGCCCCACGCGCCAGGCGCTCAAGGATCTACTGGTGGAGTTCAAGCGTCCGGCCCAGTGCTTCGTGAGCCGGGAGCTGCGAAAGCCCGACCTGCCCCTGGACTACCTGCTGGATCTGCTGGGCATCCTCGAACGGGTGGGCGATCCGGATGCCGCCGCGATCGCCGCGGGCTTTCGCGAGCATGCCCACCCGCGGGTGCGAAGGAAGGCGCTGCTGGCGGTGTGCCATCTCGGCGAGTGCCTGGTGACGGAATCGCTGGTTCCGGCGCTCGCCGACCCCGACCCCGGGATACGGGAGACGGTGCGCGGTGAGCTGTTCCAGCGGCGCTCCCTGGCGCCAGCTCTCTTCGAGTACTGCGCCCGCATCCTGAGCGCGATCGACGAGGAGAACCAGGGCCTGGCCCGTCGGATCTGCGCCGACCTGGCGGTGTACGACGAGGGCGAAGGCCGCTCGCGAAGCGTGGCGCTGCTGCGGGGAGTGCTCGGCGCGGATGAAGCCGCGAAAGGGGGCTGGCTGTCCACGTTCTCCAGCCGCGGGAAGGAGCCGGCGCACGTGCCGGTCCGGATCGCGGCGTGTCGCTCCCTCGGACGCCTGCGAGCCACCGAGGCGATGGACACCCTCGCGCGCGTCGAGAAGTGTGGCTACCGCTCCCTGGAGCAGGCTGCGGTCCGAGCCCTCGAGATGATTCGAAAGGGCTGACGGCGGGTCGCCAGGGATCTCGCCCGGTTGCGCACGTCGCCGGTCCGAGCACCAGAACGAGGGGCCGTCGGAACCTCCGCCGGATGTCCCGGACGACCTTCTCCGCCGATTCCTTCTTGACCATGGTCCCATCGCACGGACGTCGATCCGAATCGACACGATCGGGTCGTTAACGCGATCTCACCGATGTCCCTGAGCCGGGCAGCACGCCGCTGCTCGATACGGACGCGTCGTGTCGATCCCCTCTTGCCAGTCGCGTCGAATCGTGCAGGCGCTTAGCACGCGCTGTGCGCCTTCGCTGCCTTCGAAGTGCCGGTCCCCTGCGCACCGGCGGACCGGGACTTGCACACGAGTTGCTGTACCACGTCTCACATCAGCTGCGTCTCCGGATTGCCGATGCATCGTTTTAGCGGCGTAACCGTGAGGAATGCAACCGTGAGCGATTTGCTCCGCGACTCGCAGTCGACCGTGGCCAGGAATTCGCGCCGTCAGCGTCGGGAACGGCGTGCGCTCTTCTTCGACCCGTTCCACCACCGGAGCGTCTGGACGCTGGTCCTTGCTCTCTTCTTGCTCAGCGGTCTGGCAGTGAGCGCTGAGGAGGTCTCCAACGCGCCGATGCGGAGCCTGGACGAACAGGTCCAGGAGATCAAGTCGGACGTCTTGAGCATCGCCGCGGAGCTCAGTCGACTCGAAGAGAAGCTGCTCTATCCGTCCGACACCCAGGTTGCCGTCTTCATATCTCTTGCCGAAGACGAGAAGTCACGGCTCGATTCGGTCCGGATCCAGATCGACGGCGAGCTCGTCGCGCATCACATCTACAGCTTCAAGGAGCTCGAAGCCCTGAAGAGGGGCGGAGTGCAGCGCATCTACACCGGCAATCTCCCCACCGGTGAACATCGCCTCGACGTCTCGGTCTTCGGCAAGCTGCCGAGCGGCAGGGACTTCAGCGGGATGGAGACCTTCCGCATCGAGAAGGAAGTCGGGCCGAAGCTCATCGGCATCGAGCTGGCCGCCAACGAATTCGGCAATGCCAGCATCGAGGTCGGGGACCAGTAGCTCATGCGCGCCGTCTCTCCCCATCCCGTCCTCGGCATCCTGGTGGCTCTCGTCACCGCCGGCTCCGCCACGAGCATGGAGCTGAAGGACCCCTACTTCGGAGAGGCGCTCTTTCATGCCTACCAGGGGCACTACTTCGAGGCACTCGAGCGCCTCGACGCCGAGATGGCCCAGCACTATGGCGTCGATGAGCCCCAGCTCGACTCACTCTATCCCCATATCGATCATGCGGAGTTCTCGGTCGGCGACTTCGAGCTCCACTATCGGATGCACCAGCGTGCGGGGCGAGCCGTCAAGGCGGTACTGGAGGCAGACGTCGCCGATCCCGTGCGCAACGAAGCGGCCTTCCGGCTGGCGCGCATCCACTTCCACAAGGGTCAGCCCGAGGATGCGCTCCGTGCCCTGGAGGTAATCCATGGCCACGTTCCCGAGGATATTCGGGACGACATCGAACTCCTCCGGGCCAACGTCCTCATGGCACTCGGTCGCGCGTCGGAGGCCGTTGATGTGCTCCGACGCGTGCAGGGCTCTGAAGACTTGAAGGGTTTCTCGACGTACAACCTCGGGATCGCTCTGCTGCGAGACGAGCGGCCTGAAGAGGCCATCCGGCAGCTCGACAAGGCCGGACGGGTGAAGGGTCGACAGCGCGAGACGCTGGCGATCCGCGACAAAGCCAACTTCGTTCTTGGAACGATGCTGCTCGAGGCATCGGAGTTCGAATGGGCGCAGCGCTCTCTGGACCGGGTTCGGCTCGAAGGCCCGTTTTCGAACCGGGCCTTGCTGGGCGCGGGGTGGGCGGACGCCTCCGCGGAGAACTTCGAACGGGCGCTCGTGCCCTGGAGCATCCTGGCGGGGCGCGATGCCACCGATGGCTCCGTTCAGGAAGCCATGCTGGCGCTGCCCTACGCCTACAGCAAGCTGGACGTGCATGGTCGGGCAGCGGTGCTGTACGAGCGCGCCGTGAAGACCTTCAGCCATGAGCTGGAGAAAGTGGACGCCTCGATCGGAAGCATCCGGAACGGCGCGTTCCTGAAGGCGCTGGTGCGCGAGGAGATCCGGCAGGACAAGGATTGGGTCGTCCGCCTGCGCAGCCTGCCCGAAGCGCCAGAGACCTTCTATCTGGTCGCTCTGATGGCCTCGCACCACTTCCAGACCGCCCTGCAGAACTATCTCGATCTGGCAGATCTCAGGAAGAAGCTGGTCTCGTGGCAGCGCGACCTCGATGCCTCAGAGGACATCACGCGCCTCCGTCGCGCCTATTACGAGCTCCTGCTCCCCGACATCGATCCTCGATTCAGGAAGCTCGATGCGCAGATTCGGCTGAGGCTCGAGCAACGCAAGCACCTGCATCAGCGTCTGCAGCAGATGCTGACGGCACCGAGGCCGGATCTGCTCGCGACCGCGAGCGAGCAAGGTCTGGAAGCACGACTCGATCAGCTGGCGGCGGGACTCGCTGAAGCGAGCGGTCCAGAGCAGGCGGCGCTGCGCCTTCGGATCCAGCGACTGAGGGGCGTGCTGACCTGGGGTCTGGAGACGCAGTACCACCAGAGGCTGACGGACGCTCACGCGCATCTACGCGCGCTGAATGCAGACGTGGAGAAGCTGACGGCGCAGTACGACCGCTACGTCCGGACGCGACAGGCGGCCGTGCACAGCTACGTCGGCTACCAGCCCCAGATCGACGGTCTGCGAGGGCGCGTCGCCAACGCACTCGAGCGCATCGATGTGCTGATGGCCCGGCAGGGCCACATGCTGGAGTCCGTGGCGATCCGGGAGCTCGCCGCGCGCCGGGAGCGCCTGGAGGCCTACCAGAACAAGGCGCGATTCGCATTCGCAGACAGCTATGACCGCGCCGTGAAGGCCCAGGCACAGGCCCAGTAAGGATCGAGGATCGATGCGCAGCGCACGTACAGTTCTGCTCCTTGCCTCGGCTCTCGTCCTGGCCTGTGCCAATCCCAACAGGCGGACCCTGGCGGACCTCCACCGAGTGGAGCCGGACGTGACGGAAGTTCACGTACAGGACGGCCTCGATCAGGCCATGCTCGGGTACAAGAAGTTCCTCGAGGGGGCACCCGAGTCTGCGTTGACGCCCGAGGCGATGCGGCGCCTTGCGGACCTGAAGCTCGAGAAGGAGTACGGAATTTTCGGTCAGGGAGGCGGTGCCGTGCTGCCGGCCCCCGAGTCGACCGGTGCGAGGATGCCAGCGCACCCCTTGTCGCCCGGGCCCGCCCGCATGGCATACGACGTGGAGTCCGACCACGCCTTCGAGCGCCGCGCCGCCGGCTCAGACGGGTTCGTGCCGTCGACCGAGAACCCGGATGTCGAGCTGCCCGGTGGCGAGCACGTGCCGTGGGCGGGTCCACTGGAGGCGATTGAGCTCTACGACCGGATCCTCGAGACCTACCCGACCTACGAGTACAACGACTGGGTCCTCTATCAGAAGGCTCGCGCGTACGACGAGCTGGGGCGGACCGACGAGGCCATCGCGGTCACCGAACGACTCGTCAGGGAGTACCCGTCTTCACGGTACATGGACGAGGTGCAGTTTAGACGGGCCGAGTACTTCTTCACTCGAAAGAGGTTCCTGGATGCAGAGGACGCCTATGCGGCCATCACCGCGAAAGGCGAGGTCTCGGACTACTACGAGCTGGCCCTGTACAAGCTCGGCTGGACGCTCTACATGCAGGAGCTCCACGACCAGGCGCTGGACCAGTACATCGCGTTGCTCGATTACAAGGTTTCCATCGGATACGACTTCGATCAGTCGCAGGACGAGACGGACGAGCGGCGTATCGCCGACACGTTTCGGGTGATCAGCCTCAGCTTCTCCAGCCTGGGTGGTCCCAAGGCCATCGAGGCGTACTTCGTCGAGAACGGGCAGCGCAGCTACGAAGTTCGCATCTACAGCCAGCTGGGTGAGTTCTACCTCGAGAAGCTCCGCTACAACGACGCAGCGGTCGTCTACAAGGCCTTCGTCGGTCTCCATCCCCTGCACCGGGTATCGCCGCGTTTCAGCATGCGGGTGGTCGAGATCTACGAGGCGGGCGGGTTCCCGAGGCTCGTTCTCGAGTCGAAGAAGGAGTTTGCGGGGCGGTACGGCCTGCAGTCCGACTACTGGCTCCACTTCGATGCCAACGACTCGCCGGAAGTGCTCGGCGACCTGAAGAGCAACCTCGAGGACCTGGCGAATCACTACCACGCCCTCTACCAGGAAGAGGATCGCGCAGAGGAGAGGCCCGAGAACTTCCAGGAGGCTCTCCACTGGTATCGCGCCCATCTGGCATCGTTCCCGCAGGATCCAGAGACCCCGGCCATCCACTATCGGCTGGCGGATCTGCTGCTCGAGCACGAGGACTTTGGCGAGGCGGCCCGGGAGTACGAACGCACCGCCTACGACTATCCCGCGCATGAGCAGTCGGCTGCGGCCGGATACGCGGCGATCTTCGCGCATCGGGAGAACGAGAAGCGGACATCGGTCGAGGAGCGGCCGGTCGC
>Ga0224512_10005526_pt1 | contig 10382 bp, 8 predicted proteins | sample SF_May12_sed_USG_4_FD_169103 | JGI IMG/M metagenome (GOLD analysis project Ga0224512, IMG submission 169103) | Sediment microbial communities from San Francisco Bay, California, United States - SF_May12_sed_USGS_13 | ecosystem: Environmental > Aquatic > Marine > Sediment | place: USA: California...
GCCTACGAAGACGACATCAAGGCCGGAGCCGCAGCGTTCGCGGCCGGAAGGGGTATTTGCGAGGGTCCGCACGCGGCGGGCGATGGAGCGGCGGTCGCCCCTAATTCCCCTCTCCCCTCTGCGGGGGAGGGTCGGGGTGGGGGGCGACTCACCGGCATCGGAGGGGATGCGCCAGACCTGGCTGCACACCATTGCCGGCGTCCAGAACAAGGCCGGCGACATGCTCCAGGCGCAGATCGCCGAGCTGACCGGCGAGGACCAGGCCGCGGCCTGACCTGCAGCACCGCCGGACATGACGGGGCCGCCGGCGCAATCCGGCGGCCGCTCCGCACCCATTAGCAGTCGGTTTGTTGAAGCGCTATCGACGTCCGCCCTTGACCCAAAGGCGACATCAAGCGTATCATCGTCCTTCTGAAACGCCCCGCTTTTCCTGGCTAGTGAGGCGCAGCCTCCAGTATTAGTGATAACAAATTCCGCATCTGAGCAATGCTAACTGATTCTGTGGGATCCCACGTGTTTACAAGATGAACAACAACAATATTTTGTGCGGGAATTACGATTAGGTACTGCCCCCTGTAACCATATGCGAGGAACGCGCGGCCTTGAATTTCTACACCGGGAAAAAATCCCCCATCACTAAAAACCCACCACATGTAGCCGTATCCCGTCGCAGCCGGTTTTTCGGTGTGAGTATAGGAAATTAGCGAGACGTTAGATAGTTGAGAAGTGCTTTTCCTCACCCATTCAGCGGGGACGACCTGCTGATTCTTCCAACGCCCTTCATTTAAGTACATAAGACCAAATCGAGCGAGATCCCGAGCTGAATTCTGGGTATAAAAGGAAGGGTGAAGGGAAATCTTATCGTGGAAATAACCCACATCATTTATATTGAAATCTTGCATCTGCAGAGGGCCTGCGATGTATTTAGCCAATGAAGCAGATATTTTCTCGTCTGTGGCTGTTTCATAAATAGTGCCAAGGGCATTGAAATCCCAATTGTTGTAGTACCAGTACTCGCCGCGGCCATAGCTGCCCCGTCTGGGTCGATGGTATTTCATGTGCCATGTCTCCCCGGCAGCCTGGTGATAAACGCCGGACCGCGCCATCAGAAGGTCAACAACACGGGCTTGACGTTCCGATCGGGTCAGGCCGGGCGGTAAGTCCTGAATATTCAAATCTTCCAGGGTGTCCGTAAGGTGGATTTTATCTTTCTTTACTTGAATACCGTAGAGCGCACTCAACAAGCTCTTCCGTATCGAAGCGGAAGGAAATTTATGCGAAATATCTCCCCAGGAATCTATGACCACGCCATCATGAACGATCATGACAGCTGCAGTATCAAGAACTTCGCTATAAGCCTCAGCCTCAGAAAGTTTTGCGGAAGACCACCCGCGACTTTCTGGGTTTGCCAATTCAGCCCAGGTTTTGCCTGGAAATGTGTCAGCCTTAACCCAATCAAAAGGCAAAACGCAAAGCAGCGGTATTAGAAGAGTAATGGCCTTATTCGGCACCCAGCCTATTAGATCAACGTTACGCATAGCTTGTCTTATAACACAACAAGGGACTGGAAACTCAATGCACGCTCATGGCTAGAAGCGGCGGTACTGACGTCTCGCAACAGAATTCCGCTATCGGCCCAGGAACAGGCTTGGTATCTGCCTCGCCAGTCCCTCCACCTCGGCGCGGCATCTCTCGCGCCGGCCGGTGTAAAGGGCGGCGGCCGGGGGCCGGATGTAAAGTATCAGCCATCGGCCGTTACGGATCGGAACCCCTGCCGGCTCCCGATTCCCGTCCTGCGGCCTGTGCAGCGCCCTGCGCTTCGGCGCCCGCCCTCTCGCGCCTGTGGGCGCTGAGGTCGGCGCGGACGGCGTCGACGGCGCGTCGGAGGAGGGCTTGCGCCTCGGCGTCGCCGGCCATGTCCCACGCGATTCCCGCCGCCGCGTCCGCCGCTTCCGCCGCAGCCGTCCCGGACGGATCGGCTGCCCGTTCCGCCGGCCGGCCCAGCCGGCGCGCGCGGCGGTCCAGCATCTCGGCCTGGCGCTGGAACAGGTGCAGCAGGCGCGCCGCCTCGCGCAGGTAGAGCGCCTCGATCTTCGGGTGGTCCGCGCAGGCGGCGGCGCGGCCGAGGCAGCGCATGGCGGCGGCGTGGACGGCCGTCATCTGGGCCACCAGCATGCCCTCCAGCGGGTCGCGCGGGGCCAGCGCCATCGCCGCCTCCAGCGCCGCGACGACGCGCGCCGCGCCGGCCTCGTCCCCGGCCTCCTCCGCCGCCGCCGCGCCGTCCGCCCCGCCGGGGGAGGCCGCGTCGGTGAGCTCCTGCATCAGACGCAGCGCCTGGTGCGGCGCCGCGCCCCCGGTCGCCGCGCTCAGATTCCCCGCGACCACCGCGAGATCCGCCTCGTCAAGCCCGCTTGTTGCAAGGTCCATGGGTTCGTCCTTTCGCTGGAAGTTCTTCCGCATTCCGAACAGGAACGGCGTCATTGCGAGGCGGCGAAGCCGACGCGGCAATCCAGGCTGGCGCCGGGTTTCTCTGGATTGCCGCGTCGGCCTTCGGCCTCCTCGCAATGACGAAACCGGAATCCACACACGCCCAGCCGCCCGCAGGGCAGGAATAATAAGGGGATGTGGGGATCGTAAATCGGGCGCAGTTCCCGAACGTTACGAATCATACGGATTGCAGGGTCTACCTTCAAGCGGGAATGGCCCGTGCCACGCTCAGCCGGCCGCCGGGCTGGCCCCGGGAGCGCCGCTGCGGATTTCAATCCGCAGCGTATGGCGGCGGCCGGCCCCACAATTCGTGGCCATCCCGCCATGCTCCTCTCCGCCATCCGCATGGCGCCATGGGGCGCGCATCGCGGATGCGCACCCCTCTCCCGGCGCCATCCCGCCATGCGGGGCGCCCGGCATGTGGCTCTGCAAACCCGCACAAATCCCCGGTGCATGGGGTTGTTCCGCGCGGCGGTGGCCCGGCCCCGGCGGCCGGGCGCGCCGCCCCGGTCCGGGCGACGGCGTGCGGGCCGTGCCCCCGGCTACCCGCCGCGCGGCTTCATGCCGCCCTCCGGCGCGCCGTATTCGGCGATGAACGTCTCGAACGCCCGCCGCAGCGCCTGCGCATCGGCGATCCCGTCGAGGTTCTCCAGCAGCACGCACAAGAGGTAGTTGTTGCCGAGCCGGTATTCCGCGTTCAGCGCCCGCAGCCGCGCATAGGCGGGCTCGGACAGCGCGGCGGCGAACCGCTTCGGCAGGGGATAGCGTTTCTTCGCCATGGGGGGTCTCTCCTTGCAGGCTCAGGATCCGTCCCAGCCGCAAGCGGTCAGCGCCGCTTGCATGTGTGGCGGCGGGGCGGCGGTGGCGGTGACCGGGTCCTTCTTCGGGTAGAGCGGCAGGGTGACGGCGCGGCTGTGCAGGTACAGCGGCGGCAGGTCGCCTCTCGCCGCCGACCCGTACACGGGATCACCCAGCACCGGGCAGCCGAGCGCCGCGCAATGGACACGTACCTGATGCGTACGCCCGGTCCTGGGGCGCAGTTCCAGCCAGCTGAGGCCATCCGATGTTCCGAGCGTGCGCCAGGTGGTGACGGCCGGCTTGCCGTCGGCGGCATCGGCCACCATGCGCCAGCCGCCGGTCTTTGTGGAGGTCTTGCGCAGCGCGAGGTCGATGGTCCCCGACGGCTTGTCCGGCGCGCCGGTGACGATCGCCCAGTAGACCTTGCCGACCCGGCCTACCGAGAACAGCCGGGCCAGCCGGCGCAAGGCTTTGGGGTGGCGGCCGAGCACCAGGCAGCCGCTGGTGTCGCGGTCGAGCCGGTGGGCCAGCGCCGGCGGTTTCGGCAGGCCGAAGCGCAGCGCATCGAACCCGGCCTCCAGGTTCGGCCCGCCGCCCGGCCCCGCATGCACCGGAATGCCCGCCGGCTTGTCGATCACCAGCATCAGCCTGTCGCGGTAGAGCACGCGGTCGAGGAGGCTGTCGGCCATGTGCCTGCGCTCACGCGGCGCGCCGCAGCGCCCGGCCGGGGCGCTCGCCGGTCGGGGTGCCGTCCGCCAGCACCGGCTGGCCGTTGACCAGCACCATCGCGATGCCGGCGGCGGGCCGCGCCGGGTCCTCGAAGGTGCCGGTATCGATGATGCGGCCGGCGTCGAACAGCACCAGGTCGGCGAAGGCGCCGGGGCGGATGACGCCGCGGTCGGCGAGGCCGAAGCGCGCCGCCGACAGGCCGGTCATCTTGTGCACCGCCTGCTCCAGCGTCAGCAGCCCGACCTCGCGTACGTAGTGGCCCAGCACGCGGGCGAAGGCGCCCCACAGGCGCGGGTGCGGGTGGCGGTCGTGCGGCAGCCCGTCGGAGCCGATCATGGTGTGCGGGTACGCGAGAATGCGCCGTACGTCCGCCTCGTCCATCACGAAATAGATCGCCCCGCCGGGCTTGAGCCGCTGGAACGCCTCCGTCTCGCCGCAGCCCCATTCGGCCGCGATGGCGTCGAGGTAGCGCCCGGATATGTCCGGGAACGGTTCCGACCAGGCGATCATGATGCGCTCGGCCTTTACCATGTACGCGTCGAGCAGGACGGTGGAACTGGCGGCGTACGGATAGGCGTCGAGTGCCACGTCCTGGACGGCGCGGGCGGCATCGAACATGGCCAGCGTCTCGCGGCTGCGGCCGAAATTCTCGCGCCCGCTGCATTTGTGGTGCGAGACCACCAGCGGCACGCCGGCGCCCTTCGCGGTTTCGAACGATTCGGCCAGGGATTCCGCGACATGGTCGCCCTCGTCGCGCATGTGCGTGGTATAGACCGCGCCGGTCCCGGCCAGCACTTCCAGCAGCGCCATGATCTCCTCCTTCGGCGCCTCGCTTGCCGGCGGATAGAACAGCCCGGTGCTCAAGCCCACGGCGCCGGCCTCGACGCATTCGCGCACCAGGGCCTGCATGGCGGCGATCTCGCGGTCGCTGGCCGGCCGGTCGAGGCGGGACATGGCGGCGACGCGCAGGGTCGTGTGGCCGACCATCGGCGCCGCGTTGACCGGCAGGCCGGAGCGCTCCAGCGTCGCGACATAGTCCCCGAAACCGGCGTAGCGGAAGTCTCCGGCCGGCCCCAGCAGGTCGAGCGGGGGCACCGGCGGCGCCTTGAGCGTGAGCGGCGCCAGGCTGATGCCGCAATTGCCGGTGACCACCGTGGTCACGCCCTGGGTCAGCTTGGGCAGCATCGCGCCATCCCGCAGCAGGGCGTTGTCGTCATGGGTGTGCACGTCGATGAAGCCGGGCGCCAGAATCCGCCCGCCGCAGTCGATCTCGCGCGAAGCCGACGCGCCGCCAAGGTCGCCGACCGCAACGATACGCTCGCCGCGCACAGCGACATCGCCGGCAAGGCGGGGCGCCCCCGTCCCGTCGACGATTATCGCGTGCCGGAAGACGATGTCGTGGCGGACGTGCGGCTGGTTTTGCATTGCGGAGCGATCCCCTGTGGCCGGACCGGCATGGAGCCACCGTCCGCCTGTCGCGTCAACTGTCCCGCTTCCGGCCAGCCGGCCATTCAACCGAAATCCGTTAGGCTAGCGCATCATCCGTTATGTTCGCTCCAGCCCGCTCCCCCATCCGGCCAGAGCATTTCCGGTCCGATTGCACCCGGCCGCGTTCGACGCGGCGCGGTTGGCCAGGATTGACGGAGGTCAATTCTGCGTGCGCGGCTATTGGCGTAGAGTCCCCACCCTAATATTGTATTAAAAGAAAGGGGTCGCGATGTCCGAGGCGCTGCGGCAGTTGAACAAGGAGCACGCAGATTTTTCAAGACTGCTCGATCTGCTGGACCGACAGCTGGCGGTGTTCGCAGCCGGCGACCGGCCGGACTATGATCTCGTCCGCGCGGTCATCGACTACTGTCTGGATTATCCCGACGCCGTACATCACCCCAAAGAGGATCTGATATACCAGGTCCTGAAGTCGCGGGATGCGGAGCTGGCGCGTGTCGTCGGCGATCTCGAGGAAGAACACAGGCAGATCGGCGTCATGACCGGCGAGCTGGCCGAGGCGATGCGGCAGGTCCTCGCCGAGGAGCTTGTCGACCGGCAGTCCGTGCACGATCTGACGCGGAAATTCGTGCACTTGTACCGGCACCACATCGCGCGCGAAGAGGACCGGGTATTTCCGGCGGCGGAGCAGGTATTGTCGCAGGAAGACTGGGCGGAAATCGACGCCCGGCTGGAGCTTCGCGACGACCCGCTGTTCGGCGATGCGGTCGTCGACCGGTTCCGGGCGCTGCGCGCCAATATCGACGGGCTTGCGGTCATCGCCCGGGAGGCGTGATATGGTCCGCTTGCCGCACGGCCGAATCGGCCGCATACGACACTGCCGCGCACAACACTGTAAGATGGGGGCGTAAATGTCTGGACGGCGGCGTGAAGAGAAGGAGAGCACGGCCCGACCGGCGCCGGCTCCCGGCGAGGGCGCGGTTTGGTATTCCGACGACCCGCGCGACATCGGCTGGGTGCGCGAAAACATCCCGTGCCAGTCGGCATGCCCGGCCGGCACCAACATCCCCGGCTATATCCAGGCGATCATGGAAGAGGAATACGGCCGCGCCTATGAGATAAACCGCGAGGCCAACGTGCTGCCGGGCATCCTGGGTCGCGTTTGCTCGCGCCCCTGCGAGGATGTCTGCCGGCACGCGCAGCCCGGCAACGGCGAGACCGTCAACATCTGCCATCTCAAGCGGGCCGCCAGCGACCTGAAGCATGTCGGCCACCGGATCACCGAGAGCCTCTACGGCCCGTCGGGCAAGCGGGTTGCCATCGTCGGCGCGGGCCCGGCCGGCGTGGCGGCGGCGCACGACCTGTCGCTGCTGGGCCATGACGTGACGATCTTCGAGCGCGAATCCGACCCCGGCGGCATGCTGCGCTACGGCATTCCGGCGTTCCGCCTGCCGCGCGACATTCTGCAGGTCGAACTGCACAACGCGCTGCGGCTTGGCGTGGAACTGCGCACCGGGGTCGAAATCGGCACCGGCGAGGGGCAGGTTCCGCTGGCCAGGCTGCGCAAGGATTTCGACGCGGTCCTGCTGTCCACCGGCAGCATGGCCCCGGTGACGCTGCCGCTGAACGCGGGGCCGGGCAAGGACGATCCGGAATCGATCGAGGGTGTCGAATACGGGCTCTATTGGCTTATGGGGTCGCATCGCGGCGAAACGAAGTCCGTCGGCAGGCGCGTCGCCGTGGTCGGTGCGGGTTTTACGGCGCTCGACTGCGCCCGGGTCGCAAGGCGCCTGGGGGCCGAGGAAGTCACGATCCATATCCGCACCGCCGAGGAATACATACCGGTCACCAAGGACGAAATCTTCGAATGCAAGCGCGAGGGAATCCGCATCAAGGGACTGCGCTCGCCATCGCAACTCTCGGTCGGCGACGACGGCCGGCTGCGCGGCGTCGAGTTCGTGCAGAACCGGCTCGGCGGCTGGCGCGATAACGGACGCCGCCAGGCGATTCCCATCGAAGGATCGGAATTCTTCGAACCGTGCGACACCCTCTTGATCGCCATCGGCCAGCGCACCGTGAACGACTATCTCGACGTCAAGCTGGAGCTCGACCGCTGGGGCAGCGTGAAGGCCGCCGAAAGCGGGCACACCTCGAAAAAGGGGGTGTTTGCGGCCGGCGATTACGTGACTGGCCCGACCACGATTATCGAGGCGGTCGGCAACGGCCGCCGGATCGCCGCGGGTATCGATACCTGGCTGATGGGCCGCCAGCGCCGCCGCCAGGTCGTGCGCATAGAGCCGGTGGCCGGGCCCCCGCGCGAACGCAGCTTCGATTTCATCGAGCGGCAGCACATGCCGACGGCAGCTTTGGGCGAACGCTCCAGGGATCTCGAGAATGAAGTCGAGACCGGCTATGACGAGGCGCTGGCCGCGACGGAATCAAAGCGGTGCTATCTGTGCAATCTGAAATACCAGATCGATGTCGACAACTGCATCTACTGCCGCGCCTGCATCGAAGTCGCACCGAAGAACTGCATAAAGCTGGTCGAGGGGATCGAGATTCGCGAGGACGGTACCTACGGCAAACTGGTGGAAACCAGCGAATGGGACGAGGTCGGCGCGATCTGGATCGACAACAACGAGTGCATACGCTGCGGCGCCTGTTTCATGGTCTGTCCGACGAAATGCATCAGCATCACGCGAAACGAATTCGTGACGCAGGATATCTGAGCGATGGCCAATGCGACCCACAACGTCATCATCGGCAACGGCAGCGCCGGCAACGGGGCCGCGATCACCCTGCGCGAGCGCGACCCGGACAGCCGGATCACGATCATCACCATGGGTGGTCTGCCGTTCTATAACCGGTACGACCTGCCAAGGGTTTTCCGCGGTTGCCAGGACTGGCGGGAAATCCTGGTCCACCCGCTGGCATATTACGACGACAACCGGATCACGCTGCGCCGCAACAGCCGGGTGACCGACGTGGACGGCCGCTCGCGCAGCATAACCTTCGCCCATAACGAGGTGATGCAGTACGACCAGTTGCTGGTCTGCGCCGGCGGCCGCGGCTATCTGCCCGAGGAATTGAGCGACTACAAGGGCCTGATGCACAGCTTCCACTCCTTCGAGGCGGCGATGACCACCTATCGTGCGCTGCCGAAGGACGGAACGGCCGTGATGCTGGGCGGCGACATGATAGGACTTGATCTGGCACGCACGCTTGTCGACGTCGGATACCGCGTCGTACTGCTTGCCAACGAATATACCTTCTGGCCGCACCGTATCGATACCGACGAGCGCGGTGGATTCATCGCCGCGCTGGAGCATATGGGTATCGAGGTGGTGGACGACGTGCGGCCGGTCGCGGTCGAAGAGGGGGCGGCGGGGAAGCCGGCGCGCCGTATCGTCTTCGAGGACGGCGGGAAACTGGACGGCAATGTCGTCATACCGTTCTACGGGCTGGTTCCCACGGCGGAGTTCATGCTCGGCTCCGGCGTCGACATCGAGCGGGGATTGCTGGTCGACCCGCAGCTGCACACCACGGACGCGAATATCTGGGCGGCCGGCGACGTCTGCCAGATCTGGTCGGCGGCGGACAACGCCTACCGGTTCTATTACGGCTGGAGCAATGTGCGGCAGATGGGTGAAGTCGCGGCACGCAACGTTACCGGCGCGACCGAGGCCTTCGAAGGCGTCGGTGACGAGCGCCTCCATATCGGCAAGGACGGCCGGATCGAGTCGCCGTTCTGGGAGTATTAGATCATGGCGAAACCACGGGAAAGCACGGACATCCAGTTCGCCATAATCGGCTCGGCGGGCGACGGCACGATCGCGGCGGGCGATATCCTGAAGCGGGTGATGGCGGGGCTCGGTTACAAGGTCATCGCTTTCGACATCTATCCCGCCGAAATTCGCGGTTTCGGAAAATGCATCTCGCGCGTTCGGGTCACCACGGAGCAGGCCTATTCGCTGAAGCGCCATTCGGACGTGCTGGTCTCGCTCGACGACAGCTATGCGATCCCGCATGTCGGCGAGGTGTGTGATTTCGGCGCCGTCATCTACGAGGCGTCGCCGATTGCGCGGCTGCCCGAGGGCGGCCACATCACCGCCCATATACGCCCGACCCAGCTGCCCTACGGACTGAACCAGCGGGAGATTTCGGAGCGGGCGACCAACGCGGCCCGCTCACGCAATATCGTAATCCTGGGGTATCTCGCCGGCCTCTACGATATCGACCCGCAGGCGTTTCGCGAGGTGATCGCGGACAAGTTCCGCAGCAAGGCGGCGATCGTGACGGCCAGCAATACCGCCGCCTTCGATGCCGCATACGAGGTGGGCAAGGCCGTCTTCAAGCTGGACCAGGGGAGTCTCGGCGAACCCGTCCATGCGCGCGCAGGCGAGACCGCGGCCATGATGACCGGCAACGGCGCCATCGTGCGCGGCTGCATCGATGCCGGGCTGGACACGTTCTTCGGCTACCCGATAACGCCGGCCACCACGATCCTCGAGCGGCTGGCGGCCGAATTGCCGAAGCATGGCGGCCGCGTCTTGCAGACCGAAGACGAAATCTCGGCGATCTCGGCCACCGTCGGCGCCGGGTATACGGGGGTGCGTGCGGCGACGGCGACCTCGGGACCCGGCCTCGCGCTGATGGCCGAAATGCTGGGACTCGGCGTCATGGGCGAGATTCCCTCTGTCGTGTTCGTGAGCCAGCGCGGCGGCCCGTCGACCGGCATGCCAACGAAAACCGAACAGTCCGATCTCAACCTGGCTGTATTCGGCGGCGCGGGGGACGCGCAGCGGATCGTGCTGGCGCCGACCAACGTGGACGGCTGTTACCGGACCGCCGGCAAGGCCTTCGAGATGGCGGAAAAATACCAGACACCGGTCATCGTGCTGCTCGACCTGTATCTGTCCAAC
>Ga0224512_10005527_pt1 | contig 10379 bp, 13 predicted proteins | sample SF_May12_sed_USG_4_FD_169103 | JGI IMG/M metagenome (GOLD analysis project Ga0224512, IMG submission 169103) | Sediment microbial communities from San Francisco Bay, California, United States - SF_May12_sed_USGS_13 | ecosystem: Environmental > Aquatic > Marine > Sediment | place: USA...
TCCATATCGTTCTAATCTCGCGCCATAACGACCGTTTCGGGGAGTGTCCCCGATCGGCACGTAGGTGCTCGGCTCCTCGAGGACTGGTTGACCACCATCCGTGATGTCCCCTGAAAGGCCGATGGTTCGCACTGATGGCGTGGGCCGTCGTGGGAGCAACAACCGGCAGCATGGTGGAACTATTGACAATGTGGCAACCCGCCAACACCCCAGGAACTGCAATCGGTGCTGACCCGACAGGACATCCTTTTCGCTCCTGACGGGGTGGGAAGTCCCGCCGACTCCAGGGCCGATATTGGGGATCGGGCCAGCCGCGGATCTGGTCTCCTGGCAGGTGCTGCCACCTGGGTGTATGCGGGTCAGGTGACCGCACACGGGACCCAGGACGACCGAGGGGTCTGGGCGGACTACTACCCCGGTGTTGAGCAGCCCACCCTGGGTCCTTTGGGTGGGATGGTCTCGCACGACTGGGTGGTGTTTGTTGCTACCGACACCGAAAACGTGGTGCTCTCGATCACCGTGGCCGGCGAAGATGAGACCCTGGGCGACCAGTACACGGGCATGGTTGGTTCCCTGCGAGCCAGCGGCGGTCGTTTCGGTTCGGACGGTCAGGCTGTCGATGGGCAGATCATGGTGTGGGCCAGCGAGGAGCAACCGTCGACCACAACCTCTGTGGGTGTGTTCGCCCGTCCGACCGCGGCGGTGTCCACCTCTACGGGAGCATTCCAGGTTGAGCTCAAACCGGGCTGGTACATCGTAAGGGCAACCGCCACCGGGGGGCAGGTCTGCGGTGAACAGGCAGTAGAGGTCCAGGCGAACCACACCACCTTCATCGACTTCACCTGCGACCGACGCTAGGCCCCCAAAGTCATCAGCCCTAAGCCTCGAAAGGTCCCAGATCACCCTGTTATCGCGCCATAACGAGCGCGCTGAACAGGTGTCCGGTATCGGCAGTCGGCGGACCGCCGATTACTCAGCGTGGTTCAGCCTGGAATCAATACCGACGTGTTTTCGTCCATTTGCTACGGAGACCCCTCTGTGGGAGTGCTTGCGGGTTCACGGGGCGCCTGGCGATACCACCGGCAAGTCGAACCGAACGACTGCGTAGGCCAGCAGAGCCGACCCGGCGGCCGGAACCTCGCCCGGAAGGCCGTCACGATACTCACCGAGCCGTTCGGCGAAGAAACGCTGGGCACGCTCGTGGGAGCGCTCGACGGCGGCCCGGACCACGGCTCCTGCGTCATCGCGTCGCCCGGCCCTGACCAGATACTCGATGTGGCTCGTTTCCGTTACGTGGCCGATGAGGGACGTGGGGTTGGGGAGACCGCCGTCGAGGAGGCGCCGGATGGACTCGATCCACGGCAAGGCTGCACCCTCGATCGTTTCGATGATGTCGGCGATGGCGGCCGGTCGGACGCTGATTTCCGCCAGGTTCCACTCGAGCCACCGGGGAGGGTCAAGGAGATGCCCCAGGTGACGTCGTGCTACTTCATCCCCGGTGACCAAGGGATTCCCGATCTCCTTCCGCCACCTACCGAGCGTGCGGTCGCCGAGGTGGATGTCGACCCACAGGCCGACGAGCTCTCCGGCCACGTTCAACCGGTTCGACACGAAAGCCATCTTGGAGGAGACATCACCTTCCCGATGGCTCAAGTGGGGTCCGCTCCTGGCGTAGCGCCATCCCGACTCGGCGAAGTGATCTGCAACCTCGTCGACCACCGACATGAACAGCAATCGCGGGGCCTCGACCCCGGGACGGCGGGGCGCAAACCGGTCGATGGCCTTGTCCTCGGCGATCTGCCGGATCAGCTCGTCGGTCGTCGCCGCCGTCCGGCGTCCAGTGTTATGCGGCTTGCGCCTTCCCGGCCATGGCATCACCCCAGCCTAGGGAGTGCGCAAGATCGGCACGAAGAGCCCTACCCGTTTCTCGGAGGAGAAGTGAACCGTGACGGGCGGGTGTTCACCCCTGTAGAGGACGCCGGCGGGACATCTGTCTCAAAGGATGCTGGCGGCGGCATCCGGATCGAGATCGTGAGCAGATCGCTTGACCCCGAAACCCTCCTGCGCATTGCCCAGAGCGTCAGCTTCTAGCCAACCCAAGATCGAATAGCGCCGATCACCAAATTCCGGACAAGAACGAGCATTCCGAGAAGTGCCCTGTATCGGCACCTCCTGCGCTCACGTCTCGGCCGGTTGCCAACACGGACCGTGGGCAAGAGGCGTGCTACCGATGCGCTCGACCTGCCGGATATGGCGTGGGTCGTTGTTCAATCGAGAATCACGCGGCGAGCGATATGCGCTGGCTGTCAGTGGATTATGAAGGTGAGACCGGTGTCTGGAGGCCAGTGCATCATCGGTTGGGTTCGGGCGATGGCTCCAGGATCACAACGGCGGTCTCAGCGGACCGGAGCGCCGCTTGGGCGTCCAAGTTCGCGTTCAGTTCGCGCCACCGGGCCCACAGTCGCGACCGTTCCTCTCCCTCTGCAGCCCGCCCCCTGACCGTGCGTCGGCCGTCAGCGAGATCGACGTTGGCTTCGGGATGCGCTTGGAGGTTGAGCCACCATGCAGGCTCGGCGTCAGCCCAGCCCTTCATCGCCATGGTGACCAGGTTCGGACCCTCCTCGATGTAGCCGAGGATCACCCTCCGCTCCTGGCCGGTGCGACGCCCGGTGGTCGCGAGATGCATCATTCCATAGCGGTTGGCCTTTTGCACCCCTTAATCCGATTCGGCCACCGGTAAGGCGGTACAAGCCCCGGTGCGTGAACCAGGCGAGGCGAACAAACCACCGCGGAGGAAGCTTCGCTTGTTGCTCACGTTCGTCTGATATCAAGCGCCCCTCTCATTAATGCTGCTCGATCAAGACCAGCTAAGGGCCTTAGGGTGGTCGGCCCGCCCAGATCAACAGATCCCGAGCAGGAACGATCACTTCGCCAAGTGTCCGCTATCGGCACCTCGTGCGCTACCTGCCCAGGTTCGAAACGAACACGGAACGTGGCGAACATTTATAGCCGATGCGCTCGATCTGCCGGATCTCGTGTGCTCGTGGGTTCGCCACAAGATTCTGGGCGGTGAGGTGATGTCTGTGGCTGGTGCTTGGTGCGTGAGAGTACGCCGGGGGTTTGTAGCATGGCGAGGATGGCGATCAAGCGAATCTGGCACGGCTGGACGGAACCCCACGACGCTGACGCCTACCAGGCGCTGCTTCAGAGCGAGATCTTCCCGGGCATCGAGGCCAAAGGCATTGCTGGGCTCCGCAGCATCGAGCTGCTCCGACGTGACCACAGCGATGAAGTCGAGTTCGTCACGATCATGGGGTTCGGCTCGCTCGATGATGTCATTGCTTTTCAGGGTGAGGACTACGAGACCGCCTACGTTCCGGACGCGGCCCAACAGGTTCTGAAACGGTGGGACAAGAAGTCCGCGCACTATTCCGTCGAGGAGACCCGCAGCCACTGAAGCTTCACCTAGTCGGCGCGACAAGAGATTGACTCCACTACCCGCCTGGTGGCCGAGTTGGTCAATCACCGGGTGGACGAGCGAAGATGAGGTTCGGAGACAGGTAATGACCGAGACACTCATGGTGACGTGTTCCCAGTGCAAAAGAGCCTTCCCGACACCGCTCCAGGTCGACCGAGCGACGCTCGAAGCGCTCGTACTCACTAAGAATTACGAGTGCCCTCACTGCAAGGCCGTAACCACCTACGTCAAGGCGGATCACTTCCATCGACTCGACATCACAGAGGAACCACCACGGTGACTTGGGCCTTCGTGCTCGGGTTTCCGAGGGCGGGTCGACCACCACACGTCACGTCGGGTGTTGCCTTGCCTCATGGTTCGCGCAGATTGCGAACCGCGATTGCGCAAAACTGCCAGTAGCGGACGCCGCAGAATGGGTCGGTGAGGCTTCGGTCGCCGTGAATATGCGCTAGTCGTGTCGGCGCTTTCCAGTTAACGGGAGAGCTAGCGCCGATTGCCGGTTCCCGCTCACTCGTGCGCACTCGATATCCCTTCGGGGGCTGAGCGATCTGGGCGGGTAGTCACTTTCTTCTGGACGAAGGGCGCCGTTGCCGAGAGGGCGTTCTTTCTGCGCTTCCGTCGACGAGCGGCACTGCTGGCAACAGCCTCATGCAAGGTCCTGCGACTGTTCGGCGGCGGCTCCGGAATGGTTGCAGACTCATTGCGCGTCGTGGGCGATCACCTCTTGGTGTCGCCCTTGCATTCGGTCTCGAATCAGCGCATATTTGTGGTAAGACGCATTCACCAGGTGTTGGAAGGCGTCGAATGGCAAGCGCGGACGTCAGACCGGCGGACCCGGTCATGGAGAGCTGTTTTTGGCTAGCCACCTTGCCCTACGAACCTGGTTCATCCCTCGAAGGTGATCTCGAGGTTGACGTGGCCATCATCGGTGGTGGGTTCACAGGTCTGTCTACCGCTTTCTTTCTCAAACAGGCCGAACCAGGTCTGCGGGTTGCGTTGTTGGAGGCGCAGATCATCGGGTACGGCGCCAGCGGGCGCAACGGCGGCTTCTCGATGACCAAGATCGGCATGATGCACAGCATGACCCGGTTGCGGTTCGGATCGGCCAGAACGATTGAGGCCCATGAATACGCCGATCGGGCTGTGAACCTGGTGCATGACCTCGTTCGGGAACACAGATTGGACTGTGACTACGAACACGCCGGGTTCCTATGGCTGGCTACTTCCGACAAGCTGAGTAGCCGCCTGCAGGCCGAACTGGACTTGATCGAGCGGCTCGGTATCAAAGGCATTGAGGCGCTGAGCGAATCCGAGGTAGCAGCCCGCGTTCACAGCCCCCTCTATACAGGCGTCGGTTGGTGGGAGCCCAATTGCGGGATTCTCAATCCCGCCAAGCTGGCGTCGAGTTGGCGCGACCGCATCGTCTCACAAGGCGTCGACGTGTTTGAGAACACCTCCGTCTCGTCGGTGACCCGTGTGGGCGACAAGACTGCTCTGGTCACGCCAGGCGGTTGGGTGAAGGCCAACAAGGTGGTGTTCGCCACCAACGCGTGGTCGCATCAGTTCCAACCTTTGGTAAGGAAGCAGGTACCGGTGTGGACCTACATTGTGCTCACCGAACCGCTGAGCGACGTTCAAATTGAGGCCATTGGATGGTCGGGCCGTGAAGGCATCGAGGACTTCCGGGACCTCGTGCACTACTACCGGCTAACGGCCGACAATCGTATTCTCCTCGGAGGCCGCGATGCCGGTGTCGGGGATGGCTGGAGCATGGACTTCGACTTCGACGAGTCGATCTTCGGCAAGCTTCGCAGCGACCTGGTGGCGATTTTCCCGGATTTGGCGGGGATTGGGTTCACGCATGCGTGGGGCGGACCGATATCGGGCACGCTGGACGTCTTTCCTGCCCTCGGCCACGTTGGGGGAAGGGACTGGGTCTATTCGCTGGGGTGTTGTGGCCATGGTGTCTCGACTACTCACCTGCACGGCAAGACGCTCAGCGACCTCGTCCTCGAACGCGATACCGATCTCACCCAGACGTTTTTCGTCGATCGGAGGATTCTGCCTGTTCCGTCGGGATTCCTCCGGCTGCCGGCCGTGAAAGGCATCATCGGTTTCATGCGGTGGGAGGATCGTAACTACGACGTCCTCCCCGCCTAGACGGAACGATCGGAACACGCCCTCGCTCCTGATCGGCTCCAGTAGGGGCAGCTCCGGGCCGACGCTGCCCCTAGCAGTCAGCACAGATCACCCTGATCCCGGGCGAGAACGCTCCGATCCTCATCCACCGCCGATCAGGCACCTCCGGGTGCGGCAGAACAGCCACTCACCATGGCGCCGAGCCGGTTGAAGGCGACGTCGTTTCCATTTGCTACGGAGGACCCCGCTGCTACAGACGGCGACTTCGCCCGCTTCCCCAATCTCCGGACGGTCGACCCTCGCAACGTGGTGTGGCCCCGCTAGGCGTCAGCCATGAGGATGACCTTGCCGGCGTATCCGCCGCGCTCCATGAACTTGTGAGCTCGGGAGGCTTCGAGCAATGGGAAGCGTTCGGCGACCACCGGTCTCATTTTGCCGGTTGCAGCCAGATCAAGCAGTTCGCCAAGCGTCTCTTGGTACCAGTCCATGTGCTCTTTGGGGTAGTTCTCCATTCCCGGTCCCATCGGCGCCGTCTTGCCATTCGGCAGGATCTTGACCAGACCGACCACCAGCATGCTGGGCGGAACGATCTTGATACCGCCCCTTACGGCACCGGCCATGCCGAGCATTATCAGCCGTCCACCTTTGCGTAGTGCCCGGTAGGAACGCCAGAGCTGCCGGCCGCCCCCGATGACATCGAAGACAACATCGACGCCGTCGCCGGTCAGTTCATGGATACGGGCAACGAAGTCCTGGTTGCGGTAGTCAATCGGTGTGGCCCCGAGAGACTCGACCAACTCGTGGTTGTGTGCCGAGGCGGTGCCGTAGACCTCCAGACCGGCCAGTGAGCCCAGTTGAACCAGGGCGCTGCCAACTCCTCCGGCCGCACCGTGAGCGAGTATGCGTTCTCCGCTCTGTACACAAGCCATCTTGTGCATCGCCAGGCTCGCCGTCAGGTAGTTGACCACCAGAGCAACGGCTTCGGCAGAATCGAGGCCCGGAGGAACAGGCACCGCCCGGTCGGCGGGAGTGCAGATGAACTCCGTGTATCCACCTGCTTCACCAAACGTCCAGAGGGCAACCCTCCGTCCGATCTCCAGGTTCGATACGCCGTCACCCAGCTTATCCACCACCCCGACGACGTCCTCGCCCGGTGTGTACGGTGGCTTCACTCCCGGGAACCAGTGCTGGCGGAGCATGACGTCGTAGCTTGAGACCCCGGCGGCCAGGGTCTTGACCCGAACCTCACCCGGCCCGGGCTCGGGCACATCCTCCGCCACCACCTCCAAGACTTCCGGTCCCCCACGCTTGGCCACAACAATCCGGTGAATCCTGGCCTCGTCCATGCTGGCTCCTTCGCCGAATCCGACTGAGGTTCACGATCGTCTCTGCTCGCCCGATTGGATAGCCGACCGGCATCTTGTCAAGATGCTCCGTTTTTGGCGTACCTGACGTCACTGTGCTGAGATCACCCGCTGTTAGTAAGGGGCGAAAGACCTTTTTGGAGCCCTTGGGCTACCGGGTAGACGGTTCTGCGCATCCCCATGAGGAGGCCCCGGGGGAGATGCCACGCCCCATGCGATGGGGTTTGGACTTCAGGGTTTGGTCATCGAGGTCGACCGTTTCGGTTGGTTGAATCGACACGATTCGTTCCCATCGTCCATCTTGGCGGGCATCCGAGGCTTCAATGTGGAGGAGGGCATGGCCTTCGTCGACCGCGCAGGCCAGATGTTCGAACCTATCGGAGCCCGGGTTGGCGACCGGGTCGGGCACCAACCGCCAGGTGTTCCGACCCAGGTCGGGGTTCTGGTAGGGGGCAGCGGTGGAGTAGCAATTGTCCAGAAAGTCTGCTCCCAGCTGCGTCTCCACCACCAAATGGACCTCCCTCGGCCGGACACCACCACCCATATCAACCATTCCGTTGCAGTAACGATCACACCGCCTATCCGTCCTGGGTCGGCACATCTGCGTGCGTTACGTCGGAGACTCGGGGCCGGAGCGAAGACCGCTCAGGATTGCCGGTTCGGCTCGGATCTGAATGAGCCCTGTGGCGTCCGCAACAAGCGATATGCCGTTGCCCTCATCGATTCCACAGGAACTCCAACACGTTGTCGCTGACCCATGCGGGTTTGACAATTGCCAGATGATGATCGGCTTCGGGAGAGATCAACGTCTTGACGTGCGGAGCGACCGTGTTGAGGCGTCGAACCGCCTTGTGAGCCGAGTAGGTCACGTCGTTCTCTCCGACCAGAAAGAGGGTGGGGACTTGGAGCTTCTGCAAGTCTTGGTCTGTCAAGACGGTCGGGGCGATGAACTTCCTGCGTTTGAAGCATCTTCTCGCTAGCAGTTGCTCATCCACCATCTCGTCGATGGGCGCCCGCGTTTCGTCCTTTCGAACCGCGTCGGGGGCGTACCAATACAAATACCGCCTGGTGACAGGACGGAATGGGATGAAGTGTAGAGGATTGCCCGGACCATAAGCCCGAGCGGTGGCCGGAGCACCGCCGATGCCGGAGCCAATAGCACCAGTTTCTTCAGGCGTTCCGGATGAGCAAGGGCGTAGAGGCTGGCTTGCCAACCTCCATATGAGTGGCCGATGACGTTGATGTTGTGCAACTCGAGTGCGGTGAACAGCTCATCCAGCCATTGCACGAAATCATCTGGGGTCCGCATCGGACGTGTGTAGATGCTGCGCCCATTGTCGAAGATGTGATCTAGCGCGTACGTCCGGTGGTCTGCCGAAGTGCTTCGATCACCGGGATCCAGGCTAGCGAGTTTTCCGAGTCGCCGGGCAAAAGGACCAGAGGAGGTCGTTCTTCGGGGCCACTGACCCGGACGAACGTCTGACCAAACGACGTGCCCACCAGCTGTGATTCCGAAGCTACCGGCCAGCGCCGCGCCTGCTCGTCGTAGTACGCCAGGTACTCGTCCTTGGCTGCTGCGGATCGGAATGGGTGGTAGAGGTCTTCCACTCTGCCTCCAAGGTACGCCGTCGGGACCTTCGAACCTCCGAACAGAACACCACACTATGCGCGAGAACGAGCGTTCGCGGTCTAGTGGCCATGCAGCGCTGTGCTGGCTAGGGCTTGTTGGGTTGCGGGTACGTAGGCCCCGCCGAACTTGATCGCATGGATAACCAGCGGAGCGAGTTGGTGGAGCGGGATCCGATCCGCCCACCCTTCGGCGAGCGGGGCGACCTCGGTGTATGCGGCGAAGCAGTCGGTGGCGAACCCACCGAACAGCTGCATCATGGCCAGGTCGAACTCGCGATGACCGCCGTGAGCGGCAGGGTCAATGAGCCAGCTCACTCCCCCAGCACCGATCAGCCTATTGCCGGCCCAGAGGTCTCCATGGAGCCGCGCCGGCCGCTCGGCCGGACCTCCTAGCTCGTCCAACCGTTCGGCGACAAGCTCCAGCTCCACGATTGTCCGCTCGGGCAAGGCATGGGAGTCGCGGCTAAGACGGACCAGCGGCAGGAGGCGTTGGGTGGCATAGAACTCAGTCCAGGTGTCACATGGCTCATTGGGTAGGCCGCGACTACCGGTGCTGCGGCGATCCTCCCGGCCGAAGAAGGGAGCATCGACACTGTGCAGTGCAGCTAGAGCCCGACCGAAGTCGGCCTCGGTCGTCGGTCCGGATCGGCCGGGCTCTATCCACTCCTGGATCAGAACCGCCGGCTCGTCCGACACGGCCAGCACCATGGGCACGTTGACGGTTCCGGCGTCGCGTAGCCATGTCAGCCCGGCTGCCTCGGTAACGAAGAACCCCAGCGGAGCGTCGGCCTTGGATTTGGCGAAGACCGTTGTGCCGTCGGCTAGCAGCACCCGGTAGGCATCGGCCACGTCACCGCCACCAAGCGGAGTCATGACCCGAATGTCGGCATCAAGGATGCGGGCGAGGTGGGTGCGCAGGTCTGTCACGGCGGGCCATTATGGCCGATGGACGACCGTCCCCCTGCCGCTATAGCGAACTTGTGCTCCGTTCCTTTGCCCCTTTCTAACCATCTTGATGCGATGAGTTCGCGGTTCCCACTACAGACCTTGGTGCGTGTTGAATTGACGGTATGCGGGTCGGTTCCTTCCGGCAGGACGGAAGGAACTACATAGAGCCACACAAACGACCTTTGCTCCCAGCTCAAGGCATATCTTCGCCCCCTCGTTGACCAGGCACCGGTGGGCGCTTCCGGAGGGCCTGCGCATACGTCTCCGCAGAAGGACCCGCACCTAGCGAAGCCGCCCAGCCCCCGCACCATGAACGAACGGTGGCTCCACAAGCTGCCAGCAGCCCAATCTGTCAAGAGTCGGTTGATCCGTTCCGGTTTGTGGTCGGTTGAGGTGTTCCACTGGTTTGGACTTGTTTGGTGCGGCGGGTGGTCTTTTGGGGTTGGATCTGGCGGATCGGTTTGTCGGTTTGGCGGCCGAGGGTTTTGATCAGGGTGCCGTTGAGGTAGACGTGCATGAGTCGGCCACAGACCGCAATGGTGACGATCCGGTAGGCGAGGTGCCGGCCTACCGATAAGGTCTCCCCGGCAACTGAGATCACACCGCCATCGGCGACCCGACGTTCGATCACCAGCTGCCCGTCGGGTGGCTTCCCGGAAGGTTCGAGGAGCCCGTTGGGGATCGGGTCATCGGGTTTGGTGAACCTTTCGGCTGGGGTGGCCATCTCCAAAGCCTGATGAGGTCGTCGATGGTTGTATTCGTCCACCCAGGCGTCGATCGCCTCCTGGGCTTCCTCCAGATCAGCGAAGACTCTCCCTTTG